>Ga0315539_1001056_pt1 | contig 20606 bp, 15 predicted proteins | sample SalMarSW160150MG_FD_203097 | JGI IMG/M metagenome (GOLD analysis project Ga0315539, IMG submission 203097) | Salt marsh sediment microbial communities from the Plum Island Ecosystem LTER, Massachusetts, United States - Salt Marsh Sediment SW1601-150 ... | reverse complement strand
GCTATTGCAGAGCATCCTTTCGGAACGATCAAGCGACAATGGGGGTGCAGCTACATTCTTGCAAAGAAGGGAATAAACCGGGCAAGCACAGATGTCGGATTTATGTTTATCGCGTACAATCTCAGGCGAATCATAAATATTCTGGGCCAGGATCTCCTTAGGGAGTATCTGAGGATACTTAGCCCGTTATTTTTGACTGTTTTTGCCTTCTTCAGACGAAAAATAAGCCTGTTAGAGACCTTTTTATTCCAGGGAATAAGTAGCTCAGCGAAAATTAATCTGTCGCTCACATCGCATTAAATCAGCTGTAAAATACCCCTGGTGAGAAGGTTTTGAGACAAACTCCCGTTATAAGCAAGCCATGCACATAAATAAACGGTAGAAGTGTTGTCAATTCAATTGAAATTGAATAAATTTAGTAAATCATTAACAATCAAGGCTAAGTTTAATTTTACAACTGAATTATTTATATTTGTAAAAATAAACAATAAAAATGGGAATAGAAGAATTAATAGAAGGTTTTAAGCATTTGACTCAGGAACAACAGCATGAAGTAGTCAATGAGTTTTATAAGCATCTGCTTCAAGGGGAGATCGGAATTTCAACAATAAAGGAAGAATCGAATAGACTTCTTGGTGAAAAATGTCCCCACTGCAAGAGTAAGTCATATGTTGCTAATGGTAGACTTAAGGGTGTCCAACGGTATAAATGTAAGGAATGTGGCAAATTCTTCAGTGAGACAACCGGTACAGCACTTGAGGGGTTGCATAAGAGAGATAAATTCAGCAAGTACTTGTGGTGTATGTTCATGGGCTACTCAATACGCAAGTGTGCATCAGAATCAGGAATAAGTATCCCGACCTCGTTTAACTGGAGACACAGGATACTCCGATCATTGTCAGAGATACCTGACAATGATTTCAGATTTGTCTGTGAGAGTGATGACATCTTCTTTTTACACAGTGAGAAAGGAAACAGGCATCTTAAACGAAAGCCCAGGCAACGTGGCAGTAAAGCGTCCACAGCAGGGATTACAAAAGACCATGTTGCTGTAATAGTAACCTGTGATCGTGTCGGCGGTCAGGTAATGAAGGTATCCGGCCGCGGCAGAGTAAGCAGGAAAGACGTAGAGGAAGCTCTCGGAGACAAGATCCGCAAAGACACTGTTTTCTGTACAGATTCTCACAGGAGTTTTAGTGCCTTTGCAAAAAAGGAAGAACTGGAACACCACAAGATAAAAGCAGGCACAAAAGGGTATACAAAAGATCAGGTCTATCATGTTCAGACAGTAAACAGTAAAACTAGCAGGTTGAAAAAATGGATAGGAGACTTCAATGGAGTATCTACCAAATACCTGCAGAACTATCTTAACTGGTTTATTACCCTGGAAAAACTGAGAGACAAATCACTCCCTTTAAAAACATTTGCTTTGCTTGCAACAACCAGAATTATTCTGATGAGTGATCTAAAGATTGCTTTGATAAATCATTCGTATATTTAAACATAGCTATTGTGTTTAAAAATATAAATCTTCACCAGGCAGGCCTATACCTTGGTTTATTTTTGTTTGTTGCCGTTCTGTTAACACCATCACCCGGAGGTATGGAGCCGACAGCATGGAAAACAACTGCGGTAACACTGTTAATGGCAATCTGGTGGATTACGGAAGCAATACCTATTGCAGCCACCTCGCTGCTACCCATTGTTCTGTTTCCCGTTTTAGGTATCGCTTCCATCGGAGAAACTGCAACACCGTACGCAAATCCTTTGATTTTCCTTTTTCTGGGTGGCTTTATCATTGCTATAGCCATGCAAACCTGGGATCTTCATAAAAGGATTGCCTTGCGTATTATTCTATTTGCAGGTATTAAACCATCGTCTATCATCATAGGTTTTATCGTCGCTACAGCTTTCATGAGCATGTGGGTCAGCAATACTGCAACTGCCTTAATGATGCTCCCGATTGCGCTCTCTGTTGTGCATCTTGCCGACAAAAAAATCCAGGAAGATAGTTCCATAAAAAATTTTGAAATCGTTCTTGTCCTATCCATTGCCTATGCTTGTAGTATCGGAGGGACGGCCACTTTGGTCGGAACACCTCCTAATGCACTGTTTGCCGCATTTATGTTTGAGACCTATGGGGTTGAAATAAGCTTTGCCAGGTGGATGGCAGCGGGGTTTCCACTGATACTGATACTGCTGCCACTAATGTACTTCATACTGACACGTTTTGTCTTTCCGGTAAAATTGAAAGAGCTGCCAGGGGGAAAAGCACTCATTGAAGAGCAGATGACAGAGATTGGCAAGATCACAAAACCGGAATTAAGGGTCGCCATTGTTTTTGGGATTACTGCATGCCTCTGGATATTCAGGCCACTATTTGCCGGTTTTCTGCCTGGTTTGTCTGATACCGGAGTTGCTATTACATCAGGCGTATTTTTATTTATCCTTCCTTCAGGCACAAAATCTGGACAAAAAATACTGAACTGGTCACACCTTAAAGCATTGCCATGGGGCATTTTAATCCTTTTTGGAGGGGGTTTGAGCCTCGCCATGGCTATAAATTCTTCAGGCCTAGCTGTATATATCGGCGATGCAATGAAAGGACTTAGCGGTATCCATATGATCTTTTTGATTTTTTTGGTGGTATTGATCACTGTCTTCTTAACAGAAATAACAAGCAACACTGCAACAACATCCACTTTTTTACCCATTTTAGCATCCATGGCTATTGGCATAGGGCAAAACCCGATGCTTTTTACCTTACCGGTTGCAATAGCTGCAAGCTGCGCATTCATGTTGCCTGTAGCCACGCCCCCCAATGCCATTATTTACGGAAGCGGGAAAATAAGCATCCCGCAGATGGCAAAAGCAGGTTTATGGTTGAATATATTTATATCAATAGTATTAACATTTGCTCATTATTTTCTGTTTGCATATGTGTTTGGAATTGAGATTGATGTGATTCCCGACTGGATTTACTAACACATTATTAGATTGTATGTTTGAAAAAGCATAAATCTTCTTAAAAGACTGAATTTCCACTATAAATCTAATAACTTGAGCACTTAAGATTCTTGCTTAATAATTTCCTCTTTGGTCTAAAAGTCCAAGTCAATGTGCTTTTTTCAGAGTATAAGCCAGCTTGAAAATGGGGTCGTGCCGGTTTAACTCTCTGAAGAAAGTCCCGGAAATTGTACATTGAGGTTGTTGTTTTAATACTTTTAAATAGAATATTTTCTATCTATATTGCACAACAGTTGCACATATTGGCTTTACCGAAATAATAAAGCCCCTGAATATCAGAGGCTTTATGTATTAGAGCTGAGAGTAAATAATTACACTTGCGTGAATATGTATAATTCTTTTTTCAGGTCTACTGTGAGTACTTAATTATTTCCTGGTAGTAAGTATCTGCCCTCTCTTCTGAAAAATGGTCGATAAACAATACGGAAAATCCGAAAAGAACAAGTGCTAATCCAATTGCTCTTCCATTGGGTCCTCCCCAGATTAAGAAGCATATCAGTCCTATGATGGAGAATCCGGACGAAGTGAGCACCTCATACCGGAGTAGACTGAGCATATGATTTCAGAGATGACTGAGCACCTGAAACCGTAACGTTAACATCACAATATCAATGAAATATGATCATATAATAATTCTATGATGTGAATGCTCAGTCTAAAGGGGCCATCTCCGTGGCTCCCTGTTGGACCACGGATTTCATGCAATTAGGTTTTAAACTTCATACTTAATCAATATATTTGGTGAAAATTATCAAAATAATTCGTAAAATTTCAAAAATATTATAGAATTTTCCCATGAAATTACTGGCCACCCAACGCAGGGAGCAGATCCTGAAACTTTTAATAGAAGACGGCTCCTCGAAAGTGATTGATCTGGCAAAGATCTTCAAAGTATCAGAGGTTACCATCCGGCAGGACCTGGAAAAACTTGAAGCCGAGGACCTGATCATCCGGGAACACGGGGGTGCCTATCTAAAGAATGTTGAGGACCAGGTACTCAATTTGTCACTGATGAATAAAGAAAACATGGATAAAAAGGAACTCATCGGAAAAAAGGCCGTTGAGTTTATTGACAATGGCGACGTTATTATCCTGGATTCCGGTTCCACTACGACTGAAATAGCAAAAAACCTGAAGGGCAGAAAAAACATTACAGTAATAACCAATGCCTTGAACATAGCTATTTTGCTCGGCTCAGAGCCCGGTATTGAAGTGATGATGACCGGTGGCGAATTCAAACCTCCAACACTTTCTCTAACAGGCCAGAAAGCGGCTGACTTCCTTTCCGAAATCTACTTGCAGAAAGATGAGCTCACACTGATTAATCCAAAATACAGTTTCCGGTATGAAACGAAAATTACGTTTTTACAGCCTTTATCTCCTATTCCTCCTTGGTGCGGCCATCACCAGCCCTGCGCAGCTTAAGACACCCCTGCTGCAGGTTTCCAATAACGGACATTTCTTAATGACTGAAGGGGGTGAACCCTTCTTCTGGCTTGGAGATACAGGCTGGCTGCTTTTCTCGAAGCTGGACCGTTTTGAGGCTGCAAACTACCTCGAGAATCGGGCACAGAAAGGATTCAATGTGGTGCAGGTGATGCTGCTGCATCAGCTTACTGTTACCAATGCCTATGGAGATTCTGCATTGGTACAGATGGACATTAGCCACCCGAAACTTTCCCCGGGAAATTCCTCCGGAGATCCGGGGGAATATGATTACTGGGATCATGTGGATTATATCATCGATCTTGCCGGGGAGAAGGGAATTTACATGGCGCTTGTCCCGGTCTGGGGTTCAGAGGTAAGGAAGGGCGCAATCAGCTGCGAACAAGCAGGCAGTTATGCCAGCTGGCTGGCCGACAGATTTGCCCACAGGAGGAACATCATCTGGCTCAACGGGGGAGATGTGAAAGGAAGTGATTCATTGGCGATATGGAACACTATCGGCCACAACCTGGATCAATCTGCCCCGCAACATTTGATCACCTTTCACCCCTTCGGCCGAACCATGTCATCCACATGGTTCCACCAGGCATCGTGGCTGGATTTCAATATGTTCCAGTCGGGACACAGACGTTATGACCAGGAGGATAGCCCGATGGCCTATGGCCAGGACAACTGGAGGTATGTCACGAAGGATTGGAACCTGACACCCGCAAAGCCCTCCCTGGACGGGGAACCTGCCTATGAAAGCGTTCCGCAAGGATTACATGATACGACACAGCCCAGGTGGAACGACAACGATCTACGGCGATACGCCTACTGGTCTGTATTTGCCGGCGGGTTTGGTTTTACCTATGGCCACAATTCCGTGATGCAAATGCATAAACCCTCCGATACAAGGGTATCCTATGGTGCACGGAAATACTGGTATGATGCCATCGACGATCCAGGCGCCCGGCAAATGATCCACCTGAAGACACTGATGCTCTCCAAACCTTTTTTCGACAGGGTCCCGGACCAATCCATCATTGCCGAAGAGCAAGGTGAGCAATACGATTACCTGTTGGCTGCCAGGGGAATGGACTATGCCATGGTCTATACCTATACCGGGCGTATGATGTCGATCCGGATGGGGATCATTCATGGAGCGGAGGTTCTGGCCTCCTGGTACAATCCAAGGAATGGGAAAATGGAGAAGATCGGGATCTTCAATAACCAGGGTATCCTGGAGTTCGACCCGCCCGGAAGCAAAGCTGAAGGAAACGATTGGGTATTGATCCTTGATTCAGTGGAAGCTCAATAATACGGGGGACGGAACTGATACTGGCAAACTCATAAAAACCTGTTGAAATGAAAAATACACTTGGAGTTATTTTTGGAAACCGGGATTTCTTCCCTGATCATTTAGTCACAGAAGCACGAAATGATATCCAAAACCTCCTTAAGAAACTGAATATTGGAGGAATAATGCTTTCGGAGCATGATTCAAAACTTGGCGGGGTAGAAACATACAAGGAAGCCAGGAAATGTGCTGACCTGTTTAAACAAAATCGGGAGAGCATTGAAGGTGTGCTTGTTGTCCTGCCAAATTTTGGCGACGAAAAAGGAGTGGCCGATACATTGAAACTTGCCGGATTGGATGTGCCTGTAATGGTTCAGGGATATCCTGATGAACTTAAGAAAATGGATGTGGTAAATCGCAGAGACGCATTTTGTGGAAAGATCTCCGTAACCAACAATTTGTACCAGTATGGCATGAAATATTCTCTGACAACAAAACATGTTAGTCATCCAACGGATGGAACATTTGAGCATGATCTAAATAAATTTGTTGCCGTTTGTCGTGTGGTGAAAGGGCTTAAAAATGTGCGCATCGGAGCTATTGGCACACGACCGGGAGGCTTTAATACTGTAAGATACAGCGAGAAAATACTTCAGCGAAATGGCATTACAGTTGTTACAGTTGATCTTTCTGAAATATTGGGAAATGCTGATAAATTATCCAAAGATGATCAAGTTGTTAAAGATCAATTAGAGAAAATAAATGCATATGCTCCGAGTGGGTCTACCCCAAATGACCGCCTGGTTCAAATTGCTAAACTTGATGTTGTTCTCAATGAATTCATACAGGCCAATGAATTGGATGCAACGGCCATACAATGTTGGACATCACTTCAGCAAAATTACGGATGCAATGTTTGCACCAGCATGAGCATGATGAGTGAAAATATGTTGCCAAGTGCCTGTGAAGTGGATGTGACTGGTACGCTGACTATGTATGCCATGCAACTGGCATCTGGATCACCAAGTGCACTGGTTGATTGGAATAATAACTATGCCGATGATGATGAAAAATGTGTGCTTTTCCATTGTGGCAACTGGGCTAAATCCTTCTTACCCGATATTCAGATAAGCAATGCACCTATTATTGGAACATCGGTAGGCGTAGAAAACACATATGGTGCCTTAGACGGGAGAACACCTGCCTCTCCCCTGACCTTCGGAAGAATCAGTTCCGATGATCTCAATGGTGTTTTGAAAACCTATGTTGGAGAAGGTGCTTTGACGAATGACAACCTATCAACTTTTGGCAATCGGGCTGTGGCTAAAATATCAGATCTACAAGGATTAATGTATTATGTATGTCGAAATGGTTACGAACATCATGTGGTCATGAATGCATCGAATACTGCTGACATCCTCGAAGAGGCCTTTGGAAACTACATGGGCTGGGAAGTCTATAAACACAAATAATCAGAGTTTATAATGACAATTAAACAGCTTGAATTAAAAGCAGTGGAATATCGCATAAAACTGCTTTACTATATAAAAAAAGCCAATGCAGGTCATACAGGAGGCAGCTTATCCTGTGTGGACATTATAAGCGTATTGTACAATGAGATCTTAAACACAAATCCGGAGAATATTCACGACCCCAACAGAGACCGATATGTGCAAAGCAAAGGACATTCTGTTGAGGCACTATACACGGTATTAGCCGACTGCGGGTTTTTCCCGGAATCTGATTTGGAAACACTCTGTCAATACCAAAGTCATTATGTGGGACACCCGACCAGAAAGGTCAAAGGAATTGAACAAAATACGGGTGCTCTTGGCCATGGCCTGCCAGTAAGCGTAGGGATGGCGCTGGCGGCCAAATTGGACAATAGAGAGTACAAAGTATATACCCTTCTTGGCGATGGAGAGCTTACTGAAGGATCAAATTGGGAGGCTGCTTTAACTGCCGCTCACTATAAACTGGATAACCTTACTGCCATTCTGGATTACAACCAGTTACAAATCACAGGCAACACTTCAGAGGTATGCAATACGGATCCTGTTGATGATAAATTCAAAGCATTTGGATGGTCTGTTTCCCATGTCAACGGACATGATTTTAAATCCATGATTAACACGTTTAACAAGGTCCCCTTCGAAAAAGAAAAACCCAACCTGGTGATAGCGCACACCATAAAAGGCAGTGGAATCAGTTTTATGGAAGGCGCTAAAAAATGGCATCATGGGGTGCCAAGTGATGAACTTTATAAACAAGCAATCAATGAATTAGACCAAAAATTTGCAACCATATCAAAATAGAAGGTGCATGATATGATAAATGAATAAACTCAAAAAGAAGCAATAACTTGGAGATGATTGTTTTTAAATTGAAAATGGGCAAAGCAAATCTTGAGGTATTTTCAGAAACACTTCAATGCCTGGCTGAACAAGACAGGGATATTCTGGCTGTGACCAGCGATTCCAGGGGATCAGGCAAACTGGTTTCTTTTGGAGAGCGATTTCCCGATCAGATTATTGAGATAGGTATTGCAGAGCAAAACCTGGTTGGTGTATCAGCTGGATTGGCCTCTGCGGGTAAAAAGGTATTCGCAGTCTCTCCAGCCTGCTTCCTTACAGCACGTGCATTGGAGCAAATAAAAAATGATATCGCATATTCTGATAACCCGGTTACATTGATTGGCATCAGTGCCGGGGTAAGTTATGGCGCTTTAGGTTCCACCCATCACAGCCTGCACGACTTTGCTGTGTTGCGGGCTATTCATAATATAACCATTGTTGCCCCGGCGGATAATTTTGAAGCTCAAAAATCTATCGAGTTGGCTGCAGATACGGATCATCCTGTTTACATTCGGTTTGGTAAGAAGGCCCTGCCGCATCTGCATGATCATGATATTAATTTTGAATTTGGGAAAAGTATAACACTTAAGGATGGTAATGATTTAGCCATCATTGCCTCTGGTGAATGTGTGCTCCCTTCTCTTTTGGCTGCTTATAAACTTGAGAATGAGCATGGGATAAAGACCAAGGTTATCAGCATGCATACCATCAAGCCGCTGGACAAGAAAAGCCTGATTGAAGCGGCGGGTGAATGCAAGGCTTTAATTACAGTAGAAGAGCATAGCATTCATGGTGGATTGGGAGAAGCCTGTGCCTCGGTACTCATGGAGAATAAACAGTTCTTACCCTTTAAGATCATTGGAATACCTGATGAATATACAGTTACAGGATCACAGAATGAAATATTCAATCATTATGGTATCTCTGAAACAGGGGTAACAACTTCAGCATTAAACCTTTTAGAGAAATAGATAATGAAATCCCTGAAAATTATTGTAATCATACTGGCTGCATTACTCATTGTTCTGGTCTTTCCTGCAGCTTGCAGTAAAAAAAAGCATGGGGATAATGATCAGAAAAAAATCGCTGTAATTATTTCTACACTGAACAATCCCTGGTTTGTTGTTTTAGGAGAAACCGCGGCTGAAAGAGCGAAATCGCTTGGATATGAAGCTCATATTTTTGATTCACAAAACAACACATCGCTTGAATCAGATCACTTTGAAAATGCAATTGCCGCAGGATACGATGCCATATTGTTTAATCCAACAGATGCAGATGGATCGGTTGTCAATGTTAAAAAAGCAAAGACGGCCGGTATACCGGTGTTCTGTATGGATAGAGAGGTGAATTCTACGGACGCAGCAACCTCTCAGATATTATCCGATAATTATTCTGGCTGTGTGGCACTTGGAAAGTATTTTGTTCAGAAACTAAACCGGAAGGGAAGCTATATCGAACTACTTGGATTGGTCGGGGACAATAATACCTGGAATCGATCAAAGGGTTTTCATAGCGTGGTGGACAACTACCCTGAATTGAAAATGGTCGCTCAACAAGCTGCAGATTTTGATCGGAATAAAGCAATGGAAGTGCTGGAATCTCTGCTCCAGGCATACCCGGATATCGATGCAGTATTTTGTGGAAATGATGCCATGGCTATGGGGGCGTATCAGGCCCTGGTTTCTTCCGGTAAATCCAACAGGGTGCTGGTTTTCGGATTTGATGGTGCCAGGGATGTCGTTGAATCCATTCGGGAGGGTAAAATAGCAGCAACAGGTATGCAGTTTCCAAAGGTAATGGCTGCGACCGCGGCAGAATATGCCCACCTGTACATGAAAGGCGAACGTCAATTTGCCCAAAAGATGCCCGTGGCAGTTGAATTGGTCACGCAAGAGAATATCAATCTATACGTTGCCTATGGCAAGAAAGAATAATTGCTATGAATAAAAACATTAAATATATTCTGTTCATTGCCGGAGGCTTGCTTGTTCTTTTTAAGTCTGTATATTTCAAGCCACTTGATGAAATAAAAGCTGAAGCAGCAGCAAAAATGTTTGAACCAAAGGCATATTCAAAAGATTTCTGGGAAAACAAATTAATTCCCAATCTTGACCGGGCAATAGATTTAAATGAATTAATGGATCTGCTCAGGACAAATCCTGAAGAAGCCTTCACAAACCACTCCAATGCACTTGGAATTGGAAATATTAGATATTTTTTGGTCCGGGGGACAGCAAATATTTCTTCCATTCAAGAGGATCATATGGTTTTTGAATTGAGTCCGAATCGAATGGTGCGCCTGGCTACAGACTACATTTTTGGTAATGCCATCCGGGATGCTTCAGGCCAGATCGATATCAATGAATTTACAAATACTATGGATTTCAACAATGTTTCTTCCGAAATCAACCAAATAGTTGTAAAAACTGTCTTACCCGATTTTATTCTATATGCTAAGGAAGGCGACCTAGTTTCATTTCATGGAGCTATCGAACTCAACCAGAAACACATTGTCATGGATCGGGTAGAGATTATTCCAATTCAGTTATCCATCCAAAACACTGCAGAAAATTGACCTCAACTGATACACATCCGATTCTTGAAGTTAGAGGAATTACTAAAAGCTTTCCAGGTGTATTGGCTTTGGATAATGTATGTATGGAGCTTTATGAAGGAAAAGTAACCGCAGTCATAGGAGAAAATGGAGCAGGAAAATCCACCCTCATGAAGGTATTATCTGGCATTTACCAGGATTATGAAGGTGACATAATGTATAACCAGCAATCCGCCCAATTCACTAATCCAAAAGATGCCCAGGATGCGGGTATTGCTATCATTCATCAGGAATTAAACCTGATCCCATTTCTTTCTGTCCGTGAGAACATTTATCTGGGACGGGAAATTACCACGAAGCTTGGCATCCTTGATAAAGAGGAAATGAATCTTCGGACCGGGAATATATTGAAAAAGCTAAAACTTGATATTTCACCGGATACCCTCATTTCGAAATTAAAAGTTGGGCAGCAACAAATTGTTGAAATCGCAAAAGCGCTGTTGTTTGAGGCAAAAATCATCATTATGGATGAACCCACCTCTGCGATCAGTGAAAGTGAAGTGGATGTATTATTTGAGCTAATCGAAGAATTAAAAGAAGGAGGGAAAGCAATTGCTTATATCTCTCATAAACTTGATGAGCTCACCAGGATTTCAGACTACTATATTGTGCTTCGCGATGGAAAGCTGGTTGCTGCAGGGAAAATGAAAGGTATTGCCAATCGTGATATCATTCAGAAAATGGTCGGCAGGGAAGTAAAATTGATGAGGAAGACTTCCTTTCATACTACCAGGGATACTATTCTTGAAGTCAATAAATTATCATTGATCAATAAGGAGTTCCCTCAATTTAAACTTGTCAGCGAACTCAGTTTTTCACTATCAAAAGGAGAAATTTTAGGCATTTTCGGACTATTGGGTGCAGGCCGAACAGAATTATTAGAATGCATGTACGGATTGCATCCGAAGTATTCAAATGGTAATATTTATGTATGTGGTAAAAAATACAATTATAGATCTCCGGGGGATGCTATAAAAGCTGGAATTGGCCTGGTACCTGAAGACCGAACAAAAGACGGCCTGGTGCTTGGATTAGATGTAAAGACAAACATCAGCCTGTCAAGTTTAAAGAGTCTGGAGAAATTTGGAGTATTAAACACCAGGAAAGAGCGAATGCTTGCAAATGATTTCATTGATAAATTGTCAATAAAAACTCCATCATCCGAACAAACTGCTGGAAATCTCAGTGGTGGAAATCAACAGAAGATCATATTGGCAAAATGGCTGGCCACAAACTCCATCATACTGCTATTGGATGAACCTACCCGGGGTATAGATATCAACGCTAAAAATGAAATTTATAAACTAATTACAAAACTGGCATCGGAGGGTTTAGGCATTATAATGGTATCGTCAGAACTGCCTGAAATCCTGGCAATCTCGGATCGTATTTTGGTGATGTCAGAAGGAGAGCTTACCGCTGAATTCATTGCAAAGGAGGCCACAGAGGAAAAAATCATGGAGGCTGCAATTCCTCAAACTATAAAATAATGTTGGAATGAAATTGAAAGATCATAAATCGACACTGCTTAAATTCCAATCATTGATTGCACTCTTTTTAATGTGCGTTGTATTGAGCATTTTGTCTGATAAATTTTTGACGGTTGATAATGCCTGGAATGTAATGAGGCAAATATCTGTCAATATCTGCATTTCAGTGGGCATGACCCTGGTAATTCTTACAGCGGGAATTGACCTTTCCGTTGGCTCCATCCTGGCTTTGTGTGGTGCTGTGACAGCAGGATTGTTGAAAAATGGTATAGAAATCCCCGGTATAAATCTATTTGTTGGATTTACCATGCTTGGTGCTATTCTTGTCGGCTTGATCGTGGGTGCCGTTCTGGGGTATTTTAGTGGATGGTCCATTACGAAATTTAAAGTCCCTCCTTTTGTGGCGACACTTGCTATGCTAACCATAGCAAGGGGCTTGACGATGCTCTGGACCAATGGATTCCCAATTACCGGACTGGGAGATAATTTTGCCTTCATTGGAACAGGCTGGTTCCTGGGCATACCGATGCCTGTGTGGATTTCCGCTTTTATAGTTTTGATTGCAGTGATCATTACCAGGAAAACAAAGCTGGGAAGATACATCTATGCGGTTGGAGGAAATGAAAGTGCTTCCCGGTTATCCGGATTAAATATTAAAAAAATCAAAATTATTGTTTACTCCATATCTGGAGTGCTTGCTGCCGTTGGAGGGATTATGGTGACCTCCAGACTGGATTCGGCACAACCAAATGCAGGGACAAGCTATGAACTGGACTCAATTGCTGCGGTTGTTATTGGAGGAACTTCACTTTCAGGAGGGAGAGGAAGTGTGATGGGTACAGTGCTGGGAGCATTGATCATCGGAGTATTGAATAATGGATTGGTCTTATTAAATGTTTCACCCTTCTGGCAACAATTCATTAAAGGGCTTGTAATACTGATCGCGGTTATATTGGATAAGGTGAATTCAAAAGAAGACTAGGGAAAAATAACATTCCGTAAAAATGAATGATGAACGATACATACTTTCTATTGATCAGAGCACTTCTGCCTCCAAGGTCATGCTGTTTGACAGGAAGGCAAATCTGATTCACAGGGTATCTAAACCTCACCATCAGTACTCCCCTCAACCGGGATTTGTAGAACATGATCCGGAGGAGATCTTCGAGAATGTTCGATCAGCCATGCGGGAAATAATGGATGAAACCAGGATTTCCGTTGCAGCACTTTCAGCTATTGCCATCACAAATCAACGGGAGACTTCACTCATATGGGATAAAACAACGGGAAAACCCATCTACAATGCAGTGGTTTGGCAATGCCTGCGGGGCACTTCTTACTGCAATGAGTTAAAGCAAAAAGGAAAAAAAGATAGCATCCAGCAGAAAACAGGCCTGCTGATTGATCCTTATTTTTCAGCAAGTAAGCTTCGCTGGATCATCCTTCATGTGCCAGGCGCAAAAGAAAAAGCATTAAATGGTGATTTGTTGCTGGGGACCATGGACTCGTGGCTGTTGTGGAAACTAACAGGTGGTGAAGTCCATGCAACGGATTATTCCAATGCATGCAGAACCATGCTATTCAATATCAAGGACCTAAAGTGGGACCCAGAGCTCATTGATCTTTTTGATTTACATGAAAATATGTTCCCGGAAGTCAGATATTCAGATGAGGTATTTGGGGAGAGTTCTGCCGATGTGATCTTCGATAAACCTGTTCCGATTGCTGGACTTATTGGGGATTCACATGGTGCTCTTTTTGGCCAGAATTGTTTTAAGCCCGGAACAGGTAAATCTACCTATGGGACCGGTTCCTCTGTCATGATGAATATTGGAAATAAAGCATTGGACCCTCCAAAAGGACTGGTTACCTCTATTGGTTTTGGATGCAATAAGGAGATCCATTATGTTTTTGAAGGCAACATTCATTGTACCGGAGACACAATCAATTGGTTAAGAAATGAGCTGGAGTTGATAAAGGAAGCTTCAGAAACTGAAGAAATTGCAAAATCGGTTGATGGAAACGATGGTGTTTACATGGTGCCTGCTTTTGTAGGTCTTGGCGCGCCATACTGGGATAATGAGGCGAAAGCCTGTATAGTTGGCCTGTCCCGTGATTCAAAAAAAGCACATGTTGTTCGGGCTGCCTTAGAAAGTATTGCATACCAGGTGAAGGATCTGGTTGATCTGATGAGCTCATCTAAGGAGGTTCAACTTTCGGATCTCCTTGTGGATGGTGGCCCTACCAGAAATGATTTTCTCATGCAATTTCAGGCAGATATGTTGCAAGGCAAAGTGGTGCGATCAAACATCGAGGAGATTTCTGCTTTAGGGTCTTCATTCCTGGCGGGACTCGCAGTTGGTGTTTGGAGGGATATGGATGAGATTGAAACGCTGCGAAAAACAGACAAAACATATGAATCTCTTATGCCAAGGGATATAAAGGAGAAGTATTATAATGGTTGGAAGGTGGCGGTAACTAAGGCTAAAAGCAAATAGCTCTAGAGTAAATCAAAAATGTTTCTTATTACATTGCATAAGATTAATACCAAGACAAATGAATATTAGAAATATAGCAATCAGCCTAAAACCGTATTGTTTTTTAGTAATTCTGATTGCATTTTCAATTTCCTGTAATAGTAAGGTTAATGAATCTACTGAGGGTACCAAACCACGTATAATTGTGACTTCGGATGGAGAAATAGATGATGAATGTTCCATGGTAAGGTTTTTATTATATGCCAACGAATGGGATATTGAGGGAATAGTTACATCAAGTTCACAATACCATTGGCATGGACATAAATGGGCAGGCGATGATTGGCTTGAGCCGTACCTTAATGCTTATGCGGAAGTATATCCCAACTTGGTTAAACATGACAAAGCTTATCCCTCGCCAGAATATTTAAAATCAATTACCTTCCTTGGGAATGTCGAAACCGAAGGCGAAATGGATTCCATCACTCCGGGATCGCAACATATTGTTAAAATCCTTTTAGATGAATCAGATGACCAACCAATCTGGATTCAGGCATGGGGTGGCACAAACACCATTGCGAGAGCCCTGAAGACCATTGAAGAAGAACATCCGAAAAAAATGGAATATATAGCTAATAAATTACGTTTTTTCTTTATCTGGGAACAAGATTCTACTTACCAAGCCTACATTCGCCCTCATTGGGGAAAATATAATATCCTAACGATAATCTGCGACCAGTTTTTGGCCATCGCTTACCAATGGGATAAAATCTTACCGGCAGATAAACAAAAATACTTCACCGGCGACTGGATAAAATCACACATTCTGGAAGGTCACGGTTCGCTCTGTTCGCTCTACAAGGCACATAAGGATGGAGATAAGGGGGGATTTGAAGAAGGGGATTTCAGATCGGAAGGTGACTCCCCATCATTCATTTACGACATTATTACCGGGTTGAGAAACGGTAACCTGGAGCATCCCGATTGGGGAAGTTGGGGTGGCCGCTACACGAAAGTACGAGAGAATACATGGCTTGATCCTGTCCCAGAACCTGACTACACTTATCCGGAAGGAAGATGGTACACAGAAACAGCATGGGGACGAAAATATCTGCGCGAAGAATATCCTGAGAATATGGATTTAATGAAGGAGTATTTCAAACCAATTATCCGTTGGGCCGATGCTTTTCAGAACGATTTCGCTGCTCACGCAGACTGGTGTGTAAAATCCTTTGAAGTAGCTAACCATCCTCCCGTTGTTAAACTGGCCAACGCTCTGGACACAAATGCAAAACCTGGCAGCAAAATTCGACTGAGCGCTAAAGGTACTTCTGATCCGGATGATGATGAACTGAGCTACTCTTGGTGGCAATACCAGGAAGTAGGTACATACCCAGGAAGTGTAACAATTGAAAATTCAACAGCACAGGAAGCTTCATTCACCGTTCCTGCTGATGCAGAAAAAGGACAAAGCATTCACATTATTTGTGAGGTGAAAGATAGTGGCACTCCGCAATTGACCCGCTACAAACGTGCAATCATTGAAGTAAAGCCGTAAAATCAACATAAATAAAATAAAGAAATCACTTTTAGGTATAATATTATGCTTTATTGGGTTTAATTTCTATGCTCAACAACTTGCATTCCCTACTGCTGAAGGATATGGTAAATATGCAAAAGGAGGTAGAGGTGGAGTTGTTTATGAAGTGACAAATTTAAATGATAGCGGAGAAGGAAGTTTAAGAGTAGCAGTTGAAGCATTTGAGCCACGAACAGTAGTTTTCAGGATATCAGGGAATATAGAGCTTAAAAGTCCATTAAGAATTAAAAGCCCGTTTATCACCATTGCCGGTCAAACAGCGCCAGGTGATGGTATCTGCATTAAAAAATATCCTCTAATTATTGAGACTGACCATGTAATCATCAGGTATCTGAGAATAAGGTTTGGAAATGAATCAGGTGAAGATTCTGATGCTGTGTCCAGTAGATATACCAAGAATATTATTTTAGACCACATTTCGGCAAGTTGGAGTGTTATTGTAAAGCAAATATATTCAAACTTGAGATAGTTGCTAATTTTACTCCATCCTCTCAACCCACACCTCTTATTCAAGTGCAAACCGGAATTACAAATCTTGATTAGATGGTTGTTCAATTTCAATAAATTTTACTCATTAATATTTTATTTCTACCTTTAATGGGTAAGTTGGTATAAGACTGTATTTAAAACACTATTAAGTCGTTAGTAAAGCACTACAATAAGTTTACTACCAACTTAAATGTCTAATTCAATAAACTTATTGATTAATAATAAAAGGAGGTTACAATGGCTTTTAAAACAGTATTGCACATGCACCTGATGCAGATTTTGAAAAACATCATAATCTGATAGAAACAGGTAAATACAAACTTTGTACTTATGTTGTAAAAACACATAACTTTTATCCTACTTATTTTGACGATCTACAAGTAATAATCTTATATTTCAAACAATAAATTCAATATGAATATCTTTCGGTTATTTTTAATTCTTACTTTCATATGGCTCCCTGCAATTTATGGATGCAAGGATGAACCGGAGCCTGCACTACCTGATCTTATGAAAGGTCTTATTGCTTATTGGTCATTCGATGACGATGAGGGAGAAATTGTTAAGGATGAGTCTGTAAATCACCTAAATGGGACAGGATATTTAATAACCTATGAAACGGGGAAGTCAGGACTTGCAGTAAGTTTTAATGATCCACAGGCAAAGGTCGTATTCCCATCAATAAACAACGAAGCTCCCGGTATAATTTCGGAACTGCAAACAGGATCGATCTCTATATGGTTCAAGTATCAGAGTCTGGGAGCGCAGATATTACCAATATTCTATTTTGGTGAATCAGAAACCGGAACACCCCATAATAGTCTCATTATCGAGATTGGCCATGGAAGAGGGATCAATCCTTCTAACAAACGACTGTACTTTACCATTGTTAACCAGGGATTTTGTTATGACTCAGGTGTCAATCTTCTTGAAAATACCTGGTACCATTTTGTTGCTATCGTAAGCATAACAGGCAACACCGGCTACCTCAATGGTGTGGAAATGACGAACAGAAACTATAATTTGGGTTCGAATAGTAGCTATTCAGACTTCTTCAATGATGTGCCTGTCAGGAAATTGCTTTCAATAGGTTATGGCAGGTACGGACAGGAAGATCTATTTTTTTCATTCAAAGGCAGCATTGATGAAGTAAGGCTATATGACCGGCCTCTCACAGGAGTTGAAGTAACCAAACTGTTTAAGTTGGAGAAATAAGGATGTTGAGTTCTGTGCATAAATTGCACGTTAGAAAATCCATCACCAATTCAGTCAACAAGAAATTTAAATATCTTTGTAAATCGCTGATCTACAAAGATTCACATTTTGAGAGTGTGTCAACAGCAACTTTTTGGCAGTTTATTATAATTCATCTGATGTAAATCACCAACCGAGTCTGCCCACTGAGAAATACTATCTTTTTACAGTTTCACTATTGATTTTATTTGCACATTATTAAAATATTTCTGAAATTTGATTCTGGCGGCATTTCTTTCATTACTATGCAAACAGCATAAACTGCAGCGAGCAATTAATCAGGAGATGCCGCTTTCTATTTGTTTCGTGTTCAAGACTTTCATAAATTTACAGAAATAAAATAATTATGAATAAGAAGATCAGAATACGATTTATCTCATTAATGATTATGGGAGTATTCTTGATGCTTTCAGTTAGTTGCAAGAAGGAGAAGGAAATTATAAACGGTTGTAAATCGTCAGCCAAATGTTTACCAGTAAATAGATAAATTTAAGGTGTGGTTTTTAACTTAATGTTTAACAAATTAACCACACTAAAATGGAAGAAAAGAGCAAAAAACATATCGCTTAATATAAAATCCGGTGATATTGAGCACCCTTGTTGTTCAATTTAAAGATAGCAATTAAAATTTCTATTATAAACAAAGAAACATCCAATTGGTCAATGTATCAATAACAGGGATCATGATTTTAATCCGAAAGTCAAATTTCGCAACCCACCCCCTTTAAATAATAATTCTTTTTTTCTGACTTAAAATAAAAAGCAAGTGATCTTTCGCTTATGTAGGGGATAAGCTAACGAAATATTACCTGACGTGTCTACGAAGTGTCGGCATAACAGGCAAAAGTGATGGTTAGGTATCACTCGGAGATATATACCCTTATATGACCCATATATTGCTGACACCTGGTAAGATTCTAAAATAAAATTGACTTTGGCTTTTTGGTGGTGTAACTTTGATTAAGAAAGTAAAATCTGAAGAACCTTTCTAAACCATTTTTTACAGATTACAATTAATTTAAAAACAGACAGAATGAAAAAACTTATTCTCCTAATTATCCCCCTTCTGGTTATTACTTTCAACCAGAAATCGGAAGCACAGGTGGTGTCCAGTCAGGAAGAACTGACGAGAAAAGATACCTTAAAGGCACACTTTCAAAAGGCACAGCTATTGACAAAGCAGGGAAATACCGAAGAGGCCTCAAAAATCTATATCAGGATAATGGAAAGCTATCCTGACAACAGAGACGCAGTTCAGGGATGGCTTATGGCAAACATGAAAAGAACCCCGACAGGGGAGGAAGATGCTATCAAATCATTAGAAGATTTGAGCAAGTTGTATCCAAAAAATACAGGGGTAATATTTTTCAAAGCATTTATTGAAGGTGAATACGGACACAATGAAGAAGCACTAAAAGATATTGACAAACTTATCAAAATTCAGCCGGATACAGCATTAAATTATATTCTTAAAGGGCAAGTGCTATATGCAATGGAAAAATACGAAGAGGCTTTTAAGGCATTTGACAGAGCGACCTCATTGAATCCTTCATTCAAGGAATATGCCCGGAAAGATGAAGATTTTAAAAGCCTCTGGGATGACCAAGATTTTAAAACACAGACATCACAGTAAATCAAGATAATGTAGGACTATTTTAAAACTACATTACCAGCCCTCGGAAATCAGCTCCGGGGGCTTTTTCTTGCCAAATTTCCTTCGGAGTTATTCAAATTCTGAATGACTTTTTGAATATCTCCCCTTGGGTGGTGTCTACCATTGGCAAAAAGAGATCGCGTCAAACTATCACTAAAACACTTGTCAAAGAAAGAACTTCTTGTAAGAGTAAAATTGACTTTGGTTTCAGGATAGCGTACCTTTGCATATACAATAACTTAAGTGATCATAAAATGTAAATCAAATGACAATCTGGTCATCTGAAATAAAAGAGCTTGAAACCTTATACCACTCTCTGAAAGGTAAATTCCCTGATCTGGAAAAGGAACTGATACAATTGATAGAAACTAAAGATGCAAACGTTGCCCTTCTTTATTCAAGAAGGAGCCTTGAAGTTATCATCACTGATGTGTGCGAACGTGATCTTAAAAGGCCGAGGGGAACTGAACCACTCAAAGGCATTATTGATAAGTTAAACAGGGAAGGAAAGGTTCCGCATAATATTATCGTTTCCATGCAGAACCTCAACAGCCTTTCAACATTCGGAACCCATCCCAAGGATTTTGAACCACGACAGGTAAAACCTGTTCTGCTCGACCTGACAACTGTTCTTGAGTGGTACTTGAAATATATGGAAGATCAGGAATTAGTTATTGGTAAATCTGGAGTGGTACAGGAAAAAAGGAAAGAACCTGGAAGTTTATTAAGAAGCAAATCAAAGTCAGCAAAAAGGGTTATAATGGTCACAAGTGTTCTACTGGTAGCTGCAATTATTATTGTCTCTTTGATAGTATTTAACATTATTGGTGTTGGGAAACGGGCCAGGGCAGGATCAATTGAGTCCATAGTCATCCTTCCTTTTGGCAATTACACAGGTACTGATACACTTGATCCTTAT
>Ga0315539_1001055_pt1 | contig 20638 bp, 22 predicted proteins | sample SalMarSW160150MG_FD_203097 | JGI IMG/M metagenome (GOLD analysis project Ga0315539, IMG submission 203097) | Salt marsh sediment microbial communities from the Plum Island Ecosystem LTER, Massachusetts, United States - Salt Marsh Sediment SW1601-150 ... | reverse complement strand
GCAAAAGCCTCAAAATAATAAGTAATACCGGGGCTTAAACCGGAAATAACTTCCGTAAAAGAGCTGGCCGCCGTCATTGGTTTTGGTGTAGTACTGTTCCCGTAAGAACCGCTGGCTCCTGCGGTGCCGCTGGTACCCCATTCAAACCAGACAATGCACTGGCAATCAGGGCAAGTCCCCGGGTCATAACCTAAGCTTAGAAGGTCACCGTTGAGAGCGGCTGAGGTTTGGGTGATGTTGGTAGCTCCGAGTGTAGTCACCTGAGGAGGATTAATACCTACTGCGCCACAGCTTGGGTCAGAGACACATCTTGATTCTAAATAAGGGCAATCACCGCAATTTCTGGTTTGAGACATTTCTGTTTCAGCACAGCCGCCAGTAGGACCGCAGCCCTGATTACTCCAGGCGCTACAGCAGGATTCATCGCACAGACATTCAAGCTCAATATCGCAGTCATTGGGACAGGTTCTGGTCCGAGCCAGATGATAGTTGTCACAGTCAGAATAACCGCAACTTTGGTTAACCCAACTGCTACATTCACAACCTGCTTCCTGGCAAGAAACTGAATCATAATCTTTTAAATCACCATCAATATATAACCTATAATATATGGAACTATCTGCGCCCAATCCATTATCATAAATAGTTCTGCTCCAGTCAGTATCGCCGGTCACTGTGCCCGAACCAATAGAGGAACCATCTCTGGTTACCTGCCAGGTTAAACCCTGGCAATAATCAACATTATAGATGCTAATGGTATAGTCACAGGGTTCAGTATCTGTTGCTGGAGTAACATTAATAGAGCCGGTGCATTCTGAGGGGCAGGTGAGACTTTCTGTCCGGCAGTTATCGTTTTCGTTCGATTCAGCAATTAAACTGGCACCATTTTTATCATCAGCACAGACTTCAATTGAGTAGGTTTGGCCAGGCGTACAAGTCCAACCTGAGAATACGCCATCTCGATAAACACCTGCACCTAAAGGATTGCTAAAGTACTGATAAGTTTTATAAGTGCCACCTACATATAAAGAACAGTTAAAGCCAGTTCCGGTAGTAGCATTTCCTTGGTTATAGATGGTGTAATAAACCTTTTTATCTGTATCAAAATCTTCGATATCAGAAATCTTAAGGTTTGGCGCAGTAATAGTTAAACTGACTGACGCTGTCCGAGGGCTATTAGTGGCATTGGGGTCAGAAATGGTGATGGTGGCTGAATGGCTACCGGCACTCATGCCAGATATATTCACTGAAAGAGTAATATTGTCGTGCTCTCCGGTTGAACTGCCGCTGGTGGGTGATAAGGTAAGCCAGGTGGCATTATCTGAAACTGACCAGTTGAGAGTGGTGCCGCTTACCCCTGAGTTCCAAATCTCTAAGGTCTGGGTGGCAGGATTGGAACCTCCTTGAACAGCTGTAAAAGTAAAACTAGAGGGGCTAAAGGCAATAGTCGGTTTAGCTCCTGATACACAGACGCAGCCTGAACACGTATCTCCAGATAGACAGTTTCTTCCCAGCGCCTCACAATATTTTCCTACCGTACACTGATTTCCGTCACTTACTTCATCACAGGCAGTATTCGCTCCGCAGGCCGATTCACATTTGCCATTACCGGCCGGTGGATTTTCGCAGGGATTATTATAAATCTCAGTGGTATTACCTAAATACTTACTTTCTATTTTCCCACTACATTGAATACATTGGGATTCAGAGTAATCCCAGTTGCCAGATTTAGTACAATCGTTGCATGCACCCCAATCCCATGCTTGATCATGAGCAACACAAATTTGGCCGTCGCTTCCAGATGGAAAGACTGATTCTTTACATTTTCCATTAGAGCGAGAGCAATATTCTGTACCCAATATATACTGGCATTTTGGAATATTCATAATAGTTCCGATGCGCTCCACTCCTGCCCTTTGTAGAGGATTAGGTGGATCAGTTGGATAGGGTGGGCCCCAACAGCAAATTCCTCCTTCTCCTCCGTCTTCACAACTTAATCCACAAGCCGCCTCAGCCAAACTCGGCAAAAGAAAGAGAAATAATCCAAAAATAAAAAGTAAAATAGGAAATTTTATCTTCATAGTGTCTTATTTATTATATTATAAAAAAATTTAAAAGTGAAGTAGCTGTGGGTGACTAAATTATCAGTATTTTATAAACAGGTAATAAAAAGCTCTGCCTTTATTCAAAATATATGACAGAGCCGTCGCGATGTATCTCATACTCGCCGGGTTTCCATTGGACCCAGGAGATTGTCCAATCGCTATTCTGATACCATTCATCTAATGGTATAACGTTATTAAAGTTTATTACCCATTTCTTGCCATCTGAATCTGTCCATTCTACCCACGCATGACTCAGGCCGGGAACGCCCGCAGAATCAACAGTTTGCGCACTTGTCAACATTACTTTCTCGTCTTTCAATGTAAACAGACAATAGCAAATGATTGACACGCCTCCGCAATTCCCTTTTCTCTCACCTTCTAAATATTGAATCGGGGATATTGAGTTAAATCCATAAAATGCGGTTTCTTCATCTCTCTCTTCCGGAAGGCCAGAACTATACGCTTTGGTTAGTGGTTCCCCGTCCACTCTCACTTCGCCTCCGATTTTCTCGTCTTGTTCGTCGTATTCCCAGATTACTTCTGTTGCATTCACGTACCAATGGAACCTTAACCAATCCTCTTTCGGCCAGCACCACCAATGGGGAATCCCATTTTCTGTGGTGACGTTTCTTCCTACTACTGGACATCCGGTACCGAATTCAGACTCGGGGGTTAAACTCTCATTCACCACTGGAACCTCTGATTCCAAAGCCATTACCCAACTAATAAGAGTTATTAAGAGAACTATACCTATCACGAAACCTTTTCTTATCAACTTTCGTTTACCTCCCTATTCTATTTTAAAAACAAAATTCTTTGCTTTCTGTTTTTAGTATAATCAAAATTAAAAATCTTTGTCAAATCCAATAATTCTCTCATTCTAAGTTATCAAATTCGGTTTTGCCAGCGATATGGTAATTCGATATAAAAGGTACTTCCCTTTCCTTTTCCCTTAGACTCGGCCCAAATTTTCCCTTTATATGTTTCGATAAATTTTAAAAAATATTATTTGCTGCTTTTGCGATTTTTTTTGTTTTTTCTTTAAGTAATTTAGGGTCTAATTTAATTGGTAATTGAATAATAAAGGTGCTTCCTTTTCCTTTACCTTTGGATTCGGCCCAAATTTTACCCCCATGCATTTCAATAAATTGTTTCGCAACGTAAAGACCAAGTCCAGCCCCTTCAGCATGAAGCTGGGTGCCGGCCGTTGCTCGAGAAAACATTTGGAAAAGACTATTTAATTCCCTTCCATCCATTCCCTCGCCAGTATCAGAAACCTTAACTTCTTCTTGCTCATCGAGTTTTTTCAATTCCAAGGTGATTCCACCCTTTTTTGTATACTTTATCGCATTATCAACGATATTTAAAATCACCTGTCTTAATTTATCTTGGTCAGCCATAATTTTTGGCAATGACTCCGAAGGTTTTATCACTTTCATATATAAACCCTTCTTTTCAGCATTAATTCTTAATTCCTTAACAATACTAGAAACCATCTTTTCTAAAGAAGTCAGTTCTGGGCTGAATTCAATTTTTCCGGCATCCAATCTTGATAAATTCAAGAGGTCATTGACTAACCTTATTAATCTTTCATTACTTTGATAAACATTATCCAGAGGTTCTGCTTGTTTTTCAGTTAATTGACCATAAGTTCCTTCCAGAATCATTGAAATATATCCTTTTACAGCCGTCAAAGGCGTCCGTAACTGATGAGAAGCAATGGAAATAAATTCTGACTTTGCCTTATCTATCTTTTCGATTTCCTCCCTCCGTCTAATTTCAAGATAAGTATATTTGATTAGAAGATAAGCCATAAAGGCGAATGCTACTAGGAGAGCAAAACCAAAAATCTTTAAACCCAAAGATGGAGCTGTTAAGGTTTGGATTGCTAAAGTCAAACCTATCGTCCCAATTAAAATTTCAGTTAAGATAAACCGAATTCCAAAAAGATGGTATCGAGTAATGGCCAATGTAAGAATTACTACATAAACAGCAATAAGTGGTTGTCCAAATGGAGGAAATAAAGCAATACCAAACATTAGGGGAAAATTAGTAGCTCCTCCTCCAAATCCTATAATTGAAGCTAAAATTATGTAATCAATCTGAGTTTTTTTTTCTCCGAAGGTAATTTTTCTGGTTTTGAGTAGTTGATAAAAAGCATATCCTACTAGACCCAAATAGCCTAAGAACAGAAAAAAGATATATAAAAGCCCCGCCTGAGGCCAATAATTGAAAGAAAGAACTGGTTCTACTGATTTAATATAGTAGGGAGTAAAACTAAAAAGAAGGAAAACAAAAGTTATTAGATATCCCGTGATAATTATGCCTTTTTTTTTCTTGACTAAATTTAATAAATAAAGTACCCAATGAAGATAAAAAATAGGAATTAAAGTAGCTCCAAAATTAAGCATTCTTGACCAAAAAAGAGCGTTTCCCTCCTCTTCCATTAATAACCATTGACAATAACTAAAGCTCCAAATTGCTATCCCCAAATTCATCAGGAAAAAAAATATATTCGTTAAATTTTTTCTATCTTTTAAATAAACGAAAAGGCCAAAAATAATGGCGATAATTCCATTTATAAAACTAAACAAAAAAAATAAATTCATATCAAAGATTTATCAAAAATAAAACCGAGGACTACCTATCCCAATTATATGGAAACCATAAGAATCAGTAAAATATTCTTTCCAATTATATCCTGCTTTTTCATAAATTTGTTTTAATTCTTCTTCATCTTTAAAAACGAGGCTCCAATTGCCTACCCGCTTCATAAGAAAATAAGTAAATGGATCTTCTTCTAACATTTTCTTTGAAACGTTGCTCACTATAAGACAACCGTCTTTTTTAAATAATCTTTTAATTACTTTAAGAACATTAATACAATCTTCGGTTTTTAAGGAACACAGAATACCAATAAGAAGTACTATGTCGAATTTTTGTGCGGTTTTATATTTCAAAAAATTTCCCTGTACAAATTCAATAAAACGATCAACTCCTTTAATCTTGGCTATTCTTTTCCCTCTCTTTAGAGCTGTGGTATCTTTATCAACATTAATAGCTTTTACGTTAGAAACATTTTGATAATTAGTAGAAAGAACATTAATTATATCTCTGCCAGGACCAGAACCTAAATTTCCAATTAAAACATCGCCTTTTGACCGATATTTCTCGATTATTTTAGGCAGTTCTTTTTCTATAGCAATGAGTCGAGCTTTAACAGCTTTACCAGCCTCAGATTGTAGGAAATAGTTATCGATTGGGAAAAGAGAAGATGATTCATCGTATAGAAATTCAGTAATTACTGAAGTGCCCGGATTTGCTATAGTGGCTGCGCTAAAAATACTATGAGCGATAAAATAATTATATACTTCTTCTTCTAGCTCGGGAGAAACTGGTAAACCCTTATAACTATTTATAAGAAAATCTTTAACTTTAATATTTTCTCTTTCGAAAAATTTTAATAATTGGACTGCAGCTTCATTAAACTCAAAATTTTTTGTGCTTTTTTCGTCATTCTGCATTTTTTATGGTTATTTTAAAATTAAATCTTTTCTCAGTATACCTTACAATTTAGATACTGACAAGATAATAATTCCCCATTTTACACAAGAAAACTCCGCCGCGAAAGGCGGAGTTTTCAGTTCGATAACTGTTCAAAACTATGTTTATTTTAGCTTAACTTCATATTTTGTTCAATTTTTGTGGTATAATTAGCCATATTATGTTGCGAGAATACCCAATTGTAAATGAGCAGGACGAAATTATTGGATATATGACCAAAACGCAAGCTTACGAGAAAAAGGCGATGTTGCGTTCGGTTCAGATGTTTGTATATAACTCGAAAGGAGAATTATACATCCAAAAACGCAGTAAAAATAAAAATCGTTATCCAGGTTACTTTTGTGCTTCAGCTGCCGGTCACGTTGAGTCAGGAGAAAATTATCAGGAGGCGGCAACCCGTGAATTAAAAGAGGAATTAGGAATAAAAAAGACAGAAGGGTTGGAATTTATCACTAAAGATAAGACTCCGGTTGGAAAAGGCAACTATGCGATGATGGTTCTCTTTACCATTATTACAGACGAACCGATAACTTTACAGAAAAAAGAAATAGAAGCGGGCAGATTTTATTCGGTAAAAGAGATCAAACGTCTCATCTCAAAAAATCTTCCTTTTACTTCTGCTTTTCTTCACTTTTTTTCCAAACGACATCCTTAAAAGCAGAGAGGGCAACCTTTTTTGAGATTGCCCTCTTTCTATTTTTTAAAATGACCTCGTATAAAGATCTTGCCTTGGATTATCTTATGAGCTAGTCGGGTATGAATTATTGCTGGTCTGGCAAATTTTTGACCACAGCCAGGACATTTTAAATCACCCTTGGTATTATCTTCAACGATCCGGTCAAGATAACATTTAACTAACGAGCCCGGCCCTTCTTTTTGGTACTTGTACAGAAAAGTGCTACATTTTGCACAATAAATTGATATAGTAAATATTTGTCTTTTTCTTCCTTTGTTCATAATGCCCTTCCCGGTGGGTGTTTTTTATTCCGATGGAATACCCCAATAATATCTGAAAGGTAATTGTATTCGGTGTGGCGCTCAAGAAACCCATTTAAGCCATTTACAACTTCCTTAAAGATTTTTGGTCCCTTAAGAGCTGCTTGAGTATATATTTGAACCGCTGAAGCTCCTGCCATCATCATTTGAATAACATCTTCAGCCGTATAAATGCCGCCGACACCAACAATTGGGATTTTTACAGATTGATACAGCTGGGAGACGCACCAAAGAGCAATCGGAAAAATCGCTTTTCCTGATACGCCGCCTGCTCCTCCTTCAGCGCCAAGTTTCGGTTTGGAAGTTTCAATATCTAAAAGGAGACCAGGCCCAATTGTGTTTGTACAGACAATTGCATCTGCACCGAGTCCTTCTGATTCCTTAGCCATTTTTATCAGGAAAGACGAATAGGAAAATTTTACCCAAATTGGAACATCAGTAGTTGTTCTAAGGAGCGGCAATAATTTACGAAGATGTTTTATATCAACATTCAGGTTTCCGCGAATAGCGCCAGAATGAGGGCAAGAAACGTTGATTTCGTAAGCGTCTACCTGTTGTTCATCAAAAACTCGGATTAATTTTTGGCAGCCAGCGATATCGCGCCCGCTCAACGAAATAACAAGAGGTGAGCCTGAATTTTTTACTTCCCCAATCCATTTGTCTCGCCAATCTGTCCATGGGTGTTCATTTCCGCTTTCGCAGTTAAGCATAATATCTGGACTCAAAACTATAGAACGAGGTACGGGGATATTCAGTCGTTCCGGAGATACATACTCTCTAAGGGTTCTGGTAACCATTCCGGCACAGCCAAACTGTTTTGCTTTTAGAAAGAAACGGGGAGTTTCCGTAATGCGGCCAGAAGCAAGAATAACTGGCGTAGCAAAATTAATATTTCCTACTCTAGTGCCAATGTTCATAACTTCCCTTCTTTAATACTGGCAAGAATCGGTTCAAAAACCTGTAATACTTGAGAAACATCAGTGTTTCCTGTATTCTTAGAGACCTCGATCACTGCTAGAAAAAGTGAACGATAGAGATTGATCTTACTAATTTCATCTTTTGCTGAATCTGTTCTTTTTTTAATTTCACCAAAGTCTTTACTTCTCCGAGATTTTTCTAAACGTTCCCATAATAAAGAAATATCTGATGGAATAAGGGCAATAGCTGAAACTTGAAAGCCTAAATTAGTTATCTTTATGAGGTTGTCGATATGAAATTCAGTCAAATAAATTTCTTCTTCACTAGCGACGTATAAATCACTTTTCCTTAGTCCATAAAGGCAACCAAATAATTCTTGGACGAGAATAAGCTCCCCTTGCTTCTGAAGACTTCGAAACTCTTCGATAGATACGCTCTTTCTGTTAGACAAATAATATTCGTCTGGTCTTAGAGCTCTAGTGGTTATCCAAACCAGTTCTTTAAGAGATGGATACCGTTCAAGCAACTTTTCTTTTATATATCCTTTACCGACGCCTGAGGGTCCGGTTATTGATACAATCATCAATCAGTACCTCCCTTTCTTAAATTTTTAAGGTCCTTTGACCTCCATTATCGCTAATTTATTTTACTGAATTTTCTTTTAAATGTCAAAGTTTAATCTACTTGATCTATTTTTTATTTTATCTCTATACAAGAAAACTCCGCCGCGAAGGGCGGAGTTTTCTGCTCGATAACTGTTTTTAACTACATTCCGGGAGTTTCTGGTGGCGGTGGTGGAGGAACGCTTGGTCCTTCGGAACTCTTTGGTAAAGTTGGTCCCCCTTTCTTCTTTGAGAAGTACCAAATTATTAATCCTATCACCACAATTGCCACAATTATCCAAACTATAGTCATAGAAAATTTAATAAAAAAATATTACCTTTATTTTATTTTTTCGACCTTGAAATGGATCGTTTAATCTATTTTCTTTCTTCTACCCTTTTCTGTCAAGTGGACAGCCAGTTTGTAAATGTCGCCGGCTCCCATTACTATCACTACTTTCTCACCATCAGCAAGATTTTCCTCTAAATAATCTATGATTTTATTGATAGGTAAATAAATTGCCCAGCTCTTATTTATTTTCTTAACCAATTTTTCTGAGCTCACTTTTTCTTTTATTTTTTTCTCCTCCCGTCCAGCTACGTCATATATGTCAGTAATAATTAGCTTATCAACTGGCGCTTCTCTAAAGGTTTTGACAAAATCATTAAACAAATAATAGGTTCTTTGATATTGATGGGGTTGGAAAATACACCAGATTTCTCTTTTAGGATATTTTTCCCGAGCTGTTTTCAGGGTTGCCCGAATTTCTGTCGGATGATGACCGTAATCTGAAATTAGGGTGCAGGGTTTAGCTTTTAGTTTAATAGCGTGTTCTTCAAATCGGCGCCAGCTTCCTTTATATTCTGATAATGCTTTGAAAGAAGTTTTATCGGGAATTTTTAAAACCCGAGCTACGGTTAGAGCCGCCAAAGCATTGGCAATATTATGTTCCCCGGGCACTTTCAAAATTTCCCTTAATTTTCCAACCACTTTCTGTTCTAAAGAAAATTTCTGGATTTTATGCCTAATATTTACTACCTTTTCAATATTCTTATCATCTTCATTCACTACCAGCACTCCCCCTCTTTGCAAACGTCCTGTATATTCTTTATAAGTTTTAAGAATATTTCTCAGGTTTTTATAGTAGTCCAGATGCTCGGCTTCAATGTTGGTTAAGACAATAATTTTGGGCCAATAATTTAAAAAAGAGGCCTGCCACTCATCTGCCTCAATGACTAAGTATTTGGATTCCCCTACCCGGCAATTAGAATTACCAAATTCTTTAAGTTTTGTCCCAACAATGACTGTCGGGTCCAAGCCAGCTTTTGCCAATAACAATCCAATCATTGCTGTAGTGGTACTTTTACCATGAGTGCCAGAAACAGCAATAGTAAAGTGGCTCTTGGTCAATTCTCCCAAAGCTTCAGGATAGCTTAGCAGTTTTATTCTTAAAACTTTTGCCTTTAATATTTCAGGATTATCTGGTTTGGCAGCCGGCGTATAAACTACCAAATCGACATTTTTAGTTACATTTTTAGTTTTGTGCTTGCCGATAAAAATTTTAACTCCTAATTTCTCAAGGGTTTCAGTGATTTCTGAAAAAACCAAATCAGAGCCAGTAACTTGATGGCCTGTTTTAAGATAGTATTTGGCTAAAGCTGAGACACCAATTCCGCCAATTCCAATAAAATGGACTTTTAACTTTTTAGGGCGCATGATTCTAAAACCGTATATTCCGGCCCTCTTTTTCTTAACTGGCTTTCCATTATTTCAACGGAAATTACTTCAAAATTTAAATCTGTTTCTTCTGAAACCTCTGGCCTTTCTTCAGGTTCAATCTGCCTAAAATCCCAGGCCTTAATTCTGCCCAAGGTGATGTGAGGGGCGTAGGGTCTTTTTTCGGCCTTCCTGAGGCCGCTATTTGGTGTAGCTAAAAGAGAATTTTCTAAATCACCTTGTAATTCCCCCAATTCTTCAGATTTTTCTCCTTCTGCCCAGACCATCCTGGGAGGAAGTTTCTTTGGCGGGCCGTAGCAAATCTTTTTTAGATTTATAACAAACGAAGGATGTCGGGAGGCAGTTTCGCTGACAATCTTACAGGTTTCAACAATTTCTTCGTCAGTAAGATAACCAAGAAAAATTAAAGTAATATGCAAATTATCCTTTTTGACCCATCTTACCGGCAATTCCGGCCACATTGATTGATAAGAAGACAAGGTTTTTTTGACTTCTTCCGGCAGGTTGATGGCAATAAAAATCCGATGATTCATCTTTTTATAATTAAAATATAACAAAATTTATGATAGAATTCAATTGCCGAGTTCGCAAAGCGAATGAAGGTGAAAAAGAAGATTTATCTTCTTTGCCTATGAATATGAAAGAAGCTTATTTATACAAAAGACTCATGGATAAAAAGGTTCAGTGTCAAAACTGCGCTCATTATTGCGTGATTTTGCCAGGAAAGCGCGGAATCTGCGGAGTCAGAGAAAATGTTGATGGAAAATTATACGCTCTAAACTATGGTAAAGCCATTGCTTTTAATATTGACCCCATTGAGAAAAAACCATTCTTCCATTTTTTACCCGGAAGCTATTCCCTGTCCGTTGCTACGGTTGGTTGTAATTTCGCTTGTAAAAACTGTCAGAACTGGAATATCTCTCAGGGTTTCAAAAAAGCAAAAGAAATTCCTGGCGAAGATCTACCGCCAAAAGAAATTGTCAGAATTGCTCTTCAGAAAAAATTACCCAGCATCTCTTATACCTATACTGAACCGGCCATCTTTTCCGAATATGCTTTAGATACAATGAAACTGGCTAAAAAAGAGGGGCTAAAAAATAACTGGGTGACTAATGGATTTTGGTCAAAAGAACTGTTTGATTTAATTTCCCTTTATCTGGATGCAGCCAATGTTGATTTGAAAAGTTTTGAAGATAGTTTTTATGTTAAATATTGCTCGGGCAAATTGCAGCCGGTTTTGGATACCTTAAAAAGATTAAAACAAAAAGGAATTTGGACCGAAGTTACCACTTTAGTTATTCCCACGCTTAACGATAAAGAAGAAATTTTTAAAGATATCGCTAATTTTATTAAAAATGATTTGGGTCCTGAAACGCCCTGGCATGTTACTCAGTTTTCGGGAGCTATTTCCTGGCAGCTTCAAGATATTCCTGATACTCCGGTAGAAACTCTTAAGCGGGCCTATGAGATTGGCAAAAAAGCCGGCTTGAGATATATTTATACCGGAAACGTGCCGGGCATACCTTCTGAAGACACTTTTTGTCCTAAATGCAACGCTTTAGTAATTGATAGAACCGCTTATTTTGTGTCCCGTCATGATAAAAACGGCAAATGCCCTAAATGCGGCGAAAACTTAGATTTAATTTTAAAATAAGAAAATAAGATGGTGAAAATTGTTTTTGCTGCTATTTCTCCACATCCACCGATAATTCTACCTTCAGTCGGCTCTGAAGAAGATAGAAGACAGGTCAAAAAAACTATCGAAAGTTTAGAAAGTTTAGGTAAGAAATTAAAAGAAGCCAAACCAGATTCAATAGTTATTTCCTCTCCCCATCCTGACTGGGGATTCAATGTTCCCCTGTTCTTTTTAGCCAAGGATTTCAAAGGAGAAATAAAAACTTATTTAATTGGTTTAGAATCTCCAGAATTTTATTTCAAAGAAGGCCAAAAACTTGGCGGAGAACAGTTCTCTGGAAAAACTGAAAGGATTGCCTTGATTGCTTCAGGTGACCTTTCACATTGTTTGAAAGAAGATGGTCCTTATGGGTTGCATCCTGACGGCCCAAAATTTGATAAAGATTTAATAGAAGCTTTAAAGAAAAAAGATATTAAGAAGATTTTAAAGTTAGATGATAAATATCCTGAAGCTGGTGAATGCGGCCTGCGTTCTTTTTGCTTTATTTTAGGCATTTTAGAGGCCCATTCGACGAGCTCAGGGCAAGCCTATCAACCGGAAATTTTATCTTATGAAGGACCTTTTGGCGTCGGCTATTTAGTAGCAAACCTTAAGATACTATGAAAAATAAAAAATATAGTAAGGGGGTTTTCTTATCTCTGCCCAGGTATGAGAAAAACTTAAAAGAGGAAATCAAGTTTATTAACTCTTTGCCGGGAATAAATCATGTTGAAGTTTGGATTGAAGAAAATTTAAATTCATCAGAACTAAAAATCCTGAAGTCTTCTCTTAAGGAATATAAAATACTTATCCACGCTCCCTGGGTTCATTTGAGTTTAATATCTCCCCATCCAGAAATTAGAGAGATTACAGTTAAATTATATCTCCAAACCTTGAAAATCGCTGACAGTTTAAAAGCAAAATTAGTTACCTTTCATTGCGGTGGTAAAACTGTCTTTGAATCAACACGAGAAACAGAGAAAATATTTATTCAAAACTTTAAGAAAATTAGAAATAACTATAAAGGTAAGGTTCCTTTTACTATTGAGAATGTTCCAGCACTACTGAGGGGTCCTCAACTCTCCTATCCTGGCTTTTCTGATTTAATAGCATTAAAGAAAAAACTCCCTTGGCTCAAGCTTACTTTAGATACAGGTCATGCCTTTCAGGAAGGCAGAAATTTAAACTCAATTGCAGAATTCTTAGAAAGATACAAAAATTCGGTCTTAGACATTCATCTTCATGATGCTATTTTAAAAGGAGAGGCCCATTTAGCTCTGGGAAAGGGCAGTTTGGATTTCAACAAATTTTTCCGGATATTAGACAAAGTCGGTTATGCTGGCTATATCTCCTTGGAAACAATATCCAGAGAAGATACCAGAAAATCTTGGCAGAAAATAAGGGATTATTGACAGGGGTGCGGAGCGAGAGGTATAATTATTATCATTATGAAAAAATATTCGCACAAAGAAGTAGTTAAAAAGGTAGAAAAAATAGTTAGAAAGGCCTGTAAAAAAGAATCAAGTGTCTACGGTTACGATGCCTGGAAGCATCACATTCTGCCGGTAGTAAAGTATTCCAAAATGCTGGCCAAAAAATTAGGAGCCGATAAAGAAGTGGTGGAATTGGCCGCCCTACTGCACGATTACGGTGCCATCAACGGCGATCGTGACGAACATCATATTTCTGGAGCTAAAGAGGCAGAAAAAATCCTTAAAAAATTCAACTATCCTCAAGAAAAAATTGAAAAAATCAAGCATTGTATTTACGCTCACCGCAGTAGCCGGCCCATCAAAAGAGAGACTATTGAAGCAGAAATTGTAGCCAGCGCTGATGCTATGGCTCACTTTGAAGATATTCCTTCGCTTTTTTACTTGGTTTTTTACAGACACAAATTAGACATTGAGGAAGGCGTAGAATCACTGAAAGGTAAACTGGCAAGAGATTGGAAAAAATTAATGCCTCAAGCCAAAAAGATGATTGAAGCCAAATACGAAACAATCAAACAAATCCTTAAATAATGAACCCTTACGTTCTCTTAGCCAGACAAGCAGTTGAAAATTACATCCGAGAGAAAAAAATTAACCCCCTGCCAGACGGCTTGCCAGAAGAATTCTTTAGCCGGAAAGCAGGGGTTTTTGTTACCATTATGAAAGGCAACGAATTGCGAGGATGTATCGGGACCTACTCCCCCACCAAAGAAAACATTGCTGAAGAAATTATTCAAAACGCCATTGCCGCTGCCACCGAAGATTATCGATTTGACCCCATTGACGAGAAAGAGCTATCTAAACTTTCTTACACTGTTTACGTTTTAAACAAACCAGAATTAGTCAAAGATATTAAGGAGCTTGATCCTCAAAAATACGGAATTATCGTTAAAGCTCAAAGTTTCTCGCCGGCTTCTGATGTAATATTTAATCCTTCCCCGGGATTGTCTCAGAAATCCGGACTATTACTGCCAGATTTAGAAGGGGTGGATACGGTTGAAAAACAAATTGCTATTGTCTGCCAAAAAGGCGGGATTGACCCCGCCCAAGAGCAGATTTTGATTTATAAGTTTAGCGTTGAAAAGTATCAGCAATAAACTGCTCTACCATTTCTCTGGCTTTTTCGTCGCTAAACTGCTGGGGCGGATGTTTCATCAAATAAGCTGAAGCGGAAATTAAAGGTCCGCCGATTTTTCTATCTAAAGCCAGTTTTGCTAACCTTATCGCATCGATAACTATTCCCGCGCTGTTTGCTTTGTCATCCACATCTAAACGCAATTCAAGAGAAAAAGGAATATCGGAAAACATCTTCCCCTCGATTCTAATAAAAGCCAATTTTTTATTTTCCAAAAATGGAATAAAATCGCTCGGCCCAATATAAATATTTTCTGGGTTTATTCTCTCGTCCAATTGGCTAGTTACTGCTTCAGTTTTGCTGACTCTTTTACTTTCTAATCTTTTTTGCTCCTTCATATTCAAAAAGTCAGTATTACCGCCAACATTTATTTGATAAGTTCTATCGATTGTTGCTCCCCGATCTTTGCAAAGTTTAGCTAAAACCCGGTGAACAATGGTCGCTCCTATTTGGCTTTTTATGTCATCGCCAACAATTGGGATTCTGGCTTTTTCAAATTTCTTTCCCCATTTTTTGTCAGAAGCAATAAAAACCGGAATACAATTTATAAAGCTGCATTTCGTTTTGAGGGCGATATTTGCCCAAAATTCGGTTGCTTTTTGGCTTCCAACAGGTAAATAATTAACCAAAACTTCGGTCCCGGTCCTTTTGATTTCTCTTTCAATTTCTTTTTCTAATTTTTTTATTGGAGTGGGATTTTTTATCGGGTTTATTCTATTTTCAACAAATATTCCGATTCCGTCTAAAACTGGCGCTTCTTTAACCACTGTTTTATTTTTCGGTAACTTTACCCAATTTACTAAATTTGGATTGGCGAAGACTGCTTTATCTAAACTCTCCCCCACTTTATTTTTCCCGACATCGAAAGCTGAGCTAAATTCAATGTCATCAAAACTATAAGGGCCGATTTTTTGATGCATCAGCCCAATTATTTTTTTCTTTTTGTTTCTCTTGTAATATTCAATACCCTGAATTAAACCGGCAAAGCAATTACCAACTCCGATTACCCCGACTTTAATTTTTTTCGTCATATTGTAAAATATAATAAGGTTAAGATATTGTTTCAGCGGCCGTTTGACTCTTCTATTTTACCATCGTAAAATAATGCGTCAAGGAGGAGTTGTGGAAAACCGAACTAATTAACCAATATGTTACCCATCGAACGACTACAGAAATCAAACACAATAGAAAATTTATGGATTTACATTCTATCTCTTTTAAAAAAAAGGAAAGTTTATGCCTGGGAAATACCTTCCATAATTGAAAAAAAATTTAATTTCAAGCCCGGCAAAATTACTCCTTATCGAGTTCTCTACCGATTAGAGAAAGCCGGATTTGTCGAAAGTAAAATGAAAGAGAGAAGAAGATTTTATCAGATTACCGAAAAAGGGGAAAAAGAACTGGAAAAAGGAAAAGGTTTTTTAAAAGAATTTTTAAAAGAAATATGAAGAAAAAAACTGCTAAAAAGAAAAAAACGAAAAAAAAGAAAAAAAATCAGCAGGAAGAAACGGTTATTCAGGAAATAGTCAATCATTATTTCTATACCAAAGGTCTTTCTTTGGAACAGATTAAAGACGATGCTAAAAAGAAAAAGATAATTTATTCCAGATATACCCGGCCGGCCAAACAGCTTTTGGAATTGGCAGGTTCAGTCAAAAAAGCCAAGGAGGCCATTAACATTGTGGCTGAATGGGCCAAATCCCGCAATTTGGATTACACCATTGAAACGGTTTTCAAAAGATGGCTGGAATTAGGTCGGCTAAAACCAAAAGAAATTATAAAAAAACCATATTATCATGGAAATCCTATGGTTTGGTCGGAAATTAAGAAAAAATGGTATGTTATTGATGAGACCGGCTCCTGGCTGGAATTCGCCGGCAAAGAAGAAGAAGTTGAATGGCGAATCATAAAGTAGTCAATGAACAGTGAAATAAATCCAAAACTAAAAATTGTTTTTATGGGAACTCCGGAATTCGGAGCAATTATTTTAGATAAGCTTATTAAAGGAAGATATAAGCCGGCCTTGGTAATAACCGCTCCTGATAAACCGGTCGGCAGGGGGCAAGAGATTACTCCTCCAGCCGTCAAGGTTGTGGCTGAAAAACATAAAATTGAAATCATTCAGCCAGAACAAATTCAAAGCTCAAAGCCCAATATCCAAAACTTAAATCCTGATTTAATTGTGGTGGCTGCTTTTGGCCAGATAATTCCCAAAGAAATCCTTGAGATGCCGAAATACGGCTGCTTAAACGTTCACCCTTCCCTTCTGCCTAAATATCGGGGGCCCTCCCCTATCCAGGCCGCCATTTTTAATGGGGACAAAAAAACCGGCATAACCATTATGTTGATAGACGAAAAAATGGACCACGGCCCCATTCTCAATCAAAGAACAATAATGATTGAAGAAGATGAAACTGCCGTTACCCTGCACGATAGATTAGCTGATTTAGGAGCGGGTCTTTTAATGGAGACCATTTCCAGATGGACCAGAAATATGATTAAACCTCAAGCTCAAGATGACAGCCAGGCTACTTTTACTAAGGTTCTGACCAAAATTGACGGCAGAATTAATTGGCAAAAATCTGCCCAAGATCTGGAGCGGGAAGTTCGGGCTTTCTATTTTTGGCCGGGAAGCTATACTTTTTGGGAAAAAACTGGAAAATCGATTACCCGAGCGTCAGCGAAGGGTGGAGATGAACGAAGTTCAGCGATTCAGATAAAAGTTCTAAAAGCCAGGGTTTATAAATCGCCAAGTGAAATAAAGTATTCGGTTGGTAAAACCTTAGTGGTGCCTCAGAACGAGCTGGCGGTTCAGTGCGGAGTGGGATACTCTATGGGAGTCGGCGATTTTTTAGTTATTGAAAAATTACAAATGGAAGGGAAAAAAGAAATGGCTTCAGAAGAATTCTTAAGGGGCTACCCCAGCTTCATTGGCGTTATCCTTAAGTAGCCGAGTGCCAGTGGAGGGTGGAGATGAACGAAGTTCAGCGACTAGTATGCTTACTCATAACGACCTAAAAAAAGGAGTCCAGTTTATTTTGAATAAAGAGCCCTATGAAGTTTTGGACTCTTCTTTTATTTTTAAAGGAAGAGGCAGTTCTACTGTCCAGGCCAAAATTAAAAACCTAATTACCGGAAACATTATTACCAAAACCTTTCGTCCCGATGAAGAATTTGAGGAAGTAGAGATTTCCAAAGTTAAAGCTAAATTTTTATATCAACATCGCGATAATTTTGTTTTTTCGGAAGCTGACAATCCAGCTAAAAGATTTGAATTAACCACTTCCCAAATTGGCGATTCTAGAATTTTTCTTAAGCCAGCTCAAATTGTTGAAGGAATAATTTTCCAAGACAGAGTTATTAATATATCTTTGCCAATTAAAATCAATTTAAAAGTTATTGAGGCTCCGCCCGGGCTTAAAGGCGACAGGGCTCAGGCCGGAAATAAACTGATAACTTTAGAAACTGGAGCTAAAATAAATGCCCCCTTGTTTATCAAAGAGGGCGACATTGTTGAGGTTAACACCGAAACCGGCGAGTACGTCAGACGAGTAGAATAATTAACAAAAATTTGTTAAATATACTTGAGGGTTTTATTATTGGTCTTGGTAGATTTTTTTAGCTAAATAGTTTTTAATAATTTTTTCGCTGGGGAAATATAAAGGCGAAGGTAAATTGTTTAAATCAAACCATTGCCACTCGGTAATTTCGTCAGGTTCCATTACTTTGGGTTCTCCCTCAAAATCTTCAGCTAAGAAGCCAATAGTAACAAAGTGAGCATCCCGAACAATATCATTGGAAACGCTAATTACTCTAAGATTTTTTACTTTTATGCCGGTTTCTTCCAGAATTTCTCTGGCAGCCCCTTCTTTGAGATTTTCTTTGAAATGAAGCTTACCGCCGGGCATGGTCCAGCTTCCTTCGCCGTGCAGCAAGCTACTGGCTTTTTCCGGGTCAGGATGGCGATGGCCTAAAAGTACTTTCCCTTCCTTTAAAATCATCACTCCAAACCCCACTCCCGGCTTTTGCTTTATTTTCGGCGGTTGGGGGTCCATAGCGATTTCCACCAAAAAGTGGGACTTTGTTTTTTAATTTCCTTAGCTAACTTTTTGGCTAATTTAGTTGACATTAATTTTTCTTGTTGGCTTTCTAATCTGCCAGGATTGAGCCAGAATTCAGCTTCCTTATTCCCTTGCCACTGGTACTCTCTTAAAAGCAAAATTTCATCAAGCAGGTCAGCATCTTTGGCGATTTTGGCTTCTAAAGTTTTTCTTTCTTGGTATTCCTTAGAGAGATTGATTAGTTCTTTTGAATGCAGTAAATCTTTCAGTTGTTCATCCCTAATTTCTCCTTCAAATACTTTGAGATATCTTTTGTGAACCCAATTTTGATCGGCCGAACGGGTTTCTTCCAGGTCGTGCAAAAGACACATTTTGATTACTTTATCGGCATCAGCTTTTAATTCTTTTGCCAAAAAATAACCAATAAAAGTCGTCCGGAAGGTATGAGAAGCGATGTTATCAGTCAAATCTTCAGAAAGCAGCGTTTGCTGATGAGCTCTTATCACCTTTCTCAAATTGCCGACTTCATAAAAAAAAGAAACTAATTTTTGAATCTGATTTTGTTTCATAAATTATTTAATTTTTATTTTGAGGAATTTTCGTTTGCCCACCTGAATTATCACTCCTTCTTTGAGTTCAATTTTTTCTTGCCAATCTCTTTTTACTTCACCGTCTATTTTTACCCCGCCCTGAGAAATGATTCTTCGGGCCTCGCTTTTTGAAGAGGCCAGTTTTGAATTGAACAGCAAGTCAATTAAAGGATAAACTCTCTTTGAGGTAGTAAAAACCGGTATTTGGCTGGGTAACCCCTTTTCTTTGAAAACTTTGTTAAATTCTTTTTCTGCCAGCAGAGCTAATTTTTTACTGTGGCAGAGAGTAACGATTTCCCTGGCTAGCTGGGCTTTGGCTTGTCTGGGTTTAGCGATTATTTTCTTCACTTCTTTTAAGGGAAGGTCAGTTAATAATTCAAACCCAGTTTCCAAAAGAGTATCAGGCCAAGCCATAATCTTACCGTACATTTCTTTAGGCTCCTCAGTTAAAGGAATTAAATTTCCTTCAGTTTTTCCCATTTTCTTCCCAGTCGGGTCAACTAGAAGCTTTGTTGTCAAGACGAACTTTTCCTTGTTTTTCATCTTCTTCATTAATGTTCTCCCCGCCAACATATTAAAAGTTTGGTCACTTCCACCGATTTCTAAATCAACATCCATTGAAACACTATCGTAAGCTTGAAATATTGGATATAAAAATTCGTGGACATGAATGTTTTGGCCAGCTTTTATTCGTTTTTGAAACATATCTCTTTCTAATAGTCTGGCAACAGTAAACTTGGAAGCCAGGGTAAGCATGTCGATTGGTTTTAGTTTATTACTCCATTTTTCATTATGTAAAAACCTGACATTTACCTTATTGAAATCTAAAATTTTCTCAATCTGTTTTTTATAACTTTTAGCGTAAGCTGAAACTTGTTTACGGGTTAACATCTTTCTTGTTGTATATTTACCAGTCGGATCTCCAATGGTAGCAGTAAAGTCACCTATTAAAACAATGGTCTCATGCCCCAAATCTTGAAATTGGCGCAATTTCCTTAAAACTGTTAAGTGGCCCAAATGAAGCTTACCGGTAGGGTCAATCCCATTATAAATTCTGAGTTTTTTGCCAGACTTCAAAGCTTTTTCCAGCGCCTTGCGATTAGGATAAATTACCTCTACTCCCCTACTTAAAACTTCATTGATTGCCTGAGCGTTAGCGAAAGGTGGAAAAGAAGATTTATCTTCTTTGATTTTCTTAGGATTAGTAACAACTTTCATATTTTCATTATATATTAAGCTTTTATTTAATAAAAGTGGAAGTCAAGGCAAAACAAAACTCCATCGCACTAAAAAACCGCCCGATTGGCGATTTTTTTTGCTGCTAGGTCTCAACGCTGTTAGAACCTATAAAACCTATCTCGTAGTCATTCCTGTAGAATAATTAGTGTATAATTGCAAAGTATGATGAGTATTGGGCTCGATTGGTAAATCGCGGAGAGCAATTCGTGCCGGCATCCAAATATAATCTTCTGCCTCATTATTCAGCCGAACACGCTTACTAATAACACGAACTACATTATCAACAAAGATGTGTTGTATACCGGGTAAGTAGTAGCCAGAGTTTTTTATTTGATCAAAAGTGCAGAGATGTACACCGATTTTTGATTTTAGACCCGTTTCTTCCCGAACCTCTCTTACTAAAGCATCCTCGAGACGTTCGTTTCTACGTACTTTACCGCCTACTATTGAATAACGCCCTCCCCATTTGTGGGTTTTTACAAGAAGAATTTCCTTCTCTTTTTTGTTAGAATCGTGTTCAATAAT
>Ga0315539_1001052_pt1 | contig 20650 bp, 15 predicted proteins | sample SalMarSW160150MG_FD_203097 | JGI IMG/M metagenome (GOLD analysis project Ga0315539, IMG submission 203097) | Salt marsh sediment microbial communities from the Plum Island Ecosystem LTER, Massachusetts, United States - Salt Marsh Sediment SW1601-150 ... | reverse complement strand
CCCGCGAGTTCCGAGAAAGATTTGTTTGTAGGAAGCCACAAGAAAGTGGGTCTCGTCAATGGGCGATGGATCGTTGAATGTAGCTTTACGAGTAATACGGCGATAACCACGTTTATCGTCCGGACCGTACTTGGAAGTTATGGTACAAATGTACCCACGATGATCTGAACGGCCGTGACCGGGAGAGTCGATTAGCAGCAGTTGATCACTGCCAGGAATCGCTTTGGCATCGATGAAAAGTGGATAGTGCTGCTGGTTGCCAAAGTAAGCCAGCTCATCGTCCAAAGCTGATGGTATCCCACCTGAGAACGGTCCACATATTCCCAGCGGGTATAGAGGATTCGCCCATCCGGCAGGATTGCCGGTGTGTTATCGTGTTCGAGATTGAACGAGAGGGGACGAATGTTTTCGCCTTTCCTGTTGCAGCGAAAAAGCGTTCCAACCTGAGTCATCCAGCAGCCTACCCAGCGTTTGCTCCGTGTCGAGACAAAGATGATGTCATCGGTGGGCAGATAAGCTGCTTCAAAATCATCGTACGGTCCCTCAGTGACTCTCCTTGGTACTTCACTGTCAATTTCGATTTCGTATAAGTTGTAGTAGTCCGTTCCTGCTCGACGGTATGAGAACAGAATTGTCCGGCCGTCGTAATGAACCTCCGGATCACGTATGCCGCCACCATTGCCGTCAAGTAGAACTCTCACTTGGCCTGTTTTTGTATTCAATTTGTACAGCTTGCTTTCGTCCGGCTTGCCATTGCCTGCATAAGCCTTCTGATTCTCGTCTTCGCAGTAGTATCCGATGTTGGCATACCAGTGTGGATCGTCGTAACCGAGCCTCGTCACAAAGACTACTTGGTCAATGCCCAGTCGGGTCAAACGCTCTAATCCTTTCTCATCTGGAGAGAACTGTTGCCTGGTGGCAGATATTCGATCATTTGTCCTCGGTTTGGGATTGGCCCCAGGTGCAGTGGTAACAAAGCGGCACATACAAAACGCCAGAAGCAGGACTAAGCCTGACCAATGGCAGGGCAAATCGATACGGATTCGACCTTTTGCCATAAAGTTCTCCTCGTGGACAGCGTTACATAGCTGATACTGAACTCTCTCTGAACCAGCATGGTAGTATCTAATTATATGATTGTCAACACACCAAATCGCAGTATATGAAGGTCGCCATAACCACCGCTTACAGATTAGCCGTGTTCGTGCTGGCCAACTACTGGCCGAAAATCAGGCAAGTGCCAAAGTTGGCCTAATGTCGGTTCGACAAATATACGGATTTATATTGATAGATACTTCCTGGTAAGCTACTGATATTGTTTACAAGGCACGGTAATTTCAGTACCCATAGACAAAGTAAAAAATTCTTTAAAAACATTGTAGTTTTGATAGCAGCTCTGCAACTAATAATATGAATTGGGAGCAGTAACATATGGTTGATATGGTCAGAAAAAGCAGGTTTCTGGAGCTGGTTGAGCAGAACCAGGACATCGTTCACAAGATCTGCGGTCTGTATGCTGTGAACACGGATGATCGCAAGGATCTGAGCCAGGAGATTGTCTGTCAGCTATGGAAATCCTATCAATCGTTTAGGGGCGACTCCAAATTCACCACCTGGATGTACAAGGTGGCCCTCAATACAGCCCTGCTAAATTTGCGACGGAACCGGTTCATGGTGCGAACCGAGAGTCTGAAAGAGCATCATGGAGATATTCCCGCTGAAACCGGCGACCAGGAGAAACATGGAAAAATAAGCAGACTATATGAAGCTATAAACCAACTGCGGGAATTCGATCGCGCGATTATATTACTATATCTGGAGCAGTTTTCCTACAGGGATATCGCAGAAGTCATTGGAATCTCGGAAGCCAATGTCAGTGTGAGATTGGTTCGGATAAAAAAGAAGCTCAAGGAACTACTTAATCGGGGACTTTAATATGGAAAACAACGATCTCATGAAAATCTGGAAGGAGGGAAATCAGGAAATTCTTAAGGATAAGAGATTTGAACGGTCCGAATTAGAAGCCTTCTTGAAACCGAAGGTAAGTAAAACTACCCTCTTCTTAAACTTGAATATTTTTGTCTTTATGACAGCTCAACTGGCAGCAATGGTTCTTATCGGATTTGACCTGTATGGATACCGGTCTAATCCGGTCATGCTGAAGGTGCTGATCCCTATGTTCATCGTTTGTTCATTCTGTTTTAGCTATGGAGTGTTTTTGCTGAGCTACATTTGGCAAATCAATCACGGCGACTTCGATCTTGTCACTGCCATTAACAGGAAATTGAAAGTGTACCGGACACATTATGAAGCCTGGATGTGGATAGGGGCTGTTTCGGCGTTGTTCTTGAACTTTGCCCTAAACACACTGATTGATAATGACCGGGGAACATACCGCATTAATCGCCCTATCTTTTTCGTGGTGTTAAGCTTTTTGGTCATCCTCTTTATTTATGGGGTGCAAAAGATCGCTCAATTCAGAGCGGTTAGGGAGATCAGAGTCTATCTGGCGGATCTCCAAAACGAAGTTTTGGAAGGGAGTCGCCGGCTGGATGGGGCGAAAAGACAATACATGGTCGTATATCTGATTATATTCCTTATTCTCACCATACTGTTGATTTGGGGTATTATCAAGGCGACGAGTACATAGCCCACGCTGAGGAATCATAAGGATAAGGTTATAGAACAGGTTCTTTAACTAACGTTCCACCACCTCGCTATCAGGATGGTATTGTTCCGGACAGAACGTTCTACCGGCGAATTGATGAGGTCGATGATCTGCAACCGGAAAGGATATCACCATATAAGAAATCCCGCTAAAAGCCAAGGTGGGCAAATCCAGACAACCGGTCTTTAGGCTTAGACTCCATGTGCTTTTGCAAGTTTTACCGTCGATTCACCCTATCGCTTCTGCCATTTTTTCGGTTTCTCTTATCCCCTTCCGGAAAAGACAAAACCATTGACTTGTGTTCGTAGCAGGTTATTATACCGTTGAGAGAATGTAATGCAACAGATGATGGTCCACGGATTTCTAATCCAAATCGGGGTTTGTAAGTCGTTGTGAAGAAAACCGTTTACGACTGTCAAATAAAGACTTATGACATCAACCGAAGAACAGCAGAAGGTCAACCGAAGGTCAAATGTGCATGTTTGGCACGCACTTTGGCACGCACTTGAGGTTGGTCACTGGCAGAATCGGTCCAAATAATAGAATTCATATTGAAAGAAAAAAGCAGTAATTCCCAGGCATCGGTGATCCGGCCGGAGATTGCCCCGGGTCCTGAGCTCAGAGTCGAGCTGAGGACCTTGTCGGCAACTGCTTTGGTCCCTGAGTTCGCGACGGCTTCGATGATCCGACTAGCCGCCGCCCTGGTCCTCGCGTTGGCAGAGGCGCCGAGGTCTCTGCAGGTGATCGCCCTGGTTCCTGAGCCGGCTCTATTGAGCTGAGGACCTCGCTGGCGATTCCTCTGGGCCCCGAGCTCGCAGCCGATTTGATGATCCTGCCAACGGTCCGCGAGTCTCCAGACTTGGTACAGCGGCTTCGATGATTTTGACCATTCATTTTCATTCCTGATAAGCCCTCTAATAAATATATTGGAGCGGGCATCGTCCCATGTCTCATATTTTGCCAATTCACCATCCAAATATTCTTTTCGCTCCAGGTCCCGGGCCTCGGCCGATATTACATAAAGTGATCCACAATCCGGTTTCCGTCAAACAATAACTTCAACGTATTTGCTCCAGAAGGCCCAGTAGCCGCCGTATAACGGCTCACCATCTCATAGTTTTCCGGGTCTGACCAATGTGGTCATCGAAAAATCTGCTTGATTTTCTTTATCTGGAGTGGTATTTATGAGTTTTTGAGAGGTTTGCTTCACACAGAGATACTTTAGGAAACAGCGAAATGGCGGGAAGTAAAAAAAACTCAGGCAGCGACCTATTTATCGTTGATAACAGTGATAGTGACTGGAAGGTAAGAGATTATCTTTCTGAATGGGCAGGCACAATATCACCAGCAGAGATAATCTCAACGAGTCAAAATCCGCGTAAAGTATCAGAAATATACCAATGATGGACAAGGCTGCCATGGCGAGTAAACGGTTTTTCGATTGTTGCCTCTCGGCATATTCCCCGAGAATCTCCGGATGATAGCCTGTCTCAAAATCCATTGCTTCTCCTTCAGGAGCCACGAATTTTGATGAGAATACTGTACAACACGGGGGTCGCAACGAGAGAGAGCAGCACCGATATACAGACTGCACCTATGACGGCAATGGCCAAGGGCCTGAGCATGTCGGCGCCGGAGCCGACGCCGTATGCCAACGGCAACATCCCCAGTGCTGTTGTGCCGGAAGTCATCAATACCGGCCGCAGTCGCCGCTGCCCGGCTCGAACCAAGGCGTCCTCCATGTCCAGGCCGGAGCTGCGCAGTTCTCCCGCAAAGTCAAGCATGAGAATGCCGTTCTTCGCCACAATGCCGACCCCGATAATTGCCCCCAAAAGCGAAACGACATTGAGCGATGTGCCGCTCATATACAAAGCTATGACGGCTCCAAACATCGCCAGGACAGCGCCAAATACGATTGCCACCGGCGCGGAAAAAGTCCGGAATTCCGTCAGTAGTACCGCAAAAACCAGAACGATGGCCATGGCAAGAACCACCAGCAGATGTCTGAAGGATTCCTGCTGCTGCTGGTAGAGCCCCCCGAACTCGATAGCCTCCGGAGGGATAGAGCTATCCTGAGCCAGTCGGCTGCGGATTTCCGCCATTGCGCTGCCGAGGTCGCGACCTTCCAGGCGGGCCGTGATGGCAACGTCCTGTTGCAGATCTTCCCTTCGAAGCTCAAGCTGCCCCGGTTCTTCGACAACATCCACCACCTGCGATAGTTTGACCACGGCTCCATTCGGACAACGCAGAGGCAAGTTTTGCAGGCTCGCAACCCGGTCGATATCGCATGGGTCCGCGACGACGCGGATATTGACGAGGCGGTCGCCCTCCAAAACCAACGAGGCTGTCTGGCCGAGCATAGCCGTCTGGACAGCCGAAGCCACGTCGTCAGTGGTCAGACCAAAACGCCGTGCATCGGGGCTGCGAAGCCGCAGACTCAGAGACGGGCCTGTAACCATCAAGCCATCAAAGGTATCCACTACACCCTTGACCTTTTGGATAGTCTCCTCGATCTGAGGAGCCTTTTTCTTGAGAAACTCTGTGTCGGTCGAGAACAGCTTCACCTCAATGGGCTCGGGGGCCCACATGAGATCACCGATCAGGTCGGAGAGGATGCCTGGAAACTCCCATTGAAGACTGGGTACCGCAACATTGAACCTATGCCTAAGCTCGGAAATTACCTCCTCGGTCTTTCGCTGGCGGTCAGGTTTGAGTTTAACCAGGAAGTCTCCCGTATGAGGCTCGGCAATGGCTAAAGCCAGCCGTGCGCCGGTACGCCTTGAGTAACTCTCAAGCTCGGGGATGGTACGCAGTATCCCCTCAGCCTGCTTGAGCTGGCGGTCCGTTTCAGCCAAGCTTGTTCCAGGTCGCGCCACATAGTCAATGACAAAGCCGCCCTCATCCATCGGCGGCAGAAACTCACTTTCGAGCCGGCCATGGATTGCTATACTCGCAAGCAAAACAAGCACGCACAAGCCCAACGTGATCCAGCAGTGATGCAGTGCTACTCGAACGATACGCTCGTAAACCACCACAAAAAATTTCAATACGACACCGCCTTGCTCATCAAGTGTTTTTGTCTTCTTACGGTACATCCCACCCATGAACCATGCCGCCATAGATGGTGTAATCGTAAGCGCCAAAAGCAGAGAGATGAGCAGTGATACGGCCATAGTCAGTGCCAAAGCCCTAAAAAATACGCCCACGATACCGTCCAGAAAGGCCAGTGGGATAAATACAACTACCGGTGTAAAGGTCGAGCTCAGAAGTGGCTTGAAGATTTCTCCTATGCCCTCTCGCACAACCGTCCCGCGAGGTGCTCCGCTCAATATCTTAACGTATATCGCTTCTACAACGATGATGGCATTATCGATGATCACGCCGATAGCAGCAGCGATACCACCCAGAGTCATCAGATTAAAACTCAGTCCCATTGCTTTTATCGCGATCAACGTAATCAGAACCGTTGCAGGGATCACCAGCGTTGCTACAAAGGTTATCCCCCAGTCTTTGAGGAAAAGATACAGCACAATAACTGAAAGAAACAACCCGAAAATAATCGCCCCCCACACACTCTTGACCGATTCGCGTACGATCAAAGACTGGTCATAGAAAAATGCCAGCCTCAGGTCGGGCGGCAACTGCTTTTTCAGCTGCTCCAGTTCCAGCTTCAACTCCCGGGCGATGTCGAGCGTGCTTCCATCGGGCTGACTGCGAATATTCAACAGCACTGCTTCTTTACCATCCGCGGTAACGACATTGAAGACAGGTTCGGGTCCACGCTCGACTCGGGCAAAGTCCCTGATACGAATCGTATGACCCTTTACTACCGTAACAGTGAAATCCTCAATATCTTTAGGGTTGTGCACTCGGCCATCGACCACGGTAAGGTAAAGCGTGTGATTTTCCTCATGCATACCAGCTGGAGCTATGAGATTCCTTTTTATTAGTTCTTCAGTTACGTCTGAAAGGCTCAGTCCTGCTGCCTGCAAGCGCAGTGTATCAACAATCACGTGATATTCCGGCGTACGCCCCCCGACCAGGTCCACCCTGCCCACACCGGGAATTCGCAGGAATCGTGGCTTCAGCATATAACGAGCCGTTTCCCAAAGATGCGTTATGTCGCGCGTTTTGCTGGTCAGGCTTACACCGATTATTGGAAACGCCGAGAAGGTCAAGCGGAAAACATTCGTTGTCGCCGTCGCCGGCAAGGTGCTGCGAATCTGAGAAAGGCGGCTGAGCACATAAAGCTCCGACTGGATCATGTCCACCTTCCAATTGAAAAAGACACTGACTTCCGCGGAACCCCGCCCGGTCGCGTCACGGATCGTCACTACGCCTGGAATGTCCTTCATGGCCTCTTCAATAGGACGGGTAATGGTCGCCATCATCTCATTTGCTGGCATAACTCCGTTATCCACCAGAATCACAACGCGTGGAAAGTCAGTCCGTGGAAAAACCGAGGAAGGAATCTTCATTGCAGAATAAATGCCGCACAGGCACAAGGCAAACACTACAAAAGTAATAGCCACTGAATGATGGGTGGAAAATCGCCCCAATGCCGATCCCCGATCTTCCAAATGATGATGCTTTGGAGTCTCTTCAATATTTGACAGACCATTATGTGACATCGAATCTTCTTTTTTGACCTCTTTTATTCTGTTACTATCCTGACATTAGTTTCAGGGGGCAGGCCATACGCGCCTACTGTCACTACCTGCATGCCCTCATGAATTCCCTCTCCCTGCACCTCCACCAGCCCATTTTCGCGCAATCCGGGTTGAACCACTCTCTGAAAGGCTTTGTCGTTTTCTACGACAGCGATAACCGTTTGGTCCTCGATGGTTGTGACAAGGCTTTCTTCGGGCACAACAAGGCAGTCGCTTTTTTCCAGATAGATGATGCGCACCCTGACGAACCGGCCGGGTTTGAGCTCGGTGCCAGCTGGCACTGATGCCCGAGCCAGAACAGTATCACTCTCAGGGTCAACCACAGAATCAACAAACGTCAGCTCAGCAGGCACTCGAGATGTTTCACCGTTCGGCCCGGCGACCCTGCCGCCGGTTTCTATTTCCACCTTCTGTCCCGGTTCAAGCGCCGTTATCTCATTGCTCGGAACCCGAAATTCCACGATCAATCGCTTACGGTCGATCAATTCCGCCAACGTACTGGTCATGTCCACCGCTTCACCGGGCCGGGCCGGCACTCGGACAATCGTGCCGGATATCGGCGCTGTGACCTGGAGCAAAGATAGCTCAGTACGAGCTTTTGCCAGTTCATCTTTTGCCGTTGCGAGCCCGTATTCGGCTTGTTGCAATAGCTTTTTTGATGTCCCCTGGCTCTGCATCAGCTCTTTCTGACGTGCAAAATCCTTCTCTGCGAACTCCACCGCTTGCTCAGCCTGCTTTACAACCACTTCAGCTATGCGACTATCAAGACGGAACAGCGTATCTCCCTGACTCACTGCCTGGCCTTCTATGCATGTTACTTCGCTGATAATTCCAGCCGACGGCGCCGTAATTCTAACGCGGGCCGGTGGGGCATCGCTGCTACCCAGAGCAAGTTCAACCCTTCCATAAGCCAGAACATATCCGTGAAGTGTGGACCGCGAGATTTTTCCCACATGTATGCTCACCTCGGTAACAACTTGACTGGCCGGCTCTTCTGAAGTCTTGGTAGGCTTTGCCTTAAAGAGATAGTACACCACCAACGCGCCTGCCAGCAGAATGATCAACCCTAATAATGTTCTCAATTTATTCATAACGTCTTCCTATTAAACCGGCCTTTTTGATAGTATTGACTTCGGATGGCCCACCAGGTCAATCGAGCTAAAGCGTGGCATCTTCCAGCCATTCGCGGCTAAATCATTTTCTTCCCGATACAGTAATTGAGCTTTGCAGCAGTGCGTCGCAGGTTGGCCGCCAATTCCGTACGACGCATCCGGGCCTCAACAAGTGTCTGCCGAGCTTCCAAAACCAGGAGAATAGACACCTCGCCAGCCTCAAAGGATTTCCGTGTCCGCTCGACTGTTTGCTCTAAAGAAGGAATGATATTGTTGTTCCACAATTCGAATTCTTCGTGGGCCGAGACATACTCGGTGTAAGCTTGCCGCACCTGAAAAATAATGTTCTGACGAACCACTTCATATTGCCGAGCCGCCTGCTCCAGATCTGCTTGGGCGCGGGCGATTTGGCCCTGGTTCTGATTGAAAATTGGAATGTTTAACTCAAAGCCAGGTCCGACCGTCAGAGAATCCTCGCCTTCATCTTTAGCATCTATGATAGCTATGAAATTATAGATTTTGGATTTTTCCCAACCTAATCGTTCACCGGCCGCCTCAATTGCAAGCTCAGCCGCCCTCAGGTCGGGTCTGGCAGCGAGAGCCGTCTCCAGCAATTTATCAATAGATACAGCTGATTTTTCTGAAATATCTATCGTTTCTGTATCATAAGTCACATCATCTGAGGAAAGTCCAAGTAATGTATTAAGCCGTTGTCTTAAGATATCGGTTTCCTTTGATAAACGCTTCATGTTGCCGGTTGCTTGAAGCGAATCTACATAGGCGGTATCTGCCATTACTCCACTGATATCACCTGCTGTTAGACGTGCCCGAGCAAGCTCGGCTATTTGAATTTGGAGCTGAGTGTCCTCCATGACCAGTTCATACTTCTTCTGAGATAACCATAGATCGGCATAGGTCATCTGAACATCTCGAATAATACCCAAACCATTCTCTATGAGATTTTCGGCAAGACTTTGAGCGTCAAGCTTGGCTGCAGCAATACGGTGGGGACGCTGCCAAAGTATATCAACTGGTATACCCAGATCCATTTCGAGAGCTTTGGGGCCGATTGGGAATAGAAGGGAAAAAGTCGTATTGGCAAGCATATTTGCTTCGATCAGGTCTGCACGAGCAAAACCCAAAGCCGCCAGGTCAGCTTGAAATTGGGCATTATTCCAAAGGGCCAGAGCCACCGCCTCGTCCTGGGATAGGCCGTCATCAAGCGATACTCCTTCAGGTAAATTTAATTCCCCTGGTTTGGTGACATGCCCTAACTCATAATCAGTACGTTCCTTAATACCTTCAGAAACATAAGAACGATTATTGGGAGATTGGACTGTGCAGCCAGCTACCAGAAGAATCGAAAAAGCAAGGCGAATTTTTCCATTCATATTCTATCACATCATTATAATGATTACGCTATCCTGATATCACATAATATCTTGTTAAGACGGATATCAAAGAGAAATTATTTTAGCTTTTCCATTTTTTGGATTTGTCCTCTGGCTACATGTCTCTTAGCGTATCGTCCAGGGCAAATCCTTGAATGAAATTGCTTATTTTATCGGCCTGTTATATCCAGTCAGCAGCAAATCTTCATCCTGAATTAGACCCACTCCGGGTGCATATGTTTTGTAGCATTTTTCATCAGGATCTATTCCAGAGGTCTCTTCTACTCTTATACAGTTCTTAAACGTACCTGCCGGCGTTTTCATTGTCACGTCATCACTGATTACCTCGGCCCGGTCCATGGCTTTGGGCGAGATTTCCTGATAGTGTCTGGCTCCCAGAAGTACCGTACCGGGCATAATAATACCGGCTTTGGAATCTTTCTCATCAGCCCTCCAGGCTCCCGAGTGCCCAACAATTTTGCCGTTCTTATAGTCGTCCACTTCCTCTCCGAAATAGAACACGTCCCCGTGCTCTTTGCAAATGGCGAAGAAGTTCCTCGATACCTCTTTCAGCTTCCCATCGACTTCTTCCCGCTCTTCAACGACTCTGGTTTCTACGTTACCAATTTTTTTTGTTTCGTTCAGGACGGTAATCACCACCTTTTCTTCGCTACTTTCCAGTATAAGTTGATAGTCAGGTTCGAGAATAAAGAATCGATTTCTGCCGGTTGAAGAAAACGTGCAGTTTTCAAGGCTGAATGAATCCGTCCATTTCCTGACCTCTTCGGCCCCTGCCATCTCTGCTGCGGGTGTCTTTTCTTCGATCTCAATGACCTTTCCCTCCGCAGAGATTTCAATCTCGTATTCTTTCCCGTCAGAACGTACTTCCACGTCGTATTGGCCTGGATCTTCCCCTTCAACCTCTTTTTGAATTGCTATGATCTTGCCCTCCGGAAATGCCTGCTCGATAGCTTTTCTAATAACGACAGGTAACTCCGATGGCAGCATAGTGACTTTTCTCTCTTGTGTCACAGAATGACAGGAAAAATTTGTGGTCACTAACATCGTGAATAATCCGACAATGATAAGAATTGTGTATAACCAACCTGAGTTCGGTTTCATGATAAATCTCCTTTGCTTATCTGGATATTTTTTATTTGATCCTCTCAGTTACAACGCTTAGATTTTCTCTTGTATTATATGGAGTCCGAGAAACAATCAAGTGATTTTTCGATTCACACATGGCTTCAGTTCACTTATGAAGGACTTTTAGTAGCCTTTATCTCGAACTAATACTACGCACGCAAGTTTTGAGAGAAGGCCATATCTCGGCACCCATTTCTCAACAGTCAAACCACACTTGCGGACTTCTTCTGCAAAAGCTTTGCGACTGAGACGGAAATAATATTTTGTTCCGTCTTTATGAAATTTCCCCCTTTCACAACGTGCGGTTTCATAAATCATTGTATTGCAGAAAAAGGAAACAATAATCGGTCCGGTACATATCCTTCGGAGCTCTTTCAAAATCAGTTGACTTATTTGAGATACGGGCAGACAGCGAAAAAGTTGATTTACAACTACAGCCCCAAAACAATCGTCATCAAAACCGGTCCGAAAAATGTCCACGATCTTGAAGTCATCTTTATCACCGATGCAATCTTCTCCAAGCAAACCGCCATACAAACGGATCCGGCTAACAACATCAGATGAAGAATCTACCGAAGTGACGTTATAACCTAACTTTTTTAGAAGGGGCAAAAGCCGGCTGCATCCACAGGGCCAGTTCAATACAAATGTACCACGAGGCACACCTGCTAAAGCCTTGGCGACATACCTTTTTTCAAGTTGTTCCTTCGCTCTACCTTCGAACCGCACGACATATTCGTTAGCTCTATGCTTACTACTGAAACCTGTAGCATGCGCGGGACTGAAGTCATTCTTCATGGAAGCAACTGCAGGTCTTTTATACTGCTTTAACGGCCGAATTTTCTCGATGTTTTTCATTCTCTTTATTTTCAAGTCCAGAGATAAAAGTCGATATTTATCTGGCTGATAACACCATATACAAACCACTAATGATAACAGATCGTACCTTAAAATAAGCTGAAGACCTGTTCAAAAAAAGATCTCCGAAAAAACCATTTTGCAGTTTCGCAATCTGTAGTATAATAAAGGTTCTGAAATCAAGAGAACAAACAGAACGAATGCAAATTAGAGGATTTTTCTTACATAGTTATGCGTGTACTTATTATTGAGGATGAGATCAGATTAGCCCGCAACATAGCCAAGGTGCTGGACGAGGAATACTCCTGGGCTGTTGATATTTCTACCGAGGGTGAAGACGGCCGGCACATGGCTATGACGAATCCCTATGATCTGATTATCCTCGATTTGGGACTTTCCAAAATTGGTGGTCTTGAGATTCTCCAATATATTAGAAGAAATAACATGACTGTCCCGGTACTTATCTTGACCGCCCGCGATGCTGCCGATGATATTATTCAAGGCCTTGAAATGGGTAGCGACGATTACATGGTCAAACCATTTGATATGAGGGAACTGATGGCTCGCTGTCAGGCGCTTGTACGTCGTTCGTACGGCCGTGCTTCTCCTGTAATTAAAATTGGGGATATAAGTATAAACACTACCAAACATCAGATAACATTCAGAAAAAAACCGGTACGGTTGTCCGCCATGGAATACTGCCTGCTTGAATACCTTGCTATGAGAGCTGGAGAAGTAGTTTCCAAAGCCGATATTGTGGAACATCTGTACAGCTTCGGCCCGGAAAACTTCTCCAATGTCGTGGAAGTTTACATCTGCTCCCTGAGAAAGAAACTTTGCTCAGGATCAAACCGTGAAGTGATTCATACCCTTCGAAACCAGGGGTATGTACTTGGAGAATTGCCGACATGATATCTCTTTCCCTAAAGTGGCGTATTTCCCTTTGGATCTCTGCTGTGCTGGTGATCGTTATCGCTACCATTTCCATTGTGTCATATAGTGAGTTTGAAGAATCCCATCTTCGAAACATCGACCGAACACTGCTGGCGATGGCCAACGGTATCTCGGCAAGTCTGGACGACCATCAGGGTACAGAGGAACTGATGGAAGAAGTCCGCTTAGTCACGGGAAGATCTGGCTGGAATCCTTCCACATCTTATCGGATTTGGATGGACGGGTCTTCCACCGATTTGCTTGCGAGCGACACGCCGGATAGCAAATATGGACGCTGGTTACACGAACTTCCAGACCAAAGCAGCCCGTCACGAGAGGAGCCTACCTTTGTGAACATGGGCCGTACTCACGATGAATACAGAGCTGTTTGGATACGTAAGAAGACCGATGAGGGTACAATGAATATCGTGGTGGCGGGTCCCAGTCACTATACCTACCACGAGATGTATGAATTCGAAAGATTGTTGATTGTTTTGGGAGGAAGCCTCATCCTGGGCTCGGCTGTGGCGGTTATGTGGACTGTTCGATGTGGATTGCGTTCTATCAGTTTGACTGCGGAACGCTTACAGGACATAACGCGCCCTAATATCGGAGGGGTTATATTTGATGATAAAAAGGTCCCGAAGGAATTACGGCCATTCGTGGAAGCATTAAATGATATGCTTAGTCGTCTGGACAAGGTTTTACAACAACAAAAGCAATTTACATCCAATGCAGCACATGAATTGCGCACTCCTCTGGCTTTGGCCAAGAGTACCCTTCAAGCGGCACAAATGCACCAAAGGCAAACAGATGAGTACAGACGAACAATCCACGATGCGCTAGAGGATATTGCCCGCATGGAGCGGCTCATAGGACAACTGCTGGTCTTGGCCCGTATGGACGAAGTTGGAGGGCAGACCGTCACTGAGGAGGTCCAATTGGATGTGTTGCTGCGCGAGCTTGCAGAAACCTATAACGATAAAGCCAGGCACTCGGGGGGCAAGGTGGTCCTTGAGGAGTGGTGCGCTACGACTATTCGGGGTGATTTGGATGAGTTGATCCGCCTGTTCGGCAATGTTCTCGACAATGCGGTCAGATACGGCCCGTCCGGCAGGGCTGTTCGCATAGCCTTAAAATGTGGACCTGATGGCTATGCCACGATGTGCATTCATGACGAGGGAGGGAATATCCCCCCTGACGCGATGCCTTATTTGTTTGACCGCTTCTACCGGGTGGACCACTCACGTTCCAGTTCGACCGGTGGAGCTGGCCTGGGGTTGGCTATCGCTCGGGAGATAGCCCGTCGCCACAACGGCGATATCTCAATCACCTCAAGTCTTGCCTCTGGCACGCTCGTCTGTATTCAGCTTCCCCGCGCATAGCGAATCCATACATAAATCCAGCGTCTGCTGCATTTCAGCTAAAAAAATTTATCAAAGTCTTCAGTTTGTCTTAAGGTTCCGTAAGTATACTTTATAATATATATCCGTGTATATGAAATGTCCAAGATAGACGCGTGTGGAATGTACAGGATATTAGATAAGGGGGCTATTAGAGCTAATACTGTTTCACTACTGTCCCATTAACTTGTAAGTAAATTGCTTTAAGTCACATAAATATAATAGGTTGTGAGAAAAAATGATTGGGTTCGACTTGAAATCTCCCACAAACTTTGGCCATAACACTTTCACTGATTCATTGAAAGGACCGGCCAATGTATATAGGACGGGGCTCTATACCATGTTTTATCCGCATTACGGATGGAAAAGTCCACGATGTAAACATCCTCGGCGTCCTGATTTTAGTACCTGGAGCAATTTACATCATGGGTCGCGGTTACCTCGACTTTGCCCGTCTTTACAGATTCACTCGAAACCTTTCAGCTTTTATTACAAGAGCCAAAAGCAACTTCGTTTATCGCCGTCTTTACTATCGCAAGGTCGACAAAACAACTGGCCTTCGATTCGACCAGACGATAAGGCTCAATGGTTTTTATGCATCACAGGATTATCCTGCTATTCTTCGCCGCATCAGTTACTTCGATATAGAGATGAAGAAAAGATTCGTTTTTTTAACCAACAATTTTGCTATGCCGGCTTTGACAATTGCTCAGCTTTACAAGTGCCGACGGCGGATAGAAATTTTTTTCAAATGGAGCAAGCAATACTTGCGAATCAAAACATTTTTTGGCACTACCGAGAACGCTGTGAAGACTCAAATCTGGACTGCCATCGGCGTTTACGTTCTAGTAGCGATTGTCAAGAAGGAATTGCAAATCGAGATGAGTTTGGGCGAAATCCTGCAAATTCTCAGCATTGTCCTTTTCGAAAAAGTTCCTATTATACAAGTACTTACGAAAAATCTTTTGCAAAACGTAAATTCTCAATTTCATAACCAATTGTTATTATTCGACTTATAATGGGACAGTAGTGATGCGAAATGAGTTTTTACCGTTTTCACGACCATCAATAACAGAACAGGACATTATCGCCGTTAGCGAGGTGCTTCGTTCAGGTTGGCTTACGACGGGTCCTAAGACGGCTGAATTTGAACAGGCGTTCTGTGACTATACAGGATCCGCCGGTGCAGTTGCGCTATCCTCGGCGACTGCCGGAATGCACCTGGTCCTTAAAGCGCTGGACATCGGAGTTGGAGATGAGGTTGTTACACCCTCGATGACATGGGTATCCACTGTGAATTTGATAGTTCTTGCCGGAGCTAAATCCGTCTTTGTCGATGTGGATCGTGATACACTGCTGGTTTCGCCAGAATCTATAAAAGCATCTCTAACAAACTCAACGAAGCTTATCATCCCCGTGCATTTTGCCGGGGTGCCAGTGGATATCGAACCGATTCGGAAACTGGCTGCAGGTAAAAATGTCTTTCTCGTCGAGGATGCCGCTCATGCTCTGGGCACACAATATAAGGGCGAACGCATCGGTCGCAGGGGAACTTCGATTTTTTCTTTTCATCCGATTAAGAACATTACTACCGGTGAAGGCGGCATGTTTTGCTCGGATGATCTCGAATTGGTGAATTGTGTGCGACGGCTGAAATTTCATGGTCTTGGGGTGGATGCCTACGATCGTCATACTCAGGGAAGGTCTGCCCAGGCTGAAGTATTGGAGCCGGGATATAAATATAACATGACGGATGTATCGGCCGTTCTGGGGATAAGTCAACTGGCGCGCGTGGACAAATTCAATCGTCGCAGGACCGAACTGGTCATGCAATACCGCGAGCGTCTCGATGAGATTGATGAGATACTCCCGCTTTCTAATCCCTCATATCCGATACAGCACGCCTGGCATTTATTTATCGTGCGCTTGGATATAGACAAGACCAAACTCAGCCGGGATGATTTTATGCAGGAGCTGAAACAGAGGAACATTGGAACCGGACTTCACTTTCGAGCGGTGCATCTTCAGAAATATTACCGGGAATCAATGGGTACGCACCGCGGTATGTTACCAAACACGGAGTGGAACTCGGACCGGATATGTTCTCTTCCTCTTTTTCCAGAAATGACTTTTGACGACGTTGACGATGTTGTGAACACAGTCAAGGAGGTTTTAAATAAATGAATGAGACAGATTTAATATCAATCATTATCCCAGTGTTTAATGAGCAGGATAACCTTCAGGAGCTAATCAGGCGATGCACAGAATCCGGCATCAGGATGGGAAGACCTTTCGAACTTATTCTTGTGGACGACGGCAGCAGGGACTCCTCTCCTGCTGTAATCACTGAGGCGGCTGAACAAAGCAGCGGTAAAGTTATTGGAGTACTGTTAAACAGAAATTATGGGCAGCACGCTGCGGTTATGGCAGGCTTTGCAGAGTCAAGAGGCAGGATTGTTGTGACCTTGGATGCTGATTTGCAGAATCCGCCGGAGGAAATTCCGAAACTTGTCGATGTTATCGAGGAGGGATTTGACGTTGTAGGCAGCGTTAGGGTTCCGAGGCGCGACAATCTTTTCCGCAGGATAGCCTCGCTCATAGTTAACAAGGTCGCCCAAAAAGCCACGGGTGTAGTTATGCACGATTACGGCTGTATGCTGCGTGCCTACCAACGGCACATAGTGGATGCCATGCTTCAGTGTGACGAGAGGAGCACATTCATCCCCGTGCTGGCTAACAGTTTTGCCACGCATGCAACAGAAATTGAGGTGCATCATGAGAAACGTTCTGACGGTGAGTCCAAGTACGGTTTGTGGAAGCTCATTAACCTGCAGTTTGATCTATTGACCAGCATGACGACATTTCCACTGCGACTTTTAAGCGTTATCGGCACATTCATATCGCTTCTAGGGATTGGATTCGGCGTATTTCTTTTTGTTATGAGATTGATATACGGCGCTACATGGGCAGCAGAAGGCGTTTTTACCCTCTTTGCAATTCTCTTTATCTTCGTCGGCGCACAGTTTATCGGGATGGGTTTACTTGGGGAATATCTCGGGCGAATCTATTACGACGTCAGAGGGCGTCCCAGCTATTTTGTGCAGCAAGTTGTCGGCAGAAATAATAATGATGATCATATTCACACGGAATACAGTGTTAAGGTGACAGCATGAACACAATTGTTTTAGCTTATCACAATATTGGATGCGTCGGCATCGAAGCATTGTTGCGAAACGGCTTCCAGATCACCGCGGTCTATACCCACAAGGACAACCCGCAGGAGAATGTCTGGTTTGATTCCGTGGCGGTTCTTGCTGCATCTCGGGGAATTCCGGTCTTCGCTCCCGATGATATCAATCATCCTTTGTGGGTTGAAAGGATCAAAGAACTTGCCCCGGACATTATTTTCTCCTTCTACTATAGAAATATAATTAAGCAGCCTATTCTGAATATTCCGCCCAAAGGGTGTTTGAATCTGCACGGTTCGCTTCTACCCAAATACCGAGGCAGATGCCCGATTAACTGGGTGCTAGTCAACGGTGAGAAAGAGACAGGGGTAACACTGCATTACATGACACCCAAGCCGGATGACGGCGACATCGTCTGTCAGAAAAAGACCGTAATCACAGAAAACGACACAGCCAGGTCCTTACATGAAAAAGCGGCTCAAGCAGCTTCCGTTATGCTTGATGAGGTCCTGCCGAGAATAAAGGATGGCACCGCACACCGTGAACCTCAGGACCATTCCAAGGCGACATACTATGGTGGTCGCCGACCGGATGATGGCGAAATTAACTGGACCGTCACTGCAAAGCAGGTAAGAAATCTGGTCCGCGCTGTAACCCGGCCATACCCCGGCGCTTTTAGCTATATCACGAACAAGAAATGTGTATTCTGGATGGTTTCCGAAGTACCTCATTCCGAAGAAGAATTGAGCCCCGGTACTATCATTTCAACAGATCCCCTCGTGGTCGTGTGTGGTAAGGGAGCGGTGCGCGTGGATTTTGGCCAAGAGGAGAACGGTGTCTATATGAATGGCGCTCAGCTCGCTCGTGAACTTAACCTGGTCGAGGGGATGAGATTCGGGCCGAGTTCAAACAGTCGAATCGAGACCATGAAGAAAGGGCATGTTCTCATCCTCGGAGTTAACGGCTTTATCGGTAACGCTTTGAGCGAAAGGCTGCTTCAGAGCGGGAAATATGAAGTACACGGAATGGACATTCGATCGAATTACGTCCAGCACCTTATCAAAAAACCCGCGTTCCACTTTGAAGAAGGCGACATATCCATACATCGTGAATGGACCGAATACCATGTCAAAAAATGCGATATTGTGATTCCACTGGTAGCTATAGCAACGCCGATCGAATATACCCGCAATCCGATAGGTGTTTTCGAACTGGATTTCGAAGAAAATCTCAACGTGGTTCGTTATTGTGTCAAGTACAATAAGCGGGTCGTTTTCCCGTCAACCTCTGAAGTATATGGAATGTGTGATGAGACCGAATTTGATGAGGATAATTCCAGACTGGTTCTGGGGCCGATCCGGATGCAGCGATGGATATATTCCTGCTGCAAGCAATTACTTGACAGGGTCATCTGGGCATACGGGCAGACAGAGGGGCTCAGGTTTACTCTGTTCCGGCCGTTCAACTGGATCGGGCCAAAACTTGATAGCCTAACCTCTGCGCGAATCGGCAGCTCTCGTGCTATCACGCAGCTTATCCTCAATTTGGTGGAAGGTACACCTATCCTGTTGATCGACGGCGGAAAGCAAAAACGCTGCTTCACTGACGTCTCAGATGGGGTTGAGTGCCTGTATCGAATAATCGAGAACAAAGACGGTGTCTGTGACGGCAGGATAATCAACATTGGCGATCCCGACAACGAGGTCAGCATCAGGGGACTTGCAGAGATGCTGTTGGCCAGGTTCGAACAGCATCCTCTTCGCTCCAAGTTTCCTCCTTTTGCAGGTTTCCGCGTGATCGAGAGCAGCTCTTACTACGGCAGCGGATACCAGGATGTGCAATACAGAAAACCAAGCATCCGGAATGCCAAGAAATTGCTTGGCTGGGTGCCCACCGTGAATCTGGAACAGTCTGTGGAACAAACTCTCGACTTCTTCCTGCGTGCAGGCATAGAGTCCGGAGAGTTCCTGCCGCGTTCGCAGGCGAGTCCCTCAGTTCCACACAAGATAGTCGCCGTATCCTATGGCGGCGATGAGAAGCCCCGGGAGTTGAAGGTTCATGAGAGTAGGCTTGAGGATTGACGTTGACACATTCAGGGGGACCAGGGACGGTGTGCCGAACTTGTGTAAGCTTCTCGCCGCTCATTCCACGAAGGCCTCGTTCTTCTTCTCAGTCGGGCCGGACAACATGGGCCGGCACCTATGGCGGCTTGTGCGCCCAACGTTTCTGTGGAAGATGCTAAGAACGAGGGCCGCAAGTCTCTACGGCTGGGATATTCTGCTCAGGGGCACTCTCTGGCCCGGGTCCATTATTTCGGACAAACTCGGCTACGTCATTCGAGACGTTGCAGAGGCTGGCCATGAAGTGGGACTTCACGCCTGGGATCATCACGCGTGGCAAGCCCACATTGATGCAATGGACGCCGAGTCGATTCACCGCTCGCTCGATCGTGGGTTCGAATGTCTGACACACATCCTGGGCCATCCGCCAGCATGTTCGGCCGTCCCGGGCTGGAAATGCAATGACCTTGTTCTGCAAGCGAAGGCCAGGTTTCCCTTCCGCTACAATAGCGACTGCCGGGGAGACAGCATCTTTCATCCCCTGGTGCAGGGCCGCGAACTCGCGCAGCCCCAAGTTCCCGTAACTCTGCCCACCTACGATGAGATGATCGGCCACGATGGTGTCAACGATGAGAACTACAATGACCGCCTCTTGGCCTTGTTCAGCCCAGACAGGCTGAATGTGCTCACGATCCACGCCGAAGTCGAAGGCCTTGCTCGGCGCGATATGTTCGCGCGTTTTGTGAAAGCTGCGATCTCATCAGGAATTCGCTTCACGTCCCTTGAGAGACTCCTCAGAGAACACCCTCTTTCAAGGCGCGGAACCATCATCCGCCACGAAATCCCGGGGCGTGAAGGATGGGTCGCTTGTCAAGTGGGATTGTGAAGTTCTTTTGCAGGTGAACAATTGAGTAGGATTTCCTTGATACATGGAGGGAATCGTTCAAGTAAGACAATATAGTACAGTTTATAAGAGCACTGTTTATGAAGGTATATCGGAAATCTCAGTATGAACATGTTTTGGCGTTGAATCCATATTTTGGCAACTCGACGGCGGCGATGGGGATCTTCCCGCCGACGGGTCTCGAATATATCGTCGCCAGCATGAAGGACCACGTAGGTAAGGTCACGCTCCTGGACCTCCGCTACGAGAGTGCCTTCCAGGACGCCAGCGCCCTCAGTGCGTTTATACGCTCCGAGATCGACCTGGTCTGCATTAGC
>Ga0315539_1001051_pt1 | contig 20652 bp, 20 predicted proteins | sample SalMarSW160150MG_FD_203097 | JGI IMG/M metagenome (GOLD analysis project Ga0315539, IMG submission 203097) | Salt marsh sediment microbial communities from the Plum Island Ecosystem LTER, Massachusetts, United States - Salt Marsh Sediment SW1601-150 ... | reverse complement strand
GTATCCGCATGGACCGGGGCAAAACAAAAGTTCTGAACGTGGTTTGGCCCCCCGGTTTCGTCCAACAGGATATTCCAGTCGGTCCAACCCACTGCCCCACGATTAAAATCGTTGATCATGGACCGGCCATACCGCTCAGCATTGGGCCAGTACTGGTATCTTTCCGGGCTGAAATTTCCCACACAACCCTCCGTGAACAGCAGGTTTTTTGAGGGATATGATGCTTTCACGTTGCTCAGGTTGTCATACATGGGTTGTCCTCCTGTCCATGTCTCATACCAGTGAAAACCCATGCCCCATGCGTATTTTGAAGCCTCAGGATCCTCAAAGATCGTGTTGGCTCTGTGACTCATTAAGTCCCGGTTATGATCCCACACAACAATCTTTTTGTCTCCAAGATCCTCCCGTTCCATGGTCGGGCCCAGGTGATTTTTCAGGAAATCCCGTTCTTCTTCAGCGGTATAAATGCACGACTCCCACCGTTGAGTTGCCATCGGTTCATTCTGAATGGTTATTCCCCAAACCGGGACACCCTCGCTTTCATAGGCTTTTATAAACTTCGTGTAGTAGAGTGCCCATGCCTGATAATATTCCGGCAATAATTTTCCCCCTCTGAGCATCTGGTTGTTGTCTTTCATATACCCGGGAGGACTCCAGGGACTGGCAAACAGTGTGAGCTTACCCCCGGCAGCTTCAATGGCTTTTTTGATCAATGGGATACGATACTGTTTATCATGGTCAATGCTAAAGGATTGTAACTCCTTATCCCCATCCGTAACATAGGTATAGCTTCCACTGCTGAAGTCACAACTGTGGATGGAAGTGCGTGCCAATGAATAACCGATTCCCTCTTCGCGATCATAATAAGCCTTTAAAAATTCCTGCTGCTTATTCTCCGGTAACCTGGCAAAGACCTCTGCGGATGCATCCGTAATGGCTCCTCCGATTCCCAGCAGGGTCTGGAACGGTTTGTTGGGATTTACAAACATAGCAATTTCTGTTTCCAGCGGTTGTTCGGCTGGTTTAAAAACCCTGTTCCCGGTGAGTGAAATCCTGAGATCAGTACTGTCGGCTGTGGTATAAACCAAAACCTCCCTGCCTTCTGTTGTAAATTCCTGGTTTACTGGTGGAGGTTCATTACGGGTAGTGCATGCTACTGCGAATAACGCCACCACTAAAATTTTGATACCTTTTTTCATCTTTTTCTTTTTTTATATAGACTTCATAGAAATAACTAAAAATATAAGGGTCTGAAACGAATACCATCAACCCGGTTTATTTCAACTGCCGGAAACGGAATTTTTATCAAATTTACATATTTGAAAATTGTTTTTACCCATTTCCTGTAATCGAAAATAAAATTCTCGATGGGGGTTTCACCAGTAAAAACTAAGAAATGAAAGTCCGGCCGTATACGTTGAAACTTCACTAATGATAACGGTATTAAGGCGTTTCTTTATCAAACTATCCGGGTAATGATCAATGAAAGCCGGTTGGGTAAATCCTTCCAGGAAGAGAAGGTGCAAACACAGGAATATGGGTATCCTTCTTGTTTTTTTCATGATTTCCGCCACACATTCATTGACCCGGTGAGTGTTTAAAATACCCCTCGCAGCTCGACTTCAGTTCGGGCTGCGAGTCTTTGGTGCATATTACTTTTCGGTCAACCGGTTTATTTCCCGTTCCGGAACCAATGCTTTCGAAACCGTTCCAGCTGTTAGAGTCTCCTCCAGGGTGAAATCGGAAGAAGCTTTTATCTCTTTTGAGGATGCCCCGATCTTAATCGTATAGGTACCAGCCTCCGCGGTCCATGTTGAGGTTGCTTCATCAAATGAAGCAAGATCTTTGGTGGTAATGGTAAAACTCAGGGTCTCGGTTTCACCCGGTTCCAGGAGCCTGGTTTTTCCGAAAGCCACCAACTCTTCCTCAGGCTTGTTCAATTTCACTTCCGGCGCACTGGCATAGACCTGCACCACTTCACGGCCGGCAACATCTCCTGTATTTGCAACCTCAATTGAAACAGTCAGCTCGCCTGTAAAATCGGTTGAACTGAGCTCCAGGTTATCATAGGCAAAGGTGGTGTAGGATAATCCATAGCCAAATTCATAGGCAACCGGTACATTAAATGTGTTATAATACCGATAGCCAACATAAATATCCTCCTCATAAACTACCACCCATGGTCTTCTTCGCATGAATGAAAAACCCGATTGATCCGGACGATCATCCTCCACACCTTCCATTTCCACGGCTTGACCCGGAAAGTTTTTTGCTGAGGGAGAATCTTCATACAACATCGGGAAAGAAATGGCCAGTTTACCGGAGGGATTAACTGCACCACTCAGCACATCAACAATGGCATTTCCCGCCTCCTGGCCAGGTTGCCATGCACAAAGAACAGCATCCGCGAATTCACACCAGCTTGCAGTTTCAATTACGCCGGCAATGTTCATTACGACAATGACTTTTTTATTGTTAGCATGAAACGCGTCAGACACATTCCGGATCATCTCTTTTTCAACAGGAGTCAGGTAAAAGTCTCCTTCAACAGCCTGTCTGTCACCTCCCTCGCCCGCGTTGCGGCCAATGGTGATCAATGCTATTTCTGCTTGTTCTGCAAACTGCTGTGCCAGCTCATTCGAAACACTCATTTCAGGAAGTGGCACCTGTCCTCTCATAAAGGATCCGAATCCCCGTCTTGGTCGGGGCAGGTTTGCCCTTGCCTCTTCCATGTATTTACTGTACACTTCAGCCAACTCCTCATCAGGAGTATACCCTCCGTTCTCCAACCCTTCAAACAATGAAATGGTATAGGCTTCATTCACATCGCCGCTTCCTGTGCCACCGGAAATGATATCATACGAGGTATTTCCAAAACATGCCACACCTTTTATGGCAGGATCAATTGGAAGAGCGCTCTCACTGTTTTTCAGCAACACCATGCCATCCGCTGCTGCCTGGCGGGCAACTTCAGCATGTGCCTCCAGATCCGGAGAACCGGAGAACGGGTACTTGTTGTAACGGGGAGTTTTCATCATAACACGCAATGCCCGTGTAATATTCCTGTCCAGTACCGATTCGTCCAAAATACTGTCCTTCACTGCAGTAAGGATCTCCTGTATCTGTTGCGGTCTTCCGGGCATGATGACATCGTTTCCCGCTTCCATCTGGGCAACCACATCGCTTCCACCGCCCCAGTCAGTCATTACATACCCTTCAAAACCCCAGTCATCCCGCAGGATCTTTGTCAACAGATCGTGGCTTTCGGACGTGTAGGGACCGTTTACCTTATTGTAGGAAGACATCACAGTCCAGGGTTGAGCTTCCGTTACAGCGATCTCAAAACCCCTCAGGTAAATCTCACGGAGTGCCCGTTCACTGACGATAACATTCACCGACATCCGGTTGGTCTCCTGGTTGTTTACCGCAAAGTGCTTTATGGATGTACCCACGTTGTTCGATTGAACTCCCTTCACCATGGCAGCTGCAATTTTTCCCGTTACCAGCGGATCTTCTGAATAGTACTCAAAATTGCGCCCGCAAAGCGGATCCCTCTGTAAATTCATTCCCGGCCCTAAAATTACATCAGCGCCATATTCCAGCACCTCATTACCCATCGCCCCACCAACAGTATACACCAGCTCGGTGTCCCAGGTGGATGCCAGCAATGTGGCGATCGGAAATGCAGTACAGTAATAGGTATTGTCATCACCTTCCCTGGTCGGGGAGATCCTCAATCCGGCAGGGCCATCCGCCAATACCTGGCTGGCAATTTCTTTTTCAGGAAATTCTGCCATAAATCCAGCCGCACCGGGAAGAAAGGTTCTGACCCTGTCAACCATGTTGGTGTAAGCTGTGTCTTCTCCAGCCTCATCAGGTCGGCCAAACTGTCTGCGTATGGAATCAGGCAGGTTCATAAACATCCCTGTCCCTACCAGGTATTTTGCCTTCTCTTCGAGGGTCATAGTGGAAACAATTTCCTTGATCTTCTTGTCCTGAGGATTTTTTGAATCACCGGATGTGCATTGAATCATCATGCTGGCAAAGACCAGTGAAAAACATGCAAGCAGAATTGTTGATGATTGTATTCTTTTCATGTCGTTGTAATTTTATGTTATTATTAAAAGATTTTTATTGATTGTTTATGCATTATACCAAGGGATTTCTTTATCAAAAACCGGTAGGTCTACCGGGAGAATGAATCCTTTCGATTTGATTCAGACTCATAAAGATAATCCATCAGAATAAAAAAAACCTAAAAATAGTTGCATTATAATTTTTTTTGCATTATGTTTGTATGGCAAACTAAATTATAATACAAATTAAATTGAACTACCATGTACAAAAAACTGGATCCAAAGCAGATTGAAAAGAGTGTTCTTTTCCTGCAAAGCCGTGACGGCATCCTGGATATTTTCTTTGGTTTGATGCTCGGGGCTGCCGGGATAAATGGCATTTACACCTATATGGAATGGAGTATTCCCTGGTACATTCGTTTTCTGATCCTCATCCTGCTGCTGCCGATGCTACTTGTCAAGTACGTCATCACCACTCCCAGGATCGGTTACATTAAGATGAAACCGGTGAAAGGGGGAAGGCGGATTATACTGCAGATTTTTCTCCTGATCAGTTTCGGGTTGACCATCCTGATGCTCGCTGCTTCAATCTTCAAAGTGCAATTCATCCATGGTCAGATGCTAAGCATTCCTCCGGTCATTCTTTTTGGAGCGATCCTGTTGCTGATGAGTTTTGTTGCCTGGTTGATTGGTCTGTACAGCCTGTACGTTGTTGGGTTGGCAGCAGGGATTGGCTTTTTTCTCGACAAGACATTCGGTCTGGAAACGATTTTGAATCTTCCCGGGGACTTGTTTATTTTCTGCATACCCGGAGCATTGATTACTATTTACGGAGCGATCAGACTTGTCCTGTTTCTGAAAACTCACTCATTACAAAACGTTAAAGCTGATTTCGAACATGAGTGAAGATCTGATCATAAAGCAGGTTATCGGGACGGATAAGATCATCCACGAACCTGCCCGGATTGTTCTGCTGGCTATACTTGCCGCTGCAGACCAGGTTGATTTTACGTTTTTGCTGAATGAGACCGGACTTTCCCAGGGGAATTTGTCGAGTCACCTGAGCAAACTGGAAACGGCGGGGTATGTTTCCATTGAAAAAACGTTCCGCAAGAAACGACCGCGGACCCTTATTTCCATGAATGAAAAAGGGAAGACTGCATTTCGCGATTACGTAAATACCATGCGGGAGTTTTATAATACGCTATAATGCTATAAACGGACAAAAAAAAGAGCAACACGCGGTTGCTCTCTTATTGTGGATTGAAAAAAATTATTTTATCTTATCGACTTTTGTTGAGGAGTAGCTGATCTTAAGTGCATTTGCTCTTCTAAGAGCCATTTTAATATCGACGACGATTCCCATTTTGGTATCTTCATCGACTTTCAGGGATACCAGCATTTTGTTCCGGTCGTTTTCATCCATTGCGTCGCGTTCCTGTGCAATAAAATCCTGAATATCTTCCACCCGTTTAAACTGGTCGTTCAGTTGAATTTTGGGTTCTGTACCGAACATTGCCTGGTGTTGAGGTAGTGGTTGTCCAACATATATAAAACGCACCAGTGATTTATTTTCGAGTTTTTCTGCTTCGGTGGCATCGGGCACTTTCACAGTGATTTTCAGATCCACTTCCCGCATTACCGTAGTGGTCATAAAGAAGAACAGCAGCATAAAGACGATATCGGGGAGGGAGGCGGTATTTAAAGCGCCAACACTCTTTTTTCCTTTCTTTTTAAATTTCGACATTATTTTCGTCCTCCAATTTCTTTTGGTTCTGCTTCTGACAGTACAGATGGGTAATAGTCCTTAACCGCTTCCATTCTTGCCTCATCCAGGTCGGCATATTTCCTTCCGAATTGTCGCCGGGAGATGTCATCCCGAAGCTCCTGTTTTGCTGCGAGCAGTTCATTCTGCACTTTGATATACATACCATAGGATGTCCCTCTGTCGTTTTGAAGCGAAATGACAGCATTCTTGGTTACCATTGTTTTGCCGAAAAACGGAAGATCTTTTTCCGCTTTTTCAGGCAGGTTGGATTTATTCTCAGGATTTGCGATAAACTCCTTGGCTAATTCACGCAGTTCATAAACACTGGTGGGTTTGTTTTCAACAAGGAGTTCATCGTTTTTATTTATCAGTACAACAAACACGTTCCTGTCATGGATCTCATCCTTTTGTTCCGGTTTATCCTTATCCGGCAACTGTGGTAAACCCCTCATCAATCCTGTATCCACGTCCATTGTGGTCGTCACAAGGAAGAAGATCAGCAGGAGAAAAGCAATATCCGCCATGGATCCTGCATTTATTGGTTGAAGTTCCCTTTTTGCCATATCTGGTCAAAGTTTGGGAAGCCCGGGGGCTTCCGGATTATTTAAAATACTTAGAGATCTCTGAATAGAGAATAGCAAGAACTGCCAGACCTGCCAGGATGTAGGTTGTGAACAACCCGGTGCCAGCAAGTTTCAGAATCTTTGGCACATTATCTTTCCCTTCATATTGCGGTAAATCCAGAACAGCATCGGATGCCAGCATCCAGGCAACAAAGATCAGGACGGCTACTCCCACCAGGGTAATCAGCGTCCTTTTTAATGCTTTTGGATTGGTTACTATATTAATAATAGGAAATGCCAGGGATAATAATGCGGTTACTCCTGCAAGAATTCCTGCCCAGAGAAGCATGGTTTTCGTGATCACCGGCTCATGCATGTTCGTTCCTTCTGTTCCCGCGACGACTTTACCGAAATAGAATAGCACGGCCAACACGACAGACACGAGCATCAGGGCATACAGGGCATATGTTACTATTTTTGCTAAATTAGTGGACATGGTTGATTATTTTTTAAGATTATACTTTACAAGAATATCAATCAGGGAAATTGATGAATCTTCCATGGTGCTCACCAGCGCATCAATTTTGGTCAGGATATAGTTGTAAAATATTTGAAGGATTACGGCAATGATCAGACCGGTTACTGTGGTAATCAGGGCAATTTGAATACCACCGGCAACCAACTGTGCAGAAACCGTACCGGCAATCCGTATCTTGTCAAAAGCATCAATCATCCCGATCACCGTTCCCATGAATCCCAACATCGGAGCGATGGCGATAAACAGGGAGATCCAGGAGAGGTTCTTTTCGAGCAGGCCCATTTGAACACTACCATAGGAAATGACGGATTTTTCAGCAGCTTCAATCCCTTCACCGGCACGGTCGAGACCCTGGTAAAAAATGCTGGCAACGGGACCTCGTGTGTTACGGCAAACCTCTTTTGCAGCCTCGATCCCGTCGGATTCCAGTGCTGTCTCCACCTTTTTCAATAATTTGTCGGTGTTGGTGGTAGCCAGGTTCAGGTAAATGATCCGCTCGATGGCCAGTGCAAGTCCGAAGATCAGGGTTAATAATATTGCTCCCATGAAAGAGGCACCACCTTCAATGAATTTCGCTTTAATCTTCTTGTGCAATTCACCTCCTTCTTCGGTCGCTGCTGTAATCTCCTCAACCGGAGTCGCTTCAGTTACTCCAGTAACTGCAGTTGTGTCAGCCATTTCCTCCATAGTGGTCGTATCGGTCTCTTCTTCCTGAGCAACTGCATTGAGTGATGCCCCCAGAAAAAGCATCCCGAATACTGCTACAAGTGCAAATAATTTTTTCATGATTTGTTGTTCGTTTAATTAATAACAAAAATTTAGTTTACAAAGTATTAAAAAAAAAATTGAAAAATGCTCCTTTACGGGTTAATAAAAATTTGATTCAGGACATCCGTTTTCTGCACCCGGAATACCAGGCGTTATTATCCTGTATTTCCCACAGGGCATGAATCCTCTCGTTACTCTCCATACTTCGCGGAGAGAGAGGGATTCGAACCCTCGGTACTGTTCCACACAGTACACACGCTTTCCAGGCGTGCACCTTAGACCACTCGGTCACCTCTCCGGAAAGATAACTAATATCAAAGAATTTCAGCGGCACAAAATACGAAAAAAAATATGAAAAACAACCAATTACTATTCTATTTATACCCGATTAGAATAATTTAAATAAATTTTACTTTTTCCTCTGTATGGCTTTTGTCCCGGCAATAGCAACGGTTCCCTGAAAGGTGTCGTGGATGATGATTTAGTAACATGAGTGATCTGTTCATTTTGTTACCTTACCGGACGCTTCGGAGATGCCAAACAATGACGTCGCATTCATTGTTGTTGTTTTCGCCACCCGGGTAACATCCGTGGAATGAAGTTGAGCGATTTTCTCTGCGATGTATACGAGATAAGCACTTTCATTTCTTTTTCCCCGCTTTGGAACAGGTGCAAGATAGGGAGAATCGGTTTCCAGGATAATGTGAGAAAGGTCAATATTTCTGACTACAGCATCCAGTCCGGAGTTCTTAAACGTAACAATACCGCCAATACCCATTTTAAATCCAAGTGAGATCGCCTTTTCAGCTTGCCGGATATCGCCGGTGAAACTATGGAATACACCCGTTAATTGGGGGTTATTATATTCTTCAAGGATCGTTACGATCAGGTCAAATGAGTTGCGGGAATGGATCACGAGGGGAAGGTCATGTGCAAGTGCCAGGTTAACCTGCTGGTGAAAGGCATCGATCTGTTCTTTTTCATAGGTTTTATCCCGGTAAAGATCGATCCCTACCTCCCCAACAGCATAGAACCGTTTGTTTTCCAGTTCTCTTCGAACCACCGCCAGTTCTGACAGGTAATTCTCCTTAACCGATGTGGGATGAAGTCCCATCATCGGGAAACAATGATCCGGATAACGGGTGACAAGCTTAAGCATCTCTGCAATGGATGAACTATCGATATTTGGGAGGAAGAATTTTTCCACACCACAATCGATCGCTCTCATTATGACATCATCCCGGTCAGGAATAAACTCGTTCAGGTACAAATGTGTATGTGTATCTACCAGTTGCATCATTTGGATTTGAACAAACATAGATATTTTTTCTAAAACCAGAAATAATAAAGACAGAACTCCGCAGGGTTGATCAATCCGTCAGGGTGTAGACCTGTCCGGGGAGACTTCGGACAATACCTGAGAATTCAAGGTCCAGCAGGATCGGGGAGATTTTACTTACCGGCAATTTCGACCGGGTACAGATCTGATCAATAGTCAGTTGTTTGTGTTCTTTCAGTAGCGCAACCACGCTGTTTTGTTCGGGAGAGAGCGCTTTAAACAGTTCTTTCTGAACGGGATTTTTTTGTTTCAGTTCAGGTTCCCATCCCATGATGTATTCCAGGTCGCGAACTCCTTCAATCAGTGCTGCCCTGTTGGTTTTAATAAACCGGTTACATCCGGTGGAGAAGGGATCAGAAATCCTGCCGGGGAAAGCAAATACATCACGGTTGTAGGAGTTTGCCAGGTCAGCAGTGATCAGTGCTCCACCGGTCAGACCCGATTCGATCACAATGGTAGCATCGGCAAGGCCGGCTATGATCCGGTTTCGTTTCACAAAATTGTTTCGCTCCGGTTTTTCATCACTCAGGAAATCAGTGAGCAATCCACCTTGTTTTGTGATATCCCGGGCTATTGATTTATGCAGGGAAGGATAAATTGTGCTTAATCCGTGACCTAATACCGCGATCGTGTTCAGTTCTCGTTTCAGTGCAGCTTTGTGGGCACAAATATCTATTCCATAGGCCAGTCCACTGACAATTAGCGGATTGTGATCCCTGTCAGCAAGGTCATCAATCAGTTGCTGGCACAACTCTTTACCGCGCTGGGTGGCACTTCTTGTTCCAACAATACTCAGGACTTTTGACTGATTCAGTTCGATGTTCCCCAGAAAATAGAAGATTACCGGGGCATCCGGACACTGTTTAAGCCTGTCCGGATAGTCAGGATCAAGATAAAAGTAGGAACGAATGCGATTTTTTTCAAGAAACCGAATCTCCTGTTCTGCACGTTTCAATACATCCTGAGTGGCAATATTTTTTGCCAGTGAGGTACCAACTCCCGATAGTTTTTGAAGGTTTTTTTCCTTTTCATGAAATACGCCTTCGATGCTACCGATATGTTCGATCAGTTTTTTTGCTGTAATACTACCCACGCCCGGGATCAGGCTTATCCCAATCTTATAGAGCAGGGAGTTTTCGGTCATGCATTGAAAGTTTTGGTGGAATCAAATCAATCCGTGATCGAGCATCGCATCAGCAACCTTTAGGAATCCGGCTATATTTGCACCTTTTACGTAATCGACATAACCATCGGGTCCGGTACCGTAATTAACACATGCATCATGGATATTTCGCATGATCTGGTGCAACCGCTGATCAACCTCTTTCTCAGGCCAGTTCAGCTTCATCGAGTTTTGTGCCATTTCAAGTCCTGAAGTAGAGACGCCACCGGCATTAGCAGCTTTCCCGGGCCCAAACAAAATCTTATTTTCATGAAACAGTGCTATGGCTTCGTGGGTGGAAGGCATATTGGCTCCTTCACATACGCAGATACATCCGTTTTTTATAAGGGTTTCAGCATCTTGCTTATCCAGTTCATTCTGGGTAGCACAGGGAAGGGCAATATCCACCTTCACCTCCCAGGGTCTTTTTCCCTGGTGAAAAGTAGCACCCTGAAACTCCTGTGCATAGGGTGCTACAATATCTTCATTGGTTGCCCGTAGCTCCAGCATATAATCAATTTTTTCACCGGAAACACCATCGGGATCATGAACGTAACCATCGGGACCTGAGAGTGTAACTACTTTGCCTCCCAATTCAGTGGCTTTTGTAACAGCACCCCATGCCACATTACCAAACCCGGATACGGCGATTGTTTTTCCTTCGATACCTTCACTCCGTGTAGCTAACATCTCACTGGCAAAATATACATTTCCAAATCCTGTTGCTTCAGGCCTGATGAGACTGCCACCCCAATTCAGCCCTTTCCCTGTCAGCACACCGGTATTTTCACGGGCAAGCTTTTTATACATGCCGTAGAGAAAACCGATCTCCTGACCACCCACTCCAATGTCACCGGCAGGAACATCCGTTTGCGGTCCAATAACCTTCCACAATTCAAGCATAAAAGCCTGGCAAAAACGCATGATCTCAGCTTTTGACTTTCCTTTGGGATCGAAATCACTTCCCCCTTTTGCACCACCCATTGACAGGGAGGTCAGGCTGTTCTTGAAGATTTGCTCAAATCCCAGGAACTTAAGAATGCTGAGGTTTACACTGGGGTGAAAACGCAATCCCCCCTTGTAGGGTCCAATGGCATTGTTAAACTGGATCCGGTATCCAAGATTCACGTGTATCTTACCTTCATCATCAGCCCAGGGTACCTTGAAGGTGAGAATCCTGTCAGGCTCAACAATCCGCTCAATGATACTGGCAGATTCATACTGGGGATTCTCATTGTATACATCTACAATGGATTCGAGCACTTCGCGGACTGCCTGAAGATATTCCATCTCACCGGGATGCTTCTTCTCAAGATCATTCATGAATTTATCGACGTTCATTTTTTATGGATTTACATTAGGATATCAATTTTAAGCAGGAATAGATAAGAGTACAAAAATAAGTCGGTTATCTCCTTATTATTTATGATATTCCTCATGCTTTTTGAACATGGCGGGTCAGGGAATTATGAATGGCTGTCCTCTCTTCTTTTGTCAGGGAAGTAATGGGGATTGGCGGGTATTTTGCAACGCCTGATCTCATCTGCTGGTACAGGTACAGTTTACGTTTTAGTCCCAGGCAGCTCCTCTTTATCTCAAACCGGACAAAACCGTTTTTGGGGATCTCAATTGAACTTTTTCTTCCCGAAAAAATCCGCAAGGAATAAAACCGGAAGATCAGCTTCGTCCCTTCATCGGAATAGTAAATGTAGCACAGGTTGAGGAAATATTGAAACAACAGGATCAGAGCATATATCCCGACCAGGATCGATGTGATGTAGTTTTTGTGTAATCCGAAGAGGGGTGTATCCAGTAAGCTGGTCGTATAGATAACAATGACCAGGCAAACAAAAATGATGGTCAGGATAAATGTCCTGAACCGCACCATTATTGCTGTCTTACGGTTTTGCAGAACCATCTCAGTTGCTGAATAAAGGATTTATTCGTTTTGACTGACTGAGTTGTAAAAATAGATCAAATCGATCATCTCCTCTTCGCTCCTGAGCTTCAATTTATTCTCCTGAATGAATTCAGACAACTCCGCTTCATGATCCCCCAACGCTTTCAGCATGCTTCTTGCCCCTTTCTGGATTTGAACAGCAGATGCATCACCTTTTTTCAGGAAATATTCCTCTGTCGTGCGGAAATAGTCCCTGAAATTTCCCCCAGACATGTCCGTGGGAGGTTTATCTTCCCGCTTAACAATTGTATTCCGCCGAAGGAGGAGCCTGGTATTTCCCCAGGCCAGCACTTCAAAATAGCCGGCATCCTTTTGTCTGTTTTGAATGAAATCATAAAAGGCGAACGAGCGGTGCCCGAAAGTGACGTGATCAATTTGCCGTGGCTTGGCAAAAACCAGGATCTTATCATCCAATTTAAACTCTATCTCATCCGTATGATGATTCAATCTCATTAAAACATTATGTGTCATTGAGCTATCCATGTGGATTACTTCACCCTCTTGAAACTCCTCCTCGATAAATGGATTACCACTAACATCGACATACCTGTCGGGTCCGATCATTACACCACCCCGCATTATTTCGTCAAACCTGACATTGGGTGATTTTGGAGTTGTTATCTGAGCACCTGCTGTAAAACTAATATACAGCAGGAACGAAACAACAAGAAGCAGATTTCTTCCGCTAAACTTCATTTTCTTTTTGTTTTGGTTTTCTGTTCAAACTTATGAAAAAACCACGATTTAATCAAAACCTGAGAAGGATCAAAAATTATTCTTTTTTTATATTTTTTCGTTTTGTAGTAAAGAATGTCTGCATCAATTGCCGGCAATCCCTCTCAAGAATTGCAGGGATCACCTCTGTTTTGGGGTGAAGGATATTTTCCTGCAAAGATGAATACCCTCTCTTTTCATCCATGGTACCATACACGAGGGTTCCCAGCTGGCTCCAGAAACAAGCGCCGGCGCACATGATACATGGTTCAACGGTAACATATAGTGTACAATCGCTCAGGTGTTTTCCCCCGATGTAGTTGGTGGCTGCCGTAATTGCCTGCATTTCTGCATGTGCGGTAACATCATTCAGGCCTTCGGTCAGGTTGTGTGCCCGGGCTATAATTTTTCCCTTGCAAACAACAACAGCACCAACCGGAATCTCATTATTCGAAAACCCAACCCGTGCCTCCTTAAGGGCTTCTTTCATAAAATGTTCATGAGATGGAGGTGTGAGTTTCATAGAATAGCAGTTGTAAATTCAGGATCCCTTTACGCCCAAATTAGGACTTTTTATTTGATAATACAAACCATAAATTTTTCCTTACATTTGCTCAAGAAAAAAATCAGATATGTACAGAACACACACCTGTGGGGAATTAAATCGTGACGCAATCAACCGGAACATAACACTTTGCGGATGGGTTCACCGATCGCGTGACCTGGGAGGGATGACATTCATCGATCTGAGAGACCGATACGGTATTACACAATTGGTCTTCAACATGGAAACCAATCCAGACCTTTGTAAGGAGGCAAGAAAGGTGGGGCGCGAATTTGTACTATCAGTCACCGGAAAGGTCACAGAACGAAGCAACAAAAACCCGAACATCCCAACCGGAGAGGTCGAGGTGTTCGTTGATGAACTCAGGATCCTCAACCGGTCGGAAATACCTCCGTTTACAATTGAAACGGAAACCGATGGAGGGGAAGAATTACGGATGAAATACCGGTACCTTGACCTGAGAAGAGAACCGGTGAAAAAAAATATCCTGCTTCGGCACCGGATGGCTCAGGAAGTCAGGAAATACCTCGATTCAAAGGATTTTATTGAGATCGAAACGCCGGTCTTGATTAAATCTACTCCGGAAGGTGCCCGGGATTACGTTGTTCCTTCCCGGATGCATCCGGGAAGGTTCTATGCGCTGCCGCAGTCGCCACAAACGTTTAAACAGTTGATCATGATCGCCGGGTATGACCGCTATTTTCAATTGGTTAAATGTTTCCGGGATGAAGATTTCAGAGCCGACCGGCAACCTGAATTTACGCAGATCGATTGTGAAATGTCCTTTGTCGAAAAGGAAGATGTTTTGGAAACTTTTGAGGGACTGGCAAAGCATCTGTTCAGTAAAATACTGGGGATTGATATAGAAGAGACCTTTCCCAGAATACCCTATGAAGAAGCCTTGCGTGATTTCGGGACCGATAAGCCGGATATCCGCTTTGGAATGAAACTGTCAGAACTCACTCCTCTCGCCAGGGGAAAGGGGTTTACCATCTTCGATGATGCCGGTTACATCGGTGGAATTTGTGCCGGGGGTTGCTCGGAATTCTCAAGAAAACAGCTTGATCAGCTGACGGAATTTGTAAAGAGACCTCAGATCGGGGCCAAAGGATTGATCTATGTCAAATACAATCTAGATGGTAGCACTAAATCCTCTGTCGACAAATTTTTCTGCGAAGAGGATCTGAAGGAATGGAGTGATTACATGCAGGCTAAGAAGGGTGACCTGTTGCTGATCATGGCAGGTGAAAAAACAGATACCCGGAATGCCCTTGGTGAATTACGGCTTGAAATGGGTAAACAGTTGGGATTACGTCAGGAGGGTGTATATGCACCCCTGTGGATTGTGAACTTCCCGCTGCTTCAGTGGGATGAGGAGAGCAACCGATTTTACGCCATGCACCATCCCTTTACTTCGGCACTGGAAGAGGACCGGCATTTGTTCGAAACCGACCCCGGAAGCGTGCGGGCAAATGCTTACGACCTGGTGATTAACGGAGTGGAAATCGGTGGCGGATCTATACGAATCCATGATAAAGAGCGCCAACAGGAGATGTTTGAACAGCTTGGGTTTACACTCAAAGAGGCGGAAGAACAATTTGGATTCCTGATGAACGCGTTTAAGTATGGAGCACCTCCGCACGGGGGTATAGCTTTTGGATTTGACCGGTGGGTTGCCCTGTTTGGAGGATCTGAAACGATTCGCGACTTCATCGCTTTTCCAAAAAATAATGCCGGGAAAGATATTATGATCGATTCCCCCTCACCCATCAGTGATGAGCAATTAAAAGAATTGGGTCTTCAATTGCGTACATGAGGTGTAGAGTAAAGTATATCATGCCCATTGTGACTGATGGTTAGCCTGGAATGTATTGTGTGTTGGTATGTTTTTTGTACAATTTGTTTTTAATTACCATGAATAATTCCATGATTAATGCTACTTTTATGGTAAGAATAACTTAACTTTTTTAATACTAAATCATTTCTCTATGAAAACTCTGAGGATCATCTTTTTTGCCGTTTTTTTTGTTGGATTCCTTATTCCACATGCTTCGGCACAGAAACAAGTAGTGAATAAAGATTTTCGATTCACCGTTAAAACGAATCCATTGGCAGCTCTGGGAGGCCCGTTCTGGGTTACCATTGTCCCAATAACCGGTGAATACAAAATCAACTTTGAAGTGGCGACAACGAAAAAGCAATCTTTTCAGCTGGGAGCTTCTTACCTCGGACCAAGTGTGCTGATAAACCTTGAAGAAATTTCAAGCAGTAGTGAAGAAGAGGTTGGTGGTGTTAAAATCAATGGTTTCAGGTTACAGGGCACCTATAAATTTTTTGTAACAAGGAATACTACATCACCGGAAGGATTTTATGTGGGCCCCTATTTCTCTTATGCCTCGATGAAAATGGAAAATAAAGACTTTACGGAGGATAATGTTTCAGGAAAAAAAATAACCTATGATGCTGTTCTGGGTTACCAATTGATTACCGAGGGAGGTTTTACGATGGATGTTTTTACAGGATTTGGGTTGAGAACCCTGAAATGGGATTATGAGGATGAAGATGTGACAACATTTGAAGTTTTCAAATCCAAAAATGCCGGGCATGTAGCGTTGGGTTTTAGCTTTGGATTTGCATTTTAAATCATTGTAAGTGGGGAAAAGGGCTGTCTCTTTACTGCTTTTCAGGCTGCGTTTTTTTATAGTTCATACTCTATTCAACCGGCTCTCCGATGAGGGTTGCAGCCGTATATGAGTTGATCTTTACCTTCACAAGATCTCCAATGTTATTGTTTCCTCTGGGGAATACAACCACCTTGTTTTGAGATGTTCTGCCAAATAGATCCTGGTCCGACCGTTTGGATATTCCCTCAACCAGCACCTCAACAATCCGGTTGAGATCCTTGCTCTTACTCTCGACCGACAGGCTGTTCTGGAGTGTAATGATATCGTTCAGCCTGCTGCCTTTTACAGCTTCAGGAACATCATCCTCAATATCCGAGGAAGCTATTGTTCCGGGACGTTCCGAGTATTTGAACATGTAGGCAAAATCGAAGCCTGTCCACTGCATAAGCGATAAGGTATCCTGGTGATCTTCCTCCGTTTCGGTGCAGAAACCGGCGATGATATCGGTTGTAACCGAACATTCGGGAAGAATAGTACGTATTGCAGAAATCCGGTCCATATACCATTCACGGCTATAACCCCGGTTCATCAACTTGAGGATGCGTGTGCTTCCCGATTGTACCGGCAGGTGGATGTGTTTGCAGATGTTCGGATAGGATGCCATGGTGTGCAAAACAGCATCAGACATATCTTTCGGATGTGATGTTGAAAACCGGATCCTCAGGATCGGAACCGATGCAGCAACAGCATCGAGCAACCGGGCAAAATCCATGCTGCTTTTTGCTCCCCTGGTGCCCCACCTGTAAGAGTCTACATTCTGGCCAATCAGCGTTACTTCTTTGAACCCAAGGAGTGATAACCGCTGGACATCAGCCAGGATCATTTCCGGATCTTTACTACGTTCAATACCCCGTGTGAAAGGAACGACACAGTAGGAGCACCGGTTATTACACCCCCTCATGATGGTGACAAATGCAGAAACCTTATTGATGTCCTGATAAACAGGCGGAATATCGCCATACATCTCTTCGCGGGAAAGCATGACATTCACTGCTTTCTGTCCGGTCAACGCAGTGGAGATCAGATTGGGAAGATCCCGGTATGCATCGGGGCCAATGACCAGATCAACACCCGTTTCATCCTCCAACAATTTCTCCTTAAGCCGTTCAGCCATGCAACCAATGATTCCAACCAGCAGGTCAGGCTTCGTCTCTTTTGTTTTTTTCAGGGCAGCCAATCTCCGCCATATACGTTGTTCAGCATTTTCCCTGACGGAACAGGTATTGATCAAAATAATATCTGCCTGCCCGATCTGGCTGGTTACCGCATAACCATTCTCCTGCATGATGGAGACCACAATCTCGCTGTCGGCAACATTCATCTGACAACCGTATGTCTCCAGGTATAGTTGAGGAAGATGTGGATTATGGCATGATTGTGCAAACGGACCTTTCGACATGTCTACTATTACATCCTGATTTATAGAACTGAACTCAGCTGACAAATGTACATCCAAAATAAGGATTCCCAAAAACAGGCAGGACAGTTCATTGTAATCTTCTTTCCAGGAAGGTGAAAAGTTTTAAAAATTGAATCCAATTTATAATTTTGCCCTTGGAATATAAACCGTTCATAGTATGTCAGGACATAGTAAATGGTCGACCATAAAACGGAAAAAAGGAGCTGCCGATACGAAAAGATCCAAAATCTTTTCGCGAATTGTGAAAGAGATCCAGGTATCCGTTAGGGAAGGTGGTCCGGACGCCGATGCCAATCCCAGGCTGCGTCTGGCAATCCAGAATGCCAAAGGGGTAAACATGCCAAAAGACAACATCCAGAGAGCTATTAACAAAGCAGGTAGTGACGGTGCTGGTTTAGAGCCGGTTACATTTGAAGGATATGGTCCTGGAGGTGTTGCCATTTATATCGAATGCCTTACTGATAACCATAAGCGAACCGTGGGTAGTATCCGGTCTATCTTTAATAAGAAAGGTGGCAATCTGGGGATAAATGGATCCCTGAGTTACCTGTTTGACCGGAAAGGTGTTTTTACCGTGCCGAAAGGAGATCTTGACCCCGAGGAGTTTCAGCTGGAAATCATCGATGCCGGAGTTGAAGAATTTGAAACCGAAGAGGACGTTTTCGTGATTACAACACCACTCGAAGATTTTGGTAGTGTCCAGAAAAAACTGGATGAAATGGGAATAGAACCGGAGAATGCTGAGTTACAAAGAATACCTAACGATACCAAAACACTTGATCTGGAAACTTCATTGAAAGTCCTAAGGATGGTAGAAGATTTTGAAGAGGACGATGATGTACAGAATGTTTACCATAACATGGAAGTTACGGATGAAATTGTTCAGGCACTCCAGGATTGATAAACCTGGGGATCCGTACCATATGGTATACAAACAATACCTTTTCGTACAGATTAAATTTTTCCACTATCTTTAATCCAGCATTTGTTAACCTCCTGCCTGATGTGGGAAAATATTCTTATATTTGATAGTATCCCAATTCTTCTAAAAAACACATTGTGATGGAAAATATTCTTGTTCCCGTTGATTTTTCAAAAGATGCTATGAATGCGTTTATGCATTCCATTCTGTTTGCAAACAAGCTAAAAGCAAACCTGCGCATGATCCATGTCAGGAAAAGCAAAGATTATGACGAACCTTTTGTCCTGGATGGAATGGACTCGGGATATAGAAAGACCGTTGAGGAATTTTGCCAGGGTATTGTATCCAGGTACCTTCAAATATACAATGCCGGTGGAAAACTTGATTTTATAATTGAAAAGGGAAAGATCTATAAAGCCATTGTTGATCAGGCAAAAAAAGATAAAACCGATATCATCATTATGGGGACACACGGGATCTCCGGTTTTGAAGAATTCTGGCTGGGAAGTAATGCTTACCGTGTGGTTTCAAAAGCGCCCTGCCCGGTATTGACCATCCGTCATGGATTTAAAAAGAAAACCATTAAAAAGATCGTTTTGCCAATTGATGCCCACCGTGAAACAAGGCAGAAAATTCCCATTACGGTGGAACTGGCAAAAGAGTTCGATGCAGAGGTTCATGTAGTGGATGTAAGGTCAACCAACCGGAAGGATATTAAGAAAAGACTGAATCATTATGCAGACCAGGCTATGCGCTATGTGGAGGAGCATGGTGTAAAAGGAGTAAGAAGTTCGAAACACGGATCCAATATAGCAGATATCACCATTACCTATGCGGTTCATTTGAATGCCGAAATAATAGCCATTGTCAGCAACCAGAGAGGAACACCTGCCAATATGCATTTGAGTACCACAGCCCAGCAAATGGTGAACCATTCTCCAATACCGATTCTAAGTATTTATCCGGATTTTTGATGTTGACAACAATCAAGTATCGGCTTCTGTTGGGATTATTCTTCATTCCCGTTATAAATGTATGGGGGCAGGAGTGGTCTGACAGGACGGTTCATATGGATTCAAACCAGTTTCAGGAAGCCCAATTGCAAATATTCCAGGACCCGAGGCTTGAAACCCTTCTCCAACGGCACATTGACTATAACCGGAAGAAGGGAGGTATGAATGGATACCGTATCCAGATATTTTTTGGATCAGGCAGAACCGCACGAACTGATGCCAATGAAACCAAAGCAAAATTCTTATCATACTTCCCCGATACCAAGGCTCATATACTCTATCAAAGCCCTTTTTATAAAGTCAGGGTGGGAGATTTCAGGAACAAAAATGAAGCCCTTAAATTCTATCGAAGAATCCAGCGCATATTTCCAAACGCATACATCATCCCCGATACAATAGAATTCCCGGAATTGGAGGATTGACCAGTCAATAATGTCCTGAGAATCTATCAATCACTTGTTTGGCTTTCCCACGAAAAAAATTAAGTTAAAAGTTATGCCATAGGCCCGCCTACCACCTGCCTGCTGCAGGCAGGGATGGGAAGGCATCCTCCCATAAGGATCTGCCATAGCCCCAAAGCTCCGAAGGTCCATAGTTCCAAAGGAATCTCTATGGGAGACTCACCCGAAGGTGGCTATGTCAACTTACGGAGCTTCGGGATAAGGTATTAGTTAATTGGTTAACCTAATAACCTATCATTTAACCCTTTCCAAGTCCTGTTAATAAGTTCTTAATATTAACTCAATCCGTCAATTGCTGACGGATTGAAATAATGGATAAATTAACCTTCTCAATCACATAATATACTTCCTGATGGGTGGATTTTTTGGCACAATTTCAAAAAAATCGTGTATTAATGAATTGTTTTATGGCACCGATTATCATTCACATCTGGGTACCCGCAGAGGTGGAATAGCGGCTTTCGGTAAAGAGGGATTTACCCGAAGGATTCATAACATAGAAAACTCCTATTTCAGGACCAAGTTTGAAAATGATCTCTCTGATTTTAAAGGAGAAAGTGGAATTGGTGTAATCAGTGATACCGAATCCCAACCCGTTCTGATCAATTCTCATCTTGGTAAGTTTGCCATTGTTACGGTTGGGAAGGTGGTTAATCTGGATGACCTGGAGAAGATGGCATTGAAAAAGAAATGGCAATT
>Ga0315539_1001048_pt1 | contig 20667 bp, 20 predicted proteins | sample SalMarSW160150MG_FD_203097 | JGI IMG/M metagenome (GOLD analysis project Ga0315539, IMG submission 203097) | Salt marsh sediment microbial communities from the Plum Island Ecosystem LTER, Massachusetts, United States - Salt Marsh Sediment SW1601-150 ... | reverse complement strand
CACGACAGCGATATATTTCCCCTTAGACTGCTCTTCAATCTCTCGCGAATGCCTGACAAGCCACTCAAAGTCCTCCTGATCCGCCTTGAATCTCTGCAGATCTTCCTCGCTTGTTCTCTCGGTTCTAATCAATCTCAAGGGCATATCGCTCCCTCCTTTAGGCCGATGATTTAATGGCACCTCTAGGGTAGCAAGTCACCATGCTCAAGACAACCTCTGGGTCTGTCCTGCCGGAAGTAGACCGGACCCCTCGAGTCGAGCTTGATCGCCAGGGCGACCACAGCAACGGAATTGCCAGCAGGACTAGGCGGATGAGCCTGACCACAACATCAAACACGCGTTTGTGGGTTAGCTGAAGCTGCCCGCTCGCCTTGAACATCACAAAACTCCCTGAATACATTCGATTAGCCTATCTGCCAACACTGAGATAGCATGATACTTTTCCACATACTCCCGGCCGCGGCGGCCCATCGCTTCCCGTTCTTCCTGGGACATCTGGTAGAGCTTGATAACAGCTTCGGCCAGAGCCTCCGGGTCTCCCGGTGGGACGGTGAGGCCACAACGGGCCTCTTCGACAGGATTCTTAACAGGGTTGCCTGCAAGTATAAGAGGCTTTTTTGCCGCTAAGTAATCAAAGAGCTTGTTCAAACTGATGCCATAGTGGTAAAGGGGAAGGTCGTTCAAGATGAATACTGTAGCGTCAGCTTTGCCAAGGGCTTTGGGCACCTCGGTCTTTGGAACTGGATCGCGGAATTCTACATTCTTCAACCCCAGTTCCTTGGCCAGCTCGATCAGTTTCGGTTTCTCCGGACCGTCGCCGATCAGGACGAATCTAACATCACCATAACCTTTATCTTGAACGAACTTAGCTGCCTCCAGCAGCACATCGAGAGCGTTGGCCTGCCCGTGCGCGCCGAGATAGATCATCCTAAACTGATCTTCGGGAGAGCTTTGCACCTCGATTCTCTCGAACCGGCTGAGATCGACCCCGTTGGGAATCCAGATGATCCTCTCTTTATCGATTCCCTGAGCAGTAATATACTCCCCCGCACGGGGCAATAGGGTGATGATCCGCTCCGCCCTGCGGTATAAGAACCTTTCCAGCATTCGTAGTAGCTTAGTAAGAGGGTTCCGCTCACTCAGCTTGCCCATGTCGATGATCGTCTGGGGCCAAAGATCCCGCACCTCCATGATGAACCTGGCTTTGTAGCGTTTTGCCACCCAATAGGCGGCGAGGACGGCTAGAAGATGGACGGACGAGCCGATGACCACATCCGGCCTGCCGATCTCTGGGACAGACCTCGGGAGCCTCCGACCGAGCCGCCAGGCGCGAATCATATAACTCACCATGCTCACCACCCGCCGCCAGTCGTTGCGCTGATACTGGGGCGTGCGGATCCATACGAACTGAACCCCATCAACCTCCTCGATCTTCCAACGCTCCCCCGGCTGCAAGTGGGTTTCGCGATGCAGGTAGTGGTGGAAGCTCGCGGCGAAAATGACCACCCGATGCCCTCGTTTTACAAGTTCACGGGCTAGATCAAAATGCCGCGTTCCGCCAGGAAGGTCCGGTGGATGCGCGTAGTGGTTGAAAATCCAGATGTTCAACGGGACACCACAGCCTCGTAGAGCCCCCGAAGGCGTGCAAAAGAAACGTTCCAGTTGTACTCCTCAAGGATCGCACGACGCCCACGGGCTCCCATAGCCGATGCTAACTCTCGATTCTGCAGCAGTTGCACGATCGCGTCGGCTATAGCGCGCTCGTCTGTTGGATCAACCAAGATGCCATTTTCGTTCTTCTTGATGAGCCTGCGAAGCGCAGGAAGGTCACTGACCACCTCGGGAACAGCTATTGCAGCATACTCAAAGTACTTGATTGGTTCGGCTTGTTCATGCCGCCTGATGGGCTGCAGAAGGACAAGTCCTATTTCGGCCAACCCCAAATAGGACTGGACTTGAGAATGAGGCACAGTGCCAAGGAAGTCCACTGCTTCGTCTAAAGAGAGCTTTGCCACTAAGTCTCGGACTTCCTGCTCGAATTCAGATTGGTGGAATGGGCCTAATAAGAGAAGTTTCACGTTAGGAATACGTTTACGTACAATCGCCATGGCACGTACAGCTTGGATTATCCCTCGATCCTCGCTCATACCACCTACGTGCACTATTAAGCGGTTCCTCTCATATTGGTTCTTTAGATTGTCATCGGTTGTTTCGGCAGAGAAGACGGAGAGAGGTGGATAGTTCGGAACCACCACAACACGGCACCCTCGAGCGCGAAGACGGCTTGCCAGATGCTCATTGACCGTGCCCACGCCTGCGAAGTACCGAAGAAGTGTATTTTCAACCCACTCATACAAAAATGCTACTATACCTCGGATCTGTAACGGCAACCAGAACTTATTCCGGATTCGCTCTGCGTGATACTCCCGGAGGTCGTAGACAACTGGCCTACTACTGAGGATCTGAAGAATCAAGCCCAGCGGGATCATCTCCGGATCGGAGAAGTGGTATAGGTCCGCGTTCTCCCGCAAGGCTCGGACAAAGGTGACCAGCGTGGTCCATAGAATCCTCATAAGCCGGTTGTGCGGACGTGGGATGGCTTTGATCTGGATTCCGTCAACCTCCAGGCTCTGTGGGTGCTGCGCGATGATAATAACCTCGTATCCTTGCTGAGCAGCAGAACGACCGATTTTATAAAAGAGACGCGGCTCGAACGCTTCTTCTGCCGATGAGAAAATCACCAACTTGATAGGCATCTCGATCACTCCGCTGTCCTAGGTTTCAGTTCCATAGAGCTACTCCCCCAAGCGCAAGCCTCTTCTCACGAGGACTCGCGCGAAGTTGAAGAGCCATCGGTTAGAAGGGAAATCCCGATAGGTATGGACCGGCAAACGCATGATCTCCTCGAACTCTTCTCGGGTGATTTGGAGCTTCTCCAAGACTTTTTCCATATCATGCTCCAACAACTCAGGATCAGCGTACGGTGGTTTAGCAAGTTCTTCCAACGCTTCCTCGCGGGACAGCTGCTCCGCACAGACGAGGGCAGAAAGATGCATTCGGCGCTTGTCCACTCCAAATTTATTGGGAAGGATGTAAGATTGGAAGAATCTGGTGTACACCGATTCGTTATGCTTACCTCCATACGCTTTCCACCCGATCTCCTTGGACAGCGTCTTGGCTGCCAGCTCTCGTTGGTAATCGACATAGTTCAGGATCCGGATCATCCGTATGTCCCGTAGATAGCGGTAGTACACGGTCTTGAGTATGCCGATCGTTGGAAGGATATCTAGAGAGCGAGTCCCGAAGCGCCTGTGGATGCTGCGTATGTAGCGCAAGTCACGGTTATAGTGCCCAAAGGCTTCTGGCAGGGCAACTCCCTCTGTGGCGAAGTTGCCGCCATTAATCAGATACCGAATCCCCCTGTGATGCGCAATGCGATAAAGCACTGCTGCGATAACGTGATCTGTGGGGATCTCCGCATTGGGAACTGACGCTCGAAGGAACGCCAGTTGCAAATCTCGGAACTCCTCGAAAGAAGGTTTCTCGACCATGAGGTCAATCCCAAGCTTGTCAGCAACCGCACGGATATTCTCCTCAGCAAGTTCAGTGTTCCAGCCATTGTCCACGTGAACCCCGAGGAGACGCAACCCCTGGCTCTTGGCGACGTAAGCAGCATAGGTACTATCCAAACCGCCGCTCAAGCCGATGAGTGCGTCGTACTCTCTTCCTTTTCCTGCTCGTTTTATCCGCCTCACGAGTGAAGAAAGAGCCGCAGTCCTCTCTTCTTCGGGAAGCACTTCCTGGCCTTGACGGCGCTCGTACTCCCGGCAATAGCTACAAGTCCCGTCGTTGTAAAAGACTATCCCCGGGATCGTCGAGTCCATTACGCAACGTTCACAGATCCTGTACTCGCCCACATTTCCTCCTTGCTCAAGAGCATCTCTAAAAACACCAAGTTGCCGAAGATGCGAGTGAAGCGACTCCGCGGTTTGGGTAAGGCGATGATCTTGACTCCGTCTACAAGCTCGTTCTTGTCATGCTGAACGATTAGGCTTACATCATACCCGGCCTTTACTAGCGTCTTCGCCTCCTTGTGAAAGATGCGAGTGTCAAATGGCAGATGGACAGTGGTAAGATGAACAATCTCATTCCCTAGCTTTGCCATCGAATTCCCCCTGATAAACTCAGTAGACTTGCAGGTAGCTGCCACCATCTGCTGCTGTAGCTAGGTGCGAACACGCTTTGCCTCACTTCTTTTCGTTCGTCTCCCCACCACAACTCCTAACAGCCAGATCATAACCAAGGCGAGGATCAAGCCATGCGTAAGCAAAGAAGTAAATAGCGCTGAGTTCGTGAGAGCCATAGCAGGCACTGCCACTATTGCGGCCATAAGATTTGAAGGAAACCGTGCCCCTACGCTATCCAGAATGCGGAGGAACAATCCCAAGATTATCGAGAAAAGGAACATGCCCACAAACCCAAAATGCGCGAAGGCATCCCCAAGGTACCCAACATTGGGGCCGAAGTCGCTACCCCAGTATGCCCAGGATATTACCCGTGTTAGGGACATGCTATAAGGATATCGAATAAACGGTTCAAGGATGGAGTTTGACAACATCACAAAGGGGTGGCCGGGTTGCGAAAAGAAGTCGTAATAAATCACATGGTTTGCTGCTGGCACAAAGAATAACCGGCGGATAGATATAGATGGGACCAGATGGTTGCCAGTTCCTAGAAACACAATATAAGAAGCTAAGATTAACATCAATGACCCGCCCACAATGTAGAAGAGGGCATTTCTTTTATCCCAAATGAAGTACACCCCGCCAGCAAGCACCGGGGCAAAAAGGAACGACTTAAGGCCTGTCATACCGAAGAGAAGCAACTGGGCGGCAGCGGCAACGGCCAACAACCCATAATTTCTCCTCGCCAGTGCGTAGCATAAGATGAGGATATTGATGACGTTTGCTTGCCACGGAACAAAATAGCCCATCAGCGGGGCACGCGCCTGGATGAATTCGGCACGGACTTCATATACAGAGAGCAGGTCAAAGCTCAGTCTTTCAAGACCTCCAGTGAACACTAGCCACCCATAGACATAGACGCATATTCCAAGCACAGCTGTCACCCCCAAATAGACCAACTCGCGGCTAGGGCGCGGCACCTTCACTCTGGGCAGCAGGCCAGTGACTACGATGAGGACAGCGAAGCTCCCCGCTGCTGCATACACAAAGGGCGCATGCGCACCCGTCAACCCGTACAGCGAGGACAAGGGCAACATGACCACAACGAAGTACAGGACCAGGACGACTCCGCTCGGTCGCCACCGGCGATAGAGAGAGGATACGAGCCAAGTGGCAAGCACAAGCGTAAGTACATATGACTCCACCATGCGAAGTGTGTTGAGTCCATCGAAGGGAAAGAAGCCAGCGGCAAAGGACTCGGCGAAGAACCTGTCAACATAGTTGACATAGGCGAAGTCGAGAACACCCCGCAAGAGAAGCGCAGCAGCGGATGCCGCGCCGATTCGTAAGGTCTGGCTGTCATTCTTCCTATATGACTTAAGCTCTACATTCATCCTTGACTACCATCCAGTATCGTTGTTGCGCGCTAAAATCCGCCGTCCGTCGAAGGTGTTACGCCCGTTGTTGGAACTGACCTTTCAACAGTCCCGACGACTCATGCCCGTGATCTTACCAAACCAGGGCTCCCTGTCCTAACGCTCCAGGTAACCCAACGTTCCCACCGCGCCCCGGCACTAGCACGGGAGACACCCCAACCAAAGCTCGGCCAACAGAGATGAGCCACCAATTCGGGTAGGACCCGGTAATAGGCTACCTGTCTGCGTGTGCCGAAGCTGGTGTTGAAAAGCGGAGCGAACAGGTCGGTCGTATCCGCTGTTGTAGGAACTCATCTTGCCTGCCATGAAGTAGAACTCCGATCGGACGTCTATTTTCTCGGATTGGTCCATGACCCAGTCGAAAGTATTGATGAAATCCAGACGATATCCAATACCTATTCGATCATCTCACATACCGAAGTGCCATCTCGTTCCGATATTGAGTCCAAAGGTACCACCGAGCAAAGACGCCTAGGAAATAAAGATTACTCATTCGCGGCATTCCAGCCAATCTTAGATCACGCAAATACACATTCCTAGCAGCGTTAAACGCGTTCAGATCTTTTCTGCTAACTCTCCGGTGTATGCCCCATACGATGTGCTCGAGGGTTTTCGGATATCGTCGCAGTCCAGGAATGTGGACGACTGCGCGGTGAAAACGGGCAAGCCCTTCGCCTGGGGGACGAGTGAAGGCAATGCCCAACCGCTTGAAAGGCCTTTCAAACAGGTACCGTTCATAAAGGTTGACATGAGATCGATACTCGTAAGGCACTTGGTACCAGTAATTCATCAATTCATTGTCCCACAATGGCATGCGCCATTCAAGGCCAAAATATTCGTAGACTCGCAGGGAATGGACCACGTATTTTGCGACCTTGTGTACCGTGAAGAAAGCATCATTGTGCGACACAAAGTCTTGGACGTTCGTGGGGTCCATGCCAATCCGCTCAACCTCCTGTGCGATATGCTCACGAACCTGCTCCGGGCAACGGTCACACAAAAAAAGTTTCAGATAAAGCTGCTGCTCGTCGATGTGGCGCACTATGCCTTTAGCCAACAAGACCTCTTCACGACCGAGGAGTACCTCCCGTGGCACATAGCTGCCACCAAGCAGATCGCCACAAAATCCAGGCACAACGATTGCGTCCGAATCAATCACACCCCGATTTGTTAACTCTTGGAGGGCGAGGAAATCTTGGTAGTGCGGCAAAGAAGAACGCTGGTGTGCAAACGTGCAGTAGCGCTCGTGACTTTCAGAGGCGAGAAAATTCCGGTACGCTTCTTCAGTATACTCAACATAATACCATGGCATATCTAATTGCTGCGCTACTTTTTGCGACCGAACTACCTCTGGACTATCGGGTCGCCCATAAGTATAGGCAACGAGGTTTGGATATTCGAGTTCCCGTAGCACTGCGGCAACGTAGCGTGAATCATACCCTCCGCTTAGGGGCAACAATAAGGGACGAGATTCCGCAGATTGCACCAGCCGTTTTCCCCAATTCTTTGAGATGACATCCAATCGGTCAAATTCTGTCGTCTCGTCTTCGACATCCCTAACCGTTCCCCGATGAATGTAATAGTAGCTTGCTAAGGGCCCATCCTCGCTAAATACCACTCTTTCTCCTGCCCGTATTTGATAGAGGCCCGAGATAAGTGTTTCTGCACCAAGGACAAAACCAGCGAGGGCAAACTCCTGCAGCGATCGCTCGCCGCTTTGAACTGGTAGTCCAGCCGCTTCGCGGACCCCCTCTGCGTCATCTCCGACAACCCACATGTCCTCGCTGCGCGCGTAAAACAACGGGATGCTGCGCAAACGGTCAACAGCAGCAACGTGCAGTTCTGAGCGATTTACGAGAAGGGCAAAAGAGCCGTTGGCCGTCAAAATGAATTCCTCAAACGCCGCAAGGTCGTTGAGGGCAGCGACACGCAGCGCCAACTCCTCGCCCCGTAAAAGGAGATTGCCATCGAATAAGTAGCCCTTAGCGTAAACCCCTTCACGCTTAACCCACCCAAAACCTTCCTGGCGTGCTGCAACAACTCTCATACCACTCCTTAAACCACTTCTTGTGGCTTATCATTATCCATTCGCGCGTCCGCTCGGGCCACCATGAGCAAGGTTACAGTAACAAATGCGATATTGTCAATCAGCCGGTTCTGCTAAGCTCACCTCTTGCTACTTTGATGATACTTAATTAGGTGCGCGGAGATGTCTAGCCCGTGCATTTCATGTTAGCCTCGGCAAAGCCCTTAAGAAGATAGTCATCCCCTACAGCAAATTCGACAATCTTCATGCCAGCGGTAAGCCACTTGATCACCTTTTTGATAATAAAACCAATCCGAGGTGATTACGCTCCAGCTTTTTCGATTACCTTCCAGGCTCAACTGTGCTAAGTAATCTTCTACCGTTTCTTGGACCTGTTCGTTTTTCATCACGTCTCCTACACTTTGTAGATCCAGAATGCTTTGTCCAGCTTTCTTATTCGTTCTATGCGCAAATTTTCTGCATCTATACCGCATGCCCGAAGTTTGTCAACTCGGGTTCTTATTTCTGCCTTACTCAAGCTAGGGAACTTCTGCTCGGCATACAAAGCCCCTTCCGTCTGCCCCCGGATTCTTCTTATCAACTTTATGCCTTTCGATCCAAGGGCGGCCTTTATCCGCCTCTTTGCTGCAGCCCTAGGCAAACCAAGAGGCCTACCTATTTTATTAGCCCCCACTCTCTCAAGACTATCAACTACATTACAGATGAGATTCGCAGAGATTACACCGGCTTTCGCATTGTAGATGAAATGTTGAAGTTCCTTCTCCTGTATAGAAGAAAGGCCTCCCCATTTAGCTCCGCCAAGAAGCTTGGACACCTCATTGCACAAGCCATCAGCAGAACCAACGCTCCTACTTACCATATTTGGAAGAGATTGGTCATATTCCGCGTGTTTTACAGGTTGGAAGGCAAGGACAGGCTTTCCTAGAAGGGCGCTTTCGATTCCGGTTGTGCAGCTATTATGAACAATTACTATAGCCCCCAAGATCCAAGGGCGTACAGCCCCTCTGTGCTCAACATGAACATTATTACAGGATGCAAGTAATGCCTTATAAGTTGTATGGTTCTCAGATGGGTGAGGCCGAACGATTATGGTGAGATCCGGAAACTGATTACTCAAGCAAATGATGCCCTCGATAAAGCAGTCAAAGAGCTTACGTTGATAGGCTTCAAACTCTGAGTCGGGGGGTGACATGCGAAGTTTTTGATAGATCTCTTTGCCAATGTCTTTGCTGAAATGGTTGGCAGTGGTGAAGTTTGTATTTACTAACACATAATTGCCAAATTCTTCCTTTAGGTGACTGCTTTCTATCGCATAATATTGGCGGAATTGTTTCTGCACCAGATCAAAACGAGGATTCCCTGTTACAACGATCCTGTCAGGGGGGAATCCGGGGTGGTACTTGCGAAGAATGTCTGCCGCAGCGTTTCCCCAAGCTAGGAATCGGTCAACATAGCCGAGGATCTCCATTGATAATCTTTGAGCATAAGTATTATTGGATTGGAATATACCTCCCTCAGCATCGAGCACTAGAAGCTTTACATTATTCCTGCTCAGTTCTCTATACAGCTGTACTTTTTGTCGGCCATAAAGAGCATTGCCGTCAATATAGATATCCGGCCTTATTAGATCTGTTCCACTCCATGTTGAGCCCATCTCTCCGATAGCTACCTTAAATCCTCGGATAGCTAGATTCAAAGCCAACCATAGTTTTCCATCAAGTTCTCTCACCTTAAATTCCACCGGTAACGCTATCCTCCTCATTTGCCTATACCCCCACGGTCTAGATAAGCCCCAATTAGCAAGCTGTCCTCAAACACTCTAGCTAAATGTCACTCAATCAACAAAATACGTTTCCCATACGGCCTTCCTGAACAGTTACTCTAAAGCTCCTTCATCTTAAGGCAAATCCCCCCCGAAAAGCAATTTTGTTATCTGACCCTTCCAAATAAGCTTATAGACGAGATAGGAGCTACACCCTGCAAGTACAACTTCACGAACAATGGTTTGTAGAAGCATTCCCTCCGGCGTCTCCGAGGTAATAGGTAAAAACGTGGAAAGCGACAACACGACAACGCCTACATAGAAAACTGGCCCCAGGACTCTTAGCAGCACTGAGCCAGTTTCCTTGTAGGTCGCTTTTGTATATCGGATTGCCATCACGCTTGAAGTCAAGAAGAATACAAAGTAAGCCAAAGAGGTTCCTGCGGCAACACCCGCTATACCGTAACCCAATCTCAATGCCCCATAGCTAAACCCGAAATTGAGCAGGGCGCTCCCTAGCAAAATCCCTAAGTGTAGGACCTGTTTATTGACGGTAAGCAACATATTTCCGGCCATTCCTGGAATTGAATAGAAAAAGAGGCCGAATAACAATATTCGGGCAGCCATAACGCCATCAATATAGTCTGGCAAAAACACTCTTGCAAGAAGTGGCAGAGCGATATAGATGCTACCAATTAGAACTGAGATAGCAGCAGCCAAGTTCTCCATAGGCACGGTAATATATCGCCTAAGGGAACTGGGATCGCCAGTCTCCCCATATTTCTCGGCGAACCGCGGGTACATAACCGAATTACTGGCAGTGAAGATCATAAGCAATGGTGCGAAGATGAGGTTTCCCAGGCTATAAAATCCCAAGCTTTTGGCATCCAGAAACTTCAGGATCAACAGGCGATCAATTGTAGTAAAGATTACATTGGCAAAGATCATCAGCATGATCGGGAAGCCAATCAAGATTAATGCCCTGAGAACCTTGTTATCCCAGCACCAGTGAATAACGTAAGAACTCTTCCACCAGCAGTAAGCAGTAGTGATTAGGAGACGGAGTACTTGTCCCCCCAAGAATCCCAATAGCCCGAAAAGGAAAACCAAAGAGATGCTGAAAACACTACACAGTCCGTGGATAAGAGCCACTCGACTGACAATGCCGAACTTATTATTGGCCCGAAAGAGGATACCGTAAAACGAATTAAGATATTGGAGAAAGATCATTGCTGAGATAAACTGGAGGCTGAGCCTCAGTTCCGACCCCATCATAATCACAAAGGTGCTAAACAGGATGCCCAGTGAGACCACGATAGCAACGATAAAGTTGAAGGTAAAGGTTACGTCAGTGATAGTAGCTTGCTGCCCAGACTCCTTTTTACCTTTAAGGATTGGAAGCTCCCGGTGCATTCCATTCCGGACACCTAAATGCAAATTGCCACCATATTGAAGAACGAGCTTCGTTCCTTGCCAGATTCCCCAGACCGCTGGCCCTAGGAGTAGAGCGGCAAAATAAGCGTTAAAGAAACTCCCGATACCACCAATAAGGGATGCAAGAGAGAACTTTGCTACATGCTGCACCACCTGTTCTTTTATGCTTTTGCCCTGATCTTCGCCGATTTTGACCTTCTTAACAGGCATGATAATCAGACTTCACCCTATTATTCCTTACTTATTTCAATAGCTTTCTGACCTTGAAATTCTATGACTCGTACCCTCGAAGCATAAGCACACGCTTAAGCGTCTTCTTGGCCTCAGTATCATGAAATCAACCTCCACTCTAGCGGCGTTCCGCGTTTGATGTCGTGGGCAGCTCGGCGGCCGAGTACCTCCTTCAGGAATTTGGGTGGCAAACCATGTCCCGGCCGGATAGAGCGCACGTTCTGCTCGGTAAATACATCGCCTGCTTTCATGTCCTTGACGACGAACAGCGACCGGCGAAACACCCGGCTCTTGGCTTCCCGCTCGCCTACTTCATATCGCACTTCTCCCAACGCCTCCTCAGCTACCCGAATCGCCTCCACCATCGCTTTGAACTCGTGGGGTTCAAGAGAGAAGGCGGAATCGGGGCTGGGCGTATCTCGTGAAAGGGTGAAGTGCTTCTCCACAATGCATGCTCCTATTGCTACCGCTGCTACTGGGACAGCTATGCCAAGAGTATGGTCGGAAAGGCCAACGGGGACGTCAAACGCTTCTGCCAGGTGCGGAATGGTGTGCAAGTTCATCTCTTCCGGCGGCGCCGGGTAGGCACTGGTACATTTGAGCAAAGCGATCTGCGTCGCCCCTGCGTTGCGGGCAGCTCTCACTGCTTCTTCGATCTCCGCCAGGGTTGCCATGCCGGTGGAGATGATGAGGGGGTTTCCGGTACGCGCCATATGTTCGATCAAGGGAACATCCACAATCTCGAACGATGCCACCTTGTGGACCGGCACGTCCATCTCTTCTAGGAAGTCAACCGCCGAAGGGTCGAAGGCGGTTGAGAACAAGTCCAGCCCAAGATCGTTGGCGATTTCCTTCAGCTTCGGGTACCATTCCCAGGGGGTGTAGGCTTCACCATAAAGCTCGTAGAGGTTGCGGCCTTCCCAAAGGGTGCCTTTGGCGATCTGAAAGTACTCGTTGTCGCAAGGGATCGTCATCGTATCCGGCGTGTAGGTTTGCAGCTTCACAGCATCCGCGCCAGCCTCTTTAGCAGCCCTAAGGATTTTGACGGCCCGATCAAAGTCCTGATTATGGTTCGCCGACATCTCGGCGACTATATACACTGATCCACCCAGTTCAATACGTCGTCCGTTAATCTCAATGAACGAATTCATACCCCATCTCCTTCGCCTACCTGCTCTCCATAGAGCAGCTGTAAGCGCAGATAAACCTTGCGCCCCTCATGCACAAAATAAGCACCGTGGTGCGGAGGAAAGGTACGTGCTCTAATAATGTCGATTAATTCCCTACCCGTATACGTGCGATTGAGGTCAATGTGGTCAATTTGTTCAACATCTTGGGTGAGATGAAAGGTCCCTTCCCCGCCACGTTGCGGAACGCGAAGAGCTTGACTTGAGCGGATTAAAGGCCAGGTTTCTTTAAAGAGTGCGACGCATGCGCGCTCTAACTTGTGATACAGCGTCTCGCCTGTGTCAACTGACTCGATCGGTATCTCCTGCTGTGCAATGAGGTCTCCTGTATCCACACCTGCATCAATGTAGTGCAGCGTCACGCCAGCTGGTGTTCCATCCACAATGCTCCACACATTGGGGTAGGCGCCTCGGTTGTAAGGCAAGTACGCTGGATGTAAATTGATAATGCCATCGGGAAACAAGGCAAGAAACTCTGGCTGCAAGATGTAACCAAAAAAAACTGACACCGCGATATCGGGGTGAAGCCTCTTGATTCCCTCTAAAACCTTGGGCTGGTGGAGCTGGGTACCGTCAATAATGTGCTCTGGGTTCACCTGAGCGTTCTGAATAATCTCATCTCCATACTTACGTTTTCTCGGTGGATGGATAGCTAGACCCACAATTTGTTCGTCCTGCTCCTTCAGCCATTGTACAACCTGGCACCCCACCCGATTATTGCCAAGAAAGAAAATACGCACTATCGCCTCTCAAACATGCGAACGAATGGCTTGTATTTGCCTATGCAACACTGAAACAACCTGTTTGCATCCTATACCGTCCACCAGTGCTCGTCCACTTTGGCTCATTTGTTGGCGTTGTTCACGATCATCAAGCAAGCTGACTAGCGCTTCTTTGATATTGGTGTCCATCACCTGCTCGAACCAACCTAGGTTATGCACAACGCTGGCCTCAGACAACCCTTCCCCAATATCCTTTTGATTGTTAGCTAGCACAAGCAAAATAGTAGGTAGCCCCATAAACCCCAACTCCCAGCAAGTGCTGCCTGCTGCTGATACAGCCACATCAGCCGAAGCCATCAATTCCGGCATATTTTTCATATCAGGTAAGAGGTGAATAGTGAATGGTGACTGGTAAACAGCTTCTTTCAACGAGGCCATGTGTGGATTAGATGGCCCAATGACAACTTTTACTTCAAGGCCTTCCACGCTCAGCTTGTTGATGGCCCTGATTACTTTCAGCGTTACATTATCAGGGTCGCCACCGCCCAGTGTAACCAGCACTTTCCGGGCTACTTCTGGAATATCTCGCTTCCAGCCCTGCCACTGCAAGAACTCACGTCGGAGAAGCACGTATTGGGTGCCAAGCAGAAGCTGGGTGTAGGGCTCACAGGAGTAGTGCAACTGCTCGGCATGGATATTCTGATTCAGCACCACATCGGCATAGTAGTGATCCAGGCGGGCCATATCATCTATCACGAGCAGTGAATGCCCGGCCCCCTTTACCCGCTGTTGGTAAGCCTCGTCAAAGTGATACCCATCAAGCACAACCCATGCGTTTGCATGCTCTCCCAATACCTGCGATGTAGCTTCCCAATCTGCAGGATTGGGATAAAGGCTATCCAGCTGGATAGTTTCGAAACCTTCATGCGAAAGACGATCTAGCAGTCCGCTGCTCTCACAGGCCGTAATGAACGCTACCTGCCCACCTCTCGCTTTCCAAGCCTGAGCCAAGGCCAGGCAGCGCATCAGATGACCGGTGCCCATACGGGCGTTGGCGTCAGCGCGGATCAGTAGATAGCACCTTTCCCTCATAGAGCTAGACTTGCTGCAGAAGGTCAAAATGCTCCTCGCGCGTCATGTCTGCCGTCTTCATATTATTCCTGATAATTTCGACATCAACCTCAGTGTACTCCGGTATCACTACAGCCCGCTTGGCTCCTGGACAGATCAGGATATGGTGTGAACCCTTCTTACGCTTGTACTCACACCCGTACAGTTCGAATACTCGCACCAAGGTCTTCCAGTCAACAGGAGTAATGCGGGGCATTACATTACCTGCACAACCGACTTCTCAAAGCCCACCATCTCCGACTGGGACGTAAACGACCCCTTCTCGCGGACGTAACCACATTCCAATAAGTAGTCATCCAGAGTGCCCAGGGCTGTCATCTCTTCAAGCTGAATCTGGATCACTTCCAGGAGATTGCGTTTTGCCTCCTCCGCTGTTTTCCCTTGAGAGACGAAATCCAGTTCGGGGCACTTCGCGACAAACCAACGACCCTTCTGCCAGATCTCAGTCGTGATTTTCAATTGCATGGTCTCCTCCTTTAAGTATCTTCTGCTGCACGTGTTGGTTGATCTTCAACCACTCTGGGTGCTCCTCCAACACAGCGAGTACCTCTCGCCAGGAGAAGCGATCGTGACCGAAGTGATTGTAGATGCAGCGAGCAAAGGCAAGATCTTTAGGGGTATCCACCGTCCAGCGCATATAGGAGTAGTCCACTTTATTCATGATGCCATGCATACGAAACAGGTCCGGGTTGCGCCGGATGTAAGGGGTGACATGCTCCCTCCAAGCTGGGTTATCGTCTTTGCGCCAGGCCTGTTCCAACACATCGAACCGCATCACTTCCGTATCCAAGCCCCGAGGGAATGTGCGCCTAGGCAACGTGTTGCAAGCATAATCAACCTCTGGCTGCCGCTCAAGGAACTCTCGCACCACACGATCCACAACCTCCGGTTCAATCAGCGGACAATCGGACGTGATACGCACCACAACATCGACCTTGTATGCTACAGCTGCGCGATAGTAGCGATCAAGAACATCCTCTTCGCTACCCCGAAAGCAGAACCAGCCGCGCTCGCTGCACAAACGCACACTGGCTTCATCAGCCGGTTGCACCGTCGTTGCTACTACTACCTCATCAAGCGTCTTCGCCCGGCGCGTGCGGCTCACGACACGCGCGAGCATCGGCTCACCAGCCAGATCCAGCAACACCTTGCCCCGCAATCGAGTACTCCCCATATGTGCTTGAATGATAGCAACAACCCTGTTCCCCACCCTTTGAACGCTCATGTCTTCTTTCTGAGCAAAAACATAGAATCCACGTTGTTACTGTTCAGGTACTTGAGACGTTCTTCCTTAATCAACTCCAAATCCCCAAATTGGTCAAGGTACATCCCTGCAAAGTTGGCTTTCCACAGCAGGTTTCTGTGCCCTCGGTATATTATTTCTGTATACTTATCTGCATAATATTCAAATCCCCAGATATGATCCTTTGCACATCTATGTATTTCCCTCGTAGCCAAAGGTATATCAGCTGGACTTATGTGGATAAGCACCCCCGATGTGAACACCAGGTCGAAATAGCCGTTCTTATACGGAAGATCGAACGCTGAGCCTTCAATGATATTGATGTGTCTCGTCCTCGACTTCGAAAGCTCAACGGCGTAGCTCTGCAGCTCAATGCCGTACAAATTGCTAAACCCCATCCTTTGAAGACATAACAATTGGTTACCGACGTTCGAGCCTACCTCCAAAACCCTGACTGAACGATCTATCCCTTTCAGAAAACGTTCGTTTAGCTCAGTTCGCGTCACCCCATAGTTTTCCCTATATAAAGCCTCCATATCTGCGAAAGAGAGAGCGTTTCTATCCGTGTACTCTTCACCGAACCGTCCTGCCCATTCTCCCATCTGCTCAGTAGTTTTGGTCATTCTCAGTACTCCCGCAAGATTGCTGTAACTGTATCAATTTCACTGTGAGCAGCAAGCAGACATCACTTTGGAAACGGCTATCAATACGTCGCTAACGTCTTTATCTGTCATCGCTGGAAATATCGGCAGAGTAATCAGTTGCTCATAAGCCGTTTCAGCTGCAGGGCACAGCCCCGGGCCCGTACCAAACCGCTCCCGATAGAAGGGATGCAAGTGCACTGGGATGTAGTGAACGTTTACGCCGATCCCCTCGGCGCGCAGAGCAGCGAACATCTCGGCCCGTGTGGTCCGAAGTTTTGCGAGATCTAGCCGAACCACGTAGAGATGATAGGCGTGGGAGACGTCTGCTCGGACGCCCAGCGGCCGGACAGCCGGAATCTCAGCGAACGCCGTGTTGTACCTCTGCGCGATCTCCTGGCGGCGCTTCACCCACTCGGGTAACTTGCGTAACTGGCTCAGGCCGAGCGCGCACTGAAAGTCAGTCAGGCGATAGTTGTAGCCCAGATCGACCATTTCATAGAACCAGGAGCCCTGCTGTTCGCGTTGACGGTGATCGGTTGTAATGCCGTGATTACGAAAGACGCGCATACGTTGTGCCAGTCCCGGGTCATCCGTAGTAATCATTCCACCCTCACCGGTAGTAATGGGCTTCACCGGGTGAAAACTGAAGGCGCTCAGATCAGCCAATGAGCCAACTGGCCGTCCCTTGTAACTGCCGCCAAGGGCGTGGCAGGCATCGGCTACTAGGGTCAGCCCGTGTCGGTTTGCTATCGCTCGAAGCGCATCGTAATCACACGGCTGTCCAGCGTAGTCTACAGCGATAATCGCCTTTGTACGCGGTGTAATCTTGGCCTCGACCAGAGCAGGGTCGAGAAGTAGCGTATCGGGATCCACGTCAACAAAGACGGGCGTGCCGCCTTGAAAAACAATGCAGTTAGCGCTTGACGCAAAAGTCATTGGCGGGACGATCACCTCGTCACCCGGGCCAATATCGGCAGCGTACATTGCCGCGTGCAAAGCTGCCGTGCCGTTGCTCACCGCCACTGCTTCTTTCGCCCCCACAAAGTCTGCAAAGGCCCGTTCAAACCCTCCCACCTTGGGCCCAGTCGTCAACCAGTCGGATCGCAAGACCTCGATAACTGCTTGGACATCTGCTTCACCAATCCATTGATGCCCATAAGGCAGAAGTTTATTTCTCACAGGTTTTCCGCCTTCGATCGCCAGTCGATCCATCTAGGTCTCCTCCAACATCTTCGCGAGGTCCGCTTTGCTTAGCCATTGGCCATTTCCATTACTAGTGTACTCGAACCCATCTGGTAGCTTCTTCCCATCGTCATAGGGATGTCTCCAAAAGGGATGCTCTGGCTCAATGACAAAGTAGGTCTCAAATTCCCTCGCGTGTGAGGCTTCCTCTTGCGTTAGAAGGATCTCATTAATCTTTTCACCTGGACGGATTCCGGTGATCTCCTTTTTAGCAGTCGGAGCGATAGCATCTGCTAGATCCATAAGTCTCATACTGGGGATTTTGGGCACGAAAGTCTCGCCACCCTTCATCCGCTCGATGCACCTAATAGCGAACTGTACCCCTTGTTCCAAGGTAATCCAGAAACGGGTCATCCTCCCGTCCGTTATGGTAATCCTCCCTGTCTTTCTCTGCTCCATAAATAGAGGAATGACACTGCCACGGCTGCCAACTACATTGCCGTACCGCACGACGCTGAATCTAGTCCTGCGTCCCCCTGTATAGGTGTTCCCTTGTATAAAGAGTTTCTCGGCAACGAGTTTCGTCGCACCATAGAGATTGACGGGATGCACAGCCTTGTCAGTGCTTATGGCCATCACTTTCTCGACTTCGTTATCTATAGCGGCATCGATCACATTTGCCGCACCATTAATGTTTGTTCTAATGGCTTCGATGGGGTTATACTCACACGCCGGAACCTGCTTTAGGGCAGCGGCGTGTACCACGATGTCCACTCCGTTCATTGCACGATACAACCGGTCTTTATCCCGAACATCACCGATGAAAAAACGCAGCCTCGGATCAGCACTAAAGAGTTGGCGCATCTGCAGTTGCAGCAGCTCGCCCCTCGAGAATATGCGGATTACCTTCGGCTCATGCTCACGGAGAACAGTCTCGGCAAACTTTATTCCAAAGGAGCCTGTGCCGCCGGTTACTAGTATATTCTTGTTGTTTAACATCTTTCATCTCTCCCTGATATTCTTTTTTGCTTATCTATAGATGTTATTAAGTTTCTTCACTGCCTTGCTATAATGCTGGTATCTTGCATTCACACCTCTCGTAAGATGCTGCGCTCACCACTATATATCCTTCAAAACCCAGTCTCCTTGTCTCTTCACAAAGCCTTTCATGGCTGATCTTGTCCAAACGAGCTTCATCGAAGAGGGTCTCGCTGTAGTTCTTGTAACCGTAGTACCCCCCTTTAGCGTCACCGAAGGGTAAGCCAAACAAAGCTGGTCGTCCACTGACTGCTGGTATCATAAATGCACGTTTCGTGGATATGGGATCAGAATCGCTCCAAAAATCAGTTTCCTGTTTTGGAATGTATACTAGGTATTTCTCCAAGCTATTATTTGCCTCAATAGCTTTCAACTGGCTTATGTAAGGTGCTATAGCAGACGAATCGATTATGTAGTCTTTCTGCTTCTCAACCGTGCTAATTTCTCTCATCAAATACGGGATCCCGTAATTCAAACTGCCATACATTCCAAACAACACAATTATTGTAGTGACAACTGCAATTCCTCGGAGATTAGATCTAAATGCTTCTTTAGAAATGTAATTCTTACATGATAACATTATAGGGATAGCAAGGAACATTGAAATGTTCGAAAAGTAATACCCACCTCCACCCGCAAGGGGTATACATAAAGGGAAGAAACCTGCTAAAGTTACAATTATCAAAAACAAAAACATCTTCCTTAGTCTGCCAAAGCTATTTCTATTTAAAAAAAAGTACATCACAAGTAATAATATCGAAGACATCACAAAAAAGTAGTGCGTAAAAAAGAAAACAATTAAAGAGCCTAATCCACCTAATTGGTCAGTGACAGACGGTTTTAGATATGTAGTGGCAAAATAGAGAAAATCGAATTGCCAGTTGTTTTGCGCACCAATAAAAAAAGATGCCCCATAAGCAAAGAGAAAGATGTATATTGCTATCTTTAAAAGACTCTTGGACCATAATCTCCTCTTCAGTGTTGAAATTAATGCTTGTACAGGTTTCTTGGTACCAGATAGATCCTTAAGGTCTCCGCCCCAAGACAACTCGCAGATGATCAATACGATAAGGCCCATAAATCCAACCGAAATCTTGCTTGCGGATAATAGAATCAAGAACAGTAGAGACAAGAAAAAGCCTGGTCTATTAACTGCGCTCAGCACGTAGGATAAAAACGCGCATAACATTATTAAACTGATTAAGTAGCTTTCCGAAATGAAATACGAATTCCACAATAATCCGTACGTTACAAATACATCGCGGCCGAGAAAGCCAATAAAAATACTGACCAGCAAAACAAATGATATGTATAAACTAGACCTTGTCCTACTCGGTACAAGTTCTTCCGCAAAACTCAAGCATGACAAAAATAGCAACGGAATAAAAACAATAAAGGTCGTATAACCATAAACCTGATATGTATCAACCTTGAGTATATTCGATACACTGCCATACAGAAAATGCGAAAACGCATGATACCCCATAAAGGGAAGACCATGAAGCCCGGTGGAAATGGCATGGTAATTCTTTATCATGTTCGCACAAGCAACATGGAATAAAGTATCAATATGTAAGCGAGCGTTCAGTATTCTATAGTCTATCCACAGATCACCATAACGTTGCCCCATCCCAGAAATCCCCACTAACGCGAGAATAATTGAAGTAAGAAGTATGATGGAAGCATTCAAACACATGCGGAGCTTTACAGACCATCCGAGATTACGAACGTCATAGAGGACTATTAATGAGAGAAAAATCAGAATGGCTGTGAATACCCAAAAAGAGTGAAACATGCCGAGAATAGGTATCAAAATAAGCGAAAACAATAATGCCAGTCCATAGTTACCCAATCTTCCGACTAGTATCCAAATCGACAAGAAGAAATAAAGACTGAGAAGTACGTTCTTGAATATAGCGACGTTATTTGCGTATTGACCGGCAATAAGAGATATGATTAACGCTGTGAAAATAGACGACACTAAAAAGACGACGAGTATTCTTTGTTGCATAACAAAGCCCATTGTATCTATCCACTGCCAGTTGGCAAAGCGGGCCTAAGCGGATTCGGACAAGTAGCCTTATTGATCTGTATCCATCAGCCTCTCTAAGCCACTCGCCTCTCTAATTGCCCTCTCCTTACCCATTTCCTGCTACTCCTTTTTGCCGTGCCCCCTAAGGCCCATCTTCTACAGTTTGAGAGCTTGTTAATGGCTCAAACGCAGACCTGATGGCGCCGAAGGTTGGCGAAGTGCGGAATCCTGGTGCCAAGGTTTTCATTCTTCTCAGTCTTTTCTCATTGAAAGATGAGCATGAGCGCGTGAGTCGTTAAGTCAATATACCCGGTTTGGAGAAGGAGCGAAAGAGCTCGGCCTTCTTCTCCTGCACAAGCTTGGCATACTCCGTGTCACTGTGTTCCCGCTCTAC
>Ga0315539_1001040_pt1 | contig 20760 bp, 22 predicted proteins | sample SalMarSW160150MG_FD_203097 | JGI IMG/M metagenome (GOLD analysis project Ga0315539, IMG submission 203097) | Salt marsh sediment microbial communities from the Plum Island Ecosystem LTER, Massachusetts, United States - Salt Marsh Sediment SW1601-150 ... | reverse complement strand
TCCCCCCCACCAGACCGCCAACATGCGAACGGCCAGTCACTTCGGCATTCACCACGCCAAGATTCTCGATGCCGCCTCCCCTACCAACGCCCCCACCAACGCAACCGAAAAGTCCCACACCATCTTCATCAGGGCGGCTGATAAACAGGTCCCTTATCTCATATCCCTGGCCATCTAAACTACCGGTAAATGGGTCGAAAGGGTTGACAATGTCGAAGGAAAATGGGTCAGCAGAAAGACTTCCAATTGGCTCCCAGCCCTTCCCCCCATTGGCTGTCGGACTCGCCAGCTCCTCATAACCAGCAGTAGTGGAATCGAGGTCGTTCATCAGAAGGTAATCACCATTCAGATTGTCTTTGATGGCGTGCAAATCATACCAATCCCGTATTTCCACAGCAAAGTTGGCGGTAATGTAACAGTAATGGTTCATGGTGATGGTGGTTATGGCAGTATTGACATTGGCAACAGTGTCGACATTGCCAGTCCACTTCACAAAGCGGTAGCCTTCCTCAGGTTGAGCGATAAGGTCGACCACCGCTCCCTCGTCATAGGTAAAAGTCCCCTCTCCAGGGGTGGTTACCGACCCTCCTTCCGTGCTCACGGTGGTGAGGTCACACTGTTTGACAGCAAACTCAGCTGTTATGGAATAGTCATCGTTCATGGTGATGGTAGTTGTGGCATCCTCGACATCAGCAAGGGTTGCCACATCACCAATCCATTCGTCAAACAGGTAGCCAGCATCTGGCGTCGCTACCAGGTTGACCACTTCACCTTCGTCATATGTAAAAGTCCCTTCTCCAGGGGTCGTTACTAACCCTCCAGCGGTACCGGCGATAGTGAGGTCGTACTGAGCAGGAGCACATCCTACCATCCCGACAACTAAGGCTACCGTAATCAAAAAGATGCTAACTATTGCCACATAATGGCGTCTCCTCGAACTAAGTATTATTTTCATACTTCACCTCCGCATTCTTACAACTGCTTGGTGTATCAGGTTCTAAACTCCCAACAAATTAGGTAACTAGGGTATCGAACAGCCCACGGCCTCTGAAGGCAGATCTGATTTTGCAGGGGCAGGGGAAAAGAGCCCAGCTCACATTTCTACATGTGCTAGACTCAATATAGTGGAAACTAACGCAATCTTCCGTGGCACACACCTGACCACCGACCTTGATATTAGTACTTAAAGTACTACTTCTTACAGAAGCTATTCTAATATTTTACCGTTATCTAAGAAATTGTCAATAGGTTTTTTATGCGGCGCCCAAGAAATACGACAGAGTTAATGAGTAAAATTTCTCAGTTTGCGACTAACTAACAAAACAGGCTAATGGGAAATTTCACCTTCAGTTATTCTCTGGACCTCTGCTTCGCCGCCTCTTTGTCCATACCGCCAATGCCACTGAAACCAGCGCTACCAAGCCTATTATGGCTATCTTCTCGGCTTGAGTAGTGTTGACGACTACGGTGCCCATGGCCACAGCAGGTAACAGACCAACCCTTACTATTGTCTTCAAGGCAGGATGCTCAGTTATAAATTTGGCTATCGGTGGGCTGACCTTGTAATAGAGGTCTACTAGAGCTCTTCCCAGTGGATTGGTCAGCAGGTATTCATCTCTAAACTCACGGAGAATCTCTATTTCCTCGGCTATAGGTGTGCCGTAAGCGGCAGTGGCGATGAAGCATGGGTCACCCTCCCAGAAGTTGGCGGTGATGAAGTAATTGTCGTTCATAGTGATTGCCGTTGAAGCAGCATTGACATCGGCTATGGTGCTAACAGCACCTGTCCACTCGATAAAGTGGTAGCCCTCCTCAGCCTGGGCGACCAGACTAACCACCGTTCCTTTGTCATAGGTAAAAGTATCTTCGCCTGGGATGGTTACCGAACCTCCAGCAGTACTGGAGATAGTCAAATCAAATTGCTCTGTAGTAATCTGTTTAAAGTTGGCAGTGATGGAGTAGTGATCGTTCATGGTGATGGTGGTTGAGGCAAAATTGACATCAGCGATGGTATCTATATTGCCGGTCCAGTTGATAAACCGATAGCCACTAAGTGGGGTTGCCACCAAATTAACCATTGTTCCTTCGTCATATGTAAAAGTCCCTTCTCCAGGGGTGTTAACTGAACCACCATATGTGCTGGATATATTGATGTCATATGTTGCCACAAAGTTGGCGGTAATCGAGTAGTCGCCGTCCATGATGATATTGGTGGTGGCATCCTCGACATCGGCTATGGTACCCACAGCGCCAGTCCACTCGACAAAGTGGTAGCCCTCTTCAGCCGCGGCCACTAATTCGACCTCGGTTCCCTCGTAATAGGTAGAAGTCACCTCGCCAGGGATTTTTACCGAACCTCCTTCGGTACTGGCGGTAATGAGGTTATACTTAGTACCAATACAGCCTACCATCCCGACAACTAAGGCTACCGCAACCAAAAAGATGCCAACTCTTTTCATGGATGTGAGCCTCGGAGAGTCATTGTATCACAAGCGAGAGAACCGTAACTATGCTTCTTTGTGGTGTCCTTCGATACTTAGTATCCTCGCCAATCATCAATATCAGGATGCCTGAGGGTGTAAACAACGACCGCTATTAGCATTATCAAGCAGAATGGAATACCTAGTCTAGACAATGTCTATACCATCCAAATCCACCTAGCTTAACTACTCGTTAGGTACACCTGTTATCGTGATAGTTGTTCACCTAGCTACTATATGGTTAATCCATGGTGGGAAGCAACTTTGATGTAACGAAAGATTTAAAGGGCTTAAGCACCACAGACTAACAAGCTCTGTGCCACGATAGCTATTAGTATTGACAAACCAAATTACGCGTAGTAATATCAGGGTCGGTCAGGCATTTCCCAGTTAAAGTAAAATCTTGAGAAAGGATGGCAAAAATGGCCAAGGAAATCATTCTTTACAATCTGGCGGAAAATGTGACTGATGAAGAGTACAAGGATTATGTTACTAGTGAGAAAGGTCCTCTACTGGAGAGCCTTCCGTCGGTCAAGAAATTCGAACTGGTCAGGATAACGGGAGCAGCGACGGGAGAAGTTCCCTATAAATATGTCGGAATCATGCATCTAACCAGCCCGGAGGAATTCTATCAAAAGGACGCCCCGTCAAAGAAATTCCAGGACTTCCTGGCAAAGTGGAGGATGAAGGTGTCAAACTTTCACATCCTGTCCGGGGAAGAAATTTACTAACTAATTGAAAGGGGGACAAATGCTAGGCCAGACCAGTCAATGGTACAAGTTACAATACCCAGAGTGCTTCGTCAATGAAGAGCTGCGAATGATGCAGAAGACGCTTGCCGATTTTGTCGACAAGGAGATTATGCCGGTCCGGGATAAGATTGACGATGATGTAACTCACGAAAAGGTAATTAACCCCATCCTGAAGAAGCTGCAGGTGGGGCTGGGCTACCAGAAAAACAAGATACCCCAAGACTTCGGCGGCAACCAGCAGCTTTCCATGGTCGGAGACGCCCTAATACAGGAGCAGCTTTCCCGCGCTGACTACGGCATCAGCCTCCACAGCGCCTGCAACGACTGGGGGTTGGTACCAGCTGCCCTTGCCTACTTGTCACCATCGCCAACAGGCAAGGCATGGGGTAAAGCTGTTTTCAGTGAATTTGCCCCCAAGTTCACCGGAGACGAGCTAACCGTTGCCTGCATGAACTTCAGTGAAGAAGACTCCGCCTGTGATGTTGAGAACCCGATGAATGAGGGCAGGACGGTAAAGGTAAAGGCGGAGCTCAAGGGCAACGAGTGGGTGGTAAACGGCAATAAGTTATGGGCATCCAATGCCGGCATTGCCGACCTCAACTGCGTGGTCTGCAACATGGACCCCAGGCGGGGAATAGATGCCTTTACCCTGGTCTATGTTCCCGAGCCCTGGCCCGGGGTCTCACATGGCAAATTCGAGGTCAAGTGCGGGGCTAACGCCGACCGGAATACCCCCACCTATTTTGATAACGTCAGGGTACCTAAGGAGTGGGGAATACAGGGTCCTGAAGCCTGGGCTATTTTCACGAACAGCGTGTCCGCCCCCATGTCCCTGAATGCCGCCAACGCCATCGGTACTCTGCAGGGGGCTTTTGACCTGCTGGTTGAGTATACCGGTCAGAGGGTGGCGGGGGGCAAACCGGTTAACCAGCACCTTCACGCGGCAATGATAATAGGTGAAATGGCCGCGTTTTTATCCGTGGGCAGAGCAGCCATTCTGGAGCTGGCTTACCAGTATGACCACATGGATATCTATGGTCCGTGGAACTCGGAAAGCATGATGGCTAAAGGGCATGCAGTGCACGCTTATATCACCCGCACGGTGCCCGACCTGGTTTCAAGGGGCTTGGAGCTGATGGGTTCCTTTGGCCTTGTCCGGGAAAACGGTTACGAGAAGTATTACCGTGATGCCGTAGTGCTAAAAATAGTCCTGGGCGGCTCACACCTGGGTTACTTTGAGACTTGCAAGCAGTTCTATGACCTGGACTATTCTGCATTTGGCCCGGGAAAGCTCAAGGAGCCGGATTGAGTTAAAAAGGCAGTACGTGAGTTTTGCCAGGCAAAATCTTTACAGGAGGTGCCGATATGAACCTGAAGGGAAAGGTAGCTCTGATCACCGGGGGAGGTACCGGTATAGGCACTGCCATCGCTGAGCGATTTGTTGCCGATGGAGCCAAAATCTGTATCACTGGCCGCCGCAAAGAATTACTGGAAAAGGTAGCCAAGTCACTTCCATCGGGGTCGGTAGTGATATGCCGGGGAGACGTGTCCAAGGAGGAAGATGTCAAACGCATGGTGGAGACGACGGTGAAGTTTGGCGGAAAAATCAATGTGCTGGTGAATAATGCCGGCACAAACCACCCAGCCCCCATCGTTGAGCTTGACCCCAAGATGTGGCAGGAAGTTATCGAGGTGAATCTCACCGGCCCTTTCCTGCTCATGAAAACGGTGATACCGCATATGCTCAAAGAGGGCGGTGGTTCTATCATAAATATTTCCTCGCTCGGTGGAATGCGTTGCCTGCCCGGTATGCCTGCCTACTGCAGTTCAAAAGCAGGACTGATTATGCTTACTCAGCAGGCCGCACTGGAATACGGGCGTAACAACATCCGCTGTAACGCCGTCTGCCCCGGCGGCGTCAAAACGGAAATGACCAGAAAGGATTTCGGTCAGTCCGGGAAAATGCTCAGCATAGACCCCGATACTTTCATCGACCAGATAGCACTGGAGATACCTATGCGCCGCTTCGCCGCCTCATCCGAAATCGGCGGACTTTGCAGTTACCTGGCCAGCGATGATTCGTCATTTATGACCGGAGCAGTTATCACCATGGACGGCGGAACTGCCGTGGTCGATGCGGTCGGAGCAGGCATAACAGCAGCGCTCAGGAGAGGGGGTATTGTAGATTAAAAAGACGAACCTGAAAGCTATTCGAGGATTAAATAACTCAAATTATTAGAAAGGAGTAGCGAGGGAAATGGCTAAATATTACAAAAACCTGGTACAGAAACCGAAGTATGAGGCGCGCACCGAGTTTGATGACGTAAAGGGACGGCAGTATCCCACCATGACCTTTATGAGCAACGAGCTTGTGCCGGGAAGCAACGTGTACATCGAGATGGGCTGGGTATATGCTATGCCCGACCCCAACCCTCACATACCCGAACATAGTCACGCCGAATCCGACGAATTCGTTCTGCACATTGGTTCCGACTATAAAAATCCTGAAGACCTCGGTGGGGAAATAGAGTTCGTGGTGGGGGGTGAACCGCTTAAAATCAACAAGACCTCAGCCCTCTATGTGCCGGCGGGGGTGGTACACGGTCCCCTGACCTGGAAAAGTGTTGCCCGGCCACACCTGCAGATGACAATAATAATGGGGGCGGGCACTCTTGCTGAAGCGGCACCGGCGGGATACAAAGGGAAGTAGAATAGCCGGGCTATCCCCTTATAAAAAATTTTATATTGAGCCTCCTGACAGAAAGATAAGGCCGAAAGAGAGTCGCCCGGGAAAAAAGACGCTGAACTGACCATTTTTCCCTTACTTCCGCTACTGCACTTCGTTAGCCTCGCAAGCATTTTTGTGCCGCGATTTCTACAAACAGGGCGTAATATTGATCGGCATAATGTTACTGGGACCGCAGGGTATCATGGGCTCTATACGCAAGACTCGACCTTACGGCTCCCTGTTAAAATTAGCTGCTAGGCGTCGAAGCGAGCCGTCCCGATCCTTATGAGATTGCACAATTCGCTATACTGTTATGTCACTAGATAATCAATAATCCAACCAATGTAAAGGCAGCGATAGGTGGCAGAGCCGGCATCGGCTTCCCTTTTAAAAATCTCGCTTGAATCGCATAAACACTAACCAATCCCAGTAATCCGAATACTGCAATAATAACCGCTGGCTTCAGGCCCTGGGCAAAATAAACGGAGGCTGTAAGCAGACAAGGGAAGGCAATGTCGCCACCACCCAGTATGGAGTATTCCCTGGCAGCGGGATTAACCTCTATTATTTTTTCCCGTTTTTTCAAGTCAAAGTTCCACTCAGAATAGTTTTTAGGAATGATTAGCGCCGGCAAGGCATTTATTTGCGATAGCCTATCTGCCATCCAAATCATAAATCTAAAACGAACCGCCAGGAAGTCATAGATGGCAAGTGCCAAAATAATAGCCATTGCTGTCCAGGGCGTAATGAAGCGACCAAAAACTGCTCCTAGACTACTAACGGCCAGAATCAACACCAGGTTATGTAACCAGACAAGTGGTATCAAGAACCAAAATGTTCCAAACACGACAGCGATGGCGACAGCTACTGGAAGGGGCACGTAGAAGACAGTTGCTATGAATACGCCCCAACTAAACAGAAGGGCAAACAAGAGTCTAAGAAGAACCTTTAAAGCTTTAAGTGGGATCTTGGAGAGCGTAAGCCCAAGCACGGCCGCTGCCGCCAGAATATAGATTAAAATTGGTCCTAACGCTGAATGGGCTGGTACATCGATAACCTCTCCATCGGGTAATGTCACTTCCCCGGGCCACCAGGATATCGGCGCAGATGGCTGGTTCGGTATATCTATATCATTTTCTTCCAGGAAGGGGTCTATACGGGGAGCAACAAGAAGGATGAGCATTTGAGCGACAACAAAAAGAAGAAGGCCCCAATAGACTGTATTTAGCTTTACCGGCCTCTTTGTACTCATATTTGGGATATTTTATATCGAAGAAGGCCCAATGTCGAAGTATCACTGTGACACCGCCCGCTATCAGCACAATCCCCAGCGTTGTGCAATCCTCTTTGTGAGGCTAGGATTTCAAACAGAGATTGCATCGCCCTTCTCTGTCATAGTATCGTACTGTGCAGCTCTCTTCTTGCGCAAAATCACCCTGGCTATTACCAGACCTGATAAACCCGAAATTAAAAGAGCCTTTCTGCCATCGGGCATGGGACCCCAAAAGGCTTGCCAGAAGGAATTCATTACCTCGCTCAGACCAATATCAGGAAGTTGGAACTGCCTTTCACCCGTTTCAGGGTCTCGTTGGTGAAACTTTACTTGATCATTCTCAATTGAGGTCTCTTGTTTACCCTCATAGTCCACCCACACATGTATGGGAGATTGATTAACCTGATAGGGGATATTTTTCGCTTTCAAAACAGAAGCTAAGACCAGAGCTCGGGCTTTGCAATCACCTTCTCCTCGCTCCAGCACTTTCTCAATGGTAGGAAAATACCAGGGCATGCCATAAACCTCCCAATCGTGGCGATAGGGTATTTTAGCTAGGACTGCTTCCTCTATAGCTACGGGGTCAGAGGGAAGGTCATTCAGCATAAATTCAACAGCTTCAGGCTCAGCATCAAAGTTAAAGATTCTTTGGACACTAATGATTAAGTTGAGAGGATTGGGATATAACACAAAAAGAATCCACAGTATAAATATCAGGGGAAAATATCTCTGAAAGACTCTTCTAGAAACATGCTCTGCCCTTTCAAGACCGTTTGGCATAGCTGCAATATCATTGCCATTCTTACTAATGTTCTTCCTTAATGACATAGTACAGAAAACTCCAACCCCGGTTCGGGGAAATCAATCTAAATATAGATTGAGTTTCCGCAATACCTGTCCCTTACTTCCTCCCGCGTTTCTCACCCTCTATTTTCCTCAAAGTCTTTTCGTCGAGGCCGAAATGATGGGCTATTTCGTGGCGCACTACTTCCCCTATTTTCACTTCGATTTCGTCGCTGAAACGGCATTGCGCCTCTATGGGTTTTTGAAAGATACTTATCTTATCAGGGAGAACCAGTCCATAACTCCGACCCCGCCTAGTTTGGGGCACACCCTGGTAAATACCAAGCAATTGGGCGGGATGACTGTGTTTAACCTGTCTCAGTTGCCGTGGTGTGGGCCAGTTCTCTACCACAATATCAACATTTTCCAGCTTGCGCTGAAACTCCGGTGGCAAATTATCAATTGCCCTCAATACGAGAGCCTCAAATTTCTCCCTCTGCATATCTACAAATTATAGATATTACCAACGAGTGCAAGAACTCTTATCATCTTATCACCTGAGGCTGCTAACAGACAAGCAAATAGCGAGTATATGGTATCATTAAAACCTAGCCCTTCATACTGATTGAGCTCGGCGTAGCACAAAGCTACTTATCACTCACGAGACATAATCATGGCAGTCGTGCTATCAAGGCGAGCTTCCTTGACGAAGGATGAGAATTAGGGTAGGCTATTAGTTTAAATTTGAAAATGGGAGAAGTTAAATTGCAATGCCGTGGTATCAGAGGTGCTATTACGGTTCCAGCAAATAATAAAGAGAGCATCATAGCTGCAACTAAGAAGCTGCTTATGGAAATGACGCAGGCTAACAAAATTGAAATTAAGGACATAGCTGCTATTTTTTTCAGCACCACATCAGACCTGAATGCTGAGTTTCCTGCTACAGCAACGCGAGAGCTAGGATGGCCACCTAATCTGGCTTTGTTTTGTGGGCATGAAATGAACGTACCCACCGACCTCCCCCACTGCCTGAGAATTCTGATGCTTGTAAATACTGAAAAGGGACTCGATGAAATCATTCATGTTTACTTAGGAAATGCGAAGAGGTTAAAGAACGAATCGTAATACCAATTGGAGATAGTACATGATAGTAGTCATGAAGATTGGCTCCAGCCAAGATGAAATCAGTCGGGTCGCGAACAGAATCGAAGTCGGTGGTCTAAAGGCACACATATCAGAAGGTACTGAACATACCGTTATCGGCGTACTGGGGCAAGTTTTCCCTGAACTTCGCGACGCCTTGGAATCGCTCCCCGGTGTGGACCAGGTCATACCTGTGAGCAAACCGTACAAACTTGCCAGTCGGGAGTTTCATCCCCTAGATACTATAATCGAAATAAATAGCGTGGCTATCGGCGGCAGTGAAATAGTTGTCATGGCTGGACCCTGCGCTATAGAAAGCGAGGAACAGCTTATGTCCACTGCTCATGCGGTCAAAGCAGCTGGGGCCACGGTACTGCGTGGTGGCGCCTTCAAACCACGCACCTCGCCTTATCAATTCCGTGGACTGGGTGAAAACGGGCTCAAAATACTGGCACAGGCAGGCAAGGAAACTCAAATGCCCGTAATCACCGAGGTTATTTCACCAGAGCATGTCGACTTAGTAGCCAAATACGCTGATATACTCCAGATTGGAGCTAGAAATATGCAGAACTTCATCCTGCTCGACGAGGTAGGGAAAACAAAGAAGCCAGTGTTACTCAAACGTGGTTTGTCGTCCAATATACAAGAATGGTTACTGGCTGCTGAGTATGTCCTGGCCCAAGGAAACGAGCAGATTATTCTTTGCGAACGGGGTATCAGAACCTTTGAAACCTATACCCGCAATACCATGGACTTAAGTGCTATACCAATTATCGAAAAAGTCAGCCATTTACCCATTATAGCCGACCCCAGTCACGCCACAGGTAAATGGTATCTAGTAACCCCGCTGGCATTAGCAGCAGTAGCTGCTGGGGCAGACGGACTTCTCATAGAAGTCCATCCTAATCCTGACCTGGCGCTTACCGATGGCCCTCAATCACTCACCTTTGATAACTTTCGCCTCTTAATGTCTCAATTACTACCCATAGCCCAGACTAAGAATAGAAAGCTAGTTACTCCAAGCGTGGGAACCAAACCCTGAGACCATGGAAATCGAGCAAGAACTAGCCAATATAACTCCCCAGGGGGAAACAGTCCTTACTATAGGTGTGTTTGATGGTGTCCATGCCGGACACCGCTACCTGCTGGAAAAATTGCAGCATCGAGCATCGGAGAAAAATTTGCTTAGCGGAGTAGTCACCTTTAGCCCTCATCCCCAATCGGTATTACATCCGCATAATCAACTACCCTGGCTTAGCAACCTGGAGGACAGGGTCAGGGCTTTTCAAGAGCTAGGCGTAAACATAGTCGCGGTGCTCACTTTCACCCCGAAGGTAGCCCAGCTAGGTGCCCGAGAATTTATGTCCTTAGTTAAGAAACAGCTTAGAATGCGTGGCATCATCGTGGGGCCCGACTTCGCTTTAGGACGAGGTCGGGAAGGCAATATCAAACTGCTCCGTACACTGGGACGTGAAATGGAGTTCGGCGTGGAAGTTATCCCACCCTATACAATCAATGGCGAAGTAGTGAGCAGCACTCTCATCCGCCGAGTATTAGCTCAAGGCGACATGATAAAAGTAGAAAGGTTAATGGGGCGCTATTTCCAATTGGGAGGCGAAGTCATCACATCCGACAAACGTGGACGAGTTTTGGGATTTCCCACTGCTAACTTGTATATTAGGCCACAACAAGCATTACCGGGCAACGGCATCTACGCTACTATCGCACAGGTAGATGGCAAGCAATTCTCTTCAGCAACTAACATTGGCATCCGTCCCACCTTTGGAGAAGGGGAAAAAATGGTGGAAACTCACCTGTTAAACTATGAAGGTGATTTATATGGCAAAGACATGAGGTTAGAATTTGTGCAAAAATTAAGGGATGAGCAACGCTTTCCCTCTTCTGAAGAGCTGAAGGCACAAATCGAAAAAGATGTTCGAGAAGTAGAAGCAATTTTAGCTAAAGATTTAAAATGACTGATACAAGTTTTGCCACTATATTAAAACGAGGAGTGGCTGAAATTATAACAGAGGCGGAACTACTCAAGTTGCTGAACTCGGGGAGAATTTTGACACTGAAGCAGGGCTTCGACCCCAGCGCTCCTGACATCCACCTGGGACATATGGTGGGCCTGAGAAAGCTGCGTCAATTCCAAGAGCTAGGACATAAAGTCATCCTTATAGTCGGCGACTGGACAGCCAGGATTGGTGACCCCAGCGGTCAGTCGGCTACTCGCCCTATGCTTTCCGCCAGTGAAATAGAGAGCAACGCTAAAACTTACATGGAACAATTCTTCAAGGTGGTAGATAAGGATAAAACGGAGCTAAGATGGCAAAGCGAATGGTTTTCTCAATTCACTTTGGATGAAGTAATTAAACTTACCAGCAAATTCACCATAGCTCAACTTCTAGCTAGAGAAGATTTTAACAAGAGGTATGGTTCTGGTAACCCTATATCTCTAACTGAGATGCTTTACCCTTTGCTTCAGGGCTACGATTCAGTAGCTATCAAAGCCGATGTTGAATTTGGTGGCATTGACCAGAAATTTAATTGCCTTGTGGGCAGAGAGCTACAGCAGAGCATGGGGCAGCCTCCCCAGCAAGTTTTCCTTGTTCCCCTCCTGGTTGGTACCGATGGTCATCAGAAGATGAGCAAAAGCTTAAATAATCAAATAGGTGTTACTGAACCTCCGCAGGAAATATACGGCAAGGTGATGTCCATCCCCGACCTTCTTATTGTGGATTATTTTGAGCTGGTGACCGACATTCCTGAACAAGAAATTGCTGAGTTCAAGGAGCAACTGAAAACCCACTCGGTTAACCCCATGAACCTTAAAAAACGACTGGCTCATGAAATTGTCAGTCAGTTCCACAGTAAACATGCAGCGGATGAAGCACAGGAGCACTTCCAAGAGCAGTTTCAGACGCGAGAACTTCACAAAATAGAAACGGGAGTTAGTATTGGTATCAAAGTTAGCGTTGAAGTGATCCACCGCAGGAACATGCCGAGGTGGCTTGTGGGTAACAAATTTGCGAATAGCATGGGCGAAGCTAAAAGATTACTTGCTCAGGGTGCTGTTCGGATAATCCGAGCAGATGGAACCAGACAAGTAGTCAGAGACGAGGATGTTGAAATTAAACCTGGTGATAAAATTAAAGTCGGTAAGCTCCGCTTTGCTAAAATCGTCGATGCTGATAAAGAAGAAGCTTAATGAGGAGGTAAAAATGCAGCTACGTGTTCCAGGACCGACACCTTGCCCACCGCAATCTCTTCAAGCCATGAGTCGGCAAATGATAAACCATCGGGGGGGAGAATTTGCCAAAATTCTCAATTCAACAACGGAGAAATTAAAACAGTTATTTCAAACCAAAGGAGATGTTTTACTGCTTACAGCTTCGGGCACCGGCGGCATGGAAGCCGCTATTGTTAATACCCTATCGCCGGGCGACAAGGTTCTATCCGTCTCCAACGGAGCCTTCGGTGAGCGCTTTGCCGATATTGCTGGAGGATATGGCGCTGAGGTAATCCGTCTTAGTTTTGAGTGGGGGAAGGCAGTTGACCTTGATGCCGTGGAAAAGGAACTGAAAGCAGATGGCAATATTAAGGCAGTCCTGGTAACTCACAATGAAACATCCACAGGAATGACTAACAGGCTAGGTGACATAAGCGCCATGGTTAAGAAATTCGATAAACTTCTCCTGGTTGACGCTATCTCAAGCCTGGGCTGCATCAATCTGCCCACCGATGACTGGCATTGTGATATAGTTGTCACTGGTTCCCAAAAAGGATGGATGGTGCCTCCAGGTCTAGCCATGGTTAGTGTAAGTGAAAAAGCCTGGCAGGCTCATGCTAAGGCCAAAATGCCACGCTATTATTGGGATTTTTCCAAAGCCAAAGATTTTTTCCAGAAAGGGCAAACTCCCTGGACACCGGCTATTTCCATTTTCTATGCTCTTGATACCACTTTAGATTTAATGCTAAACGAGGGACTAAACAACATATTCGCCAGGCATGCTCGAATAGCCCAAATAGCTAGAAATGGAGTCAAATCACTGGGATTATCTCTTTTCCCTGAAGAGGATTATGCCTCCGACACAGTGACAGCGGTGAACGCTACTGACAAGATTGACGTCCCCAAATTAATTCAGGTGCTCCGGGAGGATCACGACGTAGTCATTGCTGGAGGCCAGAGGAAGTTAGCAGGCAAAATATTCCGTATTGGTCATCTCGGTTCCGTGGAGGATGATGATATCAAGTTTGTATTGGAGGCGTTAAACAAAGCTCTAACCCGAGCGAAGAAGGGTTAACCAAAAAATGAAAATCTTAGTCGCTGACCCAATTGCTGAAGAAGGGCTACAATCCCTGCGTAGCCACGCTCAAGTCGATATCAAGACCAAGCTGGAGCCTGAGCAGCTCAAGGCTATAATTGGCGATTACGATGCTTTGATTGTGCGCAGCCAAACTCAAGTAAGGGCAGAGGTTATTGAATCGGGAAAGAAACTCAAGGTGATCGGCCGAGCCGGAGTGGGCACAGATAATATCGATGTTGATGCCGCTACCAAGAAGGGCATTGTGGTGGTTAACGCCCCTACAGGCAATACTGTAGCTGCCGCAGAACATACCATCGCCCTCATGCTTGCCCTGGCACGTAACGTACCACAAGCAAATAGCCGCCTTAAATCAGGTAAATGGCAAAGGGAGGAAATGGTTGGCAGCGAACTCAGAAATAAAACACTGGGCATCATTGGTCTAGGTAATGTCGGCTCCGAAGTAGCCAAACGGGCACAGGCCTTTGAGATGCGCGTGGTCGCCCACGACCCCTTTGTCTCTAATGACTATGCGCGTAATCTCGAAGTAGACCTGGTCTCCATGGAACAGCTTCTTAAAGAAGCTGATTTTATCACTCTCCACGTGCCTCTAACAGCAGCTACTAAGAAATTAATTGGAAGTAAGGAGTTGGCAAAATTAAAGCCCGCGGCTCGGATTATCAATTGTGCCCGGGGCGGATTGATTGATGAGGAAGCAATAGTCAAGGCAATTAAGACAGGGAAAATAGCTGGCGCCGCTTTCGATGTCTTTGATAAGGAGCCTGTGACAGATAGTCCTCTATTCAAAGAGGATAAGATAATCGTCACTCCTCATCTGGGCGCTTCTACAGTCGAGGCTCAGACCGGCGTTGCTAAGGATGTTGCCGCGGAGGTCTTGGCTGTGCTTCAGGGGCAATTCAGTAAATACGCTGTTAACGCTCCGCACATAGCTCCTGAGCTGGCGCCGTTTATGAGAGTAGCTGCAAATATCGGCAACCTCGCCAGTCAACTAATGGAGGGACAAATAAACTCAACGCACATCAGGTATAGCGGCGGAGTAAGCAACTACGATTGCAATCCTATTAAAACAGCGCTTATCAGTGGACTATTGCAACAAGCAAGCGAGGAAAAAATCAACCTGGTCAATGTCGGTTTTATTGCCGCTCAGCGCGGCTTGAAGATCAGTGAAGAAAAAGAGGCAACCTGCCAGAATTACTCCAACTTGCTCACCCTGGAGGTCAATACCAATGTTGGGACCATTGCAATATCGGGCACAGTTAGAGATAACGAGATCCACATCGTCCAGGTCAATGACTTCTGGATGGATATCGTTCCCACCGGAGGATATTTCCTTTTCTGTGACCATCTTGACCGACCGGGGCTTGTTGGTACAATCGGTAATATAATCGGTAAAGCCGATATTAACATCAGTTCCATGCACCTATCCAGGCTCCAGCCCCGTGGGAAAGCTCTCATGATTTTGGCTCTCGATGAATCACTAGGTGAGGAGCATCTACAGGAGATACTTGCCCTTCCTGGCATTTACAGTGCTAAAGCCGTAAAGCTATAAATTGCCTTTTTGCAAACCCGGTCAGTCCAAAGGATTAACCGGCAATTTCCTCTCCGTTGACTCCCATTGTCATTGCGAGGCGTAGCCGAAGCAATCCCTTCTTCCGTGAAGGGAGGTGAGGCTAGTCCTTAGCTTGTCGAGGTATGAGGGTGAAAACCCAAACCCTGGCAATCTCTTGCATATCTCTGAGCCCCGCTGCGTCTCGTGTTTTTACACTGTCATTTCGAGGAGCCCCGAGCCTATCGAAGGGCGACGAAGCAATCTGAACCTCAGCGCAATTATAGTAACCCAGCTATAATACTTCTAGCAATAGAAATATTGCTTAAGCTGCTCTTCCGGGAGATATCTTAAGGCTTGTCTGAAGATGGCTCTTAAGGTGCCTTTGTCCAGTTCTTTATGAAAAGGTATGGTGAGAGTTTCTTTTGTGCCGTTGGAGAGAATCCTCCTCAATTTCACATGGCTTCCTTTTTGGGAAACAATTTCAAAACCAAATTGAGAAAAGATTCTGACAACATCTTCGCCGCTTAGGCTTCTAAGCTTTGGCATGAACTGGCTCAAGCTCAAAATTAGCCAAAACGGAAAAATCGGGGGAAATATCCCACTCCTCCAGACTCTCTCCCTCAAGGTGGAGGTCAATAGCTTCCCTCATATTCTCCACAACTTCGTCCAGGGTTTTGCCTTGAGTAACCACAGGCAAGTCAACACACTCGGCAACGTAAAATTTCTCTCCTTTATAGATTTTGACCTGGATGATCCTTTTCATAAAGCTGACTCCTTTAGGTTTTAGACATATCGGACTCCTGCATAATTTATAGCGTTCCGAGATGAGATGTCAAGTCGACCTGGGCTTGTTGGCACCATCGGTAATATAATCGGTAAAGCCGATATTAACATCAGCTCCATGCACCTATCCAGACTCAAGCCCCGTGGGAAAGCTCTCATGATTTTGGCTCTCGATGAACCACTAGGTGAAGAGCATCTACAGGAGATACTTGCCCTTCCTGGCATTTACAGTGCTAAAGCCGTAAAGCTATAAATTGCCTTTTGCAAACCCGGTCAGTCCAAAGGATTAATGATTAAACCAGCGGGGAGCTTGGGGTAAAAATAAGTTGATTTGCTTGGCATCCTATCCCGGGCATCAGCAATAATCTTGACCATCTCCGGCTGCGGAGGATTTAATAGGAAAGCTAATTGATATTTCCCTTCCTTTATCTGCTGGTTGGCTTCTTTCAAATCCACGGTATAAGCGATTTCTAGATCCTTCGCTCCGCTCAGGACCTTATCCAAAATAATGTGATTAAGGATGCTAACGCCGAACTCCCGATAAGCCTGGGATCTGTTACCGGGCATCATGTCCTCAAGGGAAATATCTTGACGCCTCTTTAATACGACCAATGAACCAGGCTGCAAGCCCAGAATACCCAAACAGCTATCGGCTGGCAGCTGATAGTTACTAGCTTTTAAGGGAACGGACTCAATGACAAAGAGGTTCCTTAGTTGGTCTCCCAGCCACACTAAGATCGAAGGCGCTATACCACGCACCAGTCTGTGCAGAGGTAGAACAATCAATCCAGAGTTAGAAAAGTCGACTAATTCCATCATCACATAATTAAAGGCTCCTTTGTCAGTTAGAGATTGCTTCCTCTTCACTTCGTTCAGAGTCGCACTGACAGAGGAGTTAAAGGAATCAGATTGCTCTTCCGCTCTTTCTCGCTGGTAAGTCAACGCTGTTTCGTAGCGGTGATGACCATCAGCAATGTAAAGGGGCTGAGAGGATAGAAACTGACTTAGCTCTCGCTTGTTTACTGGGTCAGTTATCGCCCATAGAGTATGCGATTCGCCACCCTCATACTGACTTTTTCCCAGTGAGGGAGAGAGAACTGATGTCTCAATCATGGGCTTAGCCTGGGATGCCTCAGATAATATCGAAGCAATTTTTCGCTCGGAATCATGGTAAAGAGAAAGCAATGGGCTGAAGTTAGTTCGGCAAGCTCGCATTAACTGCAAACGGTCACTCTTAGCTTTGGAAAATGTTTCTTCGTGAGGATATATGCCACTGCCCCAGGGGCCCAGCTTGACACGAGTTATTAGCCCACGCCTTACCCTCTTTTCGCCTGAATACTCAAAACGATGGTCATGCAAATAGAAAGTGGATACGCCGTCAGGCTGGAGAATTCCGCGCTTCAGCCATTGTTGAAAGGTAATAGCTGCTCTTTGATATCTATCACCTGTCAGCTCCAGGTTTTCAGTAGGGAATTCCAGGCGAATAGCGTTGTAATTACTTTCTTCGTAATAGAGTTTTTGCTGTTCAAGAGTTATAACGTCGTAGGGAGGACAAAGGATATGAGCTAAATCTCCAACTATTCCTTGGTTATAGCATATACCTTGAAATGGAGAGACTTCCATGCTCTTAAGAAAATTAAAAGTCAAATGTAAAAAATAAAACTTTTGCTTTTTGCTCTGTATTTCTGCATTTTCATTTTTGGTTTTTGCATTTCACCTATAACCGGCTAAGGCCAGCCCGTGAGATCCTTGCCACTTTGACCACGGGTGATTCAATAGCACTTCACCACAAAGTGTTGGGAAAAATAACGATTCCAAATTTCATACTGCAAAGGGCAATGGCGGTACTCTTTTACCGCCATCACACCATAATTTAAAAACCTCGACTGCCTTCTAAACCTAGCCAGCAGCAAGCAATTCTGAAACTATCTCACTGACTTCTTTGCCATCAGCTTTACCTTTGAGTTGAGGCATAAGTTGAGACATGACTTTTCCTTTGTCGCTTGGCCCCTCAGCTCCAACTGCATCAACAACTTGCCGTGCCGCTGCCACGATCTCCGCCCGACTCATTTGTTCAGGAATATAGCTCATAAGAATAGCCAGTTCTGCCTCTTCCTGTGCCACCAGATCGCTACGATTCCCCTGTTTGAAGGCCTCGATACTCTCCCGATGACGTTTTACTTCCTTGGTAATAACATCAAGTACTTTGTTATCGTCAGCGGGCTTTTGCTGTGCAATTTCAGCATTTTTTATTTCAGATAATAATAACCTCAATGTAGAGACTTCTACCCTCTGCTGCCGTTTAAGCGCTCCTCTGAGAGCTTCCTGAATACTATCCTTCAGTGCCATCTCTTGGCTATCTATAACTTTTTCGCCTTTTCGCTGCCGCTTTCTTTCTCTTCTCTTCACTAGGTTTTTCAAAGTGCTTGCGGCGGCGAACTTCAGCCAAAATGCGATCTTGCTGCACCTGCCTATTAAATCTACGCAGCAGAGCCTCGAAACTCTCGCCTGAACCAAGCCTTACATCAGCCATCTCAAAACAATGCATTTTACCCTAGTCACCCCAGTATGTCAATCAGTGGCAAGACAAGGTTCTGTTCCACTGTGGTTGAGGTATACTTTCCTTAAAAACCTCTGGAGGGGGCTATGACCAAGATAGCAACCCTTGTTAAGGGGTTAATAGGGAGGGTACAAAGAATGAAACAATCTCGCACAGCAGCACTAACACTATGGGTCACCCTGATACCTTTTGCATTTTGGCTGATATTGGAAGGAATGCGCGCTAGTGACGCACTAGCAAAGCTTATGTGGGTTGGTGGTGGCCTTATATTGTTTGGAGGTGGTATGGGGCTATGGAATCGCACAATGAAAAGGATTGAGGCTGAAGAAGTGAAAGCGGAAAAGGAAGCCAAGAAGAGAGAATCACGAGAAAGGAAAGGCAGAGATAGCCTGACAGTGGCCATAAGTGATTTAGTAAAGGAAATCAGAGAGGATAGAGCTAGTAAAAACACAAGGAATGGCTAATGTTCTGCTATCCCGATTTGAGGCTGCTATCCTCTAATGTATGGAGATAAAAGATGTTTACTATATCATCAAAAGGGGCAACCAAAGAGTGGTTAACAGGTACGTTTTAGCAGAAGATTTTAAGTGCAAATACTGTGGCTCTAAGAACCTATGGCTCTACGGCAAGTATAAAGGAAAGCAGCTATTCTTTTGTCGTGATTGTAAGCGGAAGTTTACGGGTAACTTCGCCTTGCCTAAGATGCGAAGTGCCGTTACCCGTGTCGGCGATGCTCTCCACTCCTATTTCAGTGGTATGTCCCTTAACGAAATCAAACAAAATCTGGAGCAGCAATACAATGACAGCCCATCAGTAAGCACGATATACCGATGGTTAGACCGCTTTATAAAGCAAGCACACGACAAGGTAAAAGACATTACGCCAAACGTAGGTGATACTTGGATTGCCGATGAGACGGTTATTAAAATCAATCGCAAAAAGCATTGGCTCTTTGACTGCATAGATGCAAAAACTCGTTTTCTTTTAGCTTCTCATTTATCACCAAATAGAGGTACAAGGGAAGCTAGAGCCTTAATGGAGAAGGCGGCTGAACGTGCTGGTAAAGCTCCAAAGGTAGTAATGACCGATAAACTCGCTGCCTATCTCGACGGCATTGAGCTTGCGTTTGGTGCAGATGCTGAACATAAACAAGGTTCACCCTTTGATATTCAGGCTAACACGAATCTAATTGAGAGGTTTCAGGGAACTCTAAAAGACCGCACAAAGGTATTAAGGGGATTAAAGAAGCTGGAAACTGCTAAAAAATTTATCGAGGGATGGCTTATCAACTATAACTACTTTCGACCTCATATCTCACTTAAAGGCAAAACACCCGCACGAAAGGCTGGAATCATATTATCTGTTAATGACTGGTTAGATGTAGTTAGAGAGCCTACGGACACAGTCAAGATTGAGAGAACCAAAGAGCCTAGACCGATTTTAAGGCTTCATCATCCTAAGCCAAAACCACCTAAACCACCACGATTAGGCAGGAATGAGTTTTACGCTGGTAGCGGTAAGGCTAGTAGACACTATTTCAGAGGAGCAAAGAGGAGGAGATTGGCGTGATTATCGCATGGGTGATGTTAGTGGTATTTATTGTTGGAGTTGTAGCACTCTCGGTAACCCTCGCAATCATCATTCTCCATCTTCTCGACAAAGGTTTAGATACACTGATACTTTGCTTAAAACATCATCCTCTTCGTGCGAGCAATCCTATAGAATATGTAAGAGGCTATAGCAATTATAAGGCTACCCCGAGCAAAGTATCCGTCCACTCGCAGATAAGCCTTCATGAGGTTATCCATAGCTTCATAACCAGGTTTATCAAAAACATCTTTGAGAGTACCCTCAACAAGTGTAGAAGTGCATGTCAAAATAGCGATACTCAAGGCAACGACAAAAACTATTCTCGCTATCTTAAATGCTTCATCCCAATCAAACATATACTCACTATTGTAAGTAGTCACAAACTAAGATGTCAACGAAAATGGAAAAGAACCCAAGACAATATTATGTTTGACAAATAGTAGTAAAACATGATAAGAATATAATATCTCGGTGAGAGAGGATATGGCAGAGGACATGGCATTACAGGAAAAAAAGCCCAGGCTTGATTCGATAATTAGATCCCTGGCAAAGAAGGGGTTCTCTTTTCTTGTAAAAGTAGTAGATAAATGTGCTCCAGATAGGCTGCTGCGTTTTGCCCTTAGATTTCTGGATAATCGTGTCCCGAATAGACTGCTTTCTTTAGCAATTAAGGGCGTTGAGAAATTAGCTCCTCGCAGGCTGCGCTCTATTGCCATTGCTGCCGCTGATGAGTATGTCCCTGATGTGGTAGCGAACTCGATAAAGATCTGTGCTGTCCTTGCTGCAGTAGG
>Ga0315539_1001038_pt1 | contig 20781 bp, 12 predicted proteins | sample SalMarSW160150MG_FD_203097 | JGI IMG/M metagenome (GOLD analysis project Ga0315539, IMG submission 203097) | Salt marsh sediment microbial communities from the Plum Island Ecosystem LTER, Massachusetts, United States - Salt Marsh Sediment SW1601-150 ... | reverse complement strand
ATATTCAAAACAAAGTTGATATAAGAGATTGAAATTCTTTAGATAGACTCTCTTGTAAGTTTCACGGTCCCCTTCAATAATTTTTGATATGTCTATTTTCCCTTTATTCACTTTGCTGGATTGTTGAATGCCTGATAATTTAATTTTATTAATGGCTACCTAATTATTATAAAATTTATAACAAATATACAAGCTTTCAAAATTTCCAGACCGAATTTAATCAATATAAATCAAAGTTTTATAAGGAGACATACATATTAATAAATGGGTTGAAGTGAATAGAGTAGCTTAAAGAATTTGGTTTATCATAACCAAAAAAAAGAGTCTGCGTGCAAACTACGTGCAAATTCTTTTTTTGATCTACTGAAACCTTGTCGGGATGGCGAGATTTGAACTCGCGACCCCTCGCCACCCAGGATACGCTATTTTTTTTCGAGGAACAAGGATAATTGCTTAATGGAATTTAACCGAGCTAAATCTTCTTCTAAGTGGTTCGACAATTGTCCGCTTGCCTCCACGATCAAGCAGAAAACAAACACCCCCGAAAGGGGTTTTTGTTTTAAGGTAACCGGTGAAAGCTTGCTTTCAAAAGGTTGCCGAAAAAACAAAAAATACCATGCCCAGCATGGGGTTTGTTTTCTATTTGCAGGACTGGAAGTTAGGGGATCACCGATTGCCGACTATTAAGTCGGCATGAGGTACTCCGATATGCTCCACCCCCGCCCTCCGTAGCCTTGGCGTAGGCTACGGCGGATATAGTCCACCGAAGGGGGTGTCTCAAAAGTCAATTTTTCACGCCAAGGCGCAAAGTATTCGCAAAGTGAAATACAAATAACGAATTAGTAATCAAATATTTACAATCTTTGCGTCTTCTTTGCGGTCTTTGCGAGATTCATTTTTTTAGACTTTTGAGACAGCCCCTTTGTTATTAGCTATATGTTATTGGTTAATAGGATTTTAAAGATGGATTTATTCACCTACAATGAACATTTAACATTTTAACGATTAACCATCCCGCATGGCATCACACATTAAAAATATTTTGTACATTTGAATTAGACTTCTTTCAAAGTCCGTAGCGGTGAAACTAAATCCTTGACAGGACCTGGAATGTTTATGTTGTGGCTGAATACGACGTAAGGCGTTAATTATGTTTGTAAACTACAGGCAAAAATGACGAAATTCCCTTCGATCATTCTCCTGGTTTTCCTGTTGTTATTATCTGTATCTTCTGGGCACTCCCATCAATCGGATCTTCTGGAATTGGCAGGTCCTTATTTAGGCCAGGAACCACCTTCCAACATACCTGAGCTCTGTCCAAATGTGACTGCCGATAAGAAATACCTATTCTTTAACAGAAACCATGGAGAAAAAGGAGACCTTAGGATATTTTGGGTATCAGCAAAAATTATTGAAGATATTAAGTCTCAAGTATTAAAATAAAAGAAAGCCATGAAAAAAATCATTCTTACAGCAATTCTCTTTGTTGCTTGTATATCGTTGTTTGCATCGGCAGAGCCGATTGTGGAAGCTGCGAAGAACGGGGATTTGAAAACCGTAAAAACGATTCTAACACAGGATCCCTCGAAATTGAATGCAACGGACGAGGAACATTACACCGCCCTTCACTGGGCCTGCATACGCGCACACTGGGATGTTACCCGGTATCTGATCGAAAAAGGAGCGGATTTAAATGTGGTCGGTGGAGATGGTGGTACACCCCTCAACTGGGCTGTCCATCATGATAACGTCGAGATTGTCAAACTGATGGTCGAAAAAGGAGCCAGCCTCAACGTCCAGAATCAATGGGGCATGACTGAACTGCACACTGCCATCTGGCGAGGCAATATTCATGTAGTGGAGTATCTGCTTGATCAGGGCTCGGACCCGATGATAAAAACGGAAGAAGGCTGGACGGCCATGCATTATGCATGTCGCAGCGGACACGATAACGTGATCGAATTACTCAAAAACAGAGGACTCCCCTTCAACGTCCAGGATAACACCGGAAGGTATCCGCAGCACCTCTATTTCAAGAAGCCGAAGCCAATTGAAATGTCTGAAAAAGAACTGGACGAATATATAGGAAAGTATTATATCGGAGATTACCTGTTGCTCGAGATCTGGCGTGAGGAAGACCGGATGAAGGTCATGGAATTCGGACCCGATGAGATCTACCCGGTAGCAAGGGACTTCTTCTATTTCAAGCAGGCACCATGGACCCTGATCTTCACCCGGGATGAAAATGACAAGATCCTGAATGCCCAGCTTTCATTTATCAGGCGTTCGTATACAATAATCAGAAAATGAATGATTAATTAACCCTTAACAAATTATTAAGTCATGAAAAATTCTGCAACCTGTATTTTTCTACTGCTCTGTTTATCTGTGTATTCACAAACAGCCTCTGATGCTTTAAAGAGCAATCATTCAAATGAATTGCAGACCATCCCGAAACATTTTGACTGGCGTGAAAATGGAATTATGACACCTGTCAAACATCAAATGAACCTGGGTTCCTGCGGTGTGTTTGCAGGTGTCGCGGTTTTTGAAGCCCTGATCAAGAAAGAAACCGGTAAAACAGTAGATCTGTCTGAACAACAAATCATCAATGGTTCACAGGATTGGGTCCCCAGTGGCATCTCCTCTGTCGATGCACTGAAATATATGGTTGAAAATGGCCTTGTTCTGGAGGAACGTTTACCTTATAAGGATAAAAAAACAGGTGAAATGCCGGTTGGCCCTCCGGATTATGTCCTTTCGGAATATTGTTCTGTAATTACCGATAAATTGTCATTGGATGATAAGAAGAAAAAGATAAAACAAGCTGTATTGAATTACGGCCCGGTAGCTACAAATATGATATTTTTTGAGGACCTGGACCGATATACAAATGGAGTATATATACATGATGGGGTCTCAGAAGAACAGGGTGGTCACTGGGTGGTGGTTGTTGGATGGAAAGATGATCCTGAAGTGAAGAACGGTGGATACTGGATCTGCCGGAATTCCTGGGGCGAAAAATGGGGGGAGAACGGCTATTTTAACATCGCCTACGGAGAATGTGGAATTGATGATTTCTGGTTTGTGTATGGTATATTCAATCCATAAAACATAATGGCATGGCGGATTTGACATCATCGACATATCTGATCCAATTAAACCTGTTCGATTGAGCCAATACAAGGATAATATGCTTGCATTCTCTGTGGATATTGTCGGCTCCAATGCATTTGTTACAGGATACAGGGCTGGCCTAAAGGTTCTGGACATATCCGACGAAAGGAACAAGCTGTGAAACAGAAAACAATATATCCTGGAATACTATTTTTCATTATTTGTTTATTTTACTGCCGTGCTCAAGAGAATGACTACCCCATTCTCAAAGGCCCCTATCTCGGACAGAAACCACCAGGAATAACACCGGAGATTTTTGCTCCCGGAATTATTTCCACTACAAACCACTTGGAATTCAGCGGTACCTTTACACCCGATGGGAAAATAATGTACTTTAACAGTAACCGTCCGTTCCCCGGATTTGAAGGAGAAAGAAGACCGACTCAAATCTGGTTTATGGAGAGAATGTGTGATGGTTGGGGAGAACCAAAACATTTGTGCGAAGGAATGTTTGTTACCTCTTCTGAAAATGGGAATGTCTATTTGAATTCAGGAGTTACAAGGCTCGAAAATGGCAGGTTTGTCCCATTTCAGGAAATAGTTGGTGCTTTGAATACACCACTAAGGGTTGGAAACGAGGGGGGCACTCAAGCATTGCCCAGGATGAAAGCTTCTTAATTTATGATTCACAAAAATCCGGAAGTGACTGGGATGCTGACGAAAATTTGTTCATCTGTTTTCGTAAAGAGGATGGCACCTGGGGTGAATCTTTTGATATAGGGAGTAAACTGAATCTGCCAGGCGGCAAAATGCTGGCAACCATCTCCCCAGATAGTAAGTACCTGTTTTTCTGCAACAGGGGAGATATTTATTGGGTCTCCATTAAAATCATAGAAAATCTTAAACCAAAAGAATAAAAAACAATGTGAGATCGTGAAAGCAAAAGAAAGCTATATCGGTATAGTAGTGGTAATGATATTAATTTTTCAAAAAAAATTGTGACAGCTTCCTATTTTATTTTTTTATCTTATTGATTATAAGCTTTTTAGTTTTTCATAAAAAGTCCATAATTCAACAATTTATTTAAATAAATCTTTCATCTATAGAGGTTTACTGAAATATTATAAAAATAGGAAGCTGTCACCACTTTTTTCATATTTATTAATCTTAACCTAATCCACTGGTGTATACGGTGCCTTCTGGATAGTTAGGGCTGTCCACTCCCTTGACACATTTCTTCTTTCATATTCGTATAGTTACAACAGCTTTTTCTCGCTTTAGGCCAATTTTATATTCCAAGAATGCAACTTTTAGCCTGGAAACTCCCGGAACAGATGTAAGAGATTTTTTGTAACTTGAGATGCATTATGAAAAACCTGTTCCCATGAAACAATCGATCGCTTTTCTAATTATCTTTTTTCTCGTAACCGCCCTCGGAAAACCAAACGACAACCCTGTTCCCATCGACAGTAAAATCAAGGAAGTCACGGTTTTTCTCCGGGGAGCTCAGGTAATCCGTACAGGAACGATCCAGCTGACGGCAGGAACAAACGAAATCATGTTTTATGACCTTCCGGATAATATCAATCCTGAAAGCATTCAGGTCAGTGGAAAAGGGAATTTTACCATCCTGTCGGTCATCCATCAGATCAACTACCTGAAAGCCCAGGAAAAGAGCCAGGAGGTGCTGGAACTGGAAAAGAAACTGAAGGAGCTGGAACAAAAAGTAGCCGCTGAAAATGTAACCCTCGCCGTTTATACACACGAAGAGGACATCCTGCTAGCTAATAAATCAATCGGCGGGCAAACAACCGGAGTAAAAACCGTTGAATTGCGGGAAGCTGTCGATTTTTTCCGGAGCCGACTGTCTGAAGTGAAAACAAAACAGTTGGAAATTGGTCAGTCCATTGCCCGGTTGAACGAAGAGATCAGCCAGGTCAGGAAACAACTTTCAACGCTAACTTCACAACGGAAAAGACCGACGAGCGAAGTGATCTGCAATGTCAGTTCAAACGCTTCTGCCAGGGGAAGCTTTGAGCTCAGCTACATTGTCTCAAATGCAGGCTGGGTGCCCTCCTATGATATCCGGGCAGAAGACATCAAAAAGCCAATCGAGGTGAACTACAAAGCAAAAGTTTTCCAGGCTACCGGTGAAAACTGGGATAAAGTCCCGCTGATCCTCTCTACCGGCAATCCTTCGATGCCGGGTGTTAAACCCGTTATCTACCCCTGGTACCTCAGTTTCGTGGAACCCTACACTCCAAGTACATCCGTTATGACCAGAAGTGCTCCTTCGATGAAAAAAGCTGAACGAAGTCTTGCAGCAGATGAAGAGTTTGAAGCTGCGGAGGCATTAAGCATGGCTGATTTTACTGAGGTTGTTGAAGCACCGACAAGCATTGAGTTCAACATTTCTATACCCTATACAATCCCCTCCGATGGGAAGCACCACATGGTTGATCTGCAAAACTTTACCATGCCTGCAAGCTATGAATACTATGCTGCACCAAAAATTGACAGGGATGCCTTTCTCATTGCCCGTGTCACTGGCTGGGAGGAGAGAAACCTCCTTTCCGGTGAAATGAACCTTTTTTTCGAAGGGACATTCGTCGGGAAATCATACCTCGATGTGCGAAACACACAGGATACACTCGATCTTTCGCTCGGAAGGGACCGAAGCATTGTGATCACCAGGGAAGACCTGAAAGATTTTAGCAGCAGAAAGATCATCGGATTTAACAGGGAAGAGATCCGCACCTGGGAAATTGCCCTGCGAAATACGAAAAATGCTCCGGTGAACATTACGCTGGAAGACCAATTTCCCCTGTCCACTAACAAGGAAATCGAAATTAAACACCTGGAAACGGCCGATGCACAGTTCCAGGAAGATTCGGGAAAACTGATCTGGAGATTGACTTTGGATCCCGCTCAAACTGAAAAATACAGGTTATCCTTTTCGGTAAAATATCCGAAGAACAAGATCATTGATCTCTAAGGGATTTTATAGTTTGGCCGACGGATCGTTCTCCAGAAAATTCGTCAGACAATCCTGTGCGGACCACCCTATGCGGGGCACAGAAGCTCGTCTGTCGAATAGCTGCATTATTCCTACGAAAGTTTATTCAAATCTCTATTCCCCTTTGCCAAAAGCCTGCCTGCATGCCGTCGCTAAAGGCTATGGCCGCCCAAGACCGCAGGCAATGGGATTTAGGGAGATTTATTTGAGGCGACTTAAAGGGAGCTGCCCAGGCTTGCCCTTCATGGTATCATGTCTTTCCTGATCTTTCGGGCTGACCGCCTGGACAATCATAATACGAGACCAATGTAGGTCGACTCTCCCGAGTCGACCTACATCGTGTAGTGAACTTCCTGATCTTTCGGGCTCACCCTGCTTACCAGGATCTTATTTTTTAATGTACTGCCCCATTGCATATTCACCGGGAAGGAGGTTGTTGACCCTAATTTCACCCGAAATGTTATCTCCATCAACTGAATAATCACAAATCTCCCAATCAGCAGCCGGCCCCTCCCGGTAATACAGGATCAGGTCGTCTTTTGAATGGATTTCCAGATCGGGATCAAGCCATCCTGAACGATTCGATGTTGCTGTATTATAAAAAAATGAACCCCTGGCAGCAAATGATCCGGGAAAAACACCCTCAATTGTCCAGTACCTTGATGTGGAAATAACCAGATTCTCTCTATCCTGCCTGAAATCATCCGGAGTAACCCAGTTGTGAACAACCCGGAGAAGAACAGAATCGGTAACTTTATCTACATGAACGACACAATATGTGGCATCGAACGGATACTCTCCGACTGAATCGATAACCAGGTAATTATCCGTTGTGGCATCAGCAACCTTCTCTTCAGGGTCCACCATAACCACCGAAGGAAGAAAAGGAATTAACAGACTTTTTTCCGAACGCTCTCCCGAAAAATCGATTGTTGCAGTATGTGAATGCCAGGTGTTATCCATAAACGTGACCTCAACCCGGTTGGAAAAAGAGAATGCATCCGTTCCTTTCAGTTTTTGCCGGAGAAAAAGCCGTACATCGTATCCTGCAGCAGTTTGGTTTACAGTGAATGAATCAACTGAAAAATGTGGAAATCCGGGAGAAAAGACCCAGGAATTAAAAAAATCGGTCAGATCGGTTTCGGTACTATAGCCCATAAAATCTCTGAATCCGGCTGATGATATATCCCTGTACCTGTAATGATTAAAATACTCCTTCAGCCCATTAAAAAACAGCTCATCACCAAGGTAGCCGCGCAAAGTATGCGCAACACTTGCTCCCTTGTTATATACAGTGCCACTATACGTGAGGTTGTGAGGAACTCCGGCAACCGGAAAATAACCCTCATCCTGTATATGTGTGGTCCTCAACACCCTTTCATGGTTACTCCGGACATACTCCTTAAACTTTATTTTCCCATATTCCCGCTCAATAAAAAGTGCTTCAGCATAACTGGCCCACCCCTCATTAAGCCACATATCTTCAGCCCTCTGGCAGGTTACCAGGTTACCAAACCAGCTATGGGCTAATTCATGCACAAATAACATTTCCGATCTCAGGGTTCCGTCCACCGATCGTTGACTTACCGCAATATTGGAGGCGTGTTCCATGGCACCGCCCCGAAATGGTACAGTAACAAATCCAATCCTGTCCCAACGGTAAGGACCGAACAACTCTTCGAAATGGGCGATATACTTTGGCAGGTTTTTAAATGAGTTAACTCCCTTCAGACTATCCGGGGGAGAAACATAGATGGAAGAGGGTATTGGCTGCAACACGCCTCCGATGGTATCATGAATGGCTATATAATCAGAGATGGCAACGGAACTTAAATAAGTTGGGATTTCCTGTTTCATACTCCAGAAGAATGTATTTGTTCCATCATCATTCCGGAAGGTTTCTTCCAGCACTCCGGAACAGACCGCGGTCAGATCTTTATCAACCGTAATGAAATAGTCATACGTGGCTTTATCGATAAAATTATCCACGCAGGGATACCACGCTCTGCCAAAGTTGTGTGGAAAGGATTGCATTGCCACTCCCATATTGTAGGCTGTTCTTCCTGAAAAATAGAAACCTCCCCAAGCAGGATCGATTGCAGGCTTTCCATGATAAAATACCGAAACCTGTATCGATATGCCTTTGTCGTAGCGAAAAGGAAGGGGAATTTTAATCCATCGTTTATCATACCGGTACGAACCAATACCGATTTCATCCACCCATATCGAATCAACCACCAGATCGATCAGATCGAGCATAATGGTATCGATACCATCCTTTTTTAATACAATTTGAAGATCGGTAAAACCTTTTATGGATTTTTGAATGAAATCGACTTCCATCAAATTAATGGTATAATGTACGACATCAAACGTATCGATCCGGCTGTTCGGATAATCGTTTCGTTTCAGCAAAGGTCGTTCCTGTGCAGAAACGATTACCATAACAGCAACCAGGAATGGAAGAATCAAAAAAAGCGTGCTCCTGAATTTCATCATCAATTCGCGCTTAACTATGGATAAAGGTAAGGAAAAAGTATCAACTACTCACCAGGTGACACTGGTCGTGTCCCTCGAAGTCGCCAGGTGAGCTAAAAGTCGTCAGATGTTAGCTGGTAACGAAACCCGCCCTGTGAAATAATGCCTTGCATTAGCGACAAAGTCGCTATGTCAAAGGGCCCGTTTCCAAGTTTGGTATTCGGCAAGACGCAATTCGCCTTGCTTTGCTCCCAGACTACGTCGGGTGAAGTCCGAATCCACCGGCTGGTTAGGCGAAGAAGGCAGAAATACCCGAGTGCAATGAGGAGGCGGTGGAGCGAAGCCGCCAAGCGCTTATAAACCGCTAAGCGGATTGCCACGTAATCCGTCAGACGGAATAGTATACTCGTACTACGACTGCGCGTCAGCTCGCAGAGCTGGCAGTTCGTGGTACGAGTTTTCCAATCCCCCTTTTATTCCCCTCCGCCCGGCTACGCCATTCTGACGGGCTTCGCCAAGGGGTACGAACCTGCATATTCAATTATACTTGTCCCCATTTGACAAAGGGGGGATTTATACGAGGCGACTTAAAGGGGTCCGCCCAGGATCGCCCTACATCTTGTAGTAGACTTCCTGATCTTTCGGGCTGACCGTTTGGAACATCATAATTCGAGACCAATGTAGGTTGTCCTGAGTCGACTATTATAGAAAAAATAAATTACCCTGACGACTATGAACCGAATTAATTATAACCGCTGATTTTTTTCTCCTGGAGCAGCCGGATAATGGATTCGAAAATCACCCTGCCATCGGTATTCCCCAACTCATCATCAGCCGCCCGTTCCGGATGGGGCATCATGCCAAAGACATTCCTTGTAGCGTTACACACTCCGGCAATGTTTTCGACCGATCCGTTTGGGTTGGCTTCTTCCGTCACTATGCCCTGGTCGTTGCAATAGCGGAACAGGATCTGATCATTGTGCCTCATTTCCATCAGGTCTTTTTCCGGAGCATAAAATCTCCCTTCTCCATGTGCGATCGGTATTTTGAGCGGTTTTGTCCTATCCAGGATCGAATTCACCGCGCAGGAGTTATTATCGGGAATGATGTAGCTGTTTTTTGCTATGAATTTTTGCCCCACATTATGGAGCAGGGCTCCGGGCAACAACCCGGCTTCACACAATATCTGAAATCCGTTACATACCCCAAAAACATATCCCCCCCTCCTTGCAAATTCTATCACGCTTTCCATGATGGGTGAATACCTGGCAATTGCGCCGGACCGTAAATAATCACCATACGAAAATCCCCCGGGAAGAACAACGACTTCCACGCCCTGAAGGTCCTTGTCCTTATGCCACAGCTCAAAAACCTCCTGTTCCATGATCTCCCGTAAAACATAGATCATATCATGATCGCAGTTGGAACCGGGGAATATGACTACGCCAAATTTCATGTCAGAACAGGTATAGGGTCGATCTCAAAGATATTTATTATTAACAATCACACAAAATAATCCCGATTCTTTTTTGCTGTAGGATAAACAAGTGAAAATCGCTATATTCGTTGAGTTTCAACTCATTTATGACTGTCATGAAAATCGTGAAAAAAATAGCCCTTGCGCTGGTAATAGTTATCGTTTTGTTTGGTCTTTTCCTGGTATATGCCATGCTCACCGATTACAAACCACCTGAAAAAGAGATCCTGTTTGAGTCGAATCAACCCGACACCATCGATTCGGCAAACAAGCTTTCATTGCTGTTATGGAATATCGGATATTGTGGACTGGGTAAGGATATGGATTTCTTCTATGATGGCGGTTCCCAGGTCAGGACATCCCGGGAGACCACCCTTAAAAATCTTTCATTTATCCGGCAGTTCCTACTGGATAATGATTCGTGTGATTTTATCCTGCTCCAGGAGGTGGATCAAAAATCAAAACGAACCTACCGGATCAATGAGGTGGATACCTTCAACCTGACCCTTCCGGATCACCATCCCTTTTTTGCCCTGAATTACAGGGTGAAATTTGTTCCGTTGCCGCCCACTTCCCCCATGGGAATGGTCAATTCAGGCCTGTTAACCTTGAGTAAACACCTCCCTGCTTCATCCGTCAGGTACAATTTCCCCGGAGATTATTCCTGGCCCACCAACCTCTTTATGCTCGACCGTTGTTTCCTGGTAAATCGCTACCCACTGCCGAATGGCAAGGAACTCCTGGTAATCAACTCTCACAATTCAGCATTCGATGATGGCAGTCTGAAAGCACAGGAGATGGACTACCTGAAACAATTCCTGCTCGATGAATACGGGAAAGGGAACTACATCATCGTGGGAGCCGACTGGAACCAGAATCCCCCGGGATTCTCACCAAAAGAATTCTCTGCTGAACTTACCTATGAACGGTTTCAACTCAATGCCATTGCGGCCGATTTCATGCCGGGAGACTGGAAATGGGTATTTTATCCTGAGGTCCCTACGAATCGAAACCTCGCTACACCATACGATCCGGAACAATCTACATTAACGATCCTCGATTATTTTCTTTTATCACCAAACCTGAACTTTTCCACGGTACGAACCGTTGATCTTTCATTCGAGCATTCTGATCATCAGCCTGTACTCCTGGAATTACAATAATGATCCTTACGGAAGAAGATATATCAACCTTTGTAAACACACTGAAGGAATTATCCCTTTACGATTTTACCGAGTATTCCTATAAATCACTTACGCGGAGAATCTCGAAGGTTCTGGTGGATCATAACCTGGAGCTGCAGGCATTGCTGGAATTGATGAAGCGTGATCCGGAGTTTCGCGAATCAATCGTCTACGAGATAACGGTGAATACGACTGAATTGTTCCGTGATCCAGCTGTCTGGCAAACCCTGCGATACAGTATCCTTCCAAAATTTAGGAACAGTAACCGGTTGAGGATCTGGCATGCCGGTTGCTCAACCGGTCAGGAGGTCTATTCCATGATGATCCTGCTGAATGAATTGGAGCTGTTTGAAAAAGCAGAGATTGTTGGTACGGATATCAATTCGAAAGCGCTTGAAATTGCAAAAAGAGGGATTTATAACTACCGGTTCAATTTGAATTACCTCGATAACTTTGATAAAGTGATTAAGGAAATCCCCGGATCAAAACAACTCAAAGAAGTACCCTATTCCAACTATTTCTCCATCGACAAGATCAGGGACACCATCACCATGAAAGAGTTCCTGCTAAAAAAAACCCTGTTTTTATGGCATAACCTGGTTTCACCGGAAGATCCTCCCATCGGGAATTTCGACCTGATCCTCTGCAGGAATGTTATCATCTATTTTAATTTTTCCCTGCAGAACAAACTGTTTAAGTATTTCCTGAACTGTTTATTCGATAAAGGGATCCTGGTGCTCGGAGCTCATGAATCAATGATCGGTCCTTACAGTGATCATTTTGAAAAAGTCGACCAGATCAATATTAAAAAATAGTGCTTCGGTGTTCGGTAACGAAGCCCGCCCTGTGAAATAATGCTACGCATTAGCGACTCTGTCGCTATTTCACAGGGCCCGTATCGTTTAGCGTTGTTCGTTTATCGTGAAAAAACTCAAATTACCTCGTCGCTCGATTTTCCAAAGGAATCGCTATGCGAAAACTCGGGCGACAAGTATTTAAATCTTCGTTGGGTTTTTATTCCTGGATTTCAATCCCCCTTCAACAAGGGGGACGAACGTACATCCTCATTTATACTCGTCCCCCTTTGCTAAAAGGGGGAATAAGGGGGATTTTAAAGAGGCGACTTGGAAAGTCACCCTACATCGTGTAGTGGACTTCCTGATCTTTGGGGATTATCGCTTTGACAGCAGTACTACTGAAATGTAAGATTGATGGCCCTTGGTTCTTGATATTCAGTTCTGTATCACGAAGATAAGGCCTTTTTGATCAAATCGATCCCTGTAGGGGATCAAATATGAATAGCCCCGGGTAATCACGCTTTAGCGTGAGCAACCCGGGGTATAATCAAACACGAAAAACCGGTCCAACTGCAAGGATTTTCATTGGGAAAACATGGTATGGACCGGAAGGCACCATACCTATTTACAGAAATGCAAACTATAATACCTGAACCACAACAATTGATGCAAGAAACAGAATGAACAGGATATCACCTACCCAGACGGATCGGATTGAAACGAAGAAATGAGTAAACAAATAGGATAATGGAATAAACAGGATAAAGATCAGTTCCACGGATGCCGAAGGAACAAAAAAATAGATGATCAGTGTCAGGATGAATATCCACAACATAATTTTTAAATACTTTCTTGAGCTGATCTTTTTACCCGAAATCGCCCGGATCATGTGCAGGCTGAAAACCAGGATCAACAACCCCAGAAAAGAAAAAAACAGGAGATGGGACAGGTCAAAACCACCGAATTGATAGGGTTCAATGAGGCACTCCTTAAAATTTGAAAGCAGGTTCATGATCTCTCCTTTTATCAGGTAATGGATAGCAATGGTAAGGATCACCGGAGTAAGGAATCCAAAGATGGTGAATAGCCATTCTCTCCAGACAAAGGGTCGGAGAATAATCAAACCGATCCATAATACCGGGAGGTAGAAGATCAGGTTTACATAAAACAGACTTCCCAAACCGATTAATATGCCGACATCATAGTATTGAAATGATGTTTTTGAGTTTTTATAGGTACCAAACATCCTGTCAATGGCAATCATCAGGAAAAGGCTTGCCACAAGCACCGGGTTTACCCGTTGGAGTGAAACAAAAATGGATGATCCCAGAAGAAAAAATAGTGCCGGCATGTAAGTCCGCTGGTTGATGAAAAAATAGGTTGTGTTTAACCTGACCAGTAAAGTCCCCAGGATGAGCGATAAAAGGAAACCGGTGATGACCGACAGGATTGGCAGGTCATGAAAAATCTCTCCTATCCATCGATAAAATGGCAGGTATTGGTAGTCGAAGGGATAACCGATCTCTTCAGGAACAACGACTGCTTTTGACCAGAAAACCATACCGGTTATCAGCATAAGAAACAACACGAAGGGTTTAATCCCTTTATATAATCGAATTATCATAACCTGTTGAGCTATTAGGAGGACAAATACTATCTGTGTTTAACATATTGAACAATAATGAATAACTCCGTCCGACGGATTAGATGGCTTGTGAGGGGAGCCGTCTGACGGATGAAATAACGTCAATGAACGTTTAGCAAATGTAGGGTCCATGAAACGATTTCCCGTTGTATAACATTGCAGTTGGCCCGTTTTATTTTGGTTACACCAAACCCAGGGCTGCCCCTGTGAAATACTGCTTCGCAGTAAAAGCTTTGCTTTTATTTCACAGGGTTGCCCTGGGCTAATAGCTTACGCTCCTTTGGAGCTAAATACTGAATAATCAATAACAATCGAATAATTTGCAGCCAAAATTCTCCCCAGGAGTCTCCCAAAGTGACCCTGTCAGAGCTTTGGACAATAGTGCAACAGGTTAGGTTACGATATTGCATCTATTTACTCTACCGGAATATCACGTTACCTGAGGTCAAAACCAATATCCTTCCGGTAGAACATCTTTTCAAATTTGATGATCCCGGCGCTTTCATAACAACTGTCGAGAGCCTCCTTCATGTTCTTACCGTAAGAGCTGACCGCCACGACTCTCCCTCCCGAAGTAAGCGTTTTCTTCTTCTCCGACCGTGTCCCCGCATGAAAAACGATGCTTTTCTCAATTTTGTCCAGGTTCTTTATCTCCTTCCCTTTTTCATAGCTGCCCGGATAACCACCTGAACTGATCACAACCGTACAAACAGTCCGTTTATCGATTGCAAGCTTATGCTTCTTCAGTCCTCCCCTGCTGGCAGCAACAAGCAGTTCGACCAGGTCGTTTTTAACCCTGGGAATCACCACCTGTGCTTCAGGATCACCCATACGCACGTTATACTCTACCACATAAGGATTCCCCTTAACGTTCATCAATCCAAAATAGAGAAACCCAACATAGGGGATCCGTTCCTTTTTCAAGCCCGCAATGGTTCGCCTGATGATCCTTTTTTCAACTTTCTTCAGAAAAGAAGCATTGGCAAACGGAACGGGCGAAACGGCTCCCATCCCACCGGTATTCAGACCTGTATCACCTTCACCGGCCCGTTTATAGTCTTTTGCTTCCGGGAAGATCAGGTAACTGTTACCATCCGTGAGCACAAAAACCGATGCTTCAATTCCATTCAGGAATTCCTCGATGACAACTGTTCTGCTCGCTTCCCCGAATTTCCCATTCAGCATGTCAGCAAGTTCTTCTTCAGCCTGATCCGTCGATTCCACGATAACAACTCCTTTTCCGGCTGCCAATCCATCGGCTTTCAACACATAGGGAGGGATTAGGTTTTGAAGGAAATCATATCCCTCCGTGATATTCTCTTTGCTGACAGCCAGGTATCCGGCAGTCGGAATTTTATATTTTTTCATGAAATCATTGGCAAACCGTTTGCTCCCTTCGAGCATTGCTCCTGCTTGTACTGGTCCGATCACCGGAATATCTTTCAACTCTGGTTTTTCCAGGAAGAAATCATGAATCCCATTCACCAGCGGGTCTTCCGGACCAACAACTACAAGTGAGACATCATTGGTTACAACAAATTTACCAATGGACTCAAAATCATTTACACCAATATCCACGTTTGTCCCGGTCATTGCTGTCCCGGCATTGCCCGGTGCCACGAAAAGCTTGTCAGTTTTCGGACTTTGTGCAATCTTCCAGGCCAGGGTATGCTCCCGGCCACCCGATCCAAGAATGAGTATGTTCATGAGAGTCGATCCATTTTGTTCGAAACAGTAAACTTATAAATTAAGGTGCAATTACCGATCAATTATGTGGGGAATTTTACGAATTCGTTGTGGAAAATCTATATACTTGTATGAGCCTAATGGGAATTCGTCAGAGCCAATTTCTAAAATTCAAGATCTGAAACAGATCAATACCACAAAATTCTCCCCGCCCGACTGAGCGCATCAGTCGTTCGGGCGGGCTCCTGAGATAGGAGGAGTACACTGACATTCCGCTCGGATGTCAGTGGGAGGTGGTATGAAACCGCCAATCGGCATAAAGCCATAAAGCGGATTGTAACGTAATTCGTCAGACGAACTCCAGTCGCCTGACGAATCGCTGTATTATTATCACTAAAGTTTATTCAAATTTCTATGGGTGTGTTGCAAAAGTCCGATTTTTGGTCAAAATATTAGTGACAGCTACCTATTTATATTTTGTTAATATACTGTATATAAGCTTATTATGATTTATCAGGTTTTATGAAATAATATTGTATATATCTATATATCAATTTATTATGAGATTTTTTCGTAATAAAATAAATAGGAAGCTGTCACCATTTTTTAAATTTGTTCGGATAAAAAAAAGGCTGCCGGTGCTGACAACCTTTGATTCAGATATTAAATCGTCTTACACCGAGATTGAGGCAGGGCACTAACAATTTATCTCGTCGCTCGATTTAAACTCGGGCGACGAGTATTCAATGAACTACCCCGCCGTCCCGTAAGGTGGCAGAGCCATGTTCCGAATCCCCATGGGGCCTACGGAAGATCCCTATGGGACAAGCAGACAGGGTATCAAATGAAACTTGTTTTCGCCCCAAAAGGCGCGGAATTTGACCCTCGTCCGCCCTTTGGCAGATAAACCTAACCCCATCCGTCAGACCCATCATGGGTCAGACGGTTGCGTGAAGAGAGCACAAAAAAATTCGTCAGACGAACTCTAGTCGTCTGACGAATGGGTTGGTTTCTTTACGCTATTCTCCCGAGGATTGTCGCAGGAAATTTTTAAACGTATAGATCATCATGATCTCATGGGATCCGCTGCTTGCGGTGCGCACATCGGAGAGTGTGATATCATATGCATAACCGATCAGGAAATTCTTTGTCATGTATCCGAGCTGGACTATGACCGCATCACCTGTCCGGTAGGATACACCAAAAGAGACCATTCTCTTATAGGTTAACCGTGCATTGATATCCGCCTGAAAGACCCCTGCTTCAATGATCTTCATCAGCACCGACGGTTCCAGGGCAAAATCATTGTTGATCTTAAAGTTATACCCGCCATGCAGGAAATAGTGCCGTACCTGTTGCTGCTCAAGAACCTTGTCTGATTTCAGATCCACTTTGCGGGATAATAATTGAGGCACTGCCAGACCGACGTAATAATTATCGCTATAGAAATAGACACCAAAGCTCACATCCGGTACGAACATGCCTTCGCCGGAAGCCAGATAAGCCTCATCGGTAGGATCTTCCAATTTCAGATCACGGGCAAGATTATACTGATAGAACAACCCCGAAAGCCCGAAAGCCAATTTCTGCTCTCCATCGCTGAGAGGAATATGGTATGCATAGGTAACCTCCCCTCCCGTTCTCCGTAAGGGTCCGGAGGAAATATTGAAGACTTTTAATCCCACACCCATGTGTTCGGCAACCTCCATATGTCCCGAAAGGGTTTGTATGGAAGGGGATCCTTCGATACCCATCCACAGCTTGCGAAAGGTAAAACCCAGCGGGAAGCCGTCGCTGCTCCCTGCCACTGCCGGATTGATCTCGTATTGATTCAGGGTATACTGGCTATTCAAAGGCAACTGCTGACCCAGAGCCCCCTGGACAATCATTGTAGCCAGAAAGATCAGGGTTGTTCTTTTCATCGCTTTCATATGATCGAGAGTTAAACGGTTTTAATGTTACTTAATGATGTTCACGGTTCCTGAAGATGGATCCGTTCCGTCGCCCCAGTCGATGACGTAGAAATAGGTTCCGGCTGGCAATTCCTTTCCGTTTTTACCCATTCCATCCCACGGCTCCGGGTATCCTACGGCACTTTCGAACACCAGGTTCCCCCATGTGTTGAAGATCCTGACCTGGATATTGGGGTATTCATCCTGGCAGTGCAGGTTCCACACATCATTTACCCCATCGTCGTTTGGTGTAAAGGCTTCATATATTTCACACTGGAGTGAATCCGGACAACCACTAACCGCAACACTACTTCTACTATCTTCGCATAGATCTGCATCTCTTACCATGATATCATAATTGCCATTTGTCAGGCCATCAGCAAAGGAAAAGATATTGGCTGTAACGAAGGTTGAACCTCCGTCAATTGAATATTCATAGGGTGTTGTACCTCCGCTTGCTAATATCTCAATTGCACAATTTGTTGTACCCTGAACATCATCAATCTGAACACCTGTCCCTGCTGAAATGGTAACCGGATTACATGCGGTCAAACAGGGAGTAGCATCCATCACCTGGACGTTGTAGGTATCTGGAGCTAATCCCGTAAACAGGCTGTCGGTTTGCCAGGTGGTACCGCAATCGATGGAATACTGGTAGGGTCTGGTTCCGCCGGAAGCGATAACGGTAATGGTCCCGTTGTCCACCTCGGAGCAGGATGCATGGGTAAAGCTGATAAGGTCTATTTCAACACCCTCGGGATCTACGATTATTACGGGAGAACCGGCCTCCTCGCAATCGTTCGCATCCTTAACAGCGATATCATAAGTTCCTGCAACCATGCCGGTGAAGAGGTTATCTACCTGCCAGTTTGTTCCTCCGTCGATGGAGTATTGCAGGGAAGGAGTCCCGCCGTGGGCAGAGACCGTAACGGTTCCGTTCGCATCACCCGGACAACCTGTCACATCGGTATATGCCACATCATCAATTACGATCGCCGGAGGTTCCGTAATTTCGACGGATATATACTCCTGGCAATTATTAGCATCGGTTACCGTTGCCCCGTATGTATCTGCTGGTAGTGCTCCCCGGGTCCAGGTAATGGCGAAGTCATCCCAAAGGATGGACGGATAGGGAGATGTCCCGCCGGAGGCTGATACAGCGATTGTCCCATCCGCTCCTCCATTGCAACTAACATCCAGATGTACTTCCGATAAAGTAAGTGGTGAAGCGGGTTGATCAACAAATGCTGTTCCTGTCTCCTGGCATCCATTTGCATCGGTTACGGTAACATGATATGTCCCTGTTTCAAGAAATTCAGCCGTTTCGTCAGTCTGTGCTGCCGGATCATCCCATAGGTAGGAAAGAGACCCGGTCCCTCCACTTGCATTGGCTTTTGCCTTTCCGGTTAGCTCTCCATAGCACAGCACATCGGTTGGGATGGGATTTACACCGATCACCGGTGGCTCTTCAATTTCATAATTCAATAACGATGTGGTACATCCGTTTGCATCTGTCACAATACATGAGTAAAGGCCTGCCTCCAGGTTATCTACATCTTCAGAGGTTGATGTGAATCCATTGGGTCCGGTCCAGCTGAAACTGTATGGCAGGGTACCTCCTGAAATCGTCAGGTCAATGGATCCGGAATTATCGTCATTACACAGCAGATCCTGCGGATCAAAAATGAGTGTAAGCTCAGCATCCGGCTCCTCAATGATTGCCGGAGGATTGATCTCTGCTTTTTTTAAAGAGACATTATCGGTAACTTCGCAGTAGTATGTCCCTGATGGCATATTGGAAAGGGTTGCATTATTTCCCCCGACATGCCCGCCGATGGAATTTGTCCAGTAGTAGTTGTAATCTCCTGAACCATTTTCAACACATACAGTAGCATAACCATTGGACTCCCCGTGGCATTGTACATCCTGAAGGTCACAGACATAGGCAATCAGCATCGTATCAACCAGAACAGTAATGTTTGTATCAGCAGTGCAGGTATGATCATCGGTCAGGTTCAATACATAAGTCCCTGCATTGACAAGGCCTGCCAGATCTTCTGTGGAGGCAGTAAACGATTTCGGACCAGTCCATGCAAACCCATAGGGCGGTGTTCCTCCGGTGGTTGAAAGGTCAATAACCCCATTACTGCCGGGTGGAACGGTAATGTCTGTTTTTGTCCCGTTGAAAAATATTTGTTGTGGTTGTGATACGAGGAAGGTATCCTGTTTAACACATCCGTTATCATCGGTCACTTCCACGTAATAGGTTCCTGCAGTCAGCGTAAACTGATCCTCATCCGTAGCTTCAACACCTGAACCATCCAGGGTTGTCCAGCTGTAGATATATCCCGGAATACCTCCCGTAACTTCAATATCAATTGTCCCGTCATTTCCTGCTCCGTTTTCCGGATGACAGGAAACATCAGTAATAACATCTGAAATACTTATTGCTGCTGGTTCTGTAATTGTCATTGAAAGGGGAACTGTTTCAGCACTCCCTGTTGCTGTTACGGTACACGTATAGTCACCGGTAGTTAAATTGGTTGCGGTGGAGTCAGTCAATCCGGCATCATGGCTCCAGGAATAGGTATAGGGTCCCGCACCAAATTGTGGTGTAACAATCAATTCCCCGTCATTCCCCCCATGACAGGAAATATGTTGTATTTTGGTAAATCTGGGAGGGGAACTTGAATTAATCAGAGTCAAAGTCCCGAATTTGATGATTGGGGAAGCTGAATAGCCTAATATATAAGTATGCCCATTACTATTAAAAGCAACTCCTGACCCTTGTTCCTCGAGGTCACCAGAAACCTGTTGTGCACCGACCGGATTTCCATCCGTATCATAAATTGCAAAAGAGGTATTTAAGTCACCAACAACTTCACACTTTAAAGTATCCTGGTTTACAATAAGTTGATCTGTATAGATACCAGCAAACTGTACCAAGTTTTGAAAAATAGCCAGGCCATAAGCATTGTCATTTCCTGTATAGCCATTCCGGTTTATCCATTTTAAATTTCCACTGCGGTTGTATTTCGCAATAAACATATCAATTCCACCGAATCCCGTAATATTCCCTGTCTGTTGGGTTGCAGTACTATCGAATTTGATGGTACTTTCACATTTACCTGTTAAGTATACATTCCCGAATTTATCAGCACCAGCAGAATTTATATGGTCATAACCCGTGCCTCCTCCCTTTCTTGCCCAGAGGTAATTGAGGTTATCATCAACCCGGATCACCACTGCATCCATATTCACAGCATCTCCTGTGATCGATTCCGTAACACTAAAGTTGATTGTTTCTCTAAAACTCCCTGATATAAAGTAACCACCAGGTGCACAAACATCAATATTCTTTAGCGTTGTTTGCTGTTGAGTTGTGCTAAAAGTATTTATCTTTTGAAAATTTCCATTGTAGTTATACGT
>Ga0315539_1001037_pt1 | contig 20791 bp, 19 predicted proteins | sample SalMarSW160150MG_FD_203097 | JGI IMG/M metagenome (GOLD analysis project Ga0315539, IMG submission 203097) | Salt marsh sediment microbial communities from the Plum Island Ecosystem LTER, Massachusetts, United States - Salt Marsh Sediment SW1601-150 ... | reverse complement strand
ATGCCTTTTAACAAATGGATTACTGGATATTTTTTTAATTACTGGGCTATTATAATAGATATTATAGGCCCTACTTTTTTAATGTTTTTGTTGGTTATAACTATTAAACCGCCAAAAAAAGAAAACCTTCCGAAGATATTAATGGAAGTTATGAAAAGTGTTTATGGAAAAGACGAGAAAGATGTTTATGAAATAAAAAAATTCAGAAAAAGAAACATTATATTCGAAATCGTTGTTAATCTCTTTTATCTTTTAGGATTTTTGGTTATTCTTGCTTTAATAATATGGGGCCTTTATCAAGTAAACTTCCCTCCTCTTTCTTATGTAATATTTGTTGTTTTCTTGTCGTTAATTGCCTTTGCGGGAGCAAAAATCAGACAAAGAGCAAAAGAACTGCAAGTAATTGAAGAGAAAGAAACTTTATTCCACCTCTTTATTGATCCTTTTGCTGTTCCGGTTATCCAATTAGGAAAATGGCTAACTAATAAATGGAAAAGATACAATGTTATAGCCGTGTTCTTCTCTGCTCTAATTGATATGCCCTTCACTGTATTTATAGAATTCATTGAACAGTGGCGCTATTTTCTCAAAGAAAAAAAGGAAAAAATTCATTAATGAAATACCACATAATTACTTTTGGGTGTCAGATGAATAAAGCAGATTCAGAAAAGATTGCAAGGGTTTTAGAGAATAAAGGATATAAGCCAGCCTCAAAAATTAATGAGGCTGATTTAATTGTAGTGAATATGTGTTCGGTAAGACAATCGGCAGTAGACCGAGTTTATGGCCTAATACCAAAGTTTCAAAAACTACAAACTACAAACTACAAACTACAAACTATCCTAACTGGATGTATTTTAAAAAAAGACAAAAAGAAGTTGGCAAAACTATTTGATGAAATTGTTGATATTAAAGATTTAATCAAAGATACAAAGCCAAAATACTCAAACAAAGTTTCTGCTCTTGTGCCGATAATGACTGGCTGTAATAATTTTTGCTCTTATTGCGTTGTTCCATTTACCAGAGGTAGAGAAGTTTCAAGACCTCCAGAAGAAATTATTTGTGAAGTTAAAAAATTAGTCAAACATGGCTATAAAGAAATCTGGCTTTTGGGCCAAAACGTCAATTCCTACGGAATTGATCGCAGATCAACGCAGATATCAACGCAGATAAACGCAGATATAAATTTTGCGAAATTGCTTAGAATGATAAATGATATCCCAGGTAAGTTTCGGATCAGATTTACTTCATCTCATCCTAAGGATTTTTCAGATGATTTGATTAAGGCAATGGCTGAATGCAAAAAAGTAGCAAAATACTTAAATTTGCCAGTTCAGTCAGGAGACGATAAAATTCTAAAAAAAATGAATCGGTCATATACTGTTAAGCAATATAAGAATTTAGTTAAAAGGATTAGAAAAAAAATCCCGGATATTAATTTATCAACAGATGTAATTGTTGGCTTTCCTGGAGAAACAAAAAAGCAGTTTGAAAACACTGTAAAATTATTTAAAGAAATTAAATACGATATAGCTTATATAAACAAATATTCTCCCCGATCAGGCACAGCAGCAGCTAAACTAAAAGATAATGTCTCTATCCAAGAAAAAAAACGCCGGGAAAAAACCTTAGAAAAAACCTTAAAACAAAAATCTCAAAAAAACAAACTAATTGTTATTGTAGGACCAACAGCATCTGGGAAAACGGACTTGTCAATCAAGCTCGCTAAGAAATTCAATGGCGAGGTTATTTCTGCTGACTCAAGACAAGTATATAAGGGAATGGATATTGGAACAGGCAAAATAACTAAAAAAGAAATGCAAGGCATCCCCCATTATCTCTTAGACGTTGCTTCCCCAAGAAGAAAATTCACTGTTGTCCAGTACAGAAATCTAGCTCTAAAAGCTATTAAAAAGATTCAGAAGAAAAATAACCTGCCTATTTTGGTAGGAGGAACTGGCTTTTATATTCAAACAGTAATTGATGGTATTATTATTCCTTCAATAAAACCAGATTGGAAACTAAGAAAAAAGCTTGAGAAAAAAACTACTCAAGAACTTTTCAAAATGTTAAAAAAACTTGATAAGCATAGAGCTAAAACCATTGAAAGTAAAAATAAAAGAAGATTAATAAGAGCATTAGAAATTATTATTAAAACTAAAAAACCAGTTCCTTTGCTCAAAAAAAACAAACTTCAATTTGAAGTTTTAATGCTTGGTGTAAAAAAAGACCCTGAGGAACTTAAAGAACGAATTAAAAAAAGATTATTAAAAAGATTAAAGATTAGAATGGTAGCTGAAGTTAAGAAATTAAGAAAATCAGGTGTTTCTTGGAAACGTTTGGAAGAATTTGGTTTGGAATATAAATATATCGCTTTATATCTTCAAAACAAAATTGCTAAAAAAGAAATGATAGACAAAATCCAAAAAGAAAGCGAACATTTTGCTAAACGCCAAATGACCTGGTTCAGACGCGATCAACGGATCAAATGGACTTGCCCCCACACTAAAAAGGGATTCCAGGAAATTATAAAACTTTGCAAAGAATTTCTTAATAAAAAATAAATAAGTGTGTAAAATACTTATTGGTAGTGGGGGTTAAAGACTATAAAGAAGCTGAAAATTTATTAAAGAAGTTTCTTTAATAAATCTTGAACACTATCTGGTTTGGCGCGGCCGCGAGTGGCAGCCATTACCTGCCCGGCTAAAAACTGCAGGGCATTTTGTTTTCCTTTTTTATAATCTTCAACTGCTTTGGGATTTTTGGAAATTATCTGTTTAATAATATCCTCAATCTCGCCGGTATCAGTTAATTGAGTTAAACCTTTTTCTTCAATAATGTGAGAAGGATCAGCTTTAGTCTCAAACATCTCTTTCAAAACCTGCTTAGCAATCTTGCTTGATATTTCCCCTTTATAAATTAAAGTTATCAATTCAGCAAAGTTTTCCGGAGTAATTCTGTCTTCTAATTCAGTAATTGAGGCCTTTCCAAACAATGACCAAAAATCAGTAGTAATATAGTTTACAGCAAGATTAACTAATTTTTGATAATGAGCTTGTTTCAACCAATTGCTCAATTCTGACATTACTTTTTCAAAATATTCGCCTAAATCTTTGTTAAGAATAAAAATCTCAATCGGGTTTTTGTCTAAATTATATTCATAAGCTAACCTTATTCTCTTTGCCCAGGGAAGCTCTGGAATTTCTCCTTGAATACCTTGAATAAACTTTTTATCTAAATGAATTGTTGGTAAATCTGGCTCGGGAAGATATCTATAATCATGGGCTTCTTCTTTTTCTCGCTGACTAACTGTTATTCCTTTTTTCTCATCCCAACCTCGGGTCTCCTGAATAATCTTTTCTCCTTTATTCAAAAGCTCTGTCTGCCTTTTAATTTCGTAATCAATTGCTTGCTCAACTATTTTGAAAGAATTCAAGTTCTTAATCTCTACTTTTGTCCCCATTTTCTTATCCTTACTTAAACTAATATTCACTTCAACGCGCATCTGGGCTTTTTCCATATCTGCGTCAGAAACTCCGAGATATCTTAAAATTAATTTTAGTTCTTGAGCAAATTTCCTTGTCTGTTTTGCTGAAACTAAATCCGGCTCAGTAACCATTTCCATTAAAGGAATTCCAGCCCGATTAAAGTCCACCAAAGAACTGCCTTTCTCGTGAATTAATCTTCCGGTATCTTCTTCTAAGTGAACTCTGGTTATACGGACTTTTTTACCATCAATCTCTAAATAACCGCCCTTGCAAAACGGCTTATCGTATTGAGATATCTGATATCCTTTTGGCAAATCAGGATAAAAATAATTCTTTCTGTCAAATTTGGAAATCTCTGGAATATTACAATTCAAAGCTAAACCAGTTTTTATTGTTTTTCTTACTGCTTCTTTATTGATAATAGGAAGAGTTCCTGGTTGGGCAGTACAAACAGGACAAATATTATAATTAGGCCTCTTCTCATCAGGATCATTCTTACAAGAACAAAACATTTTGCTCTTGGTTTTTAATTCAACATGAATTTCAAGACCTATTGTTGTTTTATATTCCATGATTTTAATTCTTGCTCTTTCTTTTTAATTTTACCAGACACACCTCGTCGAGCAAAATCATAATCATTCATATCAACCAAAAGATATTTTCCAATTAAAGGATAAATCTTCTGAACCAATTTAATCTTTTCCTGTTCTATCTTTCTATAATCAGGATGTCCTTCAGGGATAGTTCTAAGTTCTGTTTCCCAAAAGAAAGATCTCAGATTCTGATACTGGATAAATCTTACTTTATGAGCAAAAGTACAGCAATATTGAGCAATATCTGGATCAATTTCCTCTATTTTCTTAAATAATTCTTCAGCTCTTTTTATTGCTGAAATATATTCTGAATCAAGACCAGCTTGTTTAAGCTCTTTTGGTACCTCAAACCCGTTATAAATATTAAATCTTTCTCTGTACTGCGTATGAATACGATGGCGGTGTAAATCACGCCAAGCACCAGTATTCATCATAACTTCAAACCGAAGATAAGTATTTTCAAAAGCCCTTGGAATTTTATAGTATTTGTATTTTCTATCCTTTAGTACTTCTTGAATAATCTTCTCTTTATCTTGGTTTGATAAATGTCTTACTTTCTGGAGAATATTCTCATAGGGTTCATGGAGATTCGAATAAAGCAAACCAGCAATTACCTTATTTTCTCCGTCTGGATCGTATTCAAGCAGTTTAACTGAATGATCCGATGATTTTATTTCTTTTGACCAGTTAATTTTTTGCAAAACATTCTGAACTCTTTCTGATCTCTCTGACAAATACTTTCTATATTCTGAAGATTCTTCACTTTCTACTCTTCTTAAAAAAGCAGGAATAATTTTACTTAACTCTTCAAAAGCTCTTTGTCCTGCCCAACGTATCTCCCCTAATTTATTATCTAATGATCTATTTATTAAATACTCAAATGCCTGGCCATTACCAAAAAAAGAAATCTGACTAAGAGTTGCATTTGGCAGAATTTTCCTAACAACATCAAATGCTTTTGTTTTTAACAAGCTCTCTTTTTCTTCAGGATATTGCTTTTTTAAAAATTCAAAGTATTTTTTTAATAATGAACCGTATGTTTCAAAAAGATTATCCATTACTCCTTTATACTCCTCTTTATTCTTTAATGTCAGGTCAGCATAGTAGCGATATTGACCATTAATCTTAGATGAATAATCAACATAGCGGGTTGATTTTTCAATAGGAGCAATGCCCAGACGCATATCCTCAAAATGCTTAATAGCTATTTGGGAAATTCCTGAATATATAAGGTGAGCACCTGCCATCTGGGCAATAGAATCATCACCGAATTGAGCAAGCCATTTAATATAGAATTCTCTGCCTTTTGGATTTGAAAAGATAAGTTCTATAGGATATTTATGCAGAAAATCAATTAAAGCTTTTAGAGATTTTCCATATTCACTTTCTTCTTCAATAAAAGGCTTAATAAACTCATTTAAGAATATGGTTCTTAAATCCTGTTTGGCCCGGCTTGTTCTTGAACATAAAGCGCCAATTACTTCTGGCGGTAAAAAACTTACAGCAAAAACTGTTTTATCCAGATTAGTAAAAAACGGTTCTAATAAATATTTTTCTTCATCTGTTATATCCATAAGTTACAATATTTCCTTTACTAATTTCCAAACTTTCTCATGAATTATTTCTGGAAATAATAATTTATTATTTTCTATGCACTCTATAACTTTAAACTCTTTAGGAAATAGCTCAGCCGCGTGCAAATAGGATTTTAAAGTATTTTCTAAGTGCTTTTTGTCCTTTTCGTGGATATCTCTTTTCTCGCTTCTTCCCAAATAAGCTTTTCTTCTTGCTTTTTTTTCTTTATCAGTTATTTTGTGAGCTAATTTTAAAGAAAGAGCAGAAGATGTTTTAAGAATAAGATTATAATTGGGCTTAGGAATTTCTAAGATTTCGTATTCTAAATGATAAAGCCAGTCAAAATATTTTTTCCTTTCTTTTCTATTTTTTATCTTACCTCCTTGATGACCAATATTTGAAGCAAGATATCTATCAGCAACAACTATTTTTCCATCCTTTAACCATTTTCTTATTTTAAAACCAGCATCGTATCTATCGCAAGCATAAAAAATAGAACCCCTGTAAGGTCCCACTTCTTCTGCAGTGCCGTATTTTCCTCTTAAATACTCATCAACCAACCAGGCTGATTTTTCGCCATGTCGAGGAAAATCAATTATCTCTACTTTATATCCTTCGCGTCTTAAACGTTTGATTAATAACTTAGACTGAGTTGACTTGCCAGAGCCATCTAATCCTTCCAGAACTATAAATTTTCCCGGATAAGTATTCTTATTCATATTTTCTTTTTATATCTAAAAAAGAAATCTTTGGGGAGGGTTTTTTAAGTACATCTACTTTTATTCCTGCTTCTTTAAAAAGTTCTATAAAAGCATTGTCGCTATACTCAGCAAAAGTAACATATCGTTTAATTTTGGCATTAACTAACATTTTAGCGCATATGATGCAAGGGGTATGAGTACAATAAACAGTAGCCCCTTCAAGACTAACACCATGCAAAGAAGCTTGAATAATAACATTCTGTTCAGCATGGATTGCCCGGCATATTTCTTGACTAGTACCAGAATCAATCTTTTGCTGATCTCTCAAACAACCCAGTTCAAGACAATCTTTTAAACCTGCAGCTGCGCCATTATAGCCCGTTGTCAAAATATGCTTATTCCGAACAGCTATAGCGCCAATATGATGACGAAGACAAGTTGAACGCTCTGCTACCACCGAAGCTATTTTAAGAAAGTATTCATCTGGAGATATTCTTTTGTCCATAATAAAATATTACTCTACTTCAATGCCCATATTGCGGGCAGTGCCTTCAATAATTTTCATTGCCTGCTCAATGTCAGTAGTGTTTAAATCAGGCATTTTCTTTTGCGCGATTTCTTTTAATTGGACTTTAGTAATTTTAGCGATTTTATTTTTATTCGGCGTGCCAGAACCTTTTTCAATTGCAGCTGCTTTTTTCAAAAGTTCTGCAGCTGGGGGTTGTTTTATCTTGAAATCATAGGTTCTATCTCCGTAAACTATAATATCTACGGGAACAGTAAAACCTGTCTGGTTTTTTGTGGCATCATTAAATTTTTGGCAGAATTCTGCAATATTTAATCCATGCTGAGCTAAAGCAGGCCCTACTGGAGGAGCAGGAGTTGCCTGTCCGGCTGGAATTTGAAGTTTTATAACTGTTATAATTCTCTTTGCCATAATTATAATTTTTTAATTTGTAACGAATCTAATTCAACTGGGGTATCCCTGCCAAATATATTAACCATCACCTTAATTTTTCCTCTTGCCTCATCAATTTCTGAAACTTTACCGTCAAAGTCCTTAAAAGGACCATCAACAATCTTCACTGAATCCCCTGGTTTAACCTCAATCTTATACTGAGGAGTTTCTACACCTATTCTTTGCTTTAAGGTTTCAACTTCTTTTGGCGAAACTGGAACTGGAGTAGTCCCTACTCCGACAAAACCAGTTACATTCGGGGTGTTTCTAACAACATACCAAGAATCATCAGTAACAATCATTTCAACCAAAACATAACCCGGATAAATCTTTTCTTCAACTGTTTTCCTTTTGCCGCTTTTAATCTTAATCTTTTTTTCTTTTGGCACTAAAACATTAAAAATCTTATCTTCCATACCTAAAGACTCGGCCCTTTGTTTTAAGTTTTTAGCAACCGCATCTTCATATCCAGAATACGTATGAATTACATACCAATTTTTTTGTTGTGGTAATTTCTGTTTAGGCATTACAGTATGAACCTGTTTAATATTGTTGTAAATATATAATCAAGTCCGCCTAAAAACACGGCCACAGCAATTGAGGCTGTAATAATAATTAAGGTATATTTTATAGTTTCCTTCCTGGTAGGCCAGTTAACTTTCTTCATTTCAAGTTTTACCTCTTTCAGGAAACTAACAATTTTTTTAGGGAAATTACTAATTTTCATGATTTTATATTAACCGAGAGAAATCTAAATGTCAAGATTCTTTACCTTTTTGGCGTAAGTTTGAATAAATTTCTTTCTGGGAGGAACTTCTTCTCCCATTAAAGTATCAAAAATCCTGTCTGCTTCCTTGGCATCTTCAATAGTAACCTGCAATAGAGTTCGGTTCTCTGGATCCATTGTTGTTTCCCATAATTCCATTGGGTTCATTTCTCCCAGACCTTTATACCGCTGAATAAAAGGATTTATTATTTTCTCTTTTTTTAGAGAGGCTAAAATTTTATCTTTTCCATCATCAGTATAAACATATTCCACTCTTTTCCCTGACTGAATTTTATAAAGCGGCGGCTGGGCAATATAAAGATAGCCCTTTTCAATAATAGATTTTAAGTGGCGGAAGAAAAACGTCAAAAGCAAAGTCCGAATGTGTGAACCATCAGAGTCAGCATCCAAAGTTAGAATAACTCGATGATATCTTGCTTTTTCAATATTAAAGTCCTCGCCAATAGCAGTTCCTAGAGCGATAATTAAAGCCCTAATCTCTTTTGAAGACAAGATTTTATCTATTCTAGCTCTTTCAACATTTAAGATTTTCCCTCGCAATGGCAGAATAGCCTGAAATCTTCTATCTCTCCCTTGCTTTCCACTACCTCCGGCACTCTCGCCTTCAACTATAAAAATCTCTGATTCTTCAGGTTTTCTTGAAGAACAATCAGCTAATTTGCCTGGTAAAGCAAGCCCTTCTAAAACTCCTTTCCTTAAAACAGTTTCCCTAGCTGCTCTGGCTGCTTTTCTGGCCCGAGAAGATAAAAGACATTTTTCAATAATAACTTTAGCATCCTGCGGGTTTCTTTCTAAAAAATCAGTGAGATGCTCAGAAATCACTTGGTCAACAATTGTCTTAGCTTCAACGTTCCCTAATTTTGCCTTTGTTTGTCCTTCAAACTGCGGCTCCTTTATTTTAATAGAGACAACTCCAGTTAAACCCTCCCTTATATCTTCACCTGATAAATTGCCGTCTGCTTCTTTAAGAAAATCATTCTTTCTAGCCCAATCATTTAAAGTTCTGGTCAAAGCAGTCCTAAATCCAGTTAAATGGGTACCCCCTTCTCCAGTATAGATATTATTAGCAAAACTTTCTTCATGGCACTCATATTCTTCAGTATATTGAAATGCTGCCTCAACAAGTATATCCTTTTTCTCGCCAGAACAATAAAAAATATTTGGATTGCGAGAAGCAGAACCGTGAATCAAATATTTAATATAAGAGGCAAGCCCTCCTTCAAAGTAAAAACTATAGCTTATTTTTTCTTTTTCCCTTTCGTCTCTAACAATTATCCTTACGCCTTTAGTTAAATACGCCTGCTGACGCAAATGGTTTAAAATCCTCTTTTGATCAAATTTAATTTCTTTGAAAATTTCTAAATCCGGCTCAAAAGTAACCGTTGTGCCAGTTTTTTTGCAAGTTCCTACTTTCTTTAATTTCGTCTTAACCTTTCCCTTAGAATACTCCTGGCTATACTTACTGCCTCCTCTGCATACTTCAGCTTTTAAATAGCTAGACAGGGCGCAGACAACAGAAACTCCTACGCCATGAAGGCCTCCAGACACCTTATACGCCTCTCCCCCAAACTTGCCTCCAGCATGCAAAGTTGTCATAACTGTTTCTAAGGCTGATTTTTTTGTCTGAGTATGTCTCTCTACTGGGATTCCTCTTCCATCATCGCTTGTTTCTACTCTATTCCCTGGTAATAAAATAACTTCAATGTTTTTAGCATAACCGGCCATTGCTTCATCAAGTCCATTGTCAACCACTTCCCAAATCAAATGATGCAAACCGTCAGGACCAGTTGAACCAATATACATTCCAGGCCTTTTTCTAACAGGATCAAGACCCTCTAAAACATAGATATCTTTTGCTGTATAACTCTCGTCTTTCTTTTTTGGTTTTTCAATTGTTTTTTTCTTAGGCATAATTTTAACGTCTTACTTCCCAGTCTGGTTTTTTTTCAAGAGTTTTAATTATTTTATTCTGAATAGCATCTATCTCCTTTGATTTAAGTGTTCTATTCTCTGCTTGATAAACTATATGAAATGCTAAGTTCTTTTTCCCTTGAGCAATACTTTCTCCTTCATAAATATCAAAAAGGTCAACGTCTCTGATTAAAACACCTCCAGCAATATTAATTTTATTCAATACATCTACAACTTTGATATCTGTTGGCACTAAAATTGCCAAATCGCGGACAGCTGCCGGATATTGAGAAATTGGCTGATATTCGTGTTCTTCTGAACAAATCTTTGTCAATTCTTCAAAATCAATATCAAATACAATGGCTTTTCCATTTTTTAATATCTTTGACGAAATCTCTCCTAAGAATCCAATCTCCTCATTACCAATCTTAATTTCAGCAATTTTTCCTGACTGCCAAATAAAGATTTTACTTTGCTCAGGAGTTGCTTTATGCTCGTCATACCAAATATCACTTATTCCAAGCTTATTCAATAATGAATCTACTACTCCTTTTAATCGGTAAAACTCATCTCCTCCTTTCTTTTGAGCAATCAATCCGCTCAACATCTGTTTTTCCTGACCTCTAAATATCTTCCCTAATTCAAAAATCTTAATTTCATCAAAATACCTAAAATTATCTACAACATTCTTGAGCAAATTTGGAATCAAGTTTGGTCTTAAATATCTCTGCTCCTTGCTCATTGGATTCTCTACTTCAATTATCCCCTTGCCTTCATAGCCAAAAATCTTAGCTTCTTTTTCTCCAATAAAAGAATAATTATATACCTCTGTGAATCCAAGTTCTTTTAAAATGTTCTTAGTAGCATCTTCCCAGAAAATTCCAAAATTCCTTCTAGGAGGAATTAAAGAAACAACTGGAAAAGTAGAAGGTATTTTCTCATATCCATAAATCCTGCCAATTTCTTCAATTAAATCTTCTTGTAAAGAAATATCTAATCTAAATGTGGGTACGACCACATTTAGAATTTTCAATTTACAATTTTTAATTTTTAAACCTAACCTTTCTAAAATTCTTTTAACTTCTTTTCCAGGAATCTTTATTCCTAGTAATTTCTCAACATAATTCAAATCTAATTTAATCTTTTTGGGTTGAACCTTTTTAGGATAAAAATCAATTATCTGAACTATTTTACCTTCACCAAGCTTGGTTAAAAGAAAATATGTTCTTTCTAAAGTAGAAATTGTTAAATTTGGATCTATTCCCTGAGAATATATATTTGATGCTTCAGTTCGATGGTTTAATTTTTTTACAGCTTTATAAATCGTCTGTCTATCAAAATTCCCTGCTTGCAACACAATATTTTTTGTCTTTAAATCTATTTCAGTTAACTTTCCGCCCATAATACCAACCAAATCAATCAATCTGTTTTTATCTTCAATAACAAGCATTCCCTTATCTAAAGTATGACTACTGTCATCCAAAGTAACTAATCTCTCTCCATTTTTTGACTCTCGTAAAATCATCTGATGACCTTGAATTTTATCATAGTCAAAAGCATGTAAGGGTTGACCTATTTCCAACATCACATAATTAGTTAAATCAACAATATTATTTATAGAACGAAGACCCACTGATTCTATTTTTTCTTTTAACCATTTTGGAGACGGACCTACTTTTACTCCTTCTACTACTATTGCTGAATAACGGGGAACTAATTTAGGACATTTAATTTTCAAGTTAATTAACCCAATTTCGCCCTTTTCTTTTTTTAATCTTTTTCTTTTTAACGGCTCTAAATCTCTATCCAATATGGCTGATATTTCTCTAGCCACTCCCCAATGAGACAAACAATCATGACCCCTATTTGGCAATACATCTATATCTAAAACATAATCCTTGCCAACTTTCTTAATTTCCTCAACCTCAAAACTATGCATAGTTAAAACCTGCGCCAGTTTTTCTGGCTTTGGAAGTTTAACATATTGTTTTAACCAATTATATGAAAATACCATAATTAGAATTGCTCTAAAAATCTAAGATCACTACTATAGAATAATCTAACATCATTTATCTTATACTTCATCATGGCCAATCTATCCATTCCTATTCCAAAAGCAAATCCCTGCCAATTCTTAGGATTAATTCCTCCTGCTTTTAAAACATTCGGATGAACCATGCCTGCTCCCATTAATTCTATCCATCCAGTTCTTGAACAAGTGCTACATCCTTTTCCATTACAAACTAAACAAGTCATATCTACTTCAAAACTCGGTTCAGTAAATGGAAAAAAGCTTGGTCTTAAACGGGTTTTAATTTGCTTCGCAAAAAATCTTGAAAGAAACTCCTGAATAATTGCTTTAAAATTAGCTGCTGAAATATCTTTTCCAACCATTAATCCTTCTATCTGATAAAAATTAGTTTCATGGCTGGCATCGGTTGCTTCGTGTCTAAAAATCCTGCCTGGAACAATAATTCTAAACGGCGGCTGATGTTTTTCCATATAGCGAATCTGAACAGGCGAAGTATGGGTTCTTAAAAGTTTTCCATTTTTCAAATAAAACGTGTCCCACATATCTCTTGCAGGATGATCTTTCGGAATATTTAAAGCATCAAAATTATACCATTCGTTTTCAACCTCAAAACCCTCAATTACTGAAAAACCCATTGCCTGAAAAATCTCTTCAATTTTTCTCTTAACTAAAGTCAAAGGGTGTAAATGCCCAATTTCATGCTTTTGTCCAGGCACTGTTACATCAAATGTATCCTTTTTTGTTTCAATTTTAAGAGGCTTTCTCATTCTTTAATTATACCTTAAAATAACCTTAAAATCAACTAAAAATTGGGGATAAAAAACAATAAAAAAAGCCGCTGAGATATTATATCCAACGGCTAATCAATTTTTGAGATTTTTCAATCTTTTCCAACAAACTCTGCCCAAATAGCTTTGGGCTCATAAGGAAGAGATCCAATTTCGCAGTATGGACACTCATTCTTCCTACCTGCCCATAATTGTTTTTCAGCCAAAGAAACTACCTTTAGGTTACCGTAATCTACTGGGAGTTTTTTAGGTCGGTGCACAACAACACAAATATACGGCAGAAACACAATCCTCTCATCTTTTCTATTTATTGCCCGGCGAACTTTCCATGCTGTCCCAAGAGTACCAGCAGACTCCTCAACCTGAAGAATCTTTGAGCTCGAAGGAATGTCGCCATTCCAAATTTGCTCTTTTGGGTTGTCTGGATGTTTTTCAGTAAAAATATGGGAAACTCCGGTAATTTTTGCCACCTCGTAAGAAAGGGTAATTGCTGAATAGGAAGATCCTGCGACATAATCAAATCTACCTATTAAGTCAAGTTCTTTTATTCTTCCCACCAACTGCTCAGCAAAAATTGCGCAAAGATTAGGTTTCATACTGAATAATCTCCTGCAATTGTAGTAACCGCCACTGCATTCTCCACTGGCCAATTTAGCGTGCGGCTTATCAGGACTAAGATCTCCCTCATATAACCACTCGCATTTATAAGCATTAAAATATTTAAAAACTTGCTCCGGAGATATCGCTCTACGTCTCCACCACTCCAGATCATCTGGTAGGTTTAATATATCGGTCATCTTCTATTCCTTTCATTCTTAGTTTTTTTCATTTTCTTTCTCTTTTCATATCTTTTCTAACATACATTGTTGGTATACATCCCCAAGGAAATTTAAAGAATATTGAGCCAAAGCTTATTGCTTTTGCACCGATTTTTCTCAATTTCGCGATATCCTCAAACTCCCATACGCTGGGTCCTATCACCGGGATTGATGTCATAGAAACAAGCGTCTTTACAAATCCCCAAGTATGGGGCTGGGCTACTTTTCCTGAAACTCCTCCGCCTCCTAAATGAACAAAAGGGCTCTTCCTGTCTGGAAAAATAACCACCCAAGGAACGCTGTTAATTGAGATTGCCTCAACAATTCCTTCAACTTTTGGAAGAATTGATTTAATGTCATGAACTACTGAAAGCTTAAGAATCAATGGAAAACGACTTACTTTTTTTACGGCCTTACATCCATCTATTATCTTTTGGCTATTCTCTAAAAAATCTCCTTTAGTATTTGGGCATGACCAATTCAGTTCCAAGCCGACTAAATCAAAATCGTTCAATATATGCGCCATTTCAACAAGCTCATATATATTATCAGAAAGAATTGAACCTACTAAAGGAATCTTTTTTCTATCTGCATGAATGCCTTTTTCTTCGCACCACCACCCAATACCTTTATTTGTAAGCCCAACAGCATTAACCATGCCGACAATTCTTCCATCTTGAAAAATTGGCTGAATACATCCCCAGGGCCAATACCAATGATAATTTCCTTTCCTTGGATTAAAAGTGACAGTCTTTGCGACTACTGTAAACAAAGCCGGGTCAAACAACTTTTTCCAATGACTAAGAAAAAGTCGTTCATGAAGCCATCCTTTTCCATCAAAACCTAATGCCCCGCTCGCAACCATATATTCAAACTTATGTCCATTAGAAAGTATAATCATATTTATCTTCTCCTTTCTTTTGTTTCAATCTTTTATTTGGTTTTCAACGAACGAAACGTAATACTATTTTTAGCAATATAACAACTTTTTGTCAAACAAAAATGTTGTTGACATCGGATGTCAACAGACTTTTTGTCAACAAAAAAAGCCCGAAAGGGCTTTTTGCTGTTATGCGCGGGCGATGGGATTTGAACCCACGATCTCCGCCGTGACAGGGCGGCACTTTAAACCGGACTAAGCTACACCCGCATGTGCCGGTGGTGAGATTTGAACTCAACGACCTTGGCCTTATGAAGACCCCGCTCTAACCACTGAGCTACACCGGCCTAAAATCTTGTTGCGGGGACAGGAATTGCACCTGTGTCTCGAGGTTATGGGCCTCGCAAGATACTACTTCTCCACCCCGCAGACCCATTTTACTATATTTTTCAGAAAAAATCAAGGCATAGAAAAAACTAAAACATCTCTAATGTCCTGAAGGTTTTTTCATAAATTCCCAGCACTTTTCTTGCATTCTCCAAATTCAATTCATAATCAGGATCATGAACAACATTATTGCGGATTTTATGAACTTCCCAAATCTGCTCTATATTAGGCAAAATAGTTGAATCTAATTGCTCTAATATCTTTGCCATTGTTTCTCCTTTATACCCCATTTTCTTTAAAATATCATTAAGCAAGCTGTCTGCTTCAATTACTGCCAATTTATAATCTGCTTCTTTGCCAGTTTCTAATCTTTTTAAAACTTTAGCCCATTGTTTAAAGGTCTTCTTCGCCCCAAACGGCCTATAAATAAAAAACTCTGTCCAATTTTCTAAAAAGCGTCTCTTAAGCCAAGAATTCTTTGAAAGAAGAAAGATAATAGCAAGAAAGAAAAGCGCGCCAATAAGTATAAAAGTAATCTTTAGATAAAATAAAAGTGTTGGCGATGTTATAAGGGAAAGTATATTATTCATAGATTTTACTAATTTCTAATATTTTATTTTCTTCAAACGGCTTACCAATAATTTGTAAACCAACTGGCAGCTTACCTATAGAGCCAACTGGTACAGAAACAGCAGGCAAACCAACTAAGTTTACCGAAGCAGTAAAAATATCAGAAAGATACATTGAAACAGGATCTTTAATCTTTTCTCCCAGCTTAAAAGCTGTAAATGGAGAAGTGGGAGTAAAAATAACATCAACTTTCTTAAAAGCCTTATCAAAATCATGTCTAATCAAAGTTCTAACTTTTTGGGCTTTTAGATAATAGGCATCATAGTATCCTGCAGAAAGAGCATAAGTTCCTAACATAATTCTTCTTTTAACCTCATCTCCAAAGCCCTGTGCCCTAGTTTTCAAATAAACCCCTAATAAATCTTTATCAGGTTTTGATAAACCATATTTTACTCCATCGTATCTTGCCAAATTAGCTGATGCCTCAGAAGGCATAATGATATAATAAACAGCTAATGCGTATTCTGTATGAGGCAAGCTGATTTCTTCAATCTTAGCCCTCATTCCTTTTATTTCTTTAATTGCTTGTCTAACTATCTTCTCTACTTCTGGATCCATGCCTTTAATAAAATACTCTTTTGGAATCCCGATTTTAATAGTTTGTAGTTTGTAGTTTGTAGTTTGTAGTTTTGGCGACTCCACGCTAGTTGAATCTAACTGGTCTTTGCCGGAAATAACGTCAAATACAATCTGTGCATCTTCTGCGGTTTTTGTAATAGGACCGATCTGGTCTAAAGAAGAAGCAAAAGCAATTAAACCATAACGGGAAACTGCTCCATAAGTCGGTTTTAATCCATTTACTCCGCAAAAAGAAGCTGGCTGCCTAATAGAGCCGCCGGTATCAGAACCAAGGCTATAACAGCATAAATCAGCAGCAACAGCAGCTGCTGACCCGCCAGAGCTCCCTCCAGGCACTCTGGTTAAGTCATGAGGATTTTTGGTTGGGAAAAAGGCAGAATGTTCGGTTGAAGAACCCATAGCAAACTCATCAAGATTGGTTTTTCCTAAAATTACAGCTCCAAGTTCTTTAAGCTTTTTAATACAAGTTGCATCATAAGGAGCAACGTAGTTTTCAAGAATTTTAGAAGCGCAAGTTGCTTTTATTCCTTCAACTAAAATATTATCTTTAACAGCTACAGGAACTCCAGCCAAAATTGGGATTTTCTTGTCTTCTGAAATTAATCTATCAACTTTTTTTGCTTGAGAAAGAGCTAAATCGTCAGTAACTGTTATAAAAGCAGAAATCTTTTTATCCTGCTTCTTAATCTTATTTAAAAAAAACTTGGTTAATTCTAATGCTGAAAATTTCTTTTCTAAAAGTCCTTTGTGAGCTTGGACTATAGTCAAGTTGTTCATTTAAACACTGCCTTTACTTTAATGTGTCTTTTCTTTTTGTCAGGAGCAGCTGCAATTAGTTTATCAACCACTTGTTCTGGCTGGCTTTCTGCCCTATCCTGCCTCATTACATCTAATCTTTCTTTAAAATAATATTCAACTGGATGAAAAGTTGGTTCAACATTTGAAACATCAACCTTTTTTAAAGAGTTAAAATAATCCAAAATCGAAGAAAGATCTTCTCTAAGTTTTCCAATTTCTTTCTCTTTTAATTCAATTCTGGCTAATTTTGCGATATGATTAACTTGCTGTTTATTTATCATTTTAACATTTTAACATCTAAACATTTAAACATTATGCTCGAATGTTAAAATGCTTAAATGTTTAAATGATTACTTTGGTGGTTCCATTTCTTCGTTCTCAGCTAATATCTCATGTAATTGCTCAAGATCTTCTAAAACCATTCCTGCTCCCCTAACCATTACAGTCATTGGATCTTCAATAATTTTAACAGGAATCTTCACTTCTTCTTGAATTAAAAAAGCTAATCCTTTAAGTAAACTGCCTCCGCCTGCCAAATAAATCCCTTTGGCCATAATATCAGCTAAAAGTTCAGGAGGAGTTTCTTCTACTGTTGTCTTTATAGCTGTAACTATCTGCTTTACTGACTTGGCTAAAGCCCTTCTGATATCTTCATCATTAACTAATATTTCTTCCGGCAGTCCAGTAATTAGATTTCTTCCTCTTAAAGGAAGCTCTCTTTTTTCTTTTAAAGAATGGGCAGATCCAATTCCAATTTTAACCTCTTCAGCTCCTCTTTCTCCTATTAACAACTTATATTCTTCTTGAGCAAATTGAACTATGTCTTCATTAAGCTTATCTCCGGCAATACGCAAGCTCTTGGCAATAACTACTCCTCCCAGAGAAATTACTGCTACTTCAGTTGTTCCTCCTCCAATATCAACAATAAAATTACCACCAGCTTCCTGAACTGCTAATCTTGCTCCAATAGCTGCTGCCATTGGCTCTTCTATTAAAAAGACATCTCTTGCCCCAGCATTCCTAGTAGCATCACGAACTGCCTTCTTCTCAACTTCGGTAACTCCGTAAGGAATGCCAACAATAATTCGAGGTCTTGGTCCTAAAATGAATTTCCTTTTATGAACCTTTTCAATAAAATACTTCAACATCTGCTCTGTAACCTCAAAATCAGAAACCACTCCGTCAACCAAAGGCCTGGTAGCTACAATATGAGCTGGAGTCCGACCAACCATTTTTTTAGCTTCCTCACCAATTGCCAAAATCTGTCCTGTTTTCTTGTTTATGGCCACAACTGACGGCTCGTTAATAACTATTCCTTTGCCTTGAACATAAACCAAAGAATTGGCAGTTCCTAAATCAATCGCTATATTATTTGAGATATATGAGAAAATTTTATTAAGCATACTTTTTTCTTGTCTCTATTTTTAAGTTCTACAAAATTATTCTTTAATGTTTTTTCACTCACAACTAAGCGAATTGGAATACCGATTAAATCTGCTTCAGCAAACTTCTCCCCAGGAGTTTTATCAGTTCTATCATCATATAGTACTTCAACTCCTCTCTTTTGTAAATCTTTATATACTTTCTCAGCTGCTTGTTTAACTTTTTTACTATTCTCAATCTGAATCAAATGAATATCAAAAGGGGCTATCTCTCTAGGCCAAATAATTCCATTTTTATCGTTATTATTTTCAACAACAGCTCCCATTACTCTGGGAAGACCAATTCCATAACACCCCATTATAACTGGCTTTTCTTTTCCTTGCTTATCTTTAAATTTTAATTCAAACGGTAAAGAGTATTTTGCGCCAAGTTTAAAAATGTTCCCAACTTCAACTGATTTTTCTTGCTTAAAATCATTTGATCCGCATTCTGGACATTTTTTAAACTCTTTTTTAATTTCTTTGTTAATGCCTAAAGAGCACTTTTTACATACATATATTATATCTTCTCCTGATTCTGTAATTGCCTGATACTCATGAGAATATTTTGAAAAACTTCCACCAGAAGCAAGTGTTTTATGCGCAAAAATTCCGCATCTTTTAAAAATCTTATCGTATGCTCTTGATGTTCTTTTATAATATTTATCTAGATCAATCTCATCTCTATGAAAAGAATATAAATCTTTCATTACAAATTCTCTTGTCCTAAGTAATCCTGATTTAACGCGCAATTCATTTCTAAATTTTGTTTGAATTTGAAATAAATAAAAAGGCAGGTCTTTATACGACAAGACAAACTTTTTAGCTAAAGGAGAAATAACTTCTTCATGCGTAGGGTTTAAAACATATTCTTTTTTGTTTTGCCCTTTTAATTTGAAAAGTTCCTCAAAGGTTTTCCAACGTCCTGTTGTTTCCCAATTTTCTTTTGGCGTTAAAACTGGCATTAAAATCTCTTGCCCATCTATATTAACCATCTCTTGCCTAATAATATCTTCTATTTTTTTGAGAACTCTAAATCCTAAAGGTAAAAATGTGAATAAACCAGCTGCTACTTGATCAATAAACCCAGCTCTTGTTAAAAGAGTATGAGATAATGCTTTTGTGTCTTTCGGCGCCTTTTTTAATGTTTTACAAAAAAGCTTTGATTGTCTCATATTATTTTAAAACAATCTAATAACGTCTTTAATAGTTATCCAAATCATTAAAGCAATTAACAAGAAAAAGAAAGTAGCGCTCACTTTTTGAACAATCTTGTCATTTAAGGGCCTCCCCTTTAATTTCTCAATAACCAGAAATACGAACCATCCGCCGTCTAACGCTGGAATTGGCAGAATATTAATTAAAGCAAGAGAAATAGAAATTAAAGCTATAAACTGCAAGAAATAACTTGTTCCTAAGGCTCCTACATCAACAAAAAGTTCAAAAATTCTCACTGGTCCTCCAATCTCAACGCCAGGAGGAACTCCTTTGCCCTGAAATAAGCTTGAGAAAACCATTCCCCATCCTCTAACTACTGCCACTGTTAAAACTCCTGTAGCTTTAACTCCTTCAACTGGAGCTATATACCAAGGATAGGACTTTAAAGCTGTTCTAATTAAAGCTATTCCCATAGGACCTTCTCCTTCAGGAAAAGAAACTCTGGGAATTAAAGAAACATCAAAAAGCTCATCACCTCGTTGAATTGTTAAAATAATCTCTTGGCCTTTATAAGTCTCTGTAAGATCTTGAAGTTCTTTTACTTTATTAATTGAAAATTGAAAATTAGAAATTGAAAATTTTTGGATGGTATCGCCTATCTTTAATTCAGCTGCTTCAGCTGGCGATTCAGACGCAATAGCAGCAATTTGAACTTTAGGATCTTTTAGAATACCGCCCTCTTCATCACTTATTGCTGATGGAACCCCTATTCCCATAACAATGCTTAACAAAATTGCAGCCACTATCCAGAAAACAACAACTCCGCCTAAAATAATAAGGGACTTCTGATAAAATGGTTTTTCGCTGAAACTTCTTGGATCTTCTATTCTTTCCTCATGTCCATAGATTTTAACAAAAGCTCCAAAAGGCAGAAGATTTAAAGAATAAATTGTCTCCCCTATTTTTTTTCCAAACAATCTGGGAGGATAACCAATACCAAACTCTTCAACTTTAACTCCAAACTTTTTAGCTAAAGCAAAATGCCCAAGCTCGTGTAGAATTATCAAGCCGATTAAACTTATAAATGCAATAATAATTGTAAGAATCATATTATTGTGAAATTTCTTTTTTCTTCCTCTCCCCCATCTCGTCAATTTTCTCATTATATTCATCCACTAATTCCTGAAGCTTGTCTTTTGCCCTAAATTTATCATCTTCTCTAATCTCTCCGTCTTTTGTCTTCTCTTGAACTTCCTCCCACGCCTCTCCTCTCCAATGCCTTATTGT
>Ga0315539_1001036_pt1 | contig 20792 bp, 30 predicted proteins | sample SalMarSW160150MG_FD_203097 | JGI IMG/M metagenome (GOLD analysis project Ga0315539, IMG submission 203097) | Salt marsh sediment microbial communities from the Plum Island Ecosystem LTER, Massachusetts, United States - Salt Marsh Sediment SW1601-150 ... | reverse complement strand
GCAGTGTAGACTGTGCTTCCTTCAAATAGGAAGTTGCTGCCAAAATCGTAGAGGTTGCCATGACCATAGCTTATGCTTACCATTAGGTTGTATCCCTCTCATAGGTTAGGTTGTAGGTGACGCTGTGCAGTATCCAGCCGCCCATCCACCTGTCATTCTTTGATACTCTGTTTAGGCTGCGGTATGTATCGACTGCTGGGTCGACAGGGTAGGTCTCAACGATCCTTCTGAGTTCGGCTTCCGCCTTCCAACGTAGCTCGGTGCCCGTGATTCCCGTCTTGTCTACCGTGTAGATGCTGATGGGCACGGTTTCTCTGTAGCCTATGATTGTTCCGTCCCAGTCCAGTTTTGCGGCTGTGGTGGGCGTGTCCACGCTGAATATGATGTCTATGTTTTTTGTTCCGTAGAACACGAGTTTGAGGGGGTATGGGGGGTCGCTGAAGTGTACGATGAATGCTGCGTTGGTTGCGCCGTTGTCTTCTTTCATGTTGGCGGCTGTCAATTTATCGTCTAAAAATACCTTTGTCCTTTGTCTCGGATCGTACACCATTTTTATATCACATTAACCTTTATTAGTGAATTGTAAATGGAGGAAAACCCATGCCGATGAGTAAAGAGGAAAGAAGGCGGCATGATGCAGAATATCATCGAGAGGCACGTAAACGACCTGAAGTTAAGGAACGGGAAAAATTGGCACATCTGAAATATCGAGCAACACATTACGAGGAATGTTTAGAACGTGATCGTGAATATTATCGCAAACATCGAAAAGAGTGCATTTCTCGCACAAGAGAATATTATCGTAAGAATCCTGATAGGTATAAAGAGCAAACAAAATTGCGTATGCGTAAGTGCCGATTAGATCCAATGGTGAAAGCCAAAGAGAAAGTAAAGGCAAAAGAGTACTATTACAAGAATAGAGACAAAATGTTAGATTATAGAAAAATTTATTGTACAAATAATAAAGACAAGGTCAACAAACTCCATCGTGAGTACATGACAAATAAGAAAGAAATGCGGTTTGCAATCAATCAAGCAAACTATTATTATCCTATCATATCTAATTGTGAAGTTTGCGGTTCAGAACATAGATTACAACATCATCATGAAAACTATGCAGAACCATTAAATGTGATTACGGTTTGTCAACAATGTCATACTGGATTAACTGTCAATTCAATCAATGTGTAGTTTTTGTCCTGTTTCTTGCGTCGTAAACCATGATACTTCACTCATGTTATTCATGTAGTGGGAGATGGGTTAGCTGGCACTCGTACGCGATTAGCTGGTCGCCGACGTAGTGGCTCTTGATGCTGTCTATGACGTAGTAGGTGCCTGCTGAGTCTTTGATTTCGTCGCCTTCGCTGATTGTGTCTTTTGTGAAGCCTACTGCGTCGCTTCTGAAGATTACTCCCATAGCTGTGACCATCTGCATTGCTGCTTTGCCAACTATGAGCATTTCTATTGTTGCGGCTCCAGCAAAGCTTTTCGCGTATATTCCTGTGGTGCCATCCTGTGCGCCCAATGATAGGACATAGTGGGTTACGTCTACGCTTGCGCCTAATCCTGTGATTCTTCTTTTTAGCTGCTCGTACTGTTGGAAGTGACTCAAGGTGCTACACCGTGGTTCTGAATGTGTAGTCTACCGTGGCGGTTTGCCCATCTGCTACAGTGACGGTTCCTGTGGTGTCACGGACAATACAGAAAATATATCCGGTAACCATTGTTGACCCGCTAACACACCACGTTTTCAAGTATATGCCACATTCTTCTATTGTCACATTTCCGCCGCTGTTGTTGATGAAGGGTCTTTGTATTTGGAAGTCCACGTTTGCGCCTACAACTGCTGAAGTTACCCAAGTGTGTGAGGTGTAATCAAGTTCTCCAGCGGCTGCACCATCAGCGATTTGTGTATTCAGTTTGTAATCGGTATTGTCTTCTGCAGTGTTGTCACTGCCAACGACTATTCCATAAGTGTCGTCGTCTTCTGGTGCGTCTACAGCAAAAAAATAACGCGGTACAGCAGTGGTAGCACTATTCATAGTATCCATTGCCGCTGCTCTCGATGTGTTACCTGTATCTATAATGTTTACGGTATCACCTGCTCCTCCCCATGCATGTCTAAAACTAAATTCTAGTAACTGCAAGAACTGTTTAACAAAACTATGACTTAATCGCTTGCGTGTTCTTCTGATTATTTTTCCTGTTTTAGTATCCGTTATGGTTATTTGCCAAAACAGTTTTAGTGGTGTGTACATTTTGTTTTGTCATCTCCATTTTATACTACTTGAACATCCAAAATCGTGCCTATTGAACAGGTGAATGTTTGATTATTTCTTGGGCCATCAACGTCCAAGACTGTGCCTATTGAACAGGTTTTCTCAGTGTTATCGTACGCCACTACATCATCAAGAATAGACTCTATCGTCAATGGTTTAAACAATGCTACTCCAACATTCAATGATAATCCTCCCTCAGTCGGCGGTGCAGGATAAGGGTACACTACGTCTGACTGCGTGTAGGGAAACAGCATAGCCAGTTCGCATTCGTAGTAGATTGTCTTGTCTCCGAAGGCATGCTCAACCACAGTGTTAACCACATAGTCTAAACCGTTGGCATCCTCGATTCTGTCGCCCTCAAACACCTGCGTGTCAGTGTACCCCGTAGCCACATTCTGGCTGTCCACTCCAGACGGCAGAACCACAAAAGATGGCTCATGCGGAACCAGAATCATGTCTATCGTAGACGGGGTGAACCCTTGCGCGTACTGTCCAGTCTCTGAATCTTGCGCACCCAAAGCCAACGCGTAGTACGTAACCTCAGTTGACACACCCAGCTGCTCTAGTCTGCGTCTTATCTGCCCGAAGTCAGGTGCGGACAAAGCTTCTTCCCCTCAACCTGTTGATGCCCTGCATTATCATCATCATGTGAAGCTTATACTGAGGGTCAGATATTATCGCTGTTACCCCCAGCCCGCCTATGCCAACGTTTGGTCCCTTATCCAAGTACGCTCGCACCAGAAGTGCAGCTAACGCTCTGACTATCGGCGCTTGCGCGGCTGTGACGGTGACCGTTTTGCTTCCTGCGCCTCCGCCGCCCATGTTGCTTATTGTTGTTCCTGCTTCGCCGTTTATGTAGTCTATGGCGTCGTCTATGAGGTACTCTACTCTTGTTAGGGCTGTGACTGCGGTTGCATGTATGTCCGTGGTTGCCCAGTTGTTTCTGTCAAGTAGGGTTTGTGCTGTTATTGTCGCCATACAAAATATCTCCTATCGTAACATTTAATAAACAGGATAACCATAATATACATGGTGAATCAAATGAGCAAACAAGCAACTCTACTAATTACTCTCATCACATTGAATGTGGCTGACGTAGCCACCACACTGCACGGCTTCTCGATAGACGCCGCAGAGCTTAACCCCCTATTCTCTGTCAACCTGATCCCCCTCAAGCTGCTGTTAACCGTTGTCTACGCGGGAATCTTTGTTGCAGCATATAAATTCTGTGCCGCAAAGAACGTTCCAAAAGGCTTACTGGCGCTTAACGTCAACCTTCTGGTCTTGGTCGGCATCTACACAGCTGTTATAGTAAACAACCTCACCATCTTAACTATCATCTGGGGGATATAGGATGACGCTTTGGTGTGACTGCTGCGGAGACCAAGTTAAAGTCGTTTATCCGTGCAAGTTTGTGTTCTATGATGGAACAAGCATCGATTTCAATGTGTGTATAGACTGTATGGAGCGCGGCAAACTTGTTATTGATTTGCCGCGAAAAAAGCGGATTTCAGAGATTGTGATGCGGATACGCGACTTGAAGAAAACAGAGTAACGGGCTAAAAATACGCCTTAGCTTTTTTTGCTGTTTAGGCTAGACTAAACCACACAAAGATGGCAACGTTATTCTTTGGTGTAGATTGTGATTTGACTGAAGCGTACACGACCATCTAAACTTCGGATTGGGGGACTGCATTTCACCAGTCGGGTTTCAACGTTCAGCCCCAGCAGGCATGCCTGCTTCAGAAAGTCGGATTCGTTGTATGTGTTGTGGAAGAACAGCAGCATCTCGAAGTCGTGTTTGCTTTCGTTGAAGCTTGCATGTTTCTCTATGAGCGCGTAGACGGTTTCGTTTCTCCATCTGTCCTCTAGGGTTATTATCTGCTTTTTTGCGACGCGCGCCATCTCCTTTAGGGCGCGGCGCCATTCTCCGGGTTGCAGATGTATGAGAAGGTCTTTGCAGTATACGGTGTCGAAGCTTTCGTCTTTGAATCTGAGGTTAAGCACGTCGCCGACTTCTGCGGGGGCGCCTCTCTGTTTGGCGGCTTCAACAAACTTTGGGGTGATGTCTACGCCCAGATATTTGATGCAGCCGTCTTTATAGTGATCGTAGTCTAGTCCTATACCGCAGCCTATGTCGAGGACTGATTTGCTGGTTTTCTTTATGTGATCTGCAATCCATGCGCGTCCTTTGTGGTTGACTTGCTCTTGCGTGTTCTGCCATGTTAGCGGGTTTCCGGGCATCTTCTGCCATTGACTGTAATAGTTAGGGGTGTCTAGTTCAGTCAACAGAATGCCTTCATTATTTTTTCTCCGCGCAGCCGTTGCCAGAGTGTGCGTGTGTCCTTCCACATCATGCAGACTCCTCGTTTGGTTGTGACTTTGCCGGGGTAGCAGCATTCTCTGTTGAGTCTTGTGGGACGTTTTGTGTTGAATTGGAACCAGTGGCAGTTTAGGCAACTGCGATTGTATTCGCTAATTTTTGGGATTCCCACCATCTTTTCTGTTCTCCTTTGCCTGTCTTATTCCCATCCAGATGTTTTTCATCTCGCGGTAAAAGTTCATGTTCTGAACTATCATGGGCTTACCCGGATACATCTTGTTTGCCTCTTCACATTTCTGCACGTCCTCTCCTTTGTGTACCCAGAAGCCGACGATGTCGTTGACTTTGATTAGGTGAAGCAGGTTGCCGCAGAAGTTGCATCGTTTAACCTTGTCTGTGTCCGGGGGTAGGCTGAGTTTTTCGAGCACTTGGCTGTAGGTTATTTTTTGTTTAGCCACCTTTTTTACACCTTGGTGTAGGTAATTCGTTATTTTTAAATCGTTTCATCCAATTACAATAAGCGCATAATAGTTGATAATCTTTTGAACCGTTTTTTAACTCATTGTAGACTTTTTTAAGATATTGAGGGTACCTACCAGAATTTATTCTTCTCCCCTTTTGATATGCTCCACCGTTAACATGGTCAATATGTAAAGCTCTTTTATCTAACTTTTCAGGTGAAATGGGGCAAGTTGGATTATTACATTTGTTTCCTAATAAATCTAAAATCAGTTTTCTGTATTTTTGAATTTTTTTATGATGGTTGCGACTTTGCAAAAAATTAACTCTTTCTGGGTTTTCTAGTCGCCATTTTCTAGAGGATTCAATTGCACATTGTTTACACAAATAATATCTTCCGTGTTTTTTATCTACGAAAGACTTAAACCAATTTACATCTTTAACTAGAACTACACCACATTGACGGCACTTGTTTATTTTTTCGTCCACCAATCAACCCACCCTTTGTTGAATTGGTACTCGTGTACTCTGCAGCGTCTGCACATGGGGATTTCGTTCCATCTGCCCTCTGTGTGCAGTTTCCTGAATTTGGCGAATTCGAGGCTGTTCCACATTTTCTCTGCTGATTGTTCGATTACGTTGCCGAGGACGTGTTCGTCGTTGTAGTCGATGCAGCAGGGCACCACGTTGCCGTTTGAGTGGATGTTCATTCCCGTCCACAGTCGCTGGCAGGGCACACGCGGGGCTGGCTTGCCCATGTATCGTGTTTGGTCGCCTGCTAGGTCTGGGATGTCGCCGTGGAAGGTGTCGTACTGCACGTTTGCGACGCTGTCGACGTAGCTTGTGACGTCGCCGTATCCTGCTATTGCGTCCATGATTTCTGGCACAGATAGTACGTGCAGGGTTATTTTTGGTTTGAGTCGTTTGGTTAGTTGCCTGTAGAGGTAAAATTTTTTGATGTTGATGATTGTGCGTTCTCGGTTTAGTGGGGGCTGCCATTTCCTGTATAGTTCTTCGGTTGGTCCGTAGAAGCTGATGTGGAGTTCGTCGAGGATTTGTGTGTCTACTATGCCTTTGATTGTTGCGTCGGGGAGGTGGTTCATGTTGCTGTAGACGATTGTCTGACAGGCTGGGTTGCGTTGTTTGATGTTGGCTAGGATTGGGACTAGGCGGGGTTCGAGTGTGGGGTCCTGCATGAGGAAGGGGCAGACCGCGTCGACTTTGGGTGCGACTTCGCGGATTATCTTTGAGATTAGACTCCACGGCGCTTGTGGACGTTTCTTCATTTTGTCGTGTGGGCACATGAGGCACCGTGCGTTACAAATTGTGCTTGTTTCAAATTGAACAAATCTAGGGAAGGGGGGGTTATCGATGAATTCCTCGAAACTCATCTGCTCTACGGTTTGAGTCACGAAGAGTCACCAAACCAGTTAATGAACCATGCTTGTGCTCGTGCATTTCCACTAATTATATCATTAAAATCATCAAAATTTGGGAATTCTTTTTTTGCCAAGTCAATCTTGATAAAACACATTCCAAGAGCATATTTTTTCAGTTTACTTCCAGCAAATTTAATATTATTTTGTAAGTCAGGAATTTCTCTAAGTATCATTTCAAGATTATTGCCAAAATTTGCTTCTATTCGCTTTTTTAGTTCTCCCTCATCCACGTTGACTCACCACTGGTAGACTCTTCGTGGCAATCGCTTATAAAATCTTTGTTAGTATGCTTTGCCGTCTGGGTCGAAGTGTGGAATGTGCAAGTCTACGGCGCAGGCTGTTGTGAAGCCGTGCCACAGCGCTAGAGTCATGAAGTGGATGTCTTCGCTGTGGTACGCGTTGTCGGGCGTGACGCCCCAGTCAATCATCTCCAGCACCCTGCGCTTGATTAGGGCGCAGCCGTCGCCGCCTGTGATGCCCCAGACTGTCCGTTTGCGTTTCCAGTTTGGGTCGAACATGAGGGGAATCATGACGGGGCAGTGGAGCCATGCCAGCCGAAGCTCATCCAGCACAAGCGGGTCAAGCTCGTCTTTGAACTTCTCTAGCTCCTGCGGCATCCATGCGTAGCGCCACACAAGCGGGTAGGTGCCGCATCTTTGGTCTACGTTTGGGCGCTGGTAGCAGAGTCCGATGCTGATGTCCGCGTCGGCTTTCTGTAATCTGTGGATGGCGTTGCGTGGGGGCGGGTTGTCTCCGCCCAGCAGCAGGAAGTAGGGGATGTCGGTGTCTAGGAAGGCGTCTCTGAGGACTGTTTTGTTTCTGAGGATGGGCTGGTATCGGGTCATGCGCTCCTTTTTGCTGAGTGGCACGTAGTGAATGTGCCATGTGACGTTGTCGGGCCATTTGACTGCTTCGTTGAGTTTTTTGAGTCTACGTTTGAAGTCGCCGAAGAGCTTGTTGTCGTATCCTCCTGTGACTGCCCAATGGATTTCGTAGTTGTCGTAGTCGAGGTTTGCGAGTGCGGCTACCATGATGTAGGTGCTGTATAATTTCGGAGGGCCAGTTGGTATGCCTATGAAGATGCGGGAATGTTTCTGTTTTTGCTGTTGGGGTTGTTTTTCGATTTGCTGAGTCATGATAAGAACCTACGAAGAGTCTTCATCGAATATTCCTTTTCCTTTGCTCCAGTACCCTTCTTTCAGGATTATTTTCTGTTTGTCTGGTGGGATTTTGTTCCAAGTGTTTTTCATTTTTGACCAATCAAGTAGACTTATCCAAGAATCTTTACATTTGACGAAGAGTCACCAAACCAGTACTTGATTGTTTTCATGGTTGCACCATAGGTGCCTGTTTCAAAGTCTGTCATTGCCGCTTTTTTTAAGTCTCTTTCAAGGTTTGAAAGAATCATTACTAATGCGGTTTGCATGTCCAATGTTGAATTTCTAAGTTCAGCCCATTGTCGTAAAAATTCACCCTCAGTCACATTGATTCACCACCATAGACTCTTCGTGGATTTAGTATTTAAGATTTCTTTAGCCAGTTTCTGCCTTGACTTTCAGTTTCCACACTCTGTACCTGTCAACGAACTTGACCGCGTCCTCTATCGATAGAATCAGGGGCACAGGCGGAGCTTCGCCCAGCAGATTGAGCAGTTTGGTGGTTTCGTCAACGAACGCGACTTTGGGTTCCTCGACGGGTTGTTCTGTGGTTTCTGTTTTGGCGGTGCTTGCTTTTTCAGGAACTTCATCAGTAGACTCTTCGTCAAGTAATGGAAGTGTTACGTCGCCATCCTGTATTTCAGAATCTTCCAAAGCTATTGGCATTACTATCTTTTCTGCAGTTCCCGCATCTTTCTTGGTAACCTTCTTTTTTGATACCATTCTTCCCAGTTCACCTCCAACCAAATTGGTTCCTTAGTGCTATAAACTTCGTGGACACTGCAGTACTTGGTGCGCTCCCAAACCTTCGCGCCCTCATCCTTCGGGTTCTGGTCACTGCCCACGGGCCAGCCCCAGTTGCCCTCATAATACGCATCTGTCAAACTGCAGTCAGATGGCTTAGTGCCATACTGACAGAATAGATGGCAGGTGCAGTATGTTCCGGGGCTTCCCTGTGGGAGCGTCCAGATTTGGTGACAGCGAGGACACTCTACCTTAGCTTGAAAACTCATTTAATGCCCTCTTTTGTTTAGTTTGTTCATCATTAAATTATGCCTCTGTCACCACTCCGATCGCGCAGTCTACAACCGTGACGCTGTCCTGTCTGCCAGAAACGATTGCGCCCGCCAAGTCCATGACTGGGTTGCTGTAGTCTTCGATTCTGAGCCAGTTCTTGCGTGCAGTCACCATGGCTTGCTTTCTGTCGAACACTATAGTTTTGCATTCTGTCATGGCTGCGCCTCCGCCGCCTGTGCATATACTTGTTGATCCACTGAATAGCGTGTCCATGCCGTGGTAGACAAGGGTAAATCCTTGTGCGGGACTTCGTTGGGTGATTGGTTCGCCTCTCCAGAAGTCTCCTGCTGTTCCTCCTGCCACTTCTACGCCTGACGCGCTGTGGCTCCATGCTTCTGGAGTGATTATCATGGTGTCGCAGACTGGTTGGATGACGCTGTCCCCTCGGCTTACTTCCTCGAACATATCCAGTATTTCGTTTGGTTTTGTTTCAGAAGCACTTGCCGCTCCAGTTACTACTGTACCGTAACCGTCTGTGGCTGTTTTTAGGACATTGAGGGCTAGGTTTCCGCCTGTGCGTCCCATGGCTTCGCCTGCCTTCTGTATGTGCCATTCGATTAAGCCGTACTCGGTGTCCTCTATCATCTCGTTGGTTGCGACTATGGGGGCGCTGATTTTCACCAGCTTTATTGTTGCAGCGTCTGCGTCGACTGTTTCATGTGCCACTGTTCCTTCGCCTAGTTGTTGGGTGGCTAGTACGCCAATGGGGACTGTGCAGTCGCCGCCTCTGGGTTCAAACACGTCTGCGCTGATTAGGGGCACGATGTCTGTACCTGTGCTTGCTGCGTACAGTTTCTGGCTCATCCATGTGGGAACTAGGTACTGTGCGCCTGCGGTGCCGAGCGATCCTGTGGTTAGTCCGCCTGCGGTTGGCAGAAACTCTTTGAGTCCTTTTAGTTCGCGTTTGCTTAGTCCCTTCAGTAGGTCGCGGAGCGTGCATTTGTGTAGGGTTTCTGAGAGTTCGCGTTGTGTGCTGCGTTTGAGTCCAGCGTAGATGTTGCATTGTTGGGGGTCGAAGTAGTTGTGCTGTTCCATGAATTCTTTTGTTTTGGCTAGTTGTGGTCGCGTTTTGTCTACTGCTTCTTTTATGTTTAACATTCTGGTTTTTCACCTCTATTTTTAAAGGAATTATATGTTTTTGTTTAAGAAAGGGGAAGTTGGGGGCGGAGATTCAGGTCTCCGCTTATGCGTAGTTGATTACACAGCATGCGTCTGCGTAGGCTACTAGGTGTCCCTGCCGTGCGGATACGACTGCGCCGACCAAGTCTCTGATGGGGTCGCTGTAGTTTTCGATTTTGAGCCACCGCTTCCTGACGGTTTGGATGCCGTAGGTTTTGTTGACTGCAAGTGCGTGCCAGGTTGTGGCGTAGAGTCCGGCGATGTAGCTTGTTTCGTCGCTTGTGTCGGATGTGGTTATGTGTTTGACTCTGACTACGTCGATTCCGCAGATGTTTGCTATGGGGTTGTTGGATAGGTTGACTACGTCTTTCAGTTTTGTCCAGTCGTGCGGGTAGCCTGCGGCTCCCAACAATAGCGTTTGTGGTCCGTGTGGGGGTATGATCAGGTGTGTCGTGTCGAATCCGTCTGTTGAATTTGCGCCTTCTGCCTCTAGCACGTCTGAGATGTCAAAGGTTGTTGCACCTCCGCTGTTCACGCCGTTGTAATCGCCTTCGACCCTGAATGTGGTTGTTGTTCCTCTGTGGTCTTCCATGATGGGGAAGAGGCACATTTTGGTGCTCCATTCGCCCATAGCTTTGCCTGCGATTCTGACGTGTGTTTCCATCTGGTCGAAGAGGCTGTCTTCTATCATTTCGTTGGTTACGCCTATGTTGATGCTGAAGAGTCTTGGGGTGATGGTGCCCTGCGCGGTTTCTATTGTTTCGTCTGGCGCTTCTCCACCTGATGCTCCGAAGTGGGGCTTGAATGTGCCGTCTTTTTCTACGTCGATTTTAAGTGTTGCTCCGGGCGTGTCTACGACGTTGCTGACGATTGGGGTGATGTCTGCGCATCTTGCGTTTTCGAAGAGTTCAGCGTAGATTTTGTCGGGCAGCAGGTAGTTGGCTCCTGCTTCTCCTGTGGCTCCTGTGGTTAGTGCTCCGCTGTGTCCGAGGTACTCTTTTAGGCTTGGGTCTTCTCTTGCCAGTTTTTCGACTAGCCGTTTGAGTGGGATTTTGGTTAGGTATTCTTGGATGTCGTTTTGCTGTTGCTGTTTAAGTCCCGTGTAGATGCTTGCGTCTTCGGGGTGGAAGAACGGTTTTGTCTGTTCCATGCAGCGTCCGATTGCTTGGCGGTTTGGTTTGGTTGCGTCTAGGATTTCTTTCAGGTTCATTGTCATCTTTGTTCATCTCCTTGTGTTTAGCGTCCGAAGCCGCCTACCAGTACGAGCAGTTCGTCTCCTAGTGTGGTTCCTGCCTGTAGTGCCATGCCTAGGATGAATGCTGTGCCTGTTCCGTTGTTGCTGACTAGAACGTCGACGAGGTTGCCTGTGTCTGTTGCTGTTAGTGGGGTGACGTTGCCGTATGTGATGGTTGTTCCTGCTGTGGCGCTGTTGATTACTGCGGCTCCGACGGTGACGGTGCTGTATGCGACCATCTTTACTACGCCGTAGAAGCAGACGGGGATTTTGTCTCCTGTGACTCCGCCTTTGAGGGCGACGCCTACTGCGTTGGCTTCGCCGCTGTACAGGTTCATGACTATCTTGTTTGCGGCGGGGTCGCCGAAGCCTAGGGGTTCTCCCGCGACTGCGGCTGTTCCGAGTTCAACGAATCCGATTACGTTGCCTTGACAGATGTATCCTTCTTGTGTTTCCCAGTTGTCTGTGTCTGCCATGTTTTTTCCTCCAATGTTTTTTTCACGTTTCTCGCGTGGTGTGCCCTATTTCTAGGGTAGTGACTGTGAGTAAGTAACTTAGGTGAATGTGAAAGAATTATGATAAAAAGTTAGGACGTGGCTTAGTCGCTGTCGTATGGCAGTTGGTCTGAGTCGTCGGCTGACTCTTCGTTTGGCGGGGTTTTGTGGGTTTGTTTGAAGTTGCCGTGCAGTTTGGCTTCGAGGTTGCTGATTTGGGTTTGCAGTGGCTCAAGCGCCTCCTTGATTGTGTCCTGCTGGGTTTTCTTGTCTTTTTCTTTCTTTTGGGTTTCTGTCAGTTGCTTCTCTTGGGTTGCCTTCCATTCCTCTAGGGTTTTCACTTGTTCCTGCAGGTTTTCGACTGTTTTGTCTGCGGTTGCGAGTATGGTTTCGAAGTCTTTTTTCTGTTGTGTCGCCAACTGCTTGGTTTCCTCTATCTCATGTCTTAACTGTTGCATCTCCTTGATGGTCTGCGGGTTTGCTTTACGAAGAGTCTGCAGTTCCTTCGCCGTCGACGTGGCTAGTTTGCTGATTTGGGCTGTGGTGTACTCCTGCAGTTGCTTATGGCTCTTCGTGGCGGCTTCTGTTGCCTCTATGATTTGGCTCTGCAGTTGCTGATGGTTTTTCGTGGATGTTGCTGTGACTTCTTTGATTTGGCTCTGCAACATTGTGTCTGAGGCTCGCAGTTTCTTGGTTTCTGCGAGCAGGTTATGGTTGGCTGCGGATTCCACGTTTCGGGTCAGTTTCTTGGTGTCTGTCAGGGTTTTTTCTGCTATGGCGTTGACGTGGTTTAGAACGTTGACTGCCTGCCTATAGTTGGCGGCTGCCGCTCGGTTGACGCTGTTGATTGATGTTGCCAGCTGTGCGTCTCTTGCGTAGCCTCTTGTGTCGATTTCCTGCAGTTTCTTGGTGAGAGTTTGCTGTGTCTCGTAGATGTCCTTTGATTCTTTGATTTCGCTTGCTTTGTCGCCTTCGACTTTACGCATGATGGTGGCGCAGTAGGCTGCGGGGTCTTCCTTATCAGGGTTCTTGGCTATACAGTCATCCATGTTCTTGTAGCCTGCGAAGGGTTCGCCCAGTTTTAGGATTCGCGGCAACTTGACGGCTTCTGTCGCAATGTTTGGGGGCGGCTCAACAATCGCGTCGTCTGCGATGCATAGTCCAGTGGTTGGGTCGCGGTGCTGTCCAGTCGGGCAGGGGGATTGGGTGTCTGTAACCGTTACTACGACGCCGTCTTCTGCTTGTGGCGCTACTTGAGTGGACACTGCGGGTTGTACTGGGTTGGCGTCTGCTTCTGTGGCTGTGGGTTTGTCGATTGGCGGGGGCGGCAGGTCTGCTTCGCAGGTTTGGTTGCCTTGATCGTCGGTGACTAGGTGGAATCCTTCTGGGCAGGTTAGCTTTTCTGGTTCGCCTTCAGATTGTGTGCCTGTGTTGGGGGCTGGGGTTGCCTGTTCTGTGGCTGTGGGTTCCTCTTTTTTGGGTACACATTTTGTTCCGTCCCATTCTTCGTCGGGTCCGCATCCATGCTCGTCTTTTTCTGGTTCAGGCGGGGTTTCGTCCTGTTCTTTGATTAGGTAGGGTACGCCTTTCTTTTCTGCGGTTTTCATGGTTTCTTTTTCCTTTGCTGTTTTTATTACCGTTTCCAGTAACTGTGAAAAGCCTTTTTGGCTTGTTTCTACAATTTCAAAATTTGCCCCACTTACTCCGGGTTGTGCTGGGGGTTCTACAATGCTGAGACCTTTAAAGGCGATTTGTCGTGGTTCCCATTTGAAGTTTTTTATGTGTTCTTCATTTATCATGTGTTCTTCAAATTTTTTGGGGTCATAGAATTTTTGTCCACAAATTTTGCATTGTAGGTGATTGAAGGTTGCGTCTACGCTGACGCCTAATAGGGGTTTTACGCCCCATTTGTTAGTGTATGCTTCTTCAGAGAGTGTCCCGTTTCTCACTTTGTCGGTGTCGCGTATTTTTTGGGTGTACTCAGAGTGGTTTACTTCAGCGACGTATTCTATGGTGCCTTCTTCTTCTTCGCCGAAGAGTACATGTCCTTTCAGGGTGGGTTTTCGTCCGTGTTTGCCTGTTTCCTCCCATTGACTCATTTCATGGTTAACATCAATGTATGCGCCTCTTAGGGTACGAGCACTTCGTAAGAGTTCGTCTTGTACGTAGCGTCGCATATTTTGGCTTATGCCTTTGTCAAAGTATTTTTCTGCGCTAAACAGTGCTGTGCCTCTGATTATCACTTTGTCTCCGGGGGCATCGTTGTAGGTGAATTCTGGGCTGAGCCATCTAAACGATTCTTTGATTTTGTAGGGTGGCATCCTTTTTTTCCTCTTTTTTTTAATCTAATTCAAAGAAGTCAATTAATGCTTTAGCGAGTTCTCTGTTTAAACGTAGCTCAGATATGAATGGGTTTGGTCGGCGTAAACGTCTGCGACGTGCGGGGTACATTCCCAATTTTGGGGGAATTCTTGGGGGGGTTGATGTGCCGTACTCGAGCCACAAGTCTGTTTGCCATGTTCTGTCTGCCCACACTGTTGTATGCCATACGCCAGCCTTTATGAGAACCATTTTAGCTCACGTTCCTTGCTACACCTGTTCTGTTGCCATTCGCGTCTACTGTGAAGGTTAGCCTATCTTTTGCGTCTCCTGTGTCTCGGTATTTGAGTGTTACAGTTCCACCACCGCTGCTTTTTCCCGCCAACATGGCTAAGTTAAGGCGAAGTGTTTGTCTTCCCGTTAATGTGCCTTCTATTACTTCGTCCCATATTCCGTCGATTCCAGTAGCGGATACTGTGTTGACTGTGCCGATGGTAACGCCTGATTGGTCAGCGGCTAAACTGAATCCTGTTTTGTCGCTTACCGTGACCGCGTTTGTGACGGCGGTTGTGGTGTCAGTTAATAGTACTCCTGTGACTTTGTTTGTTGCGGGGTTATAACCCGCATCAGCGAAGTCTTTAAGGTCTGTGGCGGATTGCGTGTCTCCGCTTATTTTGGTCAGATTCACATCCTGTGTTGCGGTGTCTAAATCGAAGGCATGCTGAGCTGAGGCGTTGCCGTAGGTTTCCACGATAAGGGTTTTGTCCAGCCAAACCTGCGGAGATGACTGGTCTATGATGTGAACAATTATTCGGGCTGCCTCCATTTCAGTGGCGGACAGCACCAGAGAGTAACTTTTGCCCTCATCAACGAAGGCGTCCGCGTCAAGCTGTTCCTCTGCGGCTTCATCCCTGTTTAATGTGATGTCTCCAGTTGCAGACGCAGCATCGATTTTTAGTCCTGTGCCATCAAGCTTGTAGAGTTCAAAGTCTACTGTTGCCTCTACTCCATATTTTCTTAGGTAATGACTTGCCATTTTTAGTACTCCATCATGTTAATTAATGTGAATAGTTGTTGCCCGCCTTCTGCTTCGCATCCGATGTATGCGTCGGCGACAACAACACAGTCACATTGACCTACTGCCGCACCATAGGTTATCCAAGATATTGCACCGTCAACGTTTGTTGTGTTCACCGTTTGAGCTTTGCTTTCGCTTATAACTTCTACATCGTCAATCCATAAAGTAACAATGTTGTTAGTTACGTCTCGAAGCAGCTCTACACAATACCATTTTTCCGTTGTCGGCTCAACTGCGCTAACATATTTTGTTTGTGATGTTTCCCAAACTTCTACACCCCAATAATTAGTGGCATCGCTTTTTACGATAATTGCAGTTGCTACGTTTGGGTAACTGCCTATCGAAATTAATCCTATATGGTGTGGTGCTGTGATTGTTGAAAAGCTGTCGAAATAATAGTAACCTCTCATGTAAACTATTGGATTTGAAGCTATTGTTTTTCTGCATCGAGCATATTTAGTTGCGCCAGACGCTATAGAAAACTCTGCGTCGTATGTTCCATGATGAGGGTTATTTGTGTCTACTGTAAATGTGTCTGTTGTATTGTTTGATGTCCATTCATCGAAGTTTCCACTCTCGAAACCGTCACTGAACAGTTCAGTCATCGTTCACATCCCCAATAGATATTTAATTCTGTTTAGCACCAATAACTTGGTTGCAGCTGTTTTCGCGTTTTCTTCGCTGGTTTTGGTCACCACTTCTCTTATTTCTTTGAGAATATACAATATCTCTTTTTGTGTGTCATCTTGATGTGTTAGTCTTTCGATTTCCGCTTCTACCTCTTTAAGTAACGCCTTTTTTGCTATGGCTTCGATTTCTTTGGCGTCCACTAACGGTTTAGTGGTGAAGTTTGTGGTTTTTGCTCTATTTAGGCTTGGGTGTTCCATCTTCTTTTTCCTCTGAATGTTTCTCTGCTATAATGTGCCACTCCAGCCCACATTCTCCATTGGCTGGGTGACAGCTTCACCTTATCCTTCTCTGGTATCTTCACTCTTTCGCGTTTGCGGTCTAGGATGCCGTAGGGGTTAGTCAGCACGTCTTTGGTGTATCCTGTCCAAATCAGCAAGCATCTACAATGCGGGTGAACTTTTGCTTTGATTTTGTTGGCTGAAATTTGGATGTGATACGGAAATGCTGTTTGCAGTTCGTCGCCCCTGTAATGTGACCCGTCAAGTGATTGGCATACTGGGCAGGTTTTGGGGCTGGTCTGCTTTGCGTCGAATATCCACCAGTTATGTGGACTATAGGAGTCTGTACGGTCAGCTTGTTCAATAAGGTTATACATCTTAAAAAAAATAAATAAAAAAAGGGAGATATTATTGTTTTGTGATTTGTATTTCCAGTAAGTCGCCATGTTTTAAGTTCAGTGTTTGCTTGACTTCATCGGTGATTGTGATTACGAGGCTGTTACCCGACTTGGTGAGACTCTTCGTGAAACGGTAACTTATAGGCTTTATTTCAGTTCCACATTTAGGGCAATTCATACTTACACTACCTTATTCCAATTTGATCTAATAGTTTCCTGAACTCGGGGTCTTTTCTATTATGTTCTGAAAGAATTTTTGCTAACTTCTTTGCAGTCTCAAAGTCTCCTCTTGCATTAGCTTGCAAAAATTGGTTGTATAGCAAGTTTTGTTCCTCATTATCAAAAATTTTTAAAGACGACATCTTTTTATTCCTCCTATTTGTATGATGGGTCTAGTTCACGATATTTTTGTATGCCGATGGCATGTTGTTGCCAGAGCCAATCTTTGACACGATAAGCGGTTGCAGAATGGGTACTGAAACCAAGGTCTTTCACCACTTGGCGAGTTTTTGCGTCATACATCATATTGGCAGGTATTGCGTTGCTTTTTGGAAGCCAAACAACACCACGTTTCGTTTTGTATCCCACCGCATTTCTTGTTTCATGTTCAAAATCAAATACTGCAGTTTCTCCTGTATTGTCATTGATGAGGACTATGGGTTTCTTGTAGCTTGTTGGAGTGATCATATTAGAGTATTTTTTCTTCGCTATCATGTCTTTTCCCGTCTTATTATCTGCCTTAGGGATATTTATGTCTTTTGGTGTCTTATTATCCAAACTCTTCCCCGTTGTCCTCTTGAACGCATCCGCCGCAGTCTCACCTTTCCTAATGCACACATGCGTACCCCTTATGGTTTTCCAAACCCCACCATTAGCGGTGCATTCATCCTCCTTAATTTTCAGCACTCTCTCTTCGAGAGTTGGAACCCCTAAATAACGGGAATACCCCCCACCCCTATAAGTTTCGCCCACACTCGGCTCATTTTTAGGCGATTCATTCTGCTGCTGATTAACTTGCTGTTGCATCTGAACCTTCTGAAACTGCATCTGCTCTGCCTGCCTCTGAGCCTCTTCGTCACGTAACCGCTTAATCTTCTCTAAGTCAAAGCCAAGCTGTTCCGCGGCATACTCGGCAGGTACAATATTCGATTGCACAGCCCCCATCCAGTACTCCATGTCATCTAACTTATGTGCGTCTGGAGCCTCAAACGACAGGCGAGGACAAACCTTCACACTGTAACCGAGACTCTCAAGATAGGGCGTGTACAACTCGTTTTCGATTTTGCGTTTGATGATCCGCTGCATGGGCTGGATGAGGTTGGCGCGCGCCCATGGCAACATCTCCTGCGCTGAAGCCATGGTGCTGCTCCACTGCTTAGATATGGGAGGGATCATGAGTCCATCTATGGCTTCGTTGTAGAGGAAGTCTAGGATTTCGTTGAGGTTGGTTATGGTTTTGTCGCCTGTACCTCCTGTTTTCAATTCGATGGGGTAGCTGGTGACGTGGTGTTCCCCGGGTTCCCAGTTTTTTATGGCGGTTCTGATGCTGCTTATTTCTGTGCCCTGTGGGACGTATTGTCCGTCGCCTACTTGCCATAGTTCGAAGGGGAAGGCTGCGTGGTGCATGAATTCTTGTACGTCGACTTGTAGTTGTTCAAGAATCTCGAATACTAATCCTAGCCCGCTGAAGAGGGTGGTGCCGTAGGGCCATGTGATTGCGGTTATGTTCCATGGGAAGTGCATGATGTTGTCTGTTGTCCATTCTGTGCTGTTTTGGCGCCATCGGGTTATGTTGCCGTTCATGTCCTGTTCTGCGGGTTCTATGGTTTGCTGTTGGGTGAATCTTTGCACATCGTAGATTGGGGTTTCGGTTTTTTCCCAGAAGCAGCTGCCCAGTTTTGCCATGTCTGTTGCGGTGTCGAATAGCAGGGTGTCGAGGCCTATTTTTTTGTTGAGTTCGTCGATGTGGTCTTTGGCTTCTTCTGCTCTGCGTTTGTGTGGCCCCTCAGTGTACGCTGCTTCTGTGAATACTCCGTCTGCCATGAGTTGTCCTGCTATGGTTAGGATTTGAGATTTGGCTAGGGGGTGCTGTTGCACGATTTGTTCTGCGTATTTGCAGCGTTTGCGCCAGCTGTATTCGCCGAGGTGTATTTTGCGTCGTCTGTGGGTGGGTTGTCCTGTTGCGAAGTATCCCCTGAATTTTTCTTGTAGGGAGATTAGTTGTCCTGCTTGGGTTCTGAATCCAGTTGGCATTTCTATGACCTGTTCAAAGATTTTATAAGGTAAGTTTATGAAGAGTAATACGGTGAATTAGAATGAATATTTGTTTTGGTGGGAAATAAAGAAAATGATATCATTTGAAGATGCTCGAGAAGGAATGGCAAAACTTCCATCAAACAGTATTGACTTGATAATAACTGATCCACCATATCTTAAAGATTGCATTTATCTTTACGGTGATTTAGCTCGAGAAGGAGAACGAGTATTAAAAGAGGGAAGTTATCTTTTTGCTTATTGTGGAGCTCAATTTATACCTGAAATTTTAGATTTGATGAAACCTTATCTTGATTGGTTTTGGCTTTTTGAAATAAAACACATGGGTGGGTATCCTCGTTTTTGGTCTAAAAAAATTATGGTAGGTTGTAAACCAGTGATTGTTATGACTAAAGGAAAACCAAAAAGGCTCGAGTGGTTGGCTAACCTTCATTATGACAAAGGACGTGATAAACGGTTTCATGCATGGGGTCAAAATACAAGTTTTCCTAGAAAAGTGATATCAGTTTTAACCAATAATGGCGACACAATTCTTGATCCTTTTGTTGGTGGAGGAACTACCGCAAAAGTGTGTAAAGAACTTGATAGAAAATTTATAGGTTTTGAGGTTGATTCATCTCTCAAAAAGATTATAGATAATCGACTGTCGCAAGAATGCTTACAAAATTACATAACTGTTAGCCCGAAAGACTGCTCGTAGGCTATTTCTTTTCTATCCCGATTTTGTCCTGAAAGTTTGCTCTGAACCCCGTGTTATTCAAAGTCATGCTTGACTGGCATCTGCTGCATTGCACGGTGGCTTCCCATCCCTTGTCGCCTTCCTCAAGAGACAGGACTTTCAGGTTCTTGTTGCCACATTTTGGGCAAGCGTAGGCTTCGATGGTTTCTCTGTGCTCCTTCACTGTGGACAGGTGATTGGTCGGGTTAAAGTTGTCTAAGGGCACGATTTTGTGTGTGCGCCTGAACCAGCTTTTGAGTTTGCTTAAACCTTTCATGTTGATTCACCATTTATGATTATGCGAAGAATCCTGTTTGGTGCCCCACAGTGTTGCGACTGACGATTTCCACCGCGTCTAAAGCATCGTCGTATTGTCCGCGTGGAAACTGCACCCACTGGTTCCAGAACTCGCTTTGTTGACTGTTAAGGATAGGGTTGATTCTTATGCGTTCTGCCTCAAAGTGGCTGCTCATGGCAATGAACCGCGACTCTTTGTCACGAAGGGTCTGGGTGGGCACTATGGGCAATCCACGCAGTTCAGGGAGGAAGATTAGCACTTTCTGGAAGGCGTTTGATTCTATGTAGATTTTGGCTGGATTATATGTACTTGCCATTTCTTTCAGTTGCTTCAGGAACAGGGGGAAGGGTACGCGTTGGCACCACACTTCTCTTAGGTGGTAGCGGTCTAGTGTGTGGGTTTGGCTTATGACTGCGATGCCATGTTTGTCGCCTTCGCCTAGTGCGGGGTCGACTCCGAGCCATGTGAGCTTGTACGGTTTTGGCGTGTCGTAGCTGCGTAGCCACTCTGCCTTGAGTAGTGATCCTTCCATGCCTGTGGGGTCATTCTGGTATTGGCAGTCGAAGATTGTTGAGCCTATTTCGTTTCTACGTTCTAGCAGTTTTTTGAGGGGCCAGTATTGGGGCCAGAGCACGTTGCCTGTTGGTTTTTTGTGTTCGTCTTGTTCTATGGCGGCTAGTACGCTGTGGGGCCACTTTTCGATGAGTTCTGCGTAGAGGTCGGCGTAGCTCCATCTTGTGCCTATGACTATGATTCCGCCCCATGGATACAAAGTTGGATACAGAATCTTGTTGAACCATGTGCTTACCTTTTCTAGTTGCAAGCGGGTTCTCACGTTTTCTTCGTCTATGATGTCGTCGTCTATGATTAGGTCGTTTCTTCCCCCTGTGATTGGACCCATTAACCCGGTTGCTTTGACTGTGGGGTTCTTGCTTATTTCGTTTCGTTTTATGATGAATTGTTGGCTAGTCCACTTTATTGGTTGTGCTGGTTTGAGGTTGCCGAAGAGTCTGATATAGTTCTCGTCGTGCTCTATGGTGGACATCAAGGCTGTGCATATTGCTTCTGCTTGACTCGCGGTTTTGCTTACGATTTGCACGTTTATGTCTGGGTTGTTGCCGATTAGCCAGAGGATGTATAGGATGATTCCTGTGGTTTTTCCGTGTCCTCTTGGCCAGAGTTGCAGGTATTTGTGGAGGCTTGTTTTGTTTTTGGGAT
>Ga0315539_1001032_pt1 | contig 20803 bp, 12 predicted proteins | sample SalMarSW160150MG_FD_203097 | JGI IMG/M metagenome (GOLD analysis project Ga0315539, IMG submission 203097) | Salt marsh sediment microbial communities from the Plum Island Ecosystem LTER, Massachusetts, United States - Salt Marsh Sediment SW1601-150 ... | reverse complement strand
ACTATCGACTGGTCCTTCATTTTCTTCATATGTTCCACAGTAATAACATCCCTGTTGCCTGTGGCTGTCACAAAGATATTTGCCTCATCAAGAGTATCCTCAACCGTTTTCACTTCAAAGCCTTCCATGGCTGCCTGGAGAGCGCATATCGGATCAATTTCCGTTACAATCACCCTTGCACCGTAGGATCGCATCGATTTTGCTGATCCTTTACCTACATCACCATATCCGCAAACCACAACTACTTTCCCGGCAATCATCACATCAGTTGCTCTTTTAAGACCATCGGCCAGTGATTCACGGCATCCGTACAGGTTGTCAAATTTCGATTTTGTGACTGAATCATTTACATTAATTGCAGGAACAAAAAGTTCATTCCTTTGCATCATCTGATATAACCTGTGAACACCTGTGGTTGTCTCCTCCGATATTCCCTTCATCTCACTGACTGCATGATGCCATTTACCTGGCTCATATACCTGTATCTCTTTCAGGGTGGCAAGAATTATAGCCTCTTCCCTGTTAGCAGGTTTCCTGTCAAGAACCGAAGGATCTTCTTCCCCTTTATAGCCAAGATGCAGTAACAGTGAAGCATCACCTCCATCATCAACAATCAGGTTAGGTCCTTTCCCTCCTGGGAAAGAGAGCGCCTGAGCTGTACACCACCAGTATTCTTCAAGGGTTTCCCCTTTCCAGGCAAACACCGGGATACCTCTTTCAGCCATTGCCGCAGCAGCATGATCCTGGGTTGAAAAAATATTACAGCCTGCCCATCTTATATCAGCGCCAAGCTCCACCAGTGTCTCCATAAGGACTGCTGTCTGAATTGTCATATGCAGCGACCCTGTGATACGGGCTCCTTTTAAAGGCTTTTCCGAAGAGTATTTCTTCCTTATAGCCAGAAGTCCCGGCATTTCTTTTTCCGCTATTTCTATCCCTTTTCTGCCGGATTCAGCAAGTGAGATATCCTTAATCTTATATTGCATTTTCTTTTCTGTAACTAATTCCATTTGTATACTATAATTAAGAATGCAAAGGTAATAAAAATCTACTTTTGTTTATTTAAGCAATTGCATGGCTCTTTCTTTATCTTTTTCCATTTGTCTGGCGAGTTGATCGGTATTTTCAAATCTTATTTCATCCCTTAACCTGTATCTGAATACTATTTCAATTTCTTTTCCATAAATGTCAGATTTAAAATTGAAGATATTTACTTCAATCGATCTTGACCCGGTTGTTTTATTTACCGTAGGATTCTTTCCGATGCTCAGCATTCCCGGAAATTTTTTGCTGTCTGCCTGAATATCTACTGCATAAACACCATCGCGTGGTACAAGCTTATACTGATCACCTGGTTTTATATTTGCCGTCGGGAATCCTATTTCTCTTCCAATTTTCCTGCCTTCAATTACCTTCCCCCTCAATGAATAATTGTACCCCAGCCATTGGTTTGCCTCATCCAGCATGCCTTTTAATAACGATTCACGTACCAGCGATGAGCTTATTATCTCTTCACCTGTTTTGAAGCCTTCTACCTGTTCCACTTTAAATCCCAGGGATGACGCACATTTTACTATAGTATCATAGTTGCCCTCTCCATGATAACCAAGATGATGATCATGACCTATAATGAGATATCTTGTTCCGATCTTATTAATAAGTATTTTTTCAATAAAATCGCAGGCTTTAATCCTGCTGAACTGTTTCGTGAATCCAATAATTACCAGGTGTTCCACACCTGCCTTTTCCATCAGGTACTTTTTTTCATCAAGGGTAGAGAGGAAGAATATCCCTTTGGTTTCTTTTTCCAGTACCAGCCGGGGGTGAGGATGAAAAGTTATAACAACCGATTCTCCTTTTACCTTCCGCGCACGTGATACTAAAAGGTCAAGCAGTGTCCTGTGACCTGAATGAACACCGTCAAATATCCCAAGTGTGACAACAGGATTGGTGAACATAAGATTCTCATATCCCTCATGAATGATCATATAATGAAATTAGTCCTGTAAAATTAGCAAAGCGCCGGGATATGACATAAAATAATGATTTTGTTTTTGTATTTTTATCGTCAGCCATCCAATCATACTACCATATGAGGGACACCAAATTTTACGATGATGATAGTTGGCTGAAGCCATTTACCGGTATTATAGATGCTCGTATCAGTCAATGTCTTCAGAAAGAAAGGCACCTGGCAGGCAAGTCATCACTTTCTGAATTTGCCATGGGACATTATTATTACGGACTTCATCACACAGGTGATCATTGGATATTCAGGGAGTGGGCTCCAAATGCCACAGATATTTTTATCATCGGAAATTTCAATGGTTGGGAAGAAAAACCTGATTACAGATTGACGAAAATTAATCAGCATGGAGACTGGGAGATTATTCTTCCGTTAAATGCCCTGAATCATATGGATCTTTTTAAGCTGTCGATTCACTGGGATGGAGGAAAGGGAGAAAGGATCCCTTCATATGCCAGTCGTGTGGTGCAGGATGACAGGACAAAGATCTTTTCCGCCCAAATCTGGAGCCCTGAAAAAAACTATAAATGGGAGATTGAGAATTTCAGCAATGAGAAGACCACAGCCGTAATTTACGAAGCTCATATAGGGATGGCCACACAGGAGGAAAGAACAGGAACATATCATGAGTTCGCCGAGAAAATTATTCCCATAATAGCCAGGGCGGGATACAATACTATCCAGTTGATGGCTATACAGGAACATCCATTTTATGGATCATTCGGATATCATGTTGCCAATTTCTTTGCCGCCTCATCCCGGTTCGGATCACCGGAAGAATTAAAAAAACTTATTGACAGGGCCCATATGGCCGGACTCGCTGTCATAATGGACCTTGTTCATTCTCATTCAGTTAAGAACACAAACGAAGGGCTTGGTCTCTTTGACGGATCTCCCGGTCAGTATTTCCATACCAACCAGCGTAGAAACCATATTGCATGGGATTCTCTGTGCTTTGACTATGGAAAGGATAATGTAATCCACTTTTTACTGTCAAATTGCCGGTACTGGCTTGAAGAGTTCAAATTAGACGGATTTCGCTTTGATGGAGTAACAAGCATGATCTATTATGACCATGGGCTTGGAAAGAATTTTACAGCCTATGATGAGTATTTTGATGGCGGACAGGATGTTGATGCCCTGGTCTACCTGTATCTTGCCAACAAAATGATCCATGAATTTAAACCCGGTGCGCTTACCGTAGCAGAGGAAATGAGTGGAATGCCAGGACTTGCTGCCAGTACAAGCAGAAAAGGATACGGATTTGACTACAGGCTTTCCATGGGGGTTCCCGATTTCTGGATTAAGCTTGTTAAGGATACACCCGATGAAAAATGGGATATGGGAAAGCTTATGCATGAACTTACACAACATCGTCCGGAGGAAAAAATAATATCATATTGTGAATCACATGATCAGGCTCTTGTCGGTGATAAAACACTGATTTTCAGAATGATCGATGCAGAGATGTATACAGGCATGACAAAATCACACCATAGCTTTACCATTGACCGTGGCATAGCCCTGCATAAAATGATACGTCTTATTACATTCAGTACATCAGCGGGCGGATATCTTAATTTCATGGGAAATGAGTTCGGCCATCCGGAATGGATTGATTTCCCCCGCGAGGGAAATAACTGGAGCTATAAATATGCCAGGAGACAATGGGATCTTGTTGAAGATAAAGATCTTAAATACCATTATCTTGCCAACTTCGACAAAGAGATGGTGAATCTCCATAACAATTTTAATATGCTTGATATCCCGTATATTGGCAGGATATATGAGAATAATCATGATAAGGTTATTACTTATTCAAGGGGTGACCTGCTGTTTGTTTTCAACTTCAATCCCACAATATCTTTTACTGATTATGGTATACCTGTTAAAGGAAAGTATAAAATTGTTCTTGATTCTGATGATCCTGCATTCGGGGGTTTTGACCGTATAGACAGAAAAGTTATATATACTTCTATTAAAAAAGCAGAAAGGCAGACACTTAATGTACCCTTCTACCTGTATCTTTACCTGCCTTCCCGGACAGCACTTGTCTTTAAGGAAGAACCTGTAAAGAGAGCTACTGATATTTAGTCAATCCACCTGAGCAGGTAGAAATCCTGTTTGTGGGGCAGATCTTTATGTTTAGGATAAATGCGTATGCCATAGAAGAATGTTCCTGCTTTTTCAGGGATCAGGCTTGCCCTGTAAAAGCATTTACTGTCTTTGCAGTTTATTATTTCAAAATCCTGGCTGGCAACAAATTCATGTTCACCCTGTTTGGTCATGTGGGTAATTATAAATTCCACTCCGACATTTTCTTTAGGTATATTCTTGACATTAAGTGCAATTTCAGCTTTGTAGTCATGACCTGAATGATATACATTTTCCTCCGGCTTTTCAAAGCTATAATTCAGAACCTCAATATTATCCCATTCTTCAATCATTGTTTTCTTCCACGCTGCAAGTTCTTTTGCCTTTTCAAAATTATTCTCCGTGAGGTATTTGCATCGTGAAAAAAGTTTGGAATAATATTTTTCATAGTAATCATCCAGTTGTCTCTTCATAGTGAATTCGGGAGCTATTTTCACCATTGTATTTTTTATATGGCTTATCCACTCAACCGGAATACCATTGTCATCAAATGAGTAATATGCCGGTACTATTTCATATTCAAGCATATTATAGATTGTCTCAGCATCAATATCATCCTGGAGATCCTGGTTGTCAAAGGTCCTCTTTTTGGGAAGTGCCCAGCCTGCAAATGCCCTGTAGCCTTCAACCCACCAGCCGTCGAGAACGCTGAAATGGATTGTCCCGTTCATCACTGCCTTTTCACCGCTTGTTCCTGAAGCCTCCAAAGGTCTCGTCGGTGTATTCAACCATATATCTACACCCCTGACAAGATATTTTGCCATCTCGATATCATAGTTTTCAAGGAATATAACCTTTCCTGCAAACTGGGGCATCTGGGATACTTCAAATATCCTTTTAATAAGATCCTTACCCCCGCCGTCATGCGGATGGGCTTTACCTGAATATATAAACTGAACCGGTTTATCCGGATTATTAACAATTCGGTCAAGTCTGTCGAGATCTCTGAACAGAAGAGATGCTCTTTTATATGTTGCAAAACGTCGTGCAAAACCTATAGTTAGTGCTTTTTCATCAAGATGACTGCTTATGTTAAGCAAAGTACGTGGACTCACATGTTTTTCCATCATGTTTGTCTGAAGCCGTTTGCGGATGTTTGAGAAGAGATTCTTCTTAAGACCTTTTTTGATCTCATAAATTCTTTTATCGTCGATAGTGTATAGCTTTTCCCAAAGCGATCTGTCGGTCTGGTCAAAATTTAAACTTCCGGTAAGTTCTTTATACACCTCTTTCCATTCCGATGCTGTCCATGTAGGATGGTGAACTCCGTTGGTCACATATCCTATAAAAAGCTCTTCCCTCAGGTAGCCTGGCCATAACTTATTGAACATTCCCTGGCTCACTTCGCCGTGAAGCTTGCTTACGCCGTTGACCTCCTGCGACATCCGTGTTGCCAGATAGCTCATATTGAATTTTCTGTCGGTATCGTCTTCGCATCTGCCGAGAGCCATCAGTTCTTCCCAGGAGATATTCAACCTGCTGTGGTAGTGAGATATATATTTCCTGAGCAGGTCTTCGTCAAAGGCATCATGACCGGCGGGAACAGGTGTGTGAGTAGTAAAGAGTGTCGAGGCTCTTACAGCTTCAAGGGCCTCTTTAAATGTAAGATGATGTTCATCGATCATTGTTCTGAGCCTTTCAAAGCTTATAAAAGCTGAATGGCCTTCATTGCTGTGAAATATATCAGGTTTTACTTCCATGGCAACCAGGGCTCTCATCCCTCCTATTCCAAGAATAAGTTCCTGCCGCAGCCTGTTCTCATTATCGCCTCCGTACAGATGATGCGTAACGGTCCTGTCTTCAGGTGTGTTTTCTTCATTATCGGTGTCGAGAAGTATAAGCCGGACTTTACCGACCATTGTTTCCCATACACGTATTTTTACTGTTCTCCCCGGCCAGACAAGGCTTACAGACAGGTTATTTCCATCCTCGTCCTTTACCGGATTGATAGGAAGCCTTGAAAATTCTTCTGCGTCATATACTGCAAGCTGCTCTCCTTTAGGTCCCAGTTTCTGCTTAAAATAACCGAACCTGTACAATAATCCTATTCCTATAATATTGATATTAGAGTCGCTCGCTTCCTTGAGATAATCACCTGCAAGAAGACCAAGTCCTCCGGAATATATTTTCAGGCAGGGATGTATTCCAAACTCCATGCTGAAATATGCTATACAGGGTTTTTCAGGATCGCCCGGGCGGTTCATGTATTTCCTGAATTCCTTATCCACTTTGTCGAGGTCAGCAACAAACTCTTCATCATCCTCAAGAACCAGAAGTCTTTTATAATCAATCTTTTCGAGAAGAAGCTTCGGATTATGCTTTACATCTTCCCACAGGGAGGGATCCATTCTTTTAAACAAACGCTCGGCATCGTTGTTCCAGGACCACCACAGATTATTTGCCAGAGCATTAAGAGATGCCAGTTTTTCAGGAACATCGCTCTGAATATATATATCTTTCCACACCGGAACCTGGTGAGGTTTTCGAACAGGTATCCCCGGAGCCTCTATAAACCGTGCAAATTCTCTTGGCTCCTCTCTTCTTGGAGTACTGTGTTCAAGAGCAATTTCATAAGCCTTGAAATAATGCTCTACAAGACTGTCCCACATCGCAATTCTTGATATCTCATGGGCTTTTGCCCTTGCCTCCTGCACCTCTGCCTCAGAAAGACCCATGAACATGGATATGAAATCCTTTATATCTGATACGACCTTGCTTTCATTGTTGTCAGTCCGTTCAATAAGAGCAATGCCATTACCCGGGTCTTTAAAATATTCTTTTACCCAGAGTCCAAAGCCCGATAATAATGTTGTAACAGTAGGAATCGAGAACATCAGGCTTTCAAGGGGCGTATATCCCCATGGTTCGTAATATGACGGAAATACTGACAGATCGAAGCCGATCAAAAGATCATAATATGGCAAATTGAATATGCCGTCATTTCCATTCAGGTACGAAGGTGCAAAGATTATCTTGACTTTTGATTTCTGATCATTACTCAGATTATTGGTATGAATCCGCTGCAGCACCGGATCTGTACCAGGATAGTGCAGACTGTGAGTGAGATACCTGTCGCCTCCGTTTGAAGGTCCGTTATTGTAAAGAATGTCAACCAGGTCCTGGCGCGGCCCTTTATGGTATGCAGGCATCAGGATAAATGAAACACACACCTTGTCAGGGTTCTCATCCTTATTGAGCTGACCAAGAAAATCAATAAAAATATCAACTCCTTTGTTTCTGAATTCATACCTGCCACTGTTTACAACAAATACACAATTATCAGGAAGTGTGTAACCAAGAATGGCTTCTGCAACACTTTTAAGTTTTGACCTTGCGGTATTTCTTTTCTCATCAAAAATATCACTTGCCGGGACAAATGAATCTTCAAAACCATTCGGAGTGACTATATCAACTTCCTTGCCCAGGAAATGGCTGCACTCTCTCGATGTTATCTCGCTGACTGTAGTAAAGACATCTGCCACTGAAGCTGATAATTTCTCAAGTGATTGTTTTGCAACAATGTTGAATTCACGGGCTATCTGTGCGGGATTATATTCCTTCATCTTCCCGTATAATGGCCGGTTGTTACCGGCAATACATCTGCCAAGGACTGTTGCATGAGATGTAAAAGAGGTGGCAATCCAGGGTGCCTGCATTTCAAGGTATAAAACTCCGACGCCTGTCATCCACTCATGGAACTGGGCAACAATATTATTATAATCGGGATAAAAAGAAGTAAAACTTTCTATAAGCTTACCTGCAGCATATCCGAAAAGAGCAGGTTCAACATAATCCCACTGACCTGAAATACTGTCAAGCTTGTAGGTTTCCCAGAAGCGGGCAAATATCTCATTTTGCTGCCCGAAATAGGGAGTGAAATCAATGAGGAAAACAACAGGTTTGCCGGCAATATTCCACCTTCCAATTTTGACTCTTAATCCTTCAGATTCTGCTCTCCCTTTCCATTCAGCATACAATGATCCATCTGGTATGAATTCCGGATTTTTAATCTCCTCTCTCCATACATCGGGGCCAATAAGTATATAGTTATCACCGATTTCGTCAACAATATTAAGGGCTTTTGTTGATATGACAGTATGTATGCCTCCTACCTTGTTGCATACTTCCCAACTGGTTTCGAAAATAAAATCGACCTTCATGGTAAGTGTTTCTTTATATGGGATTTAGTTATTTGGCTTTTTTTGTTCCACTACCGGTTTTTTTCGATGTGGTTTTCTTTGCAGCAGTTTTTCTGTTTGATTCTGACAGCAGTTCATGGGCCAGTTCCTGTAAAGAGGTTTTTGGTTCTTTTTTTACTGCTGAGGGTCGGCCGGATTTTGTTTTTGGAGTTCGTTTGGTCAGTTTTTCAATTTCAGCTGATTTCTGTTCAATGATTTTCTCCTTTTCCATCAGCAATGCTTCGAGTTTTGAGAGTTGTTCCTTATCGTCTGCTGCGGGAAGGATTCTGTTAATTCTTATCTCAAAATCGCTCAGCACGTTCATGTAATTCATAAATGCATCATACGGCGTCTCATAAGGATTGAAATATGCATGCACGGCGCCATCCGAAAAGAACTTTGTTGCCATGTAATAAAAGTGGTCGCTTGACTGAAGGTATTCAAAATCCTTCGCCAGTTGTTCATCGTTATCGCACATTTTTACCTTTTCAGATAATTCATACAGTTTATCAAGAGCGGCTACCTGTAGTTCATTACCCAGCCATGCAGTTATATCACGTTCTTCATCAGCCCATGAGATCGGGGATGGAACACTTATGGCAGAAACAGGCTGTAATGTATCAGCAATCTCTGTCGGAGTCATAAACTTAAACGGGGTTTTTTTAAGTATTGCTCCCGGGAGATGGAGAAGAAAATCAAATATCCCTGTCTCCTTCCAGTTATGTTCTCCGAACGTCTCATAATCGATAAAAATATTTATCAGTTCACTTTTGGGTGCAAGTTTACTAATCCACGAAGCATATTTTTCTGCTGTCAGAGGCCATGCACTCCAGTTTTTATTTGAGAACCTGAAAGCTATATCATCACTCAATACGAAGTTCCTTAAGAGCACTTTTAATCGTGGATTTATTGAGTTACAGTACAGATAATTAGGACTTTTCCAACCCAGCACATGTTTGGCGCCTTCTGTAAGCATCGACTTGAAGCCCATATCAGCAACCCATGAACCTATCTGGTCTGAATATATCAACTCTGTATTTCTGAATGAAGTGGTCTCAACTCCCAGGTATGTTTTCATCATCTCCCTGTGGATCCTTACCTGCTCTTCAAACTGAGTCCTGTCTTTCAGTGAGGCCAGTGAATGGGAATCTGTTTCGGCAAGAAATTCCACCATTCCGGTTTCAGCAAGCTCTCTGAAAGAATCAAGAACTTCAGGGGCATATAACCTGAACTGGTTTATTACTATTCCCGAAAGGGAAAAGGTCACCTTAAACTTCCCTTTGTATTTCTGAATAAGGTCCATAATAATCTTATTGGCAGGAAGATAACATTTCCCTGCGACTTTTCTCATTATCGACTCATTCGAATAATCATCATAATAATAATGATCGTGGCCAAGGTCAAAGAACCTGTAGCGTTTAAGCCGGAAAGGCTGGTGAACCTGAAAGTATAAACATATTGCTTTTTTACCTGCTGCGCTCATATCTTAATACTATTTATTCCAAATCACTCTTTCATAAATATCCTTAACATGTTTAGCTGAGTTATCCCATTTAAGCCTGATAACTTCCTCCTTGCCGTTTCTGATGAACATATACGCCAGTGCAGGATAGTTAAGAATACCATAGATAGCGTCAGCCATTGCATCTATATCCCAGAAGTCGGTTTTAACTGCATGTGTAAGTATTTCAGCCACCCCCGATTGTTTACTGATTATTACAGGGACACTTGATTGCATAGCCTCCAGCGGGGATATTCCAAATGGCTCTGACACCGAGGGCATAATATATACGTCGCTCAGAGCCAACATTGTAAATACATCTCTCCCATGCAGAAATCCCGTAAAATGAAAACGGTCAGTTATTTTCAGCGATGCTGCCCTTCTCATCATCCTGTCCATCATATCTCCCGAACCGGCCATCACAAATCTTACATTGTTCATCACCCTGAGGACTTTATAGGCAGCTTCGATGAAGTATTCCGGCCCTTTCTGAAGAGTAATCCTCCCCAGGAATGTAACCACCTTATCATCGAAACCTTTTTTCACCACAATGTCGTCGGAGATATAAACAGGTTCTACAGCATTATATACGGTTTCCACCTTATCAGGGGGAATGTTATATCTATTAATTACAACATCACGGGTAAGGTTACTGACCGTGATTATTTTGGATGCGGCATCCATGCCGTTTTTTTCAATGCGATATACATCCGGATTGACATTACCGCCACTTCTGTCAAAATCTGTGGCATGGACATGTATTACGAGAGGTTTTCCTGAGACTTCCATTGCTGCAATCCCTGCAGGATAGGCAAGCCAGTCGTGAGCATGTATAATGTCAAATTCGTTTTCTTCGGCTATTACGGAAGCCACAATGGAATATTTATATATCTCATCCAGCAGATTACGGTCGTATCGTCCTGAGAAATCGATCATTCCCTTGTCGTTTGTCTGGACAAAGAGCCTGTGTCCGCTTACTTCTGATTTAACGAGTTTCCAGAAATCTTCAGGATTTATGTATGGGACAATTTTTGAAGATACTTCTATCTTTTCAACAGGCCTTCTGGTGCCTTTGTAAAAAATCTGTTTGTAAGCAACCGGCACCTTATTTGCGCCTATCAGGCGCATAATACCCTGCTCCTCATCTCCCCATGCCTTAGGAACAACAAAGATGACCTCCAGGTTGTCGAGAGTGGACATTCCTTTTGTCAATCCAAAGCTTGCTGTACCCAGACCGCCTGAAATATGCGGCGGAAACTCCCACCCAAACATTAACACACGCATCTTCTTCTCCTGTTAAAGATTTGAATATTTACTTTCAAGAAGATCAATAATCCTTAATACCTCACCTATGCTCCATGCCTGTGAAATTGCTCCCCGCGGTGCATGCGGCGGATCACCGTCATGTATTTCTGACAGAGTGCTTATTCCATGTTCCGCCATCACCTCTTCAAATCCGTAGACCAGGTTCTCAACCTTCTGAACACCCTGAGTGCCATACACTCTAAGCCAACCTTCGCAGAAAGGACCTAAAAGCCATGGCCAGACCGTTCCCTGGTGATATGCCTTATCTCTCTCTTCCTGATTGCCACAGTAGGTTCCTTTATACAACTTGTTGGCCGGAGACAGAGACCTTAAACCTCTCGGCGTAACAAGCTCTTTATCAGCAACATCCAAAACCATTTTCATCTGTTCCTTATCAAGCATGGAGTAAGGTAAGGATACTGCAATAACCATATTTGGCCTGACAAAGAAATTGCTGCCCTCTTCATCATTTACATAATCAGCCAGATAACCTCTTTTTTCATCCCAGAATATCTCAAGAAATGATTGTTTGATCAGCCCGGGTAAATATTCAAACTCTTTTATGAAATTTTTATCCTTTTCAACTTTTGCCATTTCAAGGGCGAAGCATACAGCATTATACCATAATGCATTTATCTCAACTGCATAGCCTTTTCTCTGTGTTACCGGAATACCATCGACAACGGCATCCATCCATGTAAGAGCTTTCCCGGGAGCATCAGCATAAACAAGACCGTTTTCACTCACATGGATGTTAAAAGCATTGCCGTTCTTATAGGCTTGCATTACAGATTTGGCAGCTGCACCGTAATGTTTGCAACAATCAGATCCACCATTCAGGACATATTGCTGAAGTGTCCAGAAAAACCAGAGAGGGGCATCAACAGAATTGAATGCGTAATTCCCGGCTGATCCCATATTGGGAAAGAGTCCGTTTTTCATTCTTTTTACCTGAGTGTCAAGAACATCCCTGTATAATGTAAGCTTTAGACGTGCCAGTGCAATACCGGGAAGGGATATAAATGTATCTCTGCCCCATGCTCCAAACCATGGGTATCCTGCTATAATGAGTGTGTCTTCGCCCCGTTTTTCAACGAATTGCTGAGCAGCATTTCTCAGGCAGTTAATAAAACAATCACGCGGGATTTTACCGGCAACTGTTTTAGTGAATTTTGCCTTTAATCCGGAGGGTTTTTCTTCGCGGGTTGAAGCAGAAAATACTATACTGTCACCCTTTTTTGCATCCAGCTCAAAAAATCCGGGAGTAAAAAGATCTTCTGAATAATCATACCCTCTTTTTTGTTCTTCAATATATTCTACTCCAAGATACCAGTCAGGTACGGGTATAAATTCGACCTGTGAGGAAAACTGCATGTGCAGCCAGGGGAAACCTTCATACATTTTTGATTTGATCCCGTTTTTAACGGGTTCTGATTTAGTATTAGCTGCAAGATTTGCATGTGTAAGTTCGTGAATGCCCCGGAACGCAAGTAATGGCCTGACTTGCAGTTTCATTGGTTCTGTAGCCTCAAGAATAGTGTATCTTACCAGTAACTGTTCCTCATAATGTACCAGAAGCCTCTCTACCTTAAGCAAAACACCTCCGACCCTGAATATTCTGATCGGTATTATCTCTGTTTCAAAATCCTCTACATATTTATGCCCTTTGGGACTGAAATAATCACCGTTGTATTTTCTGATCCCTATATTGAAGCTTTTATCGTGATTGACTACCGTCACGTCGAGAGAAGAGAGAAGAACATGTCTGTCTCCGCCAAGCTCATCAACAGGACAAACGAGTAATCCGTGATACTTGCGGGTATTGCACTCCACAATCGTTGTTGATGCATAGGAGCCCGCCCTGTTGGTTCTTATTATTTCCCGGCCAAGAGAGTATTCAAGATTAACTATCTGACCTTTATCAAACTTAATGTAGCTCATACAATACCCGTTTTACAATAAATAAAAAGTCTTTTAAGTTAAATAATAATATTCAACATTGCAAACCTGTCTGACAGGTTAATATTTTTAAATTTTACCCCGTTTCCCGGGAACAAAAAAAGAATAACTTTGCAATTCAATAATTTTTAATAATTATCAATTAATAGTTCATTTAATGAATAAGAAACTATTATGGTTCTTAATTGCCGGTCTGGCAATTTCAGGCTGCAAAAGTAATATAAATGAAATAAATGGCAAACTAATAAATGCATCAAAAGATGAATATGTTTTTCTTGATGAACTCAAAGGAAATGAGCTTATTACTGTTGATTCTGTTCGCGTTTCCGGGGATGGTTCATTTTCTTTGACAAGGAAAATAGGATTTCCCTCCTTTTATCTGATAAAAACAGATAATTCTAATTTTCTTACCCTTCTGCTTGAACCCGGTGAGAAGATCAATCTTACAGCCTACGGCGATTCCCTTAATTCTCCAATATCTCTTTCAGGTTCAAAAGGCAGTGAACTAATGGCTTCCTATAATCTGGTACTTCGGAATACCATCCGGAAACTCTCCTCACTGCGTGATATTTATATGCAATACCTTAATAAGCCTGAGCTTCCGCTTGTAGTGGAAAGGCTCGACAGTATGGCACAGTCATACATGGATGAAATTAATCTGTATACCAGGAACTTTATTGATGAAAATATCAACTCCCTTGCCAGTCTTGTTTCATTATACCAGCAGGTGGCACCGGGCGAATATGTACTAGATCCTCAGGAGGATCTTGATTATTTCATAAAGGTTGACTCATCCCTTTGGTTGTTACATCCTGATTATGAGCCTGTCAAATCACTCCACGGGCAAGTAGGGGAATTGATTTCGGTCGCTGCCGAACAGAACTCTTATTCATATATACCACTGGGTATGGAAAAAGCACCTGAAATTGCTTTGCCTGATCCTGAAGGGGACACCATAAAACTCTCCTCAACGAGAGGATCAGTGGTCCTCATTGATATCTGGGCAGCCTGGTGCGGGCCCTGCAGAAGAGAGAATCCCAACCTTGTAAGATTATATGATCTTTACCATGATAAAGGATTCCAGATATACCAGGTCTCGATCGATAAAACCCGGCAGGCATGGCTTAAAGGTATCAAAGAAGATGGTCTTGAAAAATGGATACATGTCAGTGATCTTAAATACTGGAGTTCAGTGGTTGTTCCGCTGTATAAAATTGAATCCATACCAGCTAATTTCCTTCTTGACAGGGAGGGTAATATAATTGCCTCCGGGCTGAGGGGAGAAACTTTACAGATTAAACTGGCGGAAATTTTTGAAAACTGAAACTAAATAAGTATAACCAAACGATATAGCAATTATTCTATTGATGAAAAAATACTTAATACTATTATTACCCCTTCTGGTTCTTTTTGGATGTAAAAGGGATCTTATCATTATTGAAGGTTCAGTAATAAACAAAAGCCAGAAATATCTTTATATCAGCAAGGTTGATATCAATATACCGATGCTTATTGATTCATCAAAAATAGATAGCAAGGGCAGCTTCAGGTTCAAAATTAAAGCCACAGAACCCGACTTTTACCAGATCGGCTATTCCAATGTCAATTTTGCCAACCTTCTTGCAGAACCGGGTGAAAGAATTACAATTGATTTTAACAGCAGTAATCTGTTCGAAAACTATACAGTCATGGGTTCCAAAGGCTCAGAACAAATGCAAATGCTTGATTTAAAATTGCTTGAGACAAAGAAAAAACTTGATTCCCTGAGTATCCTGTATGAAAAGGCTTCGACCGAACCGGCATTTGAGACAAAAGGTGCGCTCCTTGAACAGGCATATCTTGAACTCATAAACGAACAAAGGAAATTCAATATAGCATTTATAATAAACAACTTAAGTTCACTTGCTTCAATAAAAGCTCTTTACCAGCAAATCGATGATGAGACTTATGTTCTTTATAACACACGGGATCTTCAATACCTGAAAATAGTATCAGATTCCCTTAAACATTATTATCCGGATTCAAAACATACAAAAGCCCTGATAAGTAATTTTGAAAAGGAAATGAGCCAGTTTGTATCCCGAGAACTACAGATGACAGCAAATTCACTGCCGGAGACTAAACTTGATCCGGAACTCATGGATATAAATGGCAGGAAAATCACACTTTCCTCGCTCAGGGGTAAATATGTACTTCTGGCATTCTGGTCAGCCGAATCAAGGGATTGTATTGCGGATAATCTTCAGTTGAAAGAATTTTACAAAATATATAACAGGATGGGATTCGAAATATATCAGATTAACCTTGATAAGGATGAATCGGTGTGGAGAAATGCGGTAAGGTTTGATGAGCTTCCATGGATAAGCACAAGGGAAGATGATCCCTCTAACCCGAAAAATGTAAGGCTTTATAATGTGAAAAGCCTTCCCGCAAACTATCTTTATGACCCGGAAGGAAATATAATTGCATCAAATCTGCATGGAAGAAACCTGCAAATAAAACTTAACCAGATATTCAGTAATTAGACTTTAATTGTGGCTGACTCCGGAAAAATATTCTTTGCATCCGATTTTCATTTAGGACTTAATACCGGATCACCACCCGTCGACCGCGAGAAAAAAGTTGTAGCATGGCTTAATAATATTGCTCCGCAAGCCGATGAGATCTATCTTCTTGGCGATGTCTTTGATTTCTGGTGGGAATATAAGCTGGTTGTGCCACGTGGATTTACGCGTTTCCTTGGTACTGTATCATCAATTACGGATGCAGGAGTTCCGGTACATTTTTTCACAGGAAATCACGACATGTGGATCAGGGACTACCTTTCGAAAGAATGTGGTATGATGTTGCATACTGCTCCGCTGACGACAATATTTAACGGGAAAAAATTTCACCTCGCCCATGGTGAAGGACTTGGTTCAGAGAATACCGGTTTTAAGATACTTCTGAAAATATTCCATAACAAACCCCTCAGGGTACTCTATTCCGCCCTTCATCCTTTCCTGGGTGTCGGATTCGGGCACCGATGGTCATTGAACTCAAGACTGGGTAAGGGAATCTCCACAGATTTTTTAGGAGAAGAAAAAGAGGATCTGATCAAATATGCCGGTAGTCTTTGTAAAACCGAAAAGATAGATTATTTCATATTCGGGCACCGTCATCTTGCAATGACACATAAGATGAAAGAAGGGGCTGAGATAGTATTTCTTGGTGACTGGATAACACACAGCAGCTATGCTGAATGGGACGGCAATAGTCTCATCCTCAGGGCTATACCTTAAACGTTCTGATCTTCAACCTTTACGGTAAGAATGAAGTAAGAATAAAGGTCGTTTATTTTTTCAAATTCGTATAGAAGCCTATTTCCTGATTTCCTGGCCATATCAATAAGCCCCATATTACCTGTGCTGTCAGAGCCTGATGTCTGGTCCGAAAGAGATTTCATGTATAATTCCTTCAGACCTTTCCTGTCGTACTTATTAATTGTATCCAGTTTATCTTTCAGATCATTTACATCGTCATTAGGGATCAGATTTCCCGTGGTCAGAAAATATTTTTTGCCTGTTAACCTGATCATTGCAACCGGCATGCCATATTTGTCTTCAGGTTCCGCTCCCGGACTATATTTTGCCACATTCTCTATAATCTCCACAAGTATGCTGAAGACTCTCCTGCGAAGATTTGACTTGATATCATTTTCATGAAGTTGTGCCTCGGTAAAAGAGAGAACTTCCTTGCCCACTTCGTGTGTAATATGTCCCGACCAGATCAGGTAAATATTATTTTCTGCCATTAGTCTTTCGAGCTGTGCAACAGCTTTTCCCCGAAATGGTATTTCTTCATTGCCAAAATGTACTCCAACTCCTTCTGAATCGACTGTCTTACTCAGGATAAAGTATGAATTTTCCTTATCGAGAGTGACAAAGTCATAATCAAGTCTATTGCCTGTTTTCTTTGCCATTTCGATGAGACCCAGTCCTGCTCCCCCTTTACTGCTGAATTCCGAATTGCTCAGCATTTGCCTGTAAACAGATCTGATTTCACCTGTATTAAGATTATTTATTTCATCCAGACGCTTCTTAAGCTCCTCAATATTGGAGCTCGAAATAACATTACCTGTTGTTACGGTATAACCACCCGTGACTTTTGAATAGACCACAAGCGACATCCCTGCATGCTGACTGCCGTTACTGTGCCTGGATACATTCTGGAGACTTTCGAGGACAAACATGAAAAGCCTTTTCCTCCCCACAAATCCAAACTCTGAATTTTCCATCTCTTTCTCAAGCAGCATGAGAAGAGGGACAGAATTATCCCTTGTCACAACGCCCCTGTAAACAAACATCAGGCGTTCCTGCATCATTTTATTCCTGATTTTTCGAGTGAGTTCCATGCAAAGAAGAACCGGTATATTTTAAGGAATATCAAAGTTAGGAAAAAAAAGATGACTCTGCAAAATAACAGTGAAAGAGAATACGATTTAATACCCATTATGTTAAACGGTTTTTATTCATACCTTGCCTCGACAAAAAATTTGTATAAATCATCGGATTTCAGATGTTTTCCAGGTTTTTAAAATACATTCTGCCTCCGTTTACCTTCAGGGTATTTTTCAGGCGTATATTTTATTCAAACCTGAAAAAAGTACCTCTTGAGAAACCTTTGCTTTTTGTCGGCAATCACCAGAATTCCTTTATGGACGGTATTCTTGTGGGGTCATATCTGCCCCAGCCGATACATTTCACCATGCGGGCAGACATGTTCAGGAAAAAGATAGCCAGGTTCTGTCTGCGGGAACTGAATGTTGCTCCGGTTTACAGGATGGAAGAAGGACTTGAGCATGTACATAAAAACCTTGAAACATTCACCGGGATATATGATATCCTGCAAAAAAATGGAAATTTCATCATGTTTTCCGAAGGAATCTGTGTACAGGAAAAACGACTTCAGAAACTCAGAAAAGGGACAGCCCGTCTTGCTTTCGGGGCAGAGGAGAAGTTCGGACTGGATGTGAATATTGTTCCGGTCGGGATAAATTATACATACCCCGCACGTTTTCGCAGGGAGGTAATGATCAACTTCCACGATTCTTTCAGCATCAAAGAACTTACAGATGTGTATAAAGAACATCCTGCAAAAGCATTACTTGCCTTTAACAAAAAATGTGAAGAAGGATTGCTGGAAGAGGTAATAATAATTGAGAATCCTGAAAATGACTGGTTGGCGGAACAGCTTCTTAAAATGGGAAGAAATAATATGATCCTGCCCTTTTTTCGTTGGCGTTTCGATACTGACGACAGGAGAATTATGGAAAAAAGAGTTGCCGACAAGATCAATTATCTTTCAAAAACATCGCCGGAGAAGCTTGAATCACTGAAAACAAAAGTACATACTTACTCTGATAAGCTTAAATCTGCAGGACTTTCGGATGAAAATTTTGCAAGAAAGCTCGACTGGGGCTTATTGAGATATTTTGTTATCATCGCGGGTTTTCCGGTTTTTCTTGCAGGGTATATCAGCAACCTGATCCCCTTCCTTGTACCAAAGTCAATATGCGACAGGTTAATTAAGGATCTGCGTTTTTACAGCTCGGTATATGTAAGTTCGGGAACCGTATTGTATCTTATTTATTTCCCTCTTATACTGATCCTTGCAGCAATTTTTGCCGGATGGACAGGTTTTCTTCTCGGGCTGCTGGTCCCGGTTGCCGGGTATCTTGTTCTTTTTTACCAGGAGATTTTCCGGGAGCGGTATCATTCTCTCCGGTTCCGGATAAAATCGGTTGCCGGCAAAACGCTCATTAATGATCTTGCTCATAAACGAAAAGATATTCAGGTTATCCTGGATGAAATAAAAGTGATTTAAAATAAAGTATTTAACCACTTATTTATCCGGCCCAGCCTTCTCTGTCCAGGTTTCGATAATTAATTGCTTCAGAGATATGTTCGGTTGTAATATTTTCAGAATCAGCAAGATCAGCAATGGTTCTTGCCACTTTAAGTATTCTGTCATAAGCCCGTGCAGATAGTCCTCTCAGCTCCATAGCTGTTTTAAGAAGCCTTCCCCCGGCCTCATCAAGCCGGCAGTATTTTCTCTGCATTGATGATGTCATTTGAGCATTTGAATATATACCTTTTATTGAATCGAATCGTTTTGCCTGTATTTCTCTTGCCCTGACAACTCTTTTACGTACATCGGCAGATTTTTCTACTTTGCCGGAATCAGATAGCTTATCATAATTAACAGGAACAACCTCAATATGTATATCTATTCTGTCGAGCAGGGGACCTGATATTCTGTTCAGGTATTTCTGTACCATTCCCGGAGTGCACATACACTCTTTTTCGGGGTGGTTATGAAAACCGCAGGGGCAGGGATTCATACTTGCCACCAGCATAAAACTTGCAGGATAATCGCAAGTTGATTTCGCTCTCGATATAGTTATGACCCTGTCTTCAAGAGGTTGTCTCATCACTTCGAGTACCGTTCGCTTGAATTCGGGCAGCTCATCAAGGAACAATACACCATTATGTCCAAGTGATATTTCTCCCGGTTGGGGATAGGTACCTCCTCCTACCAGGGCGACATCAGAGATTGTATGATGAGGCGACCTGAAGGGCCTCCTTGTCATAAGTGCCGTATGATCATCTATCTTTCCTGCCACTGAATGAATTTTAGTAGTCTCCAGTGCTTCTTCCAGGGTCAGAGGAGGCATGATTGTGGGTAACCGTTTCGCCAGCATTGTTTTACCGGAACCCGGAGGACCGATCATGATAAGGTTATGATGGCCTGCGGCTGCCACTTCCAGAGCTCTCTTTACATTTTCCTGTCCCCTAACGTCAGAAAAGTCGAACTCATATTTATTAGCCTCTCCAGAAAATATTTCGAGCAGGTCCACCTTAACAGGGTCAAATTTGCGCATACCGTTAAAAAAATCGACAACATCGCAGAGCTTGTCCATTCCATATACATCCAGGCCATTTACAACAGCAGCCTCCCGTGCATTCTTTGAAGGGACAATGACTCCCTTGAATCCTTCTTCCCGTGCTCTTAAGGCAATGGGCAGGACTCCTTTTACCGGTTGAAGTGTACCATCGAGGGACAACTCCCCTATCAACAGGTGCGATTCAATTTCACCTTTGATCACCTTTTCATCAGCAGCCAGGATTCCCACGGCAAGAGGGAGATCGTATGAAGATCCCTCTTTACGTATATCGGCAGGAGCCATGTTTATTACTACCTGCTTCCCCGGCCAGTGAAAACCAATAGAACGCAGGGCCGACTCAATTCTCTGCTGGCTCTCCTTAACGGCAACATCAGGAAGCCCCACAAGAAAAAAACGGATACCCCTTGACACATTTACTTCAATGGTAACTGTCACAGCATCAATTCCGTTAACGGAACTGGCAAATGTTCTTACTAACATAATTTTTAATTTAGTAGCACTTAAGGAAACACTTATCAAATATAGGAAAAGAAAGGTAAAAGACAAAAGAAAAAAGATAAAAGTTGAAGGAGGTTGAAGAGGGTTGAAGGGGGTTGAAGGGTTGAAAAGAATAGGATTTTAATATGAGAAAAATGATCATCTGTAACATTACCGTATCCCCTCCTGCTTTGCTCATCGAAGCTTTTATGCGAAGATGAGGAAGAGCCTGTCCCGATAGCTTGAACGGAGTAAAA
>Ga0315539_1001031_pt1 | contig 20804 bp, 26 predicted proteins | sample SalMarSW160150MG_FD_203097 | JGI IMG/M metagenome (GOLD analysis project Ga0315539, IMG submission 203097) | Salt marsh sediment microbial communities from the Plum Island Ecosystem LTER, Massachusetts, United States - Salt Marsh Sediment SW1601-150 ... | reverse complement strand
TTTCACACATTGATCATGGAAAGTCCACTTTGGCCGACCGTTTTTTAGAATTAACTGATGCTGTTTCATCAAGAAAAATGAGGCCCCAGTTTTTAGATATGATGGACTTGGAAAGAGAGAAAGGTATTACTATTAAAATGCAGCCAGTTAGAATGAAATTCAACGATTATATTTTGAATTTGGTTGACACGCCTGGCCATGTTGATTTTTCTTATGAGGTTTCAAGATCTTTGGCAGCTGTAGAAGGAGCCATATTATTAGTTGATGCTAGCCAGGGAATTCAAGCGCAAACATTAGCTAATTTAGAATTAGCTCAAAAGCAGAACCTGTTTATTATCCCAGTGATTAATAAAATTGACTTGGTTCATGTCAACATTGAGCAAGCTGTAGATGAATTAGCTAAGCTTCTTAAGATTAAACAAAGCGAAGTTATTAAAATTTCAGCTAAGAATGGAACTAATGTTAAGCAGGTTTTAAAAGCTGTCATTAATAAGGTTCCTGGTCCAGATATTAAGAAAGAGAAACCATTTAGAGCTTTGATTTTTGATTCAATATATGATCAATATAAAGGAGTAATTGCTTATGTTAGAGTTATTGACGGGCAAATTGAAAAAACAGATAAAATAAAATTAATAGCTGGAAAAATATCAGCCGATATTAAAGAATTAGGATATTTTATGCCTCAGTTTTCGTCTCAAGCTAAGCTTGAGACAGGTGAAATTGGCTATATTGCAACTGGTATCAAAGAGCCAGGGAAGATAAAAGTGGGTGATACAGTAGTAATTTCAAATTTCAAATTTCAAATTTCAAATGCATTGCCTGGCTATGAAGAACCAAAGCCAATGGTTTATGCCAGCTTGTATCCTGAAAACCCAGATGATTTTGATTTGTTAAAAGACGCTCTTTCTAAACTAAAACTTAATGATCCTTCATTAGTTTTTGAGCAGGAAACAAAGGAATCTTTGGGGAGAGGATTTAAATGCGGTTTTCTTGGGACTTTACATGCTGAAATTATATCAGAGAGAATTCATAGAGAATTCGGGTTCAACTTAATAATTTTTTCTCCTTCTGTTGTATATAAGGTTGATGATAAATTCATTTATTCAGCAAGTGATTGGCCGAAATCAGGACAGATTAAAAAATCTGAAGAGCCATGGGTTTTTCTTGAAGTTATAACTCCAAATAAATATATGGGTAAAATTATTGAAGTGTTGAAAAATCTCAGAGCAAATTACATTAAAACAGATTATCTCAGTTCAGAAAAAGCTGTTTTAGTTTATGAGATTCCGTTAAGAGAAATTATTGTTAATCTTTATGATAAAATAAAAAGCGTAAGTCAGGGGTATGCTTCAATGAATTATAAGTTTTTGAATTTTAGAGAGGCAGAAATGGTTAAAATCGATGTTTTAATTGCTGGAGAAAAAGAATCTGCTTTTTCAAAGATTGTTCTTAAAGAAAAAGCTTTTGCAGAAGGAAAAGCACTAGTTAAGAAACTAAAAGAAACCTTGCCCGCTCAGCAGTTTTCAGTTGCTTTGCAGGCTATTATTGGAACAGATATTATAGCCAGAGAAACAATCAGAGCTAGAAGGAAAGATGTTACTGGCTATCTTTATGGAGGAGATTATTCTCGCAAAAGGAAGCTTTTAGAAAAGCAGAAAAAAGGAAAAAAGAAACTAAAAGAAAAGGGAAGCGTTCGCATCCCTGCTAAAGTATTTCTTGAAATTTTCAAAACTTAAGTTTTTGTGTTAAGATGATTAACCGAACAAAGGAGTTAAGCTTAGGAAAACCATACTTAAGACAACTAGAGAGATTAAGGTAATCCAGATGATTTTGAAAATTGTTTTAGGTTTCATATAACTATTCACTATAAACTATAAACTACTCACTAAATATATGATAGCAAAGTTTAGAAAAAAGAAAAAGAGAAGTTCTTGGAAAAGTATATTTTTTTCAATGTTCTTCGTAATTTTATTTATACTTGTTATCGGATTTTTATTTATTACAAACTGGAAAATAAAGCAAAGAAGAGCTGAACTTACGAACAGAATTGAAACTTTAAAACAAGAAGTCGCACTTTTAGAGCAAAAGAATCAAGAGATAAAAGAAAGAATCTCTCAATCAGGCGGAAAAGAATATTTAGAAGAAGTAGCCAGAGATCAACTTAGTTTAAAAGCTCCTGGGGAAGAAGTAGTGGTTGTTAAGAAAGAAGCAGAGGAGGAAAAAGAAGAAGTAAAAGAGGAAGAAAAAACTTGGTGGGATTGGATTAAAAGCATTTGGAAAAGGTAGTTTATACTGAGCAGACCGAAGGTCTGCGAAGTGCGGGATTAGTATAATGGTGGTACGTAACCTTCCCAAGGTTGAGGCGCCGGTTCGATTCCGGTATCCCGCTCATTGCCGGGCTAATGCCAGAGTAGCTCAGTGGAAGAGCAGGGCTTTCGTAAAGCTCAGGCCGTCGGTTCAAATCCGACCTCTGGCTCAAGAGTTATTTTAATTATTCTCAAAAACTCACGATCGTGAAAATTTGGAGAATGTCTATGTTCAAACACATTCCATACACTTGAAAAGGTTTGAAAATTAATGAAAGGAGATTAGTTATGGCTTGGATACTTTACATTATTTTAGGAGCTCTTTTGTTCATCGCATCTCATCTTATAATGCTTTATGTTGGTTACGATAAAGCCGATTACAAAAAGTTTAATTATGTGGTATTTTTTGTAGATTTAATCTTTGCAATTGCAGCCTTTTTTTGTATAGGAAAAGGATTTCATGACCGTGGCTTTAATATATCGCAAAGAAATTTGGCCGAAATCCAGATAGCACAAGAAAGTCAGTAAATCTGTAAAAAACCTAATGCCCTATTGGACTAGCAAAGTTCAATAGGGCTGTTTTTTTTGAACTTGAAAAGTCAAGATTTTTAATCTAAAATAAGACATATGGCTAAACGTTATAGATTATATATTGATGAATCAGGTGATCATACTTATTCAGAGATATTTTTATCGCCCAAAAGATATTTGGGAATTATCGGGTGTATTATAGATTCAGATTATTATCGTCAAGAATTTCAGCCAAAACTTGAGCAATTAAAACAAAAATATTTTCCACATAGTCCTGATGAGCCAGTAATATTTCATAGAAGCGAAATTATTGAAAAACGCAGTTCTTTCTGGAAGCTTCGTAATCCTCAAACAGAAAGAAATTTTAATGAAGATTTATTAACTTTCTTTAAAAGCGCTAATTATAGAGTAATTATTGTAGTCATTGATAAAAAATCCCACCTTGAACGTTATAAGGAAGCAGCTTTTCATCCATATCATTATTGCGTAGCGGCTTTATTAGAAAGATATTGTGGATTTTTGAATATTTATAATGCTATTGGAGATGTATTAGCAGAGCGTCGAGGCGGAACAGAAGATATGCAGCTTAAAGAAGCATATAGAAGAGTTTATGAAAGTGGGACTACTCAAAGAGATCCTGAATTTTTCCAGCAGGCTCTAACTAGCAAAGAAATAAAGATAAAACCGAAATCAGCAAATATTGCTGGTTTACAACTTGCTGATCTTTTGGTTCATCCTTGCAAAAACGAAATTTTACTTGAAAACAAAAAAATTACCGAAGAAGAGTGGAAAAGAAAAAAATTTGGCAGAGAAATTTGTAAGTGTTTAGAACCTAAATATAATCGACATATCTTTAATAATAAAATTACAGGTTATGGTAAAGTGTTTTTAGTATAAATGAAAAAGCTCCTTTGTAGGAACTTTCTCACGCTAACCCTACACGGGTTATCCACCTCCGGTAAAACCGGATTTTTTTATAATAGCACAAAAATACTTGTCAAGTCAAGAAATCTGTGGAAAACTATTGACTTATTTTTAGGTTTGAATAAGCTATTTTTTGATTTTTGGAAGGGATTGTGGTAAGCTATATATATTAGTTTAGTTCCATTAAATATGGATAATTCAGATATTAAAATTGAAGATTTAGAAGAGAGAGTTCATCGTTTGATGGACTGTCTTTGACATTGCTGAAAAAGAAAAGAAAATAAAAGAATTAGAAAATAAAAATGATTGGAAATTAGGCAAAGAGATAGCTGATTTAAGGCAGGAAGTTGATGCAATAAGAAATCTTGAAGAGAAAATTCAAAAAGGAGAGATTCAGAATTTAACAGAAGAAATAGAGAAGGAAGAAATCAAGGTTTTTCTTTCAGGAAAATATGATAAGAATAATGCTATTATGGAAATATTTTCAGGAGCTGGTGGAATAGACGCGCAGGATTGGGCAACGATATTAATTAGAATGTTTGAGCGGTATTGCGAGAGAAAAGGATTTCAAGTAAAAGTTATTCATCAATCATTTGGAGAAGCAGGCGGACCGGAAGGAAGAATTGGAACTAAATCAGCAACTCTGGAAATTAAAGGGAATTATGCTTATGGGTTTTTGAAAAGAGAATCAGGTGTTCATAGATTGGTGCGTCAGTCACCCTTTTCTTCTAAGAAACTCCGTCATACTTCTTTTGCCTTGATTGAGGTTTTGCCTGAAATAGGGAAAAAAGAACAAGAAGAAATTAAAATAAAAGATGAAGATTTAAAATTAGATACATTCAGATCTTCTGGTCCTGGCGGGCAGTATGTAAATAAAAGAGAATCAGCTGTCAGGATCACCCATATTCCTACGGGAATTGCTGTTTCTTCTCAATCAGAAAGATTACAGGGATTAAATAGAGATAAAGCAATGAAGGTTCTTTTTGCCAAGCTTTATCAATTAAAAGAGGCGGAAAAGAAAGAAAAATTAAAAAAAATTAAAGGAGGTATTACTTCAGCTAGTTGGGGTAATCAGATCAGATCTTATGTTCTTCATCCGTATAAGTTGGTTAAAGACCTTAGAACTGGTATTGAAACATCAAATGTTGAAGAAGTTTTAGATGGTAATTTAGAACAATTTATTGAAGCTGAGTTGAAATAAAATGTTATCAATAAATAACATTACAAAAGCATATCCATCGCGGAGAGGTAATAGTCCAACTATTGCTCTGGATAATGTTTCTTTTGAAATAAAAGGAAAGGAATTTGTTTCTATTGTTGGAAAGTCAGGAGCTGGCAAAACAACTTTGTTAAAACTGATTTTAGCTGAAGAAAAGCCAAGCAATGGTCAGATTCTGTTTGATGATTTGAATATTCATGAATTAAAGAGTTCTCAACTTCCTAAATTAAGGCAGAGAATTGGTACGGTTTTTCAGGATTATAAATTGTTTCCTTCAAAAACAACTTATGAAAATGTTGCTTATGTTATGGAAGCAATGGGAGCAAGCGAGGATGAAATCCAGAGAGATGTCTCTCAAATTTTAGGTATTGTTGGGTTAACAGACAGAGCTGATAATTTTCCTAATGAGCTTTCTGGGGGTGAAAAGCAGAGAGCAGCTATTGCCAGGGCTCTTATCCATAGGCCAGATATTATTTTAGCTGATGAGCCGACTGGCAATCTTGATCCTTATCACACCTTTGATATCATTCGGCTTCTGGTAAAGATTTATAAGCTGGGCACTACGGTCATTTTAGCTACCCATGATAAGGAAGTAATTAATTCTTTGGGTAAACGAGTTATTACTCTAGACCAGGGTAAAGTGGTTAGAGACGAAGAAAGGGGAAGATTCGTCCTTTAAATTAAAAATTAAAAATTAAAAATTTTCAAACATGCTTAGATTATTTAAAAGAGTAATTAAAACTGGTTGGAAAGGCTTTAGACGAAATATTGGATTAAGTTTGGCTACGATTCTTATAATGGTAATTGTTATTTCTTTGGCAACTTTATTATTTCTCTTAAATCCAGTTTCTAAGATTTTAATTGCTGATATTGAAAAAAAAGTTGATATTTCAGTTTATTTTAAAGAAGATATTTCGTCAGAATATATCTTAGAGGTTGAATCAGAGATTTCCAAAATTCCTGAAGTAAAAGACGTTGAATATACTTCTAAAGATCAGGCGCTTGAGAAGTTTATTGAAAAGCATCAAGATGACCCGGTTTTAATGGAATCATTAACAGAACTTGGCTCTAATCCTTTTTTAGCTTCTTTGAATATTATGGCTTGGGAGCCGTCTCAGTATGAGCAAGTTGTTAATCTTTTAGAAACCAGTTCTTTTAGGAACTTAATTGATAAGGTTGATTATTATGAAAGAAAGCCAGTGATTGAGAAAGTTTTCTCAGTAGTTTCCGGGCTTAATAAAATAGGGATTTTCTTTAGCATTGTCTTTGCAGTAATTGCTGTTTTGATTGCTTTTAATACTATTCGAATAGCAATTTATAACTCGGGCGAAGAGATTTCAATTATGAGGTTGATTGGAGCTTCAAATTGGTTTGTTAGAGGACCGTTCTTGATACAGGGGATTATTATTGGATTTATTGCTGCTTTAATTACGCTTTTTATTACTTTTGGGCTTTGTTGTGGATTTGATGCCAGGATTAAAACAATTGCGCCGGATATAAGTATATATAGCATACTTGTAAGCAATTTCTTCTTTTTATTCTTAATCCAGCTTGCAACTGGCATAGGATTAGGTATAATATCTAGTTACATCGCAGTAAGGAAATATCTGAAGATATAGTATTCCGGGGTCGTCTAATGGTAGGACAATGGATTCTGGATCCATTAATCTAGGTTCGAGTCCTAGCTCCGGAGCATAATTTGACATACTTTTTTGAAGGACTATAATTAAATTGTATAAGAATAAAAGAAAACATGTTAACAAATGAAGATATTACAAAAATTGCATCAATTGTTGCTACTAAAGAAGATGTTGAAGATTTGAAACAGGATATAGCTGGACTTCGAGAATCGATTCAAGCCCTTACTGTTTCTGTAGATAAATTGGTTAAAGCAATAAGTGATCTTAAGACAGAATATATCGCGATAACTAATCAGGTAGGTCGTCATGAAAAGTGGTTTCATCAGGTTGCTGATAAATTAGGAATTAAACTAGAATACTAAACAAAACAGGTTTTAATCCTTCAGTAAGCTTAGGGCAAGCACCTACAGTTCTTCAGGGTAAGCACTGATTAGAGGGTTAATAGCCCTCTTTTTCTTTGATTATTAGTATGTTATAGTATATATTATGATTATCGCTTCTTTATTTGCTTCAATCGCTACTGTTTTAATTGAGCTTTTTACAAGGAGTCGGGGTATTGTTCTTGTTTCTTACGGTTTTGTTATACTTTTACTGATTTTTCTGCCTCGTTTTTTTTATTATTTTGACGCAAGAATTAAAGAAGTTGTTAAAAAAGAATGGGTTAAAAAACTTGAATATTTTGGTTTTTTTATAGTTATTTTAAATGCTCCTGCTAGCTTAATCCTTCATGATCTTGGTTTTGAATATGATAGATTTCTTCATTTTAGCGTGGCCTTCTTTGCTTTTATAATCTTTTTATTGCTTTGTCTGCCTCTTTTGAAGATAAACGGGGAAGAAATTAAAAAAAGAAAACTACTAATTTATCTTTTTCTAATTTTATTTGTTTCTCTCTTTCTTTGGGAGATATTGCAATATAGCATTGATCAAATATTTGGCACAAAACTGTTTTTTGATGCAGAGCAGGAAATAAAGGTTGATTTTTTGGAAGATATCTTATTCGGAACATCTGGATTACTTATTGCTGTAATTTATGTTAACTATTCTTTTAAAAAATTCTTACTTGTATTAAAATGATATCCTCTTTTGAATTCTTCAAATGTCATTGGCTTTTTTCCTTCGGGCTGGAGTTTCTTAATTATTAGTTTCTTGTTCTTTAAATTAGCTTCTAAAACTTTAATCCTTAAAGTTTTGTTTTTGTGTTTAATAAATGTGAAAGTGCCAGGCCAGGGATTAAAAGCTCTTATCTGTCTTTCAATTTCGCGATCTGGTTTTGACCAGTCAATTTTCCCATTTTCTCTTTTCAAAATCTTTGTATAAGTTGCTTTTGAATCATCCTGCGGCTTTGCTTTAATTTCCCCATTTATCCATTTTGGAATTATTTCTATTAATAATTTTACTCCCAATTCAGCTAATTTTTTATTTAATTCTTCGTAAGTGATTTTGGTCATTGGGATTTGGGATTTGTTTGGGATTTGGTCATTGGAATTTGGGATTTTCCATTCTTGTTGAGCAAGAATGGGTCCATGATCTATTTTCTCATCCATTAAAATTATTGTTACTCCTGTTTTTTTATCTCCATTAATAATGGTTGTTTGAATAGGGGAGGGACCACGATATTTTGGCAAAAGAGATGGATGTACATTTAAAGCTCCGTATTTAGGAATTTCTAAAATCTTTTTAGGAATAATTTTTCCATAAGAAGCAACAATAACCAAATCTGGCTTTAATTCTTCTATTTTTTCGAAGTCATAAAGCAAAATAGGCTTATACCCATTTTCAATAAGCCCTTGTAAAATTGTTGTTCCAAATTCTCCAGTTCCTAAAAATATAATTTTCATAAATTCATTTTACAACGCGCCATATAATCTCAGATTCTTTAGCAGCGAATTCTAACCATTCACCATCATCGTTAATTACATACCATTTTCTTTTTGTTTGACTCCAAATCATTGGTTTTCCTTGAAAAAACGGCTTTTTAACTATTTCTTTTGGCTTTAAACGGTCTATTTCCAGCCATTTCTTAAAAACTGTCTCTATTGCATAATCCAAGTCCCTTGATTTTGCCCATTTAGCTACTTTGTCAATTGCCTGCTTGGCTTTTTTTACAGAACCTGCTAATTCTAAAAGCTGTTTAGCTGGTTTGGTAAATCTTGAGTAAACTATTTTTCTTTTTTTAGCATCTCTTTTAATTTCGTCTAAACTTAATCCTTTGGTTTTAAAATAAAAGGTGACAATCTGGCGAATAGCTGTTTCTTCTGTTAGTTCTGTATAATATTTGATTTGTCCTTTTCTAATATATTCTTCAATCTTTTTGGCAATGCTTTTGCCTATGCCTTGAATTTCTTCAAGCCCTTTTCTTCCCTTTTCCTTATATATCTCAGAAACATCTTGTTTTAAGTTTTCTAAAACATGAGCTGCTTTATGATAAGCCTGTGGCTTAAAAGCCACTCCTTTTATATTCAAAAGCTCTTCTATTTTATATAATATTTTAGCGATCTTCTTATTAGTCATTTTAATATTTGTTTTATTCTTTGGGCTTCGGTTTCAACGACTCTTCCTTCATATTCTGCTGCGTGATCATGAGCCGTCTTATATACTGGTCTTTTTTGGTCAAGATGAAGATTAAGAATTATTTCTTCTTTGTTTTCTTTGATATATAAATGAAATCTTGGATAATCGTTTCTTTCCAAAGGTCTAACAAATTGGTTTTCTTTCTGAAAAAGATAACCAATTTTTCTCATCAAGTTTATTATATTTTCTCCAGTATTTCTAATAATGAATTCCATTACTTTAATTTTAGCGTTTTTTATGATAAAATTCAATTGAAAACATGAAAAAGCGAAGAGTTTTTATTGCTATAAATCTGCCAGAGAATATAAAGAAAAAACTGGCAGAATATCAAAAGAAATGGCCAGAGCTTCCGATTCGGTGGACAAAGCCGGAGAATTTACATATTACTTTGGATTTTATTGGTTATGTTGCAGATGAGGAATTGCTTGAAGTTTGCAAAAAAACTAAAGAGATTGCTGATAAACATAACTTCTTTGAAATTAAATTAACCAGAATATGCTATGGTCCCCTTCGCTTTCGCTCAGGGCAAGCTCCTCGTATGGTTTGGGCAATAGGGGAGAAAATAAAAGAGCTTAATCTTTCTCCTCATATTACTTTAGGAAGAATTAGAAAATGGGAATGGCAGAGGATTGAACCAGAAGAAAGGCCAAGCGTTGATGAAGAAATAGATTTGAATTTTTCAGTTGATTCAATTGAACTTATGGAAAGCGTGTTAAAAAAAGGAGGGCCTGAATATACAATACTTGAATCATTTAAGCTTGATAGAGGCCCGACCTCTATTTAAGCTTCGCAGTTTTTTAAGAGGTCGGGCCTCTTTTAAACTTATTTATGAAAATACATTTTATTGGCATTAAGGGAATTGGGGTTAGCGCTCTTGCTGGATATTATTTAGCAAAAGGTCATAAAGTTAGCGGCTCTGATCTTGTTTTAGGGCCTCATAAAGCTAAGAATGTGCCTAAGGACGCTAATTTAGTGATTCATAGTCCAGCAGTCAGGCCAGATAACCCTGAGATTAAACAAGCAAAGAAGCTTAAGATTAAGATTCAGACATATCCCCAAGCATTAGGAGATTTAACTAAAGAGTATTTTACAATTGCTATTTCTGGTACTCATGGCAAAAGCACAACTTGTGCAATGGTTGCTTTAATTTTAATGAAAGCAGGACTTGACCCAACAGTAATTATCGGCACTAAATTAAAAGAGTTTGGCAATAAAAATTTTAGAATAGGGAAGAGCAAATATCTTATTATTGAGGCAGACGAATGGCAGGCCTCCTTTTTAAATTATTGGCCTAAAATTATTGTTTTAACTAATATTGAAAAAGAACATTTGGATTATTATAGAGATTTAAGGCATATTTTGGAAACTTACAAAAAATTTATTTCACATCTTTCAGAAGATGGTCTTTTGATAGATGCAAGAGAATATAGTTTAAAACAGAAAGAAGCAAAAAGATTAAGAAAGATTCTAAGAATACCAGGTGAGCATAATATTTATAACGCGCTCGCAGCCTTAAATACGGCTAGAGCTTTGAGTGTTTCAGATAAAATTTCTTTCAAAGCATTATCAGAGTATAAAGGATCTTGGCGACGTTTTGAGATTGTAAAAAAGGGGAAAATAACGTTTATTTCTGATTATGCTCATCACCCAACAGAGGTGAGAGCAACATTAAGAGCAGCTCGGGAGAAATTCCCGAATAAAGAAATCTGGTGTATTTTTCAGCCTCATCAATACCAAAGAACTTTTTATTTATTTAATGATTTTGTCAGAGTTTTTTCTATCGCTCCAATAGATAAATTAATAATTACTGATATATATGACGTAGCTGGCAGAGAAAAGAAGAAAATAAAAGAAAAAATAAGTTCAAAAGAGTTAATTAGAAAGATTAAAAAATATGAAAAAGTATATTTACCAAAAGAGAAAATAAAGGATTATTTGAAAAGAAATTTAAAGGGCAAGGAAGTAGTAATAATTATGGGCGCCGGGGATGTGTATAAATTGCTTGACAAGATTTGATAAAAAAGAGAAAATTAAAAAAGAAAGGTCTTAACAAAGATATTAATTTTTAAAAATTATGAGTACAACAACTATTGGAATAATTATAGCTGCTGTTGTAATAGTGGCAATATTGGTTTATATCTTTAAGGATAAGATTTTCAAGAAAAAACAAGGAGGCGGACCGCCTATGACACCGCCAACAACGCCGCCAGGAGGACCGGCGATGTAGAAAAAATTAAGCCCGGGAGCGTTAGCTCTCGGGCTTTTGTGTTCTTTATTCTTTTTCTTTTTCTTGAGACTCTTCTTTTTCTTTTTTCTGGTTTTTTTCACGCTGAATCGCGTCGTAAATTTCTCTTCGATGAACCGGTATCTCTTTCGGGGCTGTGATGCCCAGACGAACTTTATCGCCTCGGACATCCACGATAATAATTTCTACATCATCGCCAATCATAATTGACTCATCTCTTTGTCTTGATAAGACCAACATTTTAACTCCTTTCAGTTTACTCCATATTTGATTGTTAATATTCTACGCTATTTTAATATAGCAAACGCAATAGAGTTTGTCAAGTTTTGGTTAGCTATTTTCAAATACGGAAAAGTTGTGTATAATAGATTTAATGGAAAGAGTTGTTAATAGCGATACAACTAAATATCTGGGCAAGAGTGTAAAAGTTTGCGGATGGGTGAATTCCATAAGGTCTCACGGTAAGATTGTTTTTATTGATCTCCGTGATGTTAGCGGGATTGTTCAATTAGTCGGTACTTCAGATATTGCTAAAGAAATTCGGACTGAATGGGTTATTGAGGTAGTAGGGAAAGTTTCTAATCGGCCTTTGAACATGGTAAATCCGAAAATTGAAACTGGGAAAATAGAAGTTTCAATTGAAAATTTGAAAGTTTTATCTAAGGCAAAAACCTTGCCTTTTTCTATTGACGGAGATGGATATGAGATAAATGAGGAAAAGAGAATGAAATACCGCTATTTGGATCTAAGAAGGGAAAGAATGAAAAGAAATATGATTGAGAGGCAAAGAGTAATTCAATTTATAAGGGATTTTCTTCAAAAAGACAAGTTTGTAGAAATAGAAACCCCGATTTTGACTAAATCAACGCCAGAGGGAGCTCGTGACTTTGTAGTTCCTTCCAGAATGCATCCAGGTAAGTTTTATGCATTGCCGCAGTCGCCTCAGCAGTATAAGCAGTTATTGCAAATTGCTGGTTTTGAAAGATATTTTCAAATTGCTCATTGTCTTCGTGATGAAGATCCAAGAGGCGATAGACAGCCCGAACATACTCAATTAGATTTAGAAATGTCTTTTGTAGAACAAAAGGATGTAATGTGCTTAACTGAGGATTTGTTTATTAATTTAGTTAAAAAACTATATCCTGAAAAGAAAATTCAAGAAATTCCTTTTCCGAAGTTCACTTACGAAAAGACAATGAAAAAGTATAATACTGATAGACCTGATTTGCGCAAGAATAAAAATAATCCTGATTTGCTGGCTTTTTGCTGGGTAATTGATTTTCCATTTTTTGAAAAAGATAATAAGAATAAATGGACTTTTACTCATAATCCTTTTTCAGCTCCAAAACCAGAGTTTATGCAGGATTTGCTAAAGAAAAAGAATATTAAGAATATTTTAACTACTCAATATGATATTGTGTTGAATGGTTCGGAAATAGGCGGGGGGAGTATAAGAAATCATAGGTCTGAAGCTCTGGAAGCAGTATTTGAGATAATTGGATACAAGAAAAGAGATATTAAAGATAAATTCGGCCATATGTTAAGAGCTTTTCAATATGGCGTACCGCCTCATGGCGGAATTGCTCCTGGAATTGATAGAATTTTAGCCATCTTGCTTAAAGAGCCAAATATCCGAGAGGTTATTGCTTTTCCAAAAACAGGGGATAGCAGAGATTTAATGATGGATGCTCCTTCAGAGATTTCAGAAGAACAATTAAAAGAATTGAAAATTAAAGTAAAATGAGATCAAAAATTTTATTAATTTCTATTGTTTTGAGCTTGCCTTTTTGGTGGGGAATGAATGTTTTAGCAGAGAATTTAGAAAATTCTTGGTTTGAACAAGAATTAAATAGAAGTTTAAGAATTTCAAGAAGACATACCAAAGAATTAAAATTAGAAAAAGAGTTTCAACAGCGCTTTAAAGATTTAGAAATTAATGCCAAAGCTGCAATTTTAGTTAAGGTTAATGAAAACGGCAATGAAAGGATTTTATTTGAAAAAGATTCTCAAAAACCTTTGGCTATTGCTTCTTTAACTAAACTTATGACAGCCTTGGTGGTTTTTGAGCTTGATGAAGTTTATGCTGAATCTCAACCAGTTAAAATAACAAAAGAAGCAGTAGAACAGGAAGGACAATCTAAATACGGAGAATTAGAAATAGGTGAGAGCTTGTCAGTTAAAAACCTCTTATATATCGCCTTGATTGAGTCAAGCAATGATGCTGCTTTTGCTTTAACTGAACCGATTGGCAAACAAGGATTTGTTGAATTAATGAATCTTTATTCTAAAAAAATAGAGCTTGAAAACACTTATTTTGTTAATCCAACTGGCCTTGAGCCAAATAGTCCTGAAGAATTAAAAAATATTTCAACTACCAGAGATATTGTGAAACTTACAAAATATATACTGGTAAATTATCCTCAGATTTTTGAAATAACAACTAATCAATCTTATGAAGTTTTAAACTTAGATAATACGTTCCATCACTTTATTCCTCAAAACACTAATGAACTTTTAAGAGAAATTCCAGAGATAATTGGAGGAAAGACTGGCTGGGGTATTGAGGCTGGAGGCTGCTTGCTTTTGGTTTTAGACAATCCAGAAGAAGAAGGTTATTTTGTCAGCATTGTTTTAGGCGCTGAAGATCGTTTTGCAGAAATGCGCAAACTCATCAATGTGCTTAAATAACTATGAACGAGATTACGATAAATGTTATTAAGATTTTTGTGCTGGGAGCAATGAGCTTTATTTTAGCTTTTTGGTTATGTCCGATTCTTACTCATTTCTTGTACAAGTACAAGCTTTGGAGAAAAGAAATTAGAACCAAATCAATAGATAATAAAGAGCTTTTTTTCTTTAAGAAATTTCATTCTGAAAAAGAAGTCCGTGTTCCAAGATTTGGAGGACTTCTTATTTGGACAAGTGTTTTAATCTTAGCTGTTCTTTTTTTCTTATTGTCTAAAATAGATATTTGGTGGTTTGAAAAGCTAAACTTTTTAAGCAGATCTCAGACATGGCTGCCTCTTTTTGCCTTGATTGCAGCTTCTCTGGTAGGGCTTACAGATGATGTTCTTCAGGTGTTGAAAAAAGGTAAATATATTGGAGGAGGTTTAATGCTAAAATACAGATTAATCTTAGTTACTTTAATTGGATTAATCGGAGCTTATTGGTTTTATTACAAATTAGGATACAGCACTATACATATTCCTGGAAATGGGGATTTCTTTATAGGGATTTGGTATGTTCCTCTTTTTGTTTTAATAATGCTGGCAACTTACAGCGGGGGAGTAATTGATGGTTTAGACGGTTTAGCTGGAGGAGCTTTTGCTGTAATCTTTGCTGCTTTTTCAGGGATTGCTTTGTTTAACGGCCAGATTGATTTAGCTGCTTTTTGCGCTGTGATTGCTGGAGCAATTTTGGCTTTCTTATGGTTTAATATTCCGCCTGCCAGATTTTATATGGGAGAAACCGGAATGTTGGGCCTTTGTTGTGCTTTAACAGTAGTTGCCTTTTTAACTGACTCTATTTTAGTTTTGCCAATAATTGGCTTTTTGCTTGTTATTGAGTCCGGTTCTGTAATTATTCAGCTTCTTTCTAAAAAGTTCCGCAAGAAAAAAGTTTTCTTAGCAGCTCCTATCCATCATCATTTTGAAGCAAAGGGCTGGCCTCATTCTAAAATCACAATGCGATTTTGGGTAATTGGAGTTGTAATGGCCATTATTGGATTAGCAATCAGATTACTGGGTTAAAAAAACAGGGACAAGTTAATCCTTTAACTTTGTCCCTTTTTTGTTTTGATTTGTTTAGCAAGATATAGTAATTTCTTCGCGACTTTGTTTTCTTTCGTCTTATGTCTTTCTCTCAGAAGCTTTTCTATTTCTGACCTTATTTCATATAGAGAATACATGCTTTCCAAATTAAGAAGATATCTTAGTTCTCCTTCGCTTGGATTAAACTTCTTGATTCTTCTCCATAGGTCCATTCTTATTTCTTTCTTTGTGAATTTTTCAAATAGCCTTATTAATACCTGTTTAGATTTGTTATTCCTCATAGATCCGTCTTCAGTTTTATTCAAAAGCTTTGTTGTTGCTTCTTTTTCTCCATCTTCAGCTAATTCAGCTAAGTTATCAACAGTACACAATACAAAATATTTTCTCCAAAAGCTTTTTTTTAAACCCTCATACTTGTCTAAGGCCCTTTTAGCTTTTTGAAGCATAGAGTAAAAATCATTAAAATTAGGATCGTCTCTTTTTAAAAACTTGGTTACAGCTTTTTCCGCTAAAGGTAAATAATCTGTTGCTGCGACGATATCAATTAAATCTTCTGTTTCAAATTCATCTTTTTTTCTATGCCACAATATGTTTAATTGCGTACGTGGACTTTTTCTTTTCCGTTTTAGGCTTCTTATTTTTGCATTTTTCATTTTTTCTCCTTGTTAAAGAACAAAAACAATTACTACTAAAACCTTATAACTTATTTTAAAATTTGTCAAATTTAGTCTGTCGGTATCCGATACCGACAACACTTCACAACAATTATATTTTTGATTTAGATTGAAAATTTTGATATGATAAAACCAAGAAATTAAACCCATTGTCAAAGATCCTTTTTAATAAAAAAGCGACGATTAAGTTCCGTCGCCATAATAAAATAACTATCCATGGTGCCATCTTTGAAATTGATTTAGTTTGTCGTATTCACACATAGCGTGAATCACTAAAATGCCAAAACCAATTAGTATTAATATAGCCCCTCTGCATATAAGGAAACCACCAATATCTGCCTCAGGGTTAATAGACACGAGAATGGTACCAATGAGAAATATTATTAGCCCTAGAATAAGCATTAATACACCGCAAGTCTTTGCATACATTTTAAACCTCCTAAAATAGTTTATTTTGATTTTATTTTGTACTAAGAAAACTATAGCAAATTAAATTATGGTTGTCAAGGATTTAGATCAAAAATTAGGAAAAGTTAAAGAAATCAAGAAAGGGCTTGACAAAGGTTTTGGATTTGCTAAACTAAAAATAGTTAATCCCACTGCCTTCCTTCGCTTCGGCGGACGACGGCAGTTTTATTTTTTATGAAAAGGACCTTCGTTTTTATTGATGGTAATAATTTTTATTTTAAATTAAAAGAATTAAGATCTAAGCTTAATTCTAAATATAGTTTACTTGAGTTTAATTTTAGAAAATTTTCCGAGTGGCTTGTTGAGCCCAACAATTTAATAGAGATTCATTATTATCTTGGCGTGGTTAGACGTAAAAAGAATGATAGCAAAAGCGAAAAGTTATATGCTGATCAGCAAAGATTATTTAGAAAATTACAACGGCAAAATATTATTATAATCTTAGGTCAGCTAATTAAACATCCAGATAAGAGCTATCATGAAAAGGGTGTTGATGTTCGTCTGGCTGTAGAGATGATTAGATTTGCAAGAGAAAATAAGTACGATATTGCTTATTTAGTAAGTTCAGATACTGATTTGGTGGCAGCGGTGGAGGAGGTTCAATCAATTGGAAAAACTGTTCAGTATGTTGGCATTTCTAAAGGACAGTCATTTGGGCTTTCAAGTGTAGCTAATGATGTAAGGTTATTGAGAGCAAACGAAATAGAGCAATTTTTTCCTGAAATTTTGGTATAATTTATTTATATGAAAAAACTATTCAAAGATAAAAAAGTGGTGATAATGGGGTTAGGACTTCTTGGAGGCGGAATTGGCGCTGCTAAGTTTTTTTATAAACAAGGAGCTAAGGTTTTGATTACTGATTTGAAAACTAGAAAGGAGCTGAAAGAATCAATTAAAAAACTTAATCAGGTTAAGCTTGTATTGGGAAAACACAGAAAACAAGATTTTATTAATGCTGATTTAATTATTAGGAACCCTGGTGTTCCAAGAGAGTCTAAATATTTAAAAATCGCCAAAAATAATAATATTCCAATTAAAACCGATATAGATATATTCTTTGATTTATGTCCAGGTACTATTATTGGAATTACTGGCACTAAAGGCAAATCAACTGTTGCCACTTTAATATATCTTTTTTTAAAAAAGAAGTATCCTAAAACCTTTTTAGCTGGGAATATTGGGATTTCGCCTTTGGAAATTTTGCCAAGGATAAAGAAAAAAACAAAAGTTGTTTTGGAGCTTTCTAGTTTTGAATTAGAGAATTTAAAAAAGAGCCCGAAAGTTGCTGTTATTACCACTCTTTTTCCAGACCATTTGAATAGGTACAAGAATTTTAAAGACTATGTTAACGCTAAAAAATCAATTTTCAAATATCAGAACAAAAATGATATATTAGTTTTAAATAAAGATGATATAGAAACAAAAAAGCTTTGTTTAGAAGCTAAATCTAAAGTTTGTTTCTTCAAAGGTTCCAACATTTCAGCTGCTGTTTTAGTAGCTGAACTTTTTAAAATCTCTAAAAAAGATATTAAAAAAGTTCTTTCTAATTTTAAAGGTGTTCCGCATAGACAAGAATTTATTGCTGAGAAAAAAGGTATTAAATATTTTAATGATACTACAGCTACTAATCCCGAAGCAGTAATATTTGCAATTGAAACATTTAGAAAAAGATTTCCCAAGTCAAAGATTATTTTAATAGCTGGCGGAGAAGACAAGAAATTAATTTATAGAAGTTTAGCAAGAAAGATTAAGCGTGATGTAGATTATGTTGTTTTGCTTCCTGGCACAGGTTCAAATAAACTTAAGAAGGATTTAAGTAAGCTTTATCCTGTTAAATCGATGAACCAGGCAGTACGAAAAGCCTCTTATTTGGCTCAAAAAGGAGATATTGTTTTGCTTTCTCCCGGCGCAGCAAGCTTTAATTTATTTGAGAATGAGTTTGACAGAGGCAATCAGTTTGTTAAAGCCGTTAAAAAACTATGAAACATAGCAAGAAACATAATAAAAAACATAAATTCGATTATTTTTTAGCTGTCGTAACATGTATTTTATTAGTCATAGGAATTTTAGTTTTAGCTAACGTATCAGCAAATTTTTCCCAAGAAAAATTTGGCAGAACAACTTATTATCTTTTTCATCAGATTATTTACGGATTAGTTTTTGGGATTGTATTGGGTTTTATTGCTTTTAAAATAAAATTATCTTTTTTAAGAAAGTTCTCCTGGATATTTATTCTAATAAATCTGGCGCTTATGGCTTTGGTTTTTATTCCAAAAATAAGTATTGTTTCCGGAGGAGCGCCTCGTTGGATGAATCTGGGCTTCATTACTTTTCAGCCGTCTGAATTTCTAAAACTTACTTTTGTTCTTTATCTTTCTGCTCTATTAACTAGTTTTTTAAAAAACAAAAAAGTTTTCACCTTAATTCCTTTTTTAGTAATATTAGGAGTTCTTGCTCTTCTTTTGAGCTTGCAATCGGATGTTAGTACTTTAGCAGTAATTATCTCAGTTGGTATTTTAATGTATTTCTCGTCAGGTTTTCCTCTTTGGCACACTGCTTTGGCAATTTTAATATCTGCGGGAGGAATACTTGGATTAATAAAAATTGCTCCGTATAGAATGAAAAGAATTTTAGTTTTTTTGAATCCAGGAATTGACCCGATGGGAATGGGTTATCAAATGAAACAAATTCTAATTACTATTGGTTCTGGAGGAATTTTTGGGTTAGGTCTTGGCATGTCTGTACAAAAATTTGGCTGGATTCCTCAAACAATGTCAGATTCAGTCTTTGCCATATTTGCCGAAGAAACTGGATTTATTGGTTCTATTGTTCTAATTTCTCTTTTTTTACTTTTGCTCTGGAGGGGGTTTAGAATTGCCAAAATGTCTCAGAATAAATTTTCTCAACTTCTTGCAATTGGTATAAGTTGCTGGATTTGCATCCAGGCTTTTATTAACATAGGGGCAATGATTGGCATTTTACCATTAACTGGAATTCCTTTGCCGTTTATTAGTTATGGGGGCTCGCACCTGGTAGCAGAAATGATTGGAATAGGAATTCTTTTAAATATTTCAAAATCTAAATCATCTTAACATTTAAACATTTTAGCATGTTAACATTTCTTTTAATGTTTGTATGTTTGTATGTTTATATGTTAAAATGTTAAAATGAAAATACTATTTACTGGCGGAGGAACTGCTGGTCATGTCTTTCCAATAGTCGCTGTTATCAGAGAAATGAAGAAGAATTATCCTCATGCAGGTTTTGAGTTTTTTTACTTAGGGCCTAAGGATAAATTTTCTAAAGAGCTTCTTTTAAAAGAGGGGGTTGAAGTAAAAAAAATTTTAGCTGGCAAAATTAGAAGATATTTTTCTTTCAAGAATGTTACTGATATGTTTAAGCTTCCTATTGGAATTCTTCAGGCCTTTTATCACATTTTTATAATTTCCCCAGATGTTATTTTCAGCAAAGGGGGATATGGATCAATAGCTACTTCTATCTGCGGCCGAATTTTAATGGTTCCGATTTTTTTACATGAATCAGATATTTCTCCTGGTTTAGCTAATAGAATAACAGGCAAATTTGCTTTAGAGATTTTTATCTCTTTTTCTATTAAAAAGACAGAAGATTTTCCAGTAAAAAAAATGCTTTCAGTTGGCAATCCTGTGAGAAAAGAGATTTTAAACGGTTCTAAGGAAGGGGCAAAGAAGTTATTTAACCTAACAGGAGAAAAACCAGTAATTCTAATTTTAGGCGGTTCTCAGGGCGCTCAAAGAATAAATGATAAAATATTGTCAATTCTGCCTGATATTTTAAAAGATTATGAGATAATTCATCAAACAGGCCAGAAGAATTTTGAACAGGTAAGAAAAGAAGCAGAAGTTGTGATAACAGAAGACTTTAAAAGATATTATCATCCCTCCCCATTTTTAAATGAAATTGAGATAGCTAATGCTTATTCAGCAGCTGATTTAATTATTAGCAGGGCAGGAGCAGGAACTATTTTTGAGATCGCTTTTATAGGAAAACCAAGCATATTAGTTCCTTTGCCAGAATCAGCTCAAGATCATCAAGTTAAAAACGCTTATGCTTATGCTGAAAATGGGGCTAGTTTAGTAATAGAAGAAGCAAATTTCAGGCCGCATTTTGTCTTGGAGAGAATAAAGAATTTATTTTCTCAGCCAGAGAGATTAAAACAAATAGCAGAAAGAGCAAAAGAATTTTCTCGTCCAAATGCTGCCAGAATAATCGCAGAATATATAGTAACATATTTAAATCAGTAAAATGGCTGCTATTGATGAAATTAGGAAAATTAGATTAAAAAAGCTTAAGGCAATTGAGAGCGCTGGGTTTTTGGCTTATCCAGGCCAGACAAAAAGAACTCATACTTGTAAAGAAGCTCTTCAGAGCTTTAGTAAATTGGCTCGGCTGAAAAAAGAGATAATTTTAACAGGCA
>Ga0315539_1001029_pt1 | contig 20826 bp, 13 predicted proteins | sample SalMarSW160150MG_FD_203097 | JGI IMG/M metagenome (GOLD analysis project Ga0315539, IMG submission 203097) | Salt marsh sediment microbial communities from the Plum Island Ecosystem LTER, Massachusetts, United States - Salt Marsh Sediment SW1601-150 ... | reverse complement strand
GACGTAAGAGTTTTTGAGTTTTTGGAATGGATTACGATGAATTGGGATTGGTAAACAAAGTGACGCTGAGTTTAAGGTTAATACCAATGTACTCACTAACTATTAACCTAATAACAGTCTCTACGACCAGCTTATTAAATTGTTTGCAGACTTTCTTGTCCCGAGGAATAATAATGGTTATCGTATAATCCAATTACTCAATCTTCCCAAATATATACCCCACGGAGATCCGGGCTACCTTGTTATAAATCGTGAGACCATTTTCCCGTTCTACGGATATATTGCCCATTCCCAGGTCGTAGTAAAAACTGATCTGGAATGATTTAATTTCGACTCCCAGTCCAAAAGTAAATCCCCAATCCAGGTGCTTGAAATCGTCTTTGCCGGCTGTCCCGCCCCAGGATATTTTGTTATCCGTTTCAGACTTTACACCATCTAGTTTATTCTCTTCATAAATGCTCCCGGCTATCCCGATTCCGATGTAAGGACCGATCGCGCCATGAATTCCGAATGTGCCAAAATCCTGTGATACGGTAAAGGTTAAAGGAATATCGATATAATAAAGCGACTGAATTTCGTAAAAATCATGGGACTGTCCAATGCTATCCGTCCACGTTTCACTATTTTGAAAACCTTTTCTCGAAATCATGATCCCCGGCTCAAAAGCAAATCGGTTGCTCATTGGGATCTTTACAAAAATACTGGCATGAAAACCTATGAGAATATCGTAACCTTTACTATTAATATTGTTATCCTCTTCTTCCAGAAAGTTTGATAAATTGAGACCGGCCCGTATGCCAATTTTAGTTTTAAGCCGGTCGGGTTTTGAAACCGCCCTCTGCGCGAAGGAAGGGAGGCACAGAAAAGAAATAATGATCAGGAATACCAGTTTTTGTCTCTGTTTCATTTGCAGAATGTTATGTTATAAAAGTAGAGCATTACTAACACAAAATCAAATGTTTGGTGAATTATTCATTGGAGAGAAGAAGTGAGTAAAGAGTAGTGAGAGGTGAGAAGTGAGTTGTGAGTAGTTTGTCCCGGAGGGACTAACAGGTAATAGGCAGCCATTTTAATGGCTGTAAACAGGGAATAATAAAAAACAGCGTCCCGTAAGGGACTGAAAGAGAGAAGGGAGCCGGTTCGTGGGCGAGACTGTGAGACGATAAGACTTTGAATTTTTTAGCCGAAAGGCCTGCCTGCCGGTTTACCTGCCGGAGGCATGGCAGGCAGGGGCGACATGTCTTTAGAAACCTGCCAACCAATGATTCACACGGGCCAATTGCAATGTTGGACAAAAGGAAAAAGTTACATGGACCGAAGATCTGCTCAATGCTCATTAAAGAGATGTTATTGGGTTATTGAGTTAGTAGGTTATTGGGGTGTATTACGTTACGATCTTCGAGTTTAGGTCATGGATTAGAATTTTTATGGAACTTAGTTTAAGCTATACGACTATGTGCTCAATAACCTTATACACCACTAACTTAATTACAATATATAGAACCACCTTTTACTATTGGTGGCCGGTTTATCGCTCCCGAGGACCTAAGTGGTTATCACATAATACCCTACTTAATCAATCCGAATTTGTATGCCAATGATATTCGGGTTACACGATTATTCTGTTTTAAGTCATTCTCGGTATCATATGAAATATTGGCCAAACCCAAATCGTAAGCAAATCGTAACTGGAATCCCTTAATCTCGACGCCAAATCCAAGGGTTAATCCATAATCCAAAGATTTAAGACCATCTTTATCTCCCCAGGAGATTTTATCATCATTTTCTTCGTATTTGACCCCACCAGTTTTTGACTCATCATATGCGTTTCCTCCAATACCAATACCAAAGTAGGGCCCCGCTGCTGCAAATACCTTAACAATACCAATTTCGAGCATTACTTCAACCGGTATAGGAATATCCAGGTAATACAGATTATATTCCTGATAAAATGTTGTATCCTCATATTCAGTATAATACTGAAATCCTTTGGTTGAGACCATGATACTGGGTTCTACAGCAAACCTTTTTCCTAACGGGATTTCAACTACTATACCGGCATGAAATCCGATCTTTGGATCATAAACATCACTACAGATACCGTCATTGTCTTTTTCGTGAAAGTTCGCAATGTTTAAACCGGCTCTTAAACCGAATTTAGGCAGGAACCGGTCGGGTTTTACAACCTCCATCTGTGCGAATGAGGATATACAAAAAACAAAAAGCATCACAATTATTGCTATTCCTTTTCTCTTTTTCATATTCAGTTGTGTCATGGGGTTAGTATTTATTTTTTCGATCATTTACAGAGTGCCAGATTATAAATATATATCATTGTAACAACAAAGTCAAATGGTAAAGCAGTATTAACCGGTCAGGAAAGAGCAAACTCTGTGGTTATCAGGAATAATGAATAAATCGCATTGGAAAATAGAAATCCTTTCTTAATTTTGCGGCGGTCGCATACCACCTTCGCTAAAGCTACGGTGGTCGCAGCCAGCCTTCTCCGCCAAATGGCGGATATGGCTGATGAAACGGGGTGTAGCCCCGCCGATGGCGGAACACCTGCTTTAGGTTCTTTACTTGTTAGGGCATTTATTACTTTTCGGGGTGTGGCGCAGTTGGTAGCGCACCTGCTTTGGGAGCAGGGGGTCGTCAGTTCGAGTCTGGTCACCCCGACTTACTTCTCAACCTGATGTACTTTGTATATATTCTGCAGAGTCAGAAGGATCAAAAATTCTATATAGGATCCACTTCTGATGTAAATGCGCGTTTGGATTATCACAATTCGGGAAGACAACGCTCGACCAGACACCGTATACCTTTTATTCTTGTTTATACTGAAGAATTTCAGGACAAATCACAGGCAGAAAAGAGAGAAAAACAGATTAAGTCGTATAAAGGAGGAGAAGCATTCAAGAAGCTTCTATTCGGGGTATAGCCCCGCCGTCGGCGGGGCACCTGCTTTGGGAGCAGGGGGTCGCAGGTTCGAATCCTGCTACCCCGACATAAATGCAAAAAGGCGGCTGAGGCCGCCTTTTTGCATTTAGCTTGGGTTATGGAAGTGAGAATCCTTGTTCGAACCGAGGAGGAACGGAGTGACGACGAGCTCTTGAGACCGCCTTGGCGGTCGAAAAATCCTGCTACCCCGACAAACCAACAGAAGACCGGTAACCAATGGTTACCGGTCTTTTTTATATGTAAGCGATTGAAGCTTGCTTAATTGAACTTACATATAAAAAAGACCGAGAACAGCATAGCTGTCAGTCTTCTGTTGGTTTAGTTACCTCCCCGCACAGGATCAGGATACCCGGGATCATAATCCTGCAAAACAATACCCCCACAATAAATTACCAGGACTCTTTTAAATAAGAAATAAGCAGGGACAGTTTCCAATGAAAATTTAATTATTCAGCCGGAAGCTGTCTTTACTCTAATTACAAATCCCTCAAAAGGCTATACCCACTTTGATTGAAAGTACATAAAGGGCAAACAGATCCAAATCATAACTTGTTGAAGTGTAATCGAATGTATCCCCTCTCCAAATTCATAACGTTTGAGTTTGGATAGAAAAAAAGCCATGTTATAGGATGGTTCGAGACTGAAACCATTTCTCCAGATCCATTTGTACCCGACGCCAAGACCAAATACCATATTATTATACAACTGTCGATCCGTAAATTTTTCATCAATCCAATCGTATTCATATTCATACGTTGATCTGCCATAATCAAAACTGGGTCCGAGGAATAATCCTTCCAGCTTCTCCTTTGGTTTGATATAGAATTTAGCCTTGATTTTTCATGTTGTTGGTTTTTGTGGTAATGGAGAGCAACTTACCGGTTCATTAACAAAATTAAGATAATCTGAAGATAAAATCAACAAAATATAGGGCAGCTAGCACGCACCGGGTGGGTGACCAATGGCTACTCACCGGGTGACCCTGGGCGGGCCCCTCCAAGTCACCCGGTGAGTAGATTACTAAAATCCGTCTGGCGGCCTTTACGACTCAACTGAAGTCCGCTTCGTGGATTAAAACCTTTAAAAAAATAGTGACAGCTTCCTATTTAAATATCATAATAAACTGGAAAACAGTGTATTATATAATACGTAAAATAGCAATATAACAATATTGAATATCATAAACATCTCTGTAACAAATCGTTAAATGCAAAAAGCAAGAAAATAAAAAATAGGAAGCTGTCACCATTTTTTAAGGTTATTGATTTTATTCAATGTGGGGGGGTGTTATTATTGCTTCGAGATGTTCAGGACAACAAATTCGAAGGAGTCTAAACGTATTGAATGATCCTCACGGAGATCAAAATCACCAAGAACAGGCTCCGGCTCTCCATCAATTTTCCCAGCCAGATCAAGTTTTAAAGCTTCTTCTGACAGGTTCATGATAACCACTATTTTTTCTTCCTGCCATTCCCTTGCAAATGCCAGGACATGGTCATCATCAAAAACAATGGGCTGGTAATCACCGTGTCGTAACGGCATGTATTGCTTTCTTATGGCGATGAGATTTCGGTAAAGATTCCAGAGCGACTCAGGATCATTTTCCTGAACGGACAAAGCAAACCGCTCAGCCCCACCATTTAAAAAAAATGACTGATCCCACCATTCCCCTGTATTTTTATAAAACAGGGCAGTTCCGGGAGTATCTGGATCGGGTGTCCAGGGAAATGCTTCACGTACAGGGATGTGGTTTGCATCGGAGCCCCACTCCTGTGTTTTACCGGTGACTCCCAGTTCCTGACCATAGTAGATGGATGGAACACCAGGGAGAAGGAGGTTCAATACCGCTGCTGCCTTTAGCAGTCCACCGTTTTCGCTGACAATGCTTGCCCAACGATCGGTATCATGGTTTTCTAGGAAATTAACACTGTAGGTTCCTTCCGGAAATCGGTTTAATGTTTCGATTACTGCTTCATGGATTTTCGAAGGGCTGATCCTGATAAGCGATCGGGTTCCTTCATCGTACATCGTGCTTGTTGCTGCTTCACCTGCCATCGCAATTCTCAAAGGAAAACTGAATGCAGCATCTGCTCCACTCCGGTGTACCATTTCATCCCCGTATTCCGTCCAGTTTGCCTGTTCTCCTAGAATAAACAGGTTCGGATTTATCTCTTTGCAACTGATAAAGATGGGATTCCAGAAATCCCTGTACAGGTTTGTAAATATGCCTTTATTATCAAGGTCATCCATGATGTGATCAATCCGGAAACCATCCACGCCGTCGTCGAAAACGCCATTTCCGTCCGGATCGACCCAGAAAGCATAGAAATCTTTCATCCACTTTTTTACTTTCTGATGGTTCAGGTTCAGGTGTACGATATAATATTTCTTATCAGGCCATGCGCTGAATTCATGCAGCTCAGATCTGGTTGGCATGAAGAGCTGCTCCGGATATTGATTTTCAGGATCGCTGTAATAGACAAAATCATCATACCGTGATGCGGGATTTTTATATGAATCATCAAACCACGGGTGACCGCTCTGAACATATTGCGTTTCCATATCCATCAGAAACTTCATTCCTCGCTGATGGACTGCTTTAATAAAATGAATGTACTCATCCAATGTTCCGTATTCCGGGTCAATCTTCTCGTAATCTGTTGGGAAATAATTGTGGTAAAATCCGGATTCATAGAGCGGTGTGAAAAGAATGGTCGTGACTCCCAGGGACTGGAGATAGTCTAATTTCCTGACAAAACCATTCAGGTCTCCATGCAGGTCACCGTTGGAGTCGTAAAAACTTCTCGGCATGACATGGTAGATGATCTCGTCTTTCCAGTTTAATTTTTCCGGATCCGATTCAGTAGTACAGCGACAATTTATCGAAAGAATCACAAGAACGATTATAAAGCGTTTTAACATGATTAAATTCATCCCAAAATGTTCTCATAGATAATAAAAATTGATCAAAGTTTTATGATATGGGAAATACTATTTACTATTTTATTATCTTGGAGGAAAATAGAGTTAGAATTATGCAGTTATACCAATGCTGGTTTATCTACAGGTCATAAAAAGACTCCGATGGCACCACTATTCACATTGATTATAACATTGATTGATCCGCTCAGGGCTTATCTTGAAATGGCGGTATTTGTGGCCTTGTTGGCAGTTGTTATCTACCTCTTTTATCAGCTGGGCAAGAAGAGGTATTTTATCCGGTCGATCCTTGAAAAACTAAACATCCGGGATCAGAAATCGACACAGGAGGAGCTGCTCAGGGTGCTGTCAAAGCTGCGGATGTTCGAATTCGGGAAAGCCATTACCCGGGATGAATTTTTCAATGACCAGATCATCAATTATATTTTTGAGGACAAGGAGGAAAGAAAGGTATTCCTTCACTACACACGGGAGGAGGAGGTTGCCCAATCGATACTGAAGGAGGGGTTTCGGTTCAAATATAGCTTTTACAAAACGGCAGATAAGGTCTTTAAGGATAAATTGTATCTGATCTATAAACACAACCATAACAAATATTTCGGGAAATATGTGGTGGTGATCTCTTTTTCAAGAGAAACCTATGAATTGTACGCCAAAAAAATGAAAAAGATTGCATTGCCGGGAACGGCCGTTGAGCAGGTTTTGACCGAGGTACAACCCTTCCTGGATGAGGATGAGGAGGTGGTCTATACCCTGTCGAACCATTTTCTGAAAGGATATTTCAATTACGAGGACGGGACGATCATTGATAATCCCGATTTTGATCCCGGATACAGGTCCCCTGTATTCGACCAGAACCTCGAAAAGATAAAAAAATCTGGAAATTAATAATTCCCCCAAATTATATAAACTCCACTTAACTAACTAAAAAAAGATTACTCAAAAAACTAGTGACAGCTTCCTATTTAAATATTATAATAAACTGTAAAACAGTGTATTATAGAAGACGTAAAATAATAAAATAACAATATTATTATCATAAATATCTATATAACAAGTCTTTAAGTCAAAAAAGTGAAAAAATAAAAAATAGGAAGCTGTCACCATTTTTTTCTATCGGTATTTTGATGTAAGACAATTATCCCCCTTGTGAGCAGGCAGTGTGCTTGCCCCTGTGAAATTGGAACTGGCCCGAACGGAGACGCCAACACTTTACTTTATTTCACAGTACAGGAGAAGGGGGAGTGTGAATTTTGTTTTAAACCTCTGCCTTCCGGTCCATGGATTGTTTTCCCGCTGATTGATCCCCGCAGTTGGACCGAATTTTTACTAATTGCATTACCAGGGGCTGCGCCCCTGGCTATTATATTTCGCTCCGTTGGAGCTGAAAATCATCGAGAAGTAAAACGGATTTAGTAAACAGAAAGAAAAGTAAATAGCTACGAGCAGTTAGTCCCGTAGGGACTTAAAGACAATAACCCTTGCCTGCCGAAGTACTTTACAAAGGCAGGAGCCAGTTCACTGGCTGGAATTCATCATGAAATCATCTAACAGCCTGTAAGGCTTGAAAGATTTCAATCCCACCCGGAACTCAGCTTCTCGCGAAGCGATACTTTTGGTAGGTTCGGGTTGCGAGTGCTCTCACGTTCATTTCCATTTTATTTTCTGGAACTATTGTTTTATTTTTATTACTTCATGTTTGATGATTATCCTTCGATACTTTTAACAAATACATAAGAAACAGAATCATGAAAACTGCACGTTCAAGAAGAGAATTTCTGAGATTATCAGCAGCAGGTACAGTGGGAGCTGTGGTCCTGGCACACTATTCCTGCAAAGCGAAAGGGATCGCCACAGCGGAATCAGAAGCGGTAGATCCGAAAACATTCGGTATCGGGCTTCAGCTATACACGATCCGCGATGCCATGGAAACCGATGTGCCGGGATCGTTAAGAAAAGTCTCCGAGATGGGGTATAAATACCTTGAGTTAGCAAGCTATGCCGAGGGTAAATTCTATGGGTATGAACCCGCTGAATTCAGGAAAATGGTAGAAGACCTGGGTATGGAGATCCTCAGCAGCCACACACAGGTTGAGGCAGAAGGTGTTACTCTGGAGAATGCGGAGAAGATGGCTGAAGACCATGCCATGCTTCGCGTGAAATATTGTGTACAACCCTGGGTGGTTGAAGAAGCACGGACAACCATTGCCAGTTATCAGAAAATGGCAGCCGACTGGAACCAGGTTGGAGAGATCATGAAAGAACATGGCATCCGGTTCGGATACCATAATCATAATTTTGAGTTTGATGTTGTAGAGGGCAAGGTACCCTATTATGATGTATTCATGGTGGAGCTGGATAAAGATCTCGTGACGATGGAAATTGATCTTTTTTGGGCGACCAAAGCCGGACAGGACCCGGTTGAGATATTTAATAAGTATCCGGGCAGGTTCGAGCTATTCCATATGAAAGACATGTTCACCCATGAGGAACCCTACTTCACAACAGACGGTGTTACCGATTTTGCTCCGGTAGGCGCCGGGGTGATTGATTTCAAGAAAATCCTGGCTGCCAAAGATGTTGCCGGCATGAAATACATGATCGTCGAACAGGATAGCACCAAGGATGGCAAACCGTTTGATGCGATCCAGACCAGCATTACCAACCTGACAACGAAGATATTGGTATAATCAATAGAAAAAATTGGGGTGATAGACTCCCTCGTACTACGACTGTGGGTAAGAGCGTGTGCTGGCAGCTCGTGGTACGAGTTTATTCAATCCACCTTTGTCGTCTGGTAGGTGCCGGTTCATGAAACGATTTCCCTTTGATGAACATTCCAGTTGAACCGTATTATACTATTTGCCATTCCTTCTAAAAACATGCCGCCCCTGCCTGGCGGGGATGATGAAGGTTCATTTCGAAACGGTATTTTGATGTAATGTAACAATCCCCCTTGTGTGGTTGTTTGTGTGCTTACCCTGTGATATTGGGACTGACTCGAATGGAGTCGCTAATACTTTGTATTATTTCACAGGGCAGGAGAAGGGGGGTGGGTTGGCATGAGTGCAGGCAGGGGGATGAATTTTGTTTTAAACCTCTGCCTTCCGGTCCATGGATTGTTTTCCCGCTGATTGATCCCCGCAGTTGGACCGAATTTTTACTAATTGCATTACCAGGGGCTGCGCCCCTGGCTATTATATTTCGCTCCGTTGGAGCTGAAAATCATAGAGAAGTAAAACGGATTTAGTAAACAGAAAGAAAAGTAAATAGCTACGAGCAGTTAGTCCCGTAGGGACTTAAAGACAATAACCCTTGCCTGCCGGAAGTACTTTACAAAGGCAGTAGCCAGTTCACTGGCTGGAATTCATCATGAAATCATCTAACAGCCTGTAAGGCTTGAAAGATCAATAACAGATCGTCGCTCGATTACAATTCGGGCGACGATTTTTCCAAGGTTAAGGAAAATTAGTATAGGTAAAATGATAATCCGAATCACCAAGCACTTTCCCATCATATGAAAATTCCAGACTGTTTTTTGGGCGATTTTTCGGGATAACGTAAAAGATCGTCATGGATTTTGCAAAATTCTTACCGCTCTTTTCGGGCCAGTATCCATAAAAACTCATTATCTCCTCGTTGCCTGCATGAAATGTTGCTCCCTCAATAATTTTCTTATAAACTGCTGCCCGGTGTTCATGTTTTCATTGGGTAATTCCGTTATTTTGCAACCCTGACTAAAATTAGGTGAAATAATGGGATAAATTCAAAGGAGTGATATGTTTTACAGGCAATAACAAGAATAGTGTATTATCTCACCGGGTGAACCTGGGCGGCCCCCTTGAGTCACCCGGTGAGTTAAGAAGATTTCTCCAAACCTTCTCATTGATTCGAAAGTTTGTTCGAAATGACAAACGTACTAATCCAACAAATTAAACCCCGAAATTTCCACGACCGGTTTTTCTCCCCGGGTATCTTCCTCTTTTACACTCATCGTGATGGTTTTTGATTCACCCGGCATCAACGAGATGTAATTGTCATTGTAGAGTGCAGGTAAAATACGCTCGCCAGTTTCTGCACCCGTAATCTTTAACCGGATCATCAGTGCAGGATGTGCTGTTGTATTGTTCAGGCGGGTTTCCATCGTCCATTTATCCCCATCCCGCTTAGCCGTTGTTTTGGATTCGATCTCAATCGTTGACAGGTCATTTAACGCCTGGTAATTCCCGGCCCCCAGCCCGCGCCAGTAAAAATTATCAGAGATTACCCGGTCGCCTTTTGTAAGGGTAAGTTTAATAAAATGTACAGATGTCAGACTTTCCGGAAATTCCAGCTTGAACAGCTTTTCCGTGGTGTCTTCGTTGCTGTCGAGCGTGGTCTCTTTTTCCCATTGGACTGTTCCGTCCATGTTGATCACCTGCGCTTTTGCCATTAAACCGGTAACATCTTTTCCGTTGAAGTTCACTACTTCAATTGTGTCGTATACGGGATTCCACTGGATGTGGACGGGTTCGGATGCTTTCTTGCATCCGAAATAGGCTGCAGTCGGTTCAAAGTAGTAATCGTAGGTTTGCCATACCATGGAAGGCCATGCGGAATGGCTCATCCAGAGCAGAAGGCCCTTGCGGTATGCACTTCGTCCCTCAAACATACCGCGGTACCCGTTATAATTCACCCACTGTGCCAATTCAGTAAATCGTTTGACATTATCCACCGGTCCGAAACCGTTTTCAATGATCTGGTTAAACGATGCGGCTCCCTGGGCACCTTCCAGGCAATAATCGTGAAGTCCCCACATGCTGTTCTGTGGCCAGAGGGCGTATTCAGGAAGCATCTGCTTCATGCTTTCATACGTCATCACATTTGGCATCCCCCGCTCACTGTGCAGCTTGTTCAATCCATACAACAGGAAGTAATCTCTAACGGGAAGCGCCCTGTAGGGTCCTCCGCCACTGACGACACCGAATGCTGAATTGGAGATATAATGCAGTCCCGGATGAATTGCGGGGATCAGACTGCGTAATGCAGTGTCGAGCACCTGGGGTGGGAATCCCTCGTTCCGTCCTACATAAATGGCAATTGACGGATGGTTCCGTATCCGTTTGATCATGTCTTCGGCATTCTCTATAAACATTTCCGGATCGAACGGATCGGGTCCGTCTGCCGGGTTTGCCAGCCAGAAATCCTGCCACACCATGATACCGTGCCGGTCGCAGGCATCGTAGAACTCATCGTCGCCGGTCTGACCCACCCAGTTACGGATCATGGTAAAATTCATATCGGCATGGTATCCGACAGCAATATCGTATTCGCGGGCACGGTAGTTCAGGTTGGATTCGGGGAATCCCCAGTTACCGCCCCGGCCAATAAAGCGCCTGCCGTTTATGTACAGACTGAGGATACCCTTCTCTTCATCAAATGCCATTTCACGCACACCCGATTTAAATTCCTTTTTGTCTGAAACGATTCCATCAGCGGTCACAAATGAGAGTTGAACATCGTAAAGGGTTGGTACCCCATATCCCTTGGGCCACCACAACGCCGGATTTTCAAGGTGCAATGCAGCGTGTGTTGAGGGATCCAATGTCACCGTCCTGGTTTCCAAACCCTCAAGCGATATCTCTTCTTCGAAGGGTATTTCACCAAAAATCCCTTTTATTCTTCCTGTGACAGCTTCCGCAGTGTGGTTTTGAAGAATCAGTTCAACATGTATGTCGGCTTTGGTAGTATCCGGCAGCGGCAGATCGGTAAACAGGAACGGATCCTCGATGGTTACGGGTCCCGTCGTGGTCAACCAGACATCATTCCAGATGCCAATGTTCCTGCCCCTGATGGTGGGTATCCAGTCCCATCCAATGGAAGCATGATAGGTTGGATTATCAGCACCCAGGATCCCACCGTTTTTATCCGGGCTCAGGGCGGTTTGTTCCTTGATAACACCGATGTTGTCATTTTTATGGATTAAGACAGCAAGTGCATTCGTCTGCCCCGGAATAATCAGATCGGTGACATCAAAACTGCCCCGGATAAAAGCCCCTTCCATCCTGCCCACGTTTTCTCCATTGACGAAAATATTTGCTTTCCAGTTGATCCCGTCGAAATTCAGAAACATGCGGTCACCCTCGAAACCGGACGGGACCTCAAATTCATTCCGGTACCAGAAATCAGAATTAAAAAATGATTCGGAAATCATCAGCTGGTTATCCCCGTAATTCGGGTCGGGTAAAGCGCCGGCATTCCAGTAACTGACCAGGGCAGTTCCAGGAACGGTTGCCACAATCCAGTCGTCGTTGTGGAAACTGGTCTGGGAGATGCTTTCGCCCTCTGCATCCACTTCCGATGCTCGTTGAATTCGCCAGTTTCCACCAACCAGATCCATACGGTTGCCTGAAATAACGGGACCGGGTTTTGGTATAGCAACCAGTCCGCCTCTTCCCATCACCTCCACTTCACTCAGTATGTAATTTACATCTGAAACCGATTCGGTCATCAAAACACGGATAAACCGTCCCTGTTTTTCACTTTCAAGGATAATTTCATCAAGTGTATTATCGGAAGCCGGCAGGTCTGCCAGGTCGTTCCAGTTTTCAGCATCATCGGAAACCTGAAGGGTACCGGTTTTTGCCCTGTTGATCCAGTGTAATTTGATGCGATCGAAAGAAGAAGGCGAACCCAGGTCGACATACACCCACTCTTCGCCGGTCCCGGCACTCATCCAGGCACTGCTAAAATGGTTAGAGGGTGCCATTTTGAGTTTGGTGTCATGGCTGAAGAAGTCAAAATCACCAATTGACCAGTTTTTCGCACACGGAGCGGTCAGATTAACCCGGTAGAACCGGTACGCAACCGGTTTATTAAATGTGAAAGAGAGGTTGATCACCCGCTGGTTTTCCGGTCTTTGAAAGGAAAAGGTAAAAGAGGGTTTCGGGGCATCCGGGTCGGGGGGAGGACCAAAAAAATCGGCAAACGGATTAGCGCCGCGACGGGATGTATCCTGTTCCATCCTTTTTAGCATCTCGGCAAATGGATTTGGCCTTTCACGACCCGGTAATCCGGAGCCTTTGATCTTTTCCAGGACATCCCAGCTTTTGCCATCGCTGGAGCCGGAAACCGTGAATTCCCATCCTACCGGTTTTTCCTTATCGTAGGTTAATTCTCCGTTAACGGCAATGGAGGTGATCTCTGGAAGATTGGTCCCTTCACTGAGTTCAAGCTCTATCCAGCTATCCGGCCCCTCAATGCCATATGCAGTAATGCTGTTGTGATCGAGCATCCATTCCCGTTCGTTTTTGGGAATGGTTCCCTGGTTTGTTGAAAGGGAGATAAAACCGGGTTTGTCTCCGGTGATTATTCCATCCGTAACAAGCTGGGCTGTCAGGTTGTAATCATAGCTGCTTGATTGATAAGCAGGTCTTAACAGTGCCAGGTTCCCGTAGGTGGTATTGTCCACACACAAATCGGGTGAAAAATCTTCATCCGGGTTCCCTGGATAAACTCCTATTCCCCGGGTGTATCCCTTATCCTGTGGTTTGCAGCAGGTCAGTAAAATTGCCGGTAAAACAATCGTGATGATAAAGATAAAACCGTTTTGAACTGTTCTTTTTTTCATTTTATTATGCATTAATCATTTTGTACGTCCAGTTCCCCATGAAGTGCTTTTTTGAAAAACTCGCCGCTACCGGTAAGTTCATATGTATCCCATGATTTCAACATGGGCGGCCCCCATTCCGGATCATATACCCAACACAGCCAGCCAATCCCTTTTTCTTCGAGATAGTTAATGATCTTGTTCCCGTAGTGATCGGCATCAAGAGTTTGTCCGGGACGAAGGCCAAATCCAAATTCCGTAACCATAACCGGATATCTATCGGCAGCAAAACCAAAATTTTCTTCCCATTTTGGTTCCCAGGGTTGGCGTCGTTTATGTTCATATGGATGCGACACATACCCGATACGTTCTGCATTAATGGGGTCAGTGTGAAGTGGTGTCAGATCGTATGCCCAGTCGAAACCTGCTACCAGGGGTATTGTTTCGGTGTCGAAGGACCGGATTAGATGAATTATATTTTCATTGATCTGTTTCCACTCTGACCAGCTCATTGTTCCCAGCTGGCCGCGGTAGATGGTTGGTTCGTTAAAAATTTCATAAAAGGCTACTGTATTATGGCCTCGGAAATGTTGGGCTATGGTCCGCCAGAACTGGTACGTTTCCTGTTTTGAGGTATTGTACATCGGATTCTGGAAAAGCTCCATACCCAGGTTTCCTATCGAATGCCAATCGATTACAATGTACATTTCCAGGTCGGTACACCACTCCACTGCCTGGTCAAGCAATTCAAGGTATTTTTCGGGTGTCCGTTCGCGCCAGGCTACAGGGTGGACCGGGATACGTACAAGAGCAGCACCCATTTCTTTCACCTTTTCAAAATGATTTTTATTCCAGTGTCCCTGTGCCTCAATTTTATCGGGGTCAGAAATGGATAGCCCACGGAAAAGGATTGCCTCTCCTTCGGGATTTACAAACTTGTTTCCCTTGACTGATATTGAGGGAAGTTTTTTAGCCTGTGGATTTTCTGAAGGTCTCCGCCAGGGGCCACCTTGCCACCAGGGCCTGGATTCCTGGCATATGGTATCCTGTAAAGAGAAGATCAGGATAACAAAAAAAATGGCAAAAAGAATATTATTTTTCATCGGGAAATTGGTGTTGATTAATGGTTACTTTTTCGTTAACAGGGTTGTAAATCCGGCCGGATGAAGTGTCAGTTTTGTTGTGCCGTTTAAAACCTGAACCGTACCGGTTTTCACCATGCCCATTCCAGAATCGGTTACATACACATCGAATTCCGTGGCGTCAGATGGGATTCCGGAAATGGTTGCCTCACATTCCGCTCCATTGTTAACCAGATGGATTGCGTATTCACCTTTTGCCAGATTCCCGAATGCAGCACAGTTGATCCCTTCTTTGCTGCAGGTGAGGGGAATAGAAAACGAGTTTTCAGGTGTTGAAGCCAGCTGCTTCAGGTTCCAGAACCGTTGTGTAGGTCTCAGGGGACCGTTGGTTCCAAAAATGCCGTTTCCCACCATAACGGAGTAATCAGCTGTCAGCTGCCACTGCAGGATGGACAGGGGCTGACAGGCTGCACAGATGCGTACATACAGGTTAATTTCATGCAATGCAAACGACTGTTCTGAGAAGATCTCGGGATAGTTCCATGCAGCAGCATCGGTGCTGCCTTCGGCAACCAGCAGAGGAAGGTTCATTATTCTTGCTGCACCTGCCCACTTCTCCAGGGTTTGCGGAGTACAACCACGCCATGAATGGAACGATATGGCTCCGATATATTTGTGTGTCTCCGGATCGTTCATGGCAGGGATAATAAAATCAAAGGTGTTCGCATCGGAGTTATCACCCAGAAGCAGTTTGGTTGCCATGCCACGGGAAGCCAGGTGGGCTCCCATCTCTTTTATAAATGTTGCATGTTCTTCCCCTGTATGCCGGACATTGATTCCCAGGTCGGATTCATTAAACGAAAACATAACAGCTTCCACACCATAGTTTTGTTTCAGGTAAACAAGATAATCCCCGATGGACTGGTAGATCTTTTCCATTTTTTCAGGATCAAGCGGGTAGCCAAAAATGCCTTTGGAACGGTAACGGTATGCATCCATGGGGTCACCGATGATTGCCCATGCGGGAGCCTGCCAGTCACTGACAATGACCGGCATGCCTTTCTGGGCTAACCGCTGCGCCATCTCCATGGATGCATGAACATGCGGATGCAGATTCCCTGCTTCAGCAGCTTTAATGGGATCGGTGTTTTCGTCAGGATGCCAGAGTTGCCATGGCATTTCAACACGACCCCAGGCAACCCGCAGGCTGTCGAGACAATATTGTATAACCCGCGGATCGGAAGTGGGATTTTGGAGCCTGAAATTGCCGCCCAGACCATCAAATTTCCAACCCGGTTTTTTTACATCCAGCAGAATCTCCGCAGGAGTATGATCGATCTCACCACCTGCTTTTATTGAAAACTGGTTTTCTGATTCCTGCCCTTTTTTAATTTTTGATCCCATGAGTTCAATATAGATCTGAATGTTGGAATCGTTTTGTGGCTCTCTTCGCAGGTAAACATTGGTTCCGGAGTTGAAATCGATTTCCAGTTGCCTTTTGGGAGATGTAATAACCACTCCTGTTGCAGTATTGCTGAACGGTCTGCTGTTGTTTTCAATCGTTATTTCCTTCAGATCCAAGCTTGATATACCTGCCTGGGTTTTACCGGTGAACTGTATGGAACCTTCACCATACCAGGTGCCCGGTAGATCAAAACAGAGGAAAATACCTTCCAGAAGAGTGTCTGCTTCTGAGGAGGTATTTACAGCAAGTTTCACGCTTCCATCGGCGTTTTCCAGTACAACTTCATTGAAAAGGATTCCCCCGATAGCGGTGGTTATAGTTTGTCTCTTGCCCTCCCTGTCATACCTGGGACGCTGCCTTTCTTTTGCAGTCATAGCAACATGCTGCCAGCCTTTTTCGACAACCCGCAGACTCGATTCAAATTCCATCAATTGACCCTCGATCCGGATACCCGTCAGGTTGCCCCAGGCCATCAGTTCTGGCTGGGCATACAAGGAATTAACCTCCCAAAGCAGTAATAGGATTGAAATTAAAAATAGCCTGCAGGATAATTTTTTCATAACCAGAAGATTTAGAATTGAAACAAAGGATTAAAGGTAAAAAAATAAAACTCGAATTCATTCAGTAGTGACAGTTCCCGATTCAAAATGCGTAAATAACTACTTGATCTGGCTTTAAAAAAGTATTAATTTTTTCATGCAGGGAGGAGCATGGTTATTCATAGTAATCAGGATGTGATACATTCCTGGTTTTAAGTTGCTAATATTAATCGGCTCATCCCACATCTGTTTTTGGATATGCCTGACAAGGATGCCTGCAGCGTTAAAAATCTTTAATGCAAAATGCGGTGTTTGTGTTTTATTACAAGTGACTGTAAAATAATTCTTTGCTGGATTTGGGTAGATATCAATTCTGTCTACCGTGTCATTTAAAAATACCTCCACCGGAACCTGGTTTGTGTAGATTTCAGAAGATTTTGGTTGCGTAATAACTGCCGATTGATACATTTTCACCGCTTCCCAAACCGGACGTTCCTGTCCCTGTGTATCTGTCAGGCTGGTGTATTGAACCAGTCCGAACCACTCTTCTGCTACATCATCATGTACAAATTCATTACCTCCTTTCCACCATCCATCGCTGTAGTTAAATACACATGATCCGCTTGCTCCCCCATCAACCAGGGATTTATACATGTGAAGTATTCCCTCTTGCTGTTCGGTCAGACTGTTGCCGCCATAACCCCAGTTACCCGGTCCACCTGGTGAAACCGATAAACCATATTCAGTGATGATTAACGGTTGCCCGGGGACTTTGATCTGGAGCAAATAATGGATGATTGATATGGATTATGTTGATTAATTCATTCCAGAGGTCAACCGTATGATCATATCCCGCATTGAAGATGGTTTCCGGCAGCGGCTCATTCATGATCACATATGCAATGATATTATCGTAATTTTTCGAATAGCTTAGAACATCAGAAACTATAGCTTTTGCTTCATCAACAAACGCTTCGTTTGAAAAATCAGCATGAGGATCAACCCAAATTCCCATGATAATTTTGATATCATAGGCAAAAAGCAAATCCAGCTCTTCTGCTGTAAAAGGAGCCCAGGTGCGGACTGTATTGAACCCCCCGGAAAGGATTCGTTGAATATCAAAATGCATTTGTTCCGGATTGAAGGTTTTTTCCCAGGGCACCTCACCTGGTAAGGCACCTGATTCATAACCAATACCCTTCACAAAGAATTTTTGTCCATCGATATAAAAGAAATCGTTCTTTACCTCCAATTGCTGTGTCCAGCCGCCTGTTGAAAAAGAAACTAAAAGCCAAATTAAACCCAATAGATATTGATGCTTCATTTTTTTTGATTGTTCTAAATCCTCACCCGGGTGGGTGGCCCCTCGAGTCACCCGGTGTGTAAATTAATAAAATCCGCCTGGCGTCCTATCGGGGCGAGCTGTATCCGCAAGGCGGATGAAACTGATAATTAATTTGTTTCCGAAATTTTCGAAAAGACTACCTTCTCATTTCCCCTCTTCACGATCTCATTAAAATAGTATTTAAGCTTTCCGTAATCTTTTGCAGAGTATACAGCATTTTTGAAATAATAATAAAATGAGATATGAACCATATCGACGTCCGATGTGACTGAATACTCCAGTTCAAACAAATCATTGTTTATTTTATGATTTGTTGGCAAAAAATCAACTTTGTATCCATCCGGAATCTGAATTGTTGAGTTATATGTCCTTTTGCATGGATAATTCATGTCTATCGGGTAGGTTCGTTTTGTTTGTTTCAATGGATTATCTGTAATTGGGTCATTAAGAAAAGGTGAGAGGTAAATTTTGTCCTGGATTTCCTCTATCTTGTCAGTTATGCTATATTTCAATATGTATGGTTTTTTAATATTGTATTGATTCAATACAATTAACGATGGTTCCATAACAGAGTACCCATCCTCATTCAATCTCTCTTTTATTTTATCTCTATCTTCTCCGTATGTATTCCTGTAATATAAGGCATCGTATTCTGAAAAGGAGGTTTCTATCGTTGCATTCAAATCTGAATTCAGGATGTCAATTGAAAGATCCGTATGCTTTTCTGATGGGATCAGACACTGAAGATCGACCCATTCTATTTCTTCTTTTTTTTGATCTATTATAAGACCTTTGTCGTTTATGCATCTTGATGGGATTCTATCGCTTGCACTGAGTACTTCCGTAGCATCAGTCAGTATCTTTTGTCCATCAATAATGGCTGATATAATAACGTAGTTAAAAAAGTGACTATATGGGTAATCATACTTAATTTTACCATTTTTTCGTGTGCTGATCAAAACCGGATAAGCTTCAATTTCAACTGCATTTAGTAAACCGATCAGAAACAAATTGATATCTGCAGCATTGCCATATTTATCTTTCATAAAGTTAGCAGGAGATTTAGATGCATATTTGCTATTGATGTTATTCCAGTTATAGTTGGCTTTTACATGCTTTACAATTTTGTCAAATCGCTCTCTGGGGGATTGAGTCAGCATACTATCCATGTCAAAGAGTTTGGATCCGAGTTTTTTACTCTTTTCAACGTACTTGCCAAAATCAGTGTGTTTGATGAGTTCTTTTTTTAAATCAGGCCAGGTGGTTAAAACATCAACACTTGCTCCGGATGGATAGTTTATTCTCGCCAGTTGAAAATCAAGCTTAATGATATAATCATTTATTGATGCAATAAACTCTTCATCGTTAAATGCCGGTACATCCTTCATAACATATTGATGAAACATATCCTGATACTCGATTGCGCCTAAACGACGGGCTATTCCCTTATCCACGTAACTGGTTTGAGAATCAAAACCATTTGCTCCCTGCAACAACCAGGAATATTCATAAAAAGGGATCATTTTCACCTCATACTCGCTGTATACTGTTGGAATTTTCCATTGAAATTCCCAGTCTCTCAGATTGAAAGTATATTGTGATCTTATTTTATATTTATATTCAATAATAGAACCCTCCTTTACGTTCGGCATGGCGAACTTTTTCACATTCCAGTATTCGTTAATCTTTTCATCATGGCAATTGGAGGGATTTAATCCGGTTTTATTTAATCTGCCGTCTTCAAAATTATAGGTGCAGCCCTCAATATCATACACTTCCTCATAAATTCCACCTTCCTGGTAGAATGGGATTTCTACCTCTGCCCATTGCAAACCTGCATTGGTAAAAATTTTAATTCTTGTCGTTCTTTCGAATATTACTTCGAACGAACTCTCTGGTCTGATAAAATAGGATTTTCCGATATCAAAGAGCACAATAGCTTCTGCTGATTTATCTTCAGGGTAAACCGCTAATTCGATGTCATCTTTGCCAACTTTACCGAATTCTTTTGACAATTTTTGTGCTTTTAATGGTGTCTGGAAACTAATCAAAAGGATGAATAGTAACTGAATGTATTTCATGGTTTAATTTTTCTTGTGGTTACGATGTATGTATTGTTTTCAATTTCCTCAACACTATGAATGAAGTCATAAAGATTTTTAAATGTCTCGATTGGATAATATCCTGATTTAAGTAAAAAGCTTTTGACTACTTTCACTTTATTTCCCTGTTTATGGAATTCAATCTTATACTGACCAAATTCACTGATCACTGTATGGTTGTTTAATTGATTTGAGATATTATATCCAACTGGTATTATGTACTCTATACTGTCAATCTTGTAGATCGGGTAATCCAATTGAACCGGCAGTGTTCTGTTCATTGGAATTTCAAATTGAGGGAGGGAGAACGGGAGCAACTTGATAAGAATCTCATTTCCATACCTGTTATAGATTCTATTCGTTCTTGCAGTAAAGAACAGATGAATTTTCGATGAATCTTTATGTGCCTCAACCAGATTGAAACCCGTAACTTCAAAACCCTCCTCGATAAACCGGTTTCTAATAATCTGTTCCTTTGTAGATTCATCGAAGGAATGATATAAATAATACAACAATGCATATGTTTCACCCCTAAAGGTATTGCTGAAACTAGCTGTCATATTATTATCTTGTTTTGGAAAGAATCGAATGGTTCTCGTTTCAAGAACATCCTGACAGGACAATGCCGGTGTTCGTGTAAAATGGCTATTGTTTTTTTCAATAATGAATACTTCCCGATTTTGAGTGAAGGTACCTAAATGACCAAAAGGCCCATCGCTTGTACAATCTATCCAGATCGTATCATTCTGAACGGGTACGCATAAGATTACATGATTGAATTGCTGTGATGGTAAATTTCTATTA
>Ga0315539_1001026_pt1 | contig 20851 bp, 12 predicted proteins | sample SalMarSW160150MG_FD_203097 | JGI IMG/M metagenome (GOLD analysis project Ga0315539, IMG submission 203097) | Salt marsh sediment microbial communities from the Plum Island Ecosystem LTER, Massachusetts, United States - Salt Marsh Sediment SW1601-150 ... | reverse complement strand
CCCTGGTGTTTCCTATGAGGAGGGACAATTAGGCGCTGTGTACGTGGTGTATGGAGGGACAGGTACCCACCAATCACTCATTCTATCCACTGACCTCGATGGGCAAAATGGATTTGTGCTGAACGGTTATGAATCAATGAGCAAGACAGGAGCCTCGGTTGCATCTGGTGACGTTAATGGAGACGGCATTGATGATGTGCTCATTGGGACGCCATACTATGGCGCTGAAGTTGGCGCTGTTTATGTCTTTTATGGAAATTCAAACGATGAACACACTGCATCGTACGAACTCGCTGACCTGGATGGGACGAACGGCTTTGCAATCTATGGAGATCTCGTGAATCAACAGGCAGGAAGGTGGATGGCGTCAGGCGATATCAATGGTGATGGTATAGATGATGTGATCATCGATGCGTTTCGTGCAGATAACGAAGCTGGAAGAGTGTATGTCGTCTTTGGAACCAATGAAAATCCACGCGATGACATCCAACTTTCGTCCCTGGACGGAACGAATGGTTTCATATTGTATGGTGCTGAGGAAGGAGATCAAACTGGCCATGTATCAGCTGGAGATATCGACGGCGATGGAATAGACGATATTGTGATTGGTGCCCACATGGCAGAGGATCGTAAAGGCAAGGTTTATATTGTATTTGGCGGCCAAGATTTTTCAACTGGTGCCTTTGACTTGGGTAATGACATTGACGCACAAACAGGCTTTGTCTTGAATGGTGTTGACGATCAAGGGATGGCTGGGATATCTGTAGATGCAACAGATATCAATGCTGATGGCATCCATGATGTGCTGGTTGGAGCTGCTGACGACGGACATGGGACGTGGATGTGTCATAACGACGAACCGTGTGGAGGGGAAGGTTATGCTTATGGTGCCAGCAAGGTCTACGTCTTTTATGGGTCAGATACCCTACTATCCTCTTATGATCTGTCAGTTCTTGATGGCACGAATGGGTTCACAATTATCGGTGAAGACAGCAAAGATGAGACGGGGACGAGCGTATCTGCTGGTGACATCAATGGAGATGGGAATCTCGACATCATTGCCGGCGCTCCTCGTGTAAACACTCAATCCGGAAAAGCATACGTTATCTTTTCCATGACGGCACCGAATGACACACCTGCAGTCTCTGACATTCCCAATCAGACCATCGGGGAGGGCGAGAGCTTCGCCTCGGTCAACCTGGACAGCTATGTAGATGATCCGGACAACTCGGACGACCAGATGATCTGGACTCATTGGGGCCAAACCGAGTTATCGGTTGACATGACTGACCGGATAGCCACCATAACCGTTCCCAATCCGGACTGGAACGGTTTCGAGACCATCTGGTTCAAAGCCTGCGATCCGGGCGGATTGTGTGACTCCAATGAAGCCACTTTTACCGTTACAGCAGAGAATGACACGCCCGTGGTCTCGGACGTTCCCAATCAGACCGTCGCCTACGGTGAAAGTTTCGCATCCATCGGCCTGGACAGCTATGTGACCGACCCGGATGATCATGATTCGCTTATGGTCTGGACGCATTGGGGCGAAGTTGAGTTGTTGGTTGACATAACTGATCGGGTAGCAACGGTAACCGTTCCCAATCCGGACTGGAATGGTTCCGAGATCATATGGTTCAAAGCCTGTGACCCGGCTGGGCTGTGTGATTCCAACCAAGCCACGTTCACGGTCATGGCACCGAATGACACACCCGTGGTCTCTGACATTCCCAATCAGACCATCGCCGAAGGTGAGAGCTTCGCTTCTATCAGTTTGGACAACTATGTGGCTGATCCGAATGATCATGATTCGCTTATTATCTGGACTCATTGGGGCCAAACCGAGTTGTCCGTTGACATAACTGACCGGGTGGCAACGGTAACCGTTCCCAATCCGGACTGGAACGGTTCCGAGACCATCTGGTTCAAAGCCTGCGATCCAGGCGGATTATGTGATTCCAATGAAGCCGCTTTCACCGTTACAGCAGAGAATGACACGCCCGTGGTCTCAGACATTCCCAATCAGACCGTCGCCTTCGGTGAGAGTTTCGCATCCATCGGCCTGGATAACCATGTGACCGATCCGGATGACCATGATTCCGTTATGATCTGGACGCATTGGGGCGGAGTTGAGTTGTTGGTTGACATAACTGATCGGGTAGCAACGGTAACCGTTCCCAATCCGGACTGGAATGGCTCCGAGATCATCTGGTTCAAAGCCTGTGATCCGGGTGGGTTGTGTGATTCCAATGAAGCTACTTTCACGGTTACAGCAGAGAATGATACCGTGGCCGTGTATCCCGATGGCGACGAGCTGTCTGGTGTGGAGGGATTCTCCCTATCACAGAACTTCCCCAATCCGTTCAACCCCTTCACCAGTATTCAGTATTCAATACACAATAGACAGAAACGCGTCCGAACCGCCCTTAGGATCTATGACATCAAGGGACAATTGGTGAGGATTCTGGTGGATGAACGCAAAGAAACGGGAACCCACCAGGTCCTCTGGGATGGAAAGAATGAGAGTGGTGAAGAAGTGGCAAGCGGTATATATTTCTGTAAGCTGAAAGTCGGAGACCAGAGTCAGACCAAAAAGATGATTTTGATGAGATAGGAGCGCGGATAAATCGAGTCGTGAGAATCTCCCCGCACCTAACTTAAGTTAGGTGCTGGAACTTCTATCCTAAAACGCACCTGTTTCTTGTTCGGGCGGGGGTTGGACCCCTGCCCGATCTAAATAATATCTCTAAAAATCATAGCCAAACTTGAAATAGAATTTGTCCCATTCATCTGTGGCGATACCGTACGCGATTTCGAGGGGACCTAACGGAGTATCCAGAGCCAAACTGGTGCCAAAGGCATGTTTTAGTTCCTTCAGTTTTATGCTTTCGAATTCCGACCAGATGTTTCCCGTATCATACCTTAAGGTCCAGTATAATTCGTGAAAGAATCGAAACCTTAAACCCAAATTCCCCAAAAACATCTTATCTCCTCTGAGTTCTTGGGCAAATAAGCCGTACAGATCATCCGGTCCTCCCAAGGTGAATTTCTCACTCAAAGGCACAGTTCCATCTGAAACTCCAACGGCAATCTTGGGATGAAAATTGACCCTTCGGTGCAAAGGAAAATAAGACTCCAGAGAGGTGAACGCCTTTCTATAGACTACATCTCCTCCCAGAATGTCTCCGGCGAATTCAAAATACAGATGGTGGTATTTTCCCTGCTTCGGGAACGGATACTTGTCAAAAGTGTCCACCAGAGATCTCAGCGTGAGGCTTCTTATATTGGTGGTAGATTGGGTCTTGTGAAGGTCGTTGTCTATTTGAATCCTTTCCCATCTGGTTTCAAGCGAGAGCGTTCCCAGTCTGGAAATGTGTTGTCCGAAGGAGAGGGTGGTTCCCGTCCTTTTCTCTTTAAAGTAGCCTATCTTCTCGTGTTCCTCATACAGGTTCCTTCTTGCTCTTCGATGAAAAACATCAAGCTTATAGGTTAGATAGGTTTTAAAGATTTGATCGGCCTTGAAGTTCAATTTGTAGATCTGTCTTCGGTCGCCATACTGGAAATGCGTGTAGATTTCATTCCCCACGCCAAACACGTTGACATCCGCAAGCTGCAGAAACCCCTCAGCCTTGTATTCGTCCTTGAAGTGAGCTCCGATCCTGACCAGATTGAACTTCTTCTCTTTGACTTTGAGCCGAAGCGCCAATCCCTGCCCTGTGGAATAGGTATTCAAAACCACGCTTTCGAAAAGCCCGCTGCTGTGGATATTGGAGATGCCCCGACTGGCCAATCTAGAGTTGAAGGCCTCCCCCGGCTTCAAGGGGAAATTCCTCAGCACCACCCAGTTTCGTGTCCTATGGTTTCCACTCAATTCAATTTGAGATATTATGCCCTCATTCAGGCTAACCTCCAGACTTCGGGAAGAGGAATCATATCTCACCTTTTCGACATGAGCCAGACCGTATCCCTTCCTGTGATAAACCGCCATCACAGAATCCAACCCTTCCTGCAGAGCTAGGTGATTCAGGATGTCAGTGGGGAGAAATTCGATCCGTGTTTGGAGAAAAGAATCGGGATAGATCGTGTTGTTGAGGAACACGATTTCCTCCGCCGGAGGGTTTTCCGACACCTGGTAAACGAGGGAGTAATCGTCGCCTGCGATTCTGGAGATGATGGCGAATACATCAGAGAAATACCCGGTTGAGTGAATTTTCTCCAAATCGGATCTAATCTGGTCTTCGGTGAGGGTGCTTTCGATCCTTGTTTCGATTATCTCCGTAAGATGATCTTTCTTTATCTTTTGGTTCCCTAAAAAGTTGAGTTCACATATTTTGAATTGAAAAGAGTCTGGATTTGGTACTTTCCTTTTTCCTCTGATTATCTCTTTAATGTCGCCGATTAAGCTATCTGTCGTGCCCTCTCCCAAGCTGATCAGTCTATTCACGTTCTCAAAATCCATGGCAGAGAATTCGGATAATTCGGGGGTGATGACAAAATCGGCTCTTTTCAACTCTTCCTCTTTCCTCTGCAAGGACATTATACTGGTGGTTTGGTTGGCGATATCTAAGGGGTTTTTGATTTTTTCTGCCGGCAGCAGCGGGGAAACGGTATTGACCGCAATGACCACATCTGCCCCCATTTGTCTCACCACCTCCACAGGTACCGGATCCACCAGACCCCCATCGACCAGAAGCCTTTCTCCCATCTCCACCGGAGGGAAAGCAAGAGGCACGGCCATGGTTGCCCTTAAAGCCTGTGCCAGATCTCCGGAATCCAGAACCACCCTTTCTCCGGTCACCAAATCGGTGGTCACAGCGCGGAAGGGAATCTTCAGGTCGTCGAAGTCAGACTGGGGTTGGGCGAACCACTGTGAGGAGAGACTCGCCCGCATGATCAAGTTGGTGAAAAGATTGGAAAGCTTCTGCCCGGAGGTTAAGGCTGTGGGAATGTAAGGTCTCAGCCCGTTCAGGCGAAACTGAAACAACGAACCCTCGCTTTCCTCCCTCTGGGAAAGGAAAAGGGAGAGCCGCGGTGGGGTATCGCTTAACAAATCGTTCCAGTCGGCCCTCAGGACTATCCTTTCCAGCTCCTCGGCAGAATAGCCCGTGGCATAGAGTCCCCCGATGACACCGCCCATGCTGGTGCCAGCAATATAATCGACGAGAATATTTTCCCTCTCGAGGACCTTCAAAATTCCAATCTGAGTGAGTCCTCTGGCCCCACCTCCGGAGAGAGCTAAACCAATCTTTGGCCTGCCCGAAGTCGGCTTCAGTGGAAAGGTGATCTCTCCCGGCCGGGGTCGGACATACTCCAAGCGAATCACAGTCGTACCGGAATCCACAAGCGCATGAGCCAGCTCGCTTGAAGCGAAGCATTCAGGCCGGATAGAACAGAGTTGGCACAACGCCAAGGCAAAATACAAGAAGCTCGATAAAGCTCTCCTTTGGGATTTCATTGTTTCACCTGCCCGAAATATTAAGGCTCTGGGCTCAAAAATCAAGCTAAATTTGAAGTGGGCTGTCGGTGTCTTTCGCTCTTGCATTGGTCAGTTTGGCCGGAAAAATCTTCGCATGGATTTTTGCCTGAATTGAGTCCGTACTCGTATGGAAGAGACGTTGCTTGGACGTGGACAAGAGTCGGGCGTGATTTGTATCTGCAAGAACCTCGCTTTTTTGCTTGACAAGAATGAGTTTTATGCTAAGTTGTTAATGCGTAGATAATTTCATTATCTATCAACATCTTAGATAAAATCCTGAGACCACATAATAGTCACGGCATCTCATTTCACTTTGGGCTGTCTGTGGATCAGATATTCCCGTTTTTGATAGTGCACTAAGCCTATAACCGGCAGGCTAAATGAACGGTTTTATCTGAAAAAAGTGCAAAAGCAGTAATCCCACAAGCCTTGTTTTTGGAAGGAGGAAAGAAGATGAGCAGCCTCAGAGTCATTTCGGTTTTTTGTTCGGCGTTTGTCATACTAGGGCTTTTTGCGCAGCCAGTTATGGCTGTTACTGGCGATGTTAACGGGGATGATATAGCTTATACAACGGATGATCTTATTTATCTTCTATGCTACCTCTTTGAGAATGGTCCTCCACCCCCGAACCCGATTGATGCCGAGGTGGATCACACGGCAGGGATCAATATGGGAGATGTCCTACAGATAACAGGAGTGACACAGCATGATTGTATTCCTATTCCGGAGCCATATCTCGGACACGCTCCTTCTTTCAGCCAGATCGAGTTCACTTTTCCGGTAATTATGTCCGGCGGGACAGAGCCGTTTGATGTCGCCTTGGATCTCACTGACAATCCCGGTCCGGACCTCTGGGGAGGAATAGTCCTGGCCTTCAGCTATCAACACGCGCCAGGTCATGTTGGTGTGGACCTAAACAGCGTGGATTTCACGGGCAACATCGTACCGTCGGAATGGGTAGCCCAGTCTTATATTGACAACATCAATAAGAGGGCCCTTTTGGTGCTTAACTCGACTCCATCAAGCAACTTTCCGCTTAGCGCTGGAACAACGGGGTTGATAGCTACCCTGACCTTTACCAGAACGGAAAACCGCTCTGGCGAGGCCACCTTTCTGAGGCCCACACTGTTTCCGCCAACGCATTCGCCCATGCTGATTGCCGATTATTGTGCTGATCCTGCGGACAGAATCCTGGTCCCCAAATATGTCTTGGGGAAAAATGGCGACGTCAATTGTGATGGAAATGTCAACGAAGGGGATGTGATTTTTCTGCTGAATTATCTTTATCTTGGGACATCCCCGCCGTGCGTATGGTGATTCTTTCATCTGCCGAAGAAACGTTTCATTGGGTCCAGCCAAGCCGCACGCCCTGGCCGGATTAACCTGCCCGTCCTGAGTTGCGACTCTTGGGCAGCATATTGACTGCTAACAAAGGAGGTAAGATGGCAAGTTTTCATTTCTAAAGGGGGACGTCTTAAATCAACCGTGCTGAAGAATCTCTCTCCAAAGGAGATAAGAAGATGAGAAAGCTCAAGATATTCTTGGTTTGTAGTGTGGTTTTGGTTTTTCTCGTAGGCGGCTTTTTTGCCCGGCCAGCTCTGACTGATCCCGGGGACGTAGATCACGATCTTGATACTGATTTGTTTGATGCGATTTACCTTCTGAGTTACCTCTTTGCGGACGGTCCTCCCCCGCCAGTTCCGATAGATGCAGACGTGGATGGTTCCCCTGGTATCAATCTTGGAGATCTGCTGCAACTGAACGGTTTTCTCTTCTTTGACTGTGATCTGATCGCTTATACCGGGGTGTCTGTAGAGGTTGGCAGCCAGATCAGGATATCTTCTACGCTTATCCCGCCTGATACCATAGCCGGGACGACTGCTGCTGTCCCCGTCAGAATAATTGAAAACGTAGGACCCTATTTGACGGGACTGGTTATCCCTCTCAGCTATGCCAGCGACGCCGGTCAGGTGGAAGTTGACTTAGATTATGTGGATTTCTCTGGAGGCATAGTCCCCCTCGACTGGTACACTGGCTCCAAGATTGACAACGTTAACAAGAGAGTGGTCTTCTATGCCTATGCCGATCCGCTAGGAGTCACGCCAATTGATTCCGGGACGGTGGGAACGATAGCTCAGCTTCATTTTACCAGAACCTCTCTCGATTCTTTGCCTCTGGTCATGTCCACCACCCAGGTGCCACCGTCGCACTCCCTTATACTCATCAAGGACTATTGTGCTAACGGGACTTCGCCTTCCGAAAGGATATTCACTCCCAAGCTCTCTCTGGCTAGAAAAGGTGATTGCAATGGTGATGGAGAGGTGGATGTGGGCGACGTCAGTTATTTGATCAACTATCTGTTCCTGGGCGCATCTCCTCCTGTCGGACTGTAGTAATGCTCTCGGCCACCAAGAAAAGATCGTCGCTTAATCCAGCCAGGTCTCCGGGCTTGGCTGGATTACTTTTCCAAGCACATATTGCAACTTCGTCCCCGGGTTCCCCTCACAGACATAAGCATTGACAGAGGGCAAACAAAGGAATCATCCACAGCGATTTCGTGACTACCCGAACCCGACAAGCAATATCTACTTAGTGTTCATAACACACGCACTTAATTCCTCGCTAGACCCCCTCCCCCGATACTGAGATTAGGCCTGGCACTGGGCGCTGTTCTAATCCGTTTTTACTCTTCAAAATGGCCTGGCCTATTCCTTCAGAAGGTCGTGATACGCTCTTCATATGTGGCAAAAAGCTGAATGTGTAGCTTGACAGAATTAGATTATCGGCTATATTAGCGGGGAGATCAGTGAGTCCTGATATCAGAACTTCGTGAAGAGTCTATTCTTAGCTTCCTAGGGATAACGCAGTACGTGAAGCTTCAGACACCAGGCTGATTAGCTCGGAAGGCGCTGTAACTTTTATCTCGATGAGGGAGACAGGGACGAGTGATTGTCGGTCTCTGGATTCACTTTCCAAGTATCTAAGAGGATTCTAACGCCACAGCATACAAACGAGCTTTTTCGGCCCCAGTTTTCTGTGCTCTTCAAGTAGTTGCCCTTTAGGCAAAACGTCAACCCTGTAACAAAGGAGGTGAAATGGGGTGTCATTTTCGGGAAAAGGGAGTTAGTTGAAGCCAACTGCCTTAGAAAAAGTTACTTTAGAAAGGAGATTGGAAGATGAAAAAGTCAAAGATCTTTTCGGTTTTCTGTGTGGCTTTGCTTATGGGCGGATTCTTTGCCCAGCCAGCCCAAGCCCAAGAGCCTTGCGATTTCGACGGAGATGGAACGGCTGACTACGGCGATATTCAGTATTTTATTAATTACCTCCTTCTTGGTGGTGACCCGCCGGTAAATCCCATCGATTGTGAGGTCGATGGCACTCCGGGTGTCAACGTAGGAGATCTGTGGCAATGCATTGGAATTGTGTTCGGAGGGGCTGATCCGATGCCGTATACCGGGATTCCTGCTTGTTTAAGCGATGTTGAGTTCACTTTTGGAAGAATCAGAGGCGGAGCTTTGGGGGTACCGTTTGACATTACTCTGGATTTAACTGATAATCCTGGTCCGGACTTGATGGGGATTATCATTGCTTTCAGCTATCAACATCGGGAAGGCCACGTTGGTGCGGAATTGGATAACGTGGATTTCACCGGCACCATCGTTCCTGTCGAGTGGCAAACCGGTTTTGCAATTGATAATGTGAACAGGAGAGCTTATATCTCACTTTGGGCTTCATCTAACGATGATCCTATGCTGGTTGCAGGAACAACTGGATTAATGGCCACGCTGACATTCACCAGAACGGAAAACCCTGAGGGTCTTAGCTCGGTTCCGTGTCCCGCAGATTTCCCACCCACATATACGTCAATGATTATCACGGATTACTATGCTAACGGCACCCTCCCTGAGGACAGGATTCTCGTTCCCAGGTTCTTTCCTGGGCTATTTGGCGATGCCAATGCTGATGGAATGGTGGATTCTGGAGATATCATATACATTATAAACTACGTCTTCCTTGGCGGAATTGCTCCCTAGGAGTTTCTGTAGCTTTCTTTTGAATATGAACTGTTACACAATCCAGCCAGGCTAGTTAGCCTGGCTGGATTATTCTTCCACGCATAGACCACAACTGCATCCTCAGACTTACCACATGAACAAAGGGTCTTTAAAAAAGAGGGGAACCTGTCTTCCAGGATCAAATTGGCCAATCGAGCCAGGGGGGTCGATATCTGCTTTATGAATCTGACGGAATTCCGTTGACTCTCAAGTGCAGAATTTGTAACTTTATACTGCGGGTGATGAGGTTTGGCCTTATTAAAGAATGTGGTGTACGAGGAAGTCAGCAAGAGGAATAAAACGTGTCAAGACGGGGAAATCTCACATTACCTTTCGGCGCCATCATCGGGCAGGATGATCTCAAGTTGGGCCTCCTTTTAAACGTGGTGAATCCGCGGATCGGTGGCTTCTTGATCAGGGGAGCCAAAGGGACGGGGAAAAGTACTGCGGTCTACGCTCTCACCGATATTCTGCCGCCGGTGAAGGTGGTCGCCGACTGTCCTTTCAGGTGCTCTTTTGAAGATCCTGCCAATAGGTGTGAATCGTGCAGATCACGGTTTGAGAAGAAGGAGAACATTCCCCAAAAGGAGCTGAAAATGGAGGTGGTCAATCTTCCTTTGAGCGTAACCGAGGATAGATTGATTGGTTCCATCGATGTGGAGAGAATTCTGAAGGAAGGCGAAAAGGCCCTCCAGCCTGGCTTGTTGGCTCAAGCTAACCAGAATATATTATACGTGGACGAGATCAATCTTCTTCCCGACCATATAACCGACGATCTTCTGGACGCCACCGCCTTGGGATGGAACACCATTGAACGGGAGGGATTCTCCTTCACCCATCCGACCCGCTTTGTATTTGTGGGTACTATGAATCCCGAGGAGGGGGAACTTCGTCCGCAGATTTTGGACCGATTTCCTCTTTCGGCTCTGATTGAAACGGTCAACGCGGAGGAGGCAAGAGTTCAGATAATCAAAAACAACCTTCTTTTTGAAAATGACCCGATAGGTTTCAAAAGCCGGTTCGAGGATCAAGAGGAAAAGCTAAGAAAGAAGATCGCGAATGGTCGCGTTCTTCTTCCCCAGGTTGAGGTTCCAGAGGAGATTTACTATATCGCCGCTTCCATATGTGCTAAACTGAAGGTAGACGGACAACGCCCCGACATCGTGATTACTAAGACTGCCTCTGCGGTAGCTGCTCTGGATGGCAGAACCACGGTAGAAAAAGCTGACGTCTTGAAATCGTCTCGCTTGACGCTTTCGCATCGCACACGCGAAGGAGGGTTTGAGCCTCCGGCCACCGAAAAGGAGATCGAAGATGCCTTTGAGGAAAGCTGCCGGAAATGGGGAGATATGTGGAAGGAAAAGATGCGTGTCGGAGCCTCCACGCCCAAGGTTGATGGCATCTCCGCCCAGGCTGAAGACGGCGAGGTAAAAAAAAAACCATAACCCCATCCAGTGAGAAGTCTCCTCCCAAGTCCTCCTTGAAGCAGTTTTTCGCCGAAGTCCCCCTGGTTAGTGCCAAGCAGACGCTGCGGTCGCTGACCTCTTATTTTGACCAGTGGAAGGTAAGACTCTCCAGGAAAGCTCCGCCTCGAAAAATAACTCAGTTTGTGGGTAAACGGGCAGCCAGCCTTGCCATCTCCACCCGCGGGCGACCCACCAGCTATCAGAAACCAAAAGCTGTTCCCAAAGAGAATATAGCTCTTCTTCCCAGCATAATTTCGAGTTTGGTGCATCGCGGAAAAAGGGAAGAGCCGGCAAAGATCAAACTGAATCTTTCTGATCTTCGAATTTGGGTCAGGCGGGGAAGAAGTTCGGTCACTCTTGTTTTGATCGCCGACGCCAGTTTTTCCACCTATCACTTCCTTCCTGCGGTCTCCAAGTCTCTTTCCATTGTTTATCGCGATGCGTACAGGAACAGGGATCGCCTGGGGGTGATCGCTTTTCAGAGGAATTCTGCTCAGATCATGAATCATCCTACCAACAATCTGAGGGTGGCCCTGGGCAACTTGACCCGTCTTACGCCTTCAGGTTTTTCCCCTTTAGCAGAGGGGCTAAGAAAGGCTCTGCAGGTGTTCAAGCAGGAAAAAAGACGGTCACCCAACTTCATACCCTTTGCCGTTCTTATAAGCGACTGTTTTCCTGAGCCACTTACCCATGAGTATGCCGATCTGCTGGAAGAGCCTGCCTACCTGGAAACACTGAAGGTTTCCAAAGATTTCAGAAGGGAAAAGATCCCCATCGTGGTGATAAACCCGGCTCACGGCAAGAGCAAAAGTGGGGAGCTTTTCGGTGGGAGCAAGTTGGGAATGAAGATCGCTCACATCTCCAATGGAAAATATTACGGCATATCGGAAAAGGAGATTCCCGCTCGGGATGCCTTTTTTGCCAAACACTTCCGAAAACGATACGTCCAGAGGCAAGCCCAAACCATCTCCCGGTTTTTGGATGATGTCAGAGTGGATATCTTGAGCATTCACCGAGGAGGGGAATAGACGGCTCACCAACCACTTCAGGAACCTTTGCAGGCTTCAACATGGACTTACAACTCTGCTTCAGACTCTTCGTATGAATCTAAGGACTTGACGACAGGAAAGGGAATGGATTGTAAGAAATTATCTGGCTTTCTTCTATTCTGAGCAGGTTGAAAAGGCTTGATTTTTGAGAGAAACGACGTATAATTGGTGTTCCGGTCTGGGATTACATAGATGATGCGTGCGAATCCTAAACCGATGGTGTCAGGAAAGGACAGAGCAAATCTAAGGGAGTTTCAATGCCATCGGTTTAGCATGTTAGTTAGGTAAGCAAATGTTTGATAAGAAGAGAATAATTTTGACCATCACGATGCTGGCCTTATTCCTTCTATGGGGCCAAGCCTCAGGCGAAGTGAGCATGGATTCCGAAGAGGTGGGGCAGATCATACTGCAGGGTGTGAAATACGTGCACCGGGATGAAACCTTCAAAGCCGTCGACGAATTCAAAAAGCTAATCGAGCTCTTCCCCAACGATCCCATCGGATATTTCCTGGTGTCAGCCGCCTTTCAGAACATGATGGATGACTATAGAAACTACAGCTACTCGGATGAATTCAACAAGTACATGGATATGGCAATAGAAAAGGGAGAGGAGAGAAAAAAGAGGGGGAATCTGACTGCTTATGATTGCCTCTATCTGGGAGGGGCCATCGGATACCGCGGAATTAATAAGGCACTGACCGGCGATTGGTTCGGCGCCTTTGTAGATGGATTGAAGGGAAAAGGGTACCTGGAAAAAGCCTTGGAGCTGGATCCCGAGCTGTATGATGTTTATTACGGTTTGGGAACCTATCATTTCTGGAAGAGTCTAAAATCCCGAATCTTCTGGTGGCTTCCCTTTGTCAAAGACAACCGGCAGATGGGAATAGATATGATCAAGCTGGCGATAGAAAAGGGGAGGTATAGTAAAGAGGATGCAAAAATCGCCCTGGTTCGGATCTACGTGGAAAACAAAGAATACCAAAATGCTTTTGACATGATTGAGAAGTTGAGCCAATCGCAGCCTGATAAGCCTTTCCTGCTTTGGTTCTTGGGCCGGGCTCAGTTCGAAACTAAAATGTATGCCGGGGCGATAAACAGCTATCGGACTCTGCTTGAAGTACTAATTGCCTCGCCTTACTATCATCCGGAAGGAGAGGTGGAATGCCGATACTGGCTGGCTCTGGCTTATTTTGAAAATGAGAACTTTGAAGATAGCCAAAAACAAATTGACGCCATTTTGGTCTTGGAAAGAGAAACTCCAGAGAATGAAAACATCAGTCAGTTTGTTAAAAAAGCCAAAGAACTAAGAAAGAAAATCAAGAAGGATTCGTTCTGAAGTGGTCAACCATAAAAAGCTCGCCTTTTCATTTCTTGTAATCTCTCTTTCTTTTTTACCCCATCTTGCGTTTTCCCAAGAATATCTTGACTACCAGAAGCAAGAGGTGAGACAGATACTCCTCGAGGGGATAGATGCCTGCTTTCGAGAGAGTTATCCCTTGGCAGAGGAGAAATTCAAGGCAGTGCTCTCGAAAGCCCCGCAAGACCCGGCCGGTTATTTTTTCTTGGCCATGCTCTACCAAGCCCGGATGACCGACTACGAGAGCAACTTCAAAGAAGAAGATTTCGACGCAAATGTAAAGATGGCAAGAAAATTCGCCAGAGCAAGAATCAAGAACAACAAGAAGGATGCTTGGGGCTATCTTTTCCTGGGGAATGCCTATGCTGCAAAAGCCATCCACGAGGCCAGAGAAGGAGACTGGTGGTCGGGTCTGAACAACGGGCTCAAGGCAAAATCTGCTTTGAAGGAAGCCGTTAAGCATGATCCAGGGCTTTATGATGCTTATGTGGCTCTGGGTTCCTATCACTATTGGGCGAGCGTCGTGACCAAGGCCTTCTGGTGGCTTCCCTTCATTGGCGATAACAGAGAAGAGGGGATCAGCCAAATTAAAGTTGCCCACGAGAAATCAGTCTTTTCCCGGGACGCCGCAGCCAACGGCTTGATCTGGATCTACATAAACGAAAAGAGGTACGATCAGGCTATACGTTTATCCCAGGAGATGCAGAATAAATATCCGGAAGGAAAATCCTTTCTGTGGGCGTTGGCAACGGCGTATTACGAAAAATCGGATTGGACCAACGCGCTATCTCTTCACCAAGAAATACTGGAAAGAATTCAAGAGCAGATCGACGCAGCTGCCTCAAGTGGCAACCATCCGGGAAATCCACATAATTACTACAACCACATAGAATGCAAATTCCACATAGCCAGTTGCCTTTTCAATCTGAGACGGTTTGAGGAATGCATCGCGGCGTGTGAAGAGATACAGAACTATTCGTTGGATGAAAGGACGAAAAAGCGACAAAAAGATAAGCTGAAGAGGACACAGGGTTTATTGGAGAAGTCTCGCAAAGTCATCGATAAAGCAGGTGAAATGTGATTGCAATTCAAGCTCTGAAAGGGTTTTGAAAGAATCTACGAAAGGGGGACAACCTGGCACAGGTAACCAAACGTAGGACTGCCCTTGTGACTGTCCTGCTCAAAAATGGGACAGGGACAGGCCTTGTCACTACACATTACTCTCCTTGCTTGTTTCGTCGCAGAACCTCAAAATGTGAAATCATATCTTTGTTGACTGCGTATACCGTTGGCCTTTGGTTTGGAAGATCGGGGGGAGCCAAAACAAAATGGTAGCAATCTGACGAAATGAGTAAAAAAAGTGAATCGGGCAGTCGGACATGCTGCGAAGTAAAATGAAATTGCACCATAGGCTTTTCTTGCCATTTGCCTTTTATGATGCGGGTCGCATCTTTACCCCCTTGCAGTGAAGCAGCTAAGTAAAGAAAAAGAACGAAAACAAAATATGTAAGCGGAATGTCAGCTCGTGTGTTTGTGAAGGTTAGTTTTTTTCCAGGAAAACGACGGTGATACACACGAGTAACGAGTACAAGAGCAAGTCCGGCAATTAAAAGAGTGACTCCCATGATCCAAGAAATATATACCCGCAAGAAATCACTAATGAAGAAACACAACATAGCTAAAATAAAGAATATTGCACTTTTCGGCACACTAATATCGTCTTTGTTTATCTCTGCCGCCTGATAAATGAGCCACAGGTAGAAAAATATTGTAAACAAACTAAGAAGAACCTCCCAGGAATAAAACATCACGGTATAAACGGGTAATTGCACCTCTTTCATGTCAAGGTTGAAATGTTTAAGATAGCCATCCCAATACGCATGTCCAATAAAATAAAGAAGAGCTGGAACTGCTAAGAATAGTAAAGCTTGAAACAGAATAGATTTTTTCGATTTTTCTTCAGCCATGGATGTCTCCTTTTTCTTTGAAGCAAACAGTAATATATTCGAATCTAAAATAGAAAGCAATGTAAATAAACTACCTTGACCGGACGGCGGTTGTACACCCGCCCCTCCATGCGGACGGACGTACAATCTCTGTTCGGTCTGGTAAACACTTTTTCAATAATCCATTTAGGTTGATCTGGGGCTCTGTTGAAGGAGACATTCCGAGAACCTTCAAAGACTGCTTGACTTGGCAAAAGGAAGTGGTATAATTGAGTGGAGAAGGATTAATCCTTAACGGTTTTTATTTTGATGAAACTGCGGTCGATTCGTTCCAAATAATGTGCGATTAATTTCAGGTGAGGGCTTATGGATAAATTCGTCATAGAGGGTGGAAAGAGACTATCCGGCACGGTTCAGATAGAAGCATCCAAGAATGCGGTCTTGCCGATCTTGGCGGCCTCTTTGTTGGCAGCAAAAGGGGAAACGGTGATCAACAACGTTCCCAATCTGGCAGACGTCGAGACCATGCTAAAAGTGTTAGAACACCTGGGGGCTAAAGTCAAAAGAGACACAGTCGATAAGAGAGTTGTCATCAGTGCGGAAGGGGTGGACAGTTTTGAGGCGCCATATGATCTGGTCAGAAAGATGCGGGCCTCTTTTTTGGTTTTGGGTCCCCTCCTGGCTCGATTCAACCAAGCCAAAGTATCCCTTCCCGGGGGATGCGTTCTGGGACCCCGACCGGTGAACCTGCACCTCTCCGGATTTGCCGGGCTGGGAGCAAAGGTGGATGAGAATCACGGGTATGTGGTTGCCTCCTGCGATCATCTTTCCGGGAGCGTGATCTGTTTTGATCGTCCCACCCATACCGGAACTGAAAATATCCTGATGGCTTCCTGTCTGGCTACTGGCAGAACCACCGTTGTGAACGCAGCCTGTGACCCGGAGGTAGTGGATCTGGCGAACTTTCTGAACGGGATGGGGGCGAAGATCAAGGGAGCGGGCAATTCCACGGTATACGTGGACGGGGTGAAAAAGCTTAAAGCCGTCGAGTACACGCCTATCCCGGATAGGTTGGAGACGGGCACCTTCATGATGGCGGCCTGTATCACCAAAGGATATGTAGAACTGAAGAACGTCGATTTCGAGCATTTGAGCACGGTCTCCCTGAAGTTGAGGGAGATGGGCGCCGAGATCGTAGAAAACAAAAGGAGGATCAAGATAAAGGGACCCCAACGGCTTAAACCTAACTCGGTGACCACTTATCCCCATCCCGGTTTTCCCACCGATCTGCAGGCTTCGATCATGGCTTTAGCCACGGTAGCGGCCGGCACCAGCCAGATTCGGGAGACCGTGTTTGAGGACAGATTCACCCACGTGATGGAGCTTGTCAGGTTGGGGGCAGATATCAAAGTCTCCGGGGACAGGGCCACCATTAACGGAGTGCCTCGGCTCAAGGGCGCCTCGGTTATGGCCTCGGACATCCGCGCGGGTGCAGCGTTGACCCTGGCCGGCTTAGCCGCAGATGGAACCACCGAGCTTCTGAGGGTGTATCATATTGACAGAGGGTATGATCATTTGGAAGAGAGACTTGCCAAACTGGGTGCAGAGATAAAGAGGATAAGAAGTTAGAAAGTTTTAAGGTCAAAAGGTGTCCAATACTGACAGGTCGAAGAGCAACTCAGCAGCCGGAAGAAGGTGTCGTGTGTGAGAGCAAAACTCCATTTTTGCGTCCTTTTTAAACGTATTGTCATTTGAGCAAGTATGAAACCATGAGGAGAACGAAATGAGGTCGAATCTCCTGAAAGCACTATTCTTCAGCAGTCTGTTCTTGCTTCCGCTGGCCAGTGCGGGGAACGCACAGGAGCCCTATTTCGGCAAGAACAAGGTGCAATATGAAACCTTCGATTGGTATTACATTCGAACCGAGAATTTCGACATCTATTTCTACCAAGATGAATACCACTTAGCCAGATTCGCTGCGGATGTCCTGGAGGATGCTTATCTGAAGGTTCGAGAGGAGCTCCGATATGATTTGCAGAGAAGAGTTCCGGTGATTCTATACAATTCACACAGCGATTTTCAACAGACCAACGTTATTTCCGAGCTCATCGGGGAGGGGGTGGGCGGATTCACGGAGGTTTTCAAAAACCGGATAGTGGTTCCCTTCACTGGCTCTTATGAGGATTTCCGGCACGTTTTGCATCACGAGCTCACCCATGCGGTGACCTTTGACATGCTTTACGGAAATATGGCGGGCTCTCTCCTTTCCCGACAGTATTTGTTTCAACTTCCCCTATGGTTTGCGGAAGGATATGCCGAGTACTCGTCCCGAGGGGGTTGGGACATACAGGCGGATATGGTCTTAAGAGACGGCACGATTAACGGCTATATAGCTCCACTGGATCTGGCGGGAGGGTATTTGGTCTATAAAGAGGGGCAGTCAGCCATTGGCTACATCGTGGATAAATATGGGGAGGAGAAGCTCTCCGAGATATTGAACAAAGGCAGGACTGCTCTCTCCATGGACAAGGCCTTAAAATCTGCAATAGGGCTGGATACCAAGGGTCTATCCGAAGAGTGGGCGAAGTTTCTGCGAAAGGAATACTGGCCTGAGATCGCCTCTCGCTCTGAGCCCAAGGACTTCGCAAAACAGCTAACTGACCATACCAAAGATGGATCCTATATGAATGAAAGGCCCGCCTTTGCACCGCAAGGGGACAGGCTGGCCATCTTTTCGGATAAGAGTGATTATACCGAGGTTTATATAATCTCTGCCATAGATGGGAAGGTAATAGAGAGATTGGTTAAGGGAGAGAGATCAGGCGATCTGGAGTCGCTCCATTCTTATGTTAGCGGTCTCTCCTGGTCTCCGGACGGACGAAGCTTGGCCTTTGTGTCCAAAAGCAAAGGCAAGGACGTTCTATGCCTGATCAATGTTAAAAAAAAGAAAATCTACAGCAGGCTCCACTTCGATTTGGATGCCATGCGCTCTCCCTCTTGGTCTCCCGACGGGGAGAAGATCGCCTTTGTGGGGATTGAGAATGGAAAGACTGACATCTACTCATGCGATTTGCAGACCGAAGAGGCCACCAAGTTGACCGACGATTATTATGACGATGAGAACCCCAGCTTCTCTCCGGATGGCAGATTCATCGTCTTCAGCTCGGATCGCCCGATCTCGTCCTCTGAGGATTCGGTGAATTACAAGTACGGGCATTACAATCTTTATCTTTATGACATGAGCGGGCAGGAGATAACAGCGCTTACCGAGAATGAAGGCAACAACACATCTCCCGCCTGGTCACCGGACGGGAGCAAGGTGTGTTTTGTGTCGGACCGAAACGGAACTTACAATCTCTACATCCTGGATATGGACAGTTCGGTTACCTTTCCCATAACTAATGTTCTTTCCGGCTGTTTCTCTCCTTCCTGGTCAAAGGACGGGGACAAGATCGCCTTTTCTGGTTTTCGAAAGGGCGCTTGGGACATATTCTTGCTCAAAGATATCAAGCCGGCCACCCCGGAGGGAGGATCTCTAACCAAAACCCCATATCTTGTCGCCCTGGAGGCAGATACCATTCCAGCCGAGCCGGACAGCGCCGAGTCCAAAGGCTCTCCGCTGGCGGAAAAAGAGGAAATGGAGGAGAAACCCGATTTTACCTCTTACGTCTTTAAAGCCGGACAAAGTGAACTCGACAGCTTAGCCGACCTGCTGGACGAAAAAGCCCCGGAAAAGAAGGACACCACCGCCACGAGGCTCCCCAACGGAGAGTATGCCCAGAAGAAGTATAAGCTCAAGTTTTCGCCGGATCTGGTCTCTGGAGGATTGAGCTATGACACCTTCTACGGCCTCAGGGGACAATCCTTCATTGCCATAACCGACCTGTTTGGCAATCACACCTTCATGCTAGCCACCGACCTGGTCAATACCATCGACCAGAGCAATTTCCAGCTTTTCTACCTGTATATGCCCAAGAGGATAAATTATGGAGCGGGGATCCTTCATACCAAGTACTATTACATCGATTCTTATGATCGACTTTTCTCCGATCGGGTTTACGGAGCATTGGGATACATCTCGGTGCCTTTCAGCAAATTCACCCGGGCGGACATGGACTTAACCCATATTTCGGTGGACCGAAAATACTACGATCCCCCTTACGATGACAGAAGCGTGAAGGTGCTTCTGGCCTCTTTATCCTTGATCAATGACACGGTCATCTGGGGGCATACCGGACCGGTGAACGGGAGCAGAAGCCTGTTCTCTTATGAATATGCTCCATATGTTACCCCCAGGTACTTATCCTACGGTGCAGCCATGATGGACTACCGTAAGTACTGGCATTTCAAGAAGAGGTACAGCTTCACTGTCAGATTGACCGGAGGACTCTCACACGGTGAAGACAAGAAGAAATTCTACCTAGGCGGTATTTCTAATTGGATTGGCCCGAGCTTGGGTTCTGAGGAGATTTATGGGATAAACGATCTTTATTTCGGAAACGTCATCACCCCCCTGCGCGGATACAAATACTTTGATGTGGAGGGAAGCAAATTCTTCCTGACCAATATCGAGCTCAGATATCCTTTTGTGGAGCATTTGGTGATGAGATTTCCTCTTCCTCTCTCCATACACTACATCAACGGAGCCTTGTTCTATGACATGGGGGCAGCGTGGGACGAGAACAGCAAATTCAAAGGAGGCACCACCGAGGGAGGATCCAGACTTAAGGATATCAAAGCTGGCTTCGGATTCGGGGCCAGGGCGAATTTGGGATTTTTGGTCTTAAGATATGATGTCGCCTGGAGCACCGATTTCGATTTGGTCTCGCCCAAACCCAGGCATTATCTCTCCTTGGGCGCAGAATTCTAAATCAAGTCAAGATTAGGATATCGCGCCACTAATTACGCGTACCCGGCGAGATATTGCAGAATACGGGGGAGCTGCTGATGGTTCTGTGAGCCCGGCGAGCAGCTGTCAGTTCCACGTGCATCGACCTCAACACCCTCTTCCGGACAGATACCATTTTTGAGTCTGCGAGAAAACAAAAAAGCCACCTCGAGCCAAGAATCGACCCAAGGCGGCTTTTTTCGTCAGGGCCCCCCTTACTTCACTCTGAAAGATCTCCAGGTGGAGTGCCACCGCTGACCATTTCTGTCAACCAGCACGAGAGCATAGAAGTATTTTCCCCTCTTTACTTCCCTGTTGTTGAGTCTTAGGTCCCACAACACGCCAAAACCGGGCATCCCCTGTCCTTTAATCATCTTGAGGAGAGAAGGTTCTATCTGGTACTCATCCCACCCCGAAGGCTCGAAACCGCATATATAAAGCTTCCACTCAGAGGCCTGGAAATCTACCTGAGGTCTAAGCAGGAAGACCACCGATTCATCCCCCTGCAGCGAAACATTTTCCACCCGGGATTTAAGGTCAAATTCTAAGGCTTCGACGTTTGAAGCCACACCAATCGCGTGTCCGGAGATGGGTTTTCGCAGTTTTTCCACCAT
>Ga0315539_1001024_pt1 | contig 20867 bp, 17 predicted proteins | sample SalMarSW160150MG_FD_203097 | JGI IMG/M metagenome (GOLD analysis project Ga0315539, IMG submission 203097) | Salt marsh sediment microbial communities from the Plum Island Ecosystem LTER, Massachusetts, United States - Salt Marsh Sediment SW1601-150 ... | reverse complement strand
TCCTGGTATCATCCAGGAAGTCGGTGTCCCAGACCTCTTTCATTAGCAGCTTGCGACTGAGCACTCGCCCCGGATAGCTCATGAATAGCGCGAGCAGTTCACATTCTTTAGGAGTAAGCCTGTTATTGCCGTTGCAGCCCTTGATTTCTCTGCTCGCTAAATCCAAAGTCAAGTCTGCGGCGCGGAACACCTGCTGTGTCGCTTGTGCATTCAAAAGCCTGGTTCTCATGGACATGACAGCTCCTCCTCAAAGATACACGCCGATCAAACGACGTTGAATCTATTTTACCACATCTCTCCAGAACTTTCCACCTGAAAACCTATGAGTTACCTTAAAATTTTCAGAAATCGTATAAAGTCACTAGAAATATCGCGAAGCCGTAAAGCGCCTGTTGAGAACTCCTCGCTCGTTAGTGGACAGTCGCGTTGTTGACTAATTCCGCAGATTGTGGCATACTTCTTGGTGAAACTCCTCCCCCTCGCAGGGGGAGGCTAGGTGGGGGCGAATTGGATGCCATGAGCGATAAAACTAACACCATGCGAATGCTCGAGGCCCACGAGGTGCCCTACGACACCTACACCTTTCCGCCAGAGATTCACTCCGCCGAGGGGGTAGCCCAGGTGGTGGGCGTGCCAGTCAGTCAGGTTTACAAGACCCTGGTCGTGGTGCGCAAGCGGGGCAACCCGCTGCTGGTGATGATAGCCGGCGATCGAGAACTCGATCTCAAACGGCTGGCCAGAGCCGTGGGCGAGAAGAAGCTGCGCATGGCAAGCTACAAAGAGGCGGAATCATTGACGGGGCTGGAGGTGGGAGGCATCTCGGCCCTGCCGCTCCTCAGTCGGGGCTTCGAGGTGTACATTGACCAGGCGGCAACGCAGCTCCAGCGGGTGCTCGTCAGCGCGGGGTGTCGGGGGGTCAACCTGGGGATGGCGACTGAGGACCTTATTCGCCTGACCAAAGCTAAAGTGGTGGAGTGTAGCTAACATGAACCTCAACGAATACGTCGGCCACATCCACCTGCATTCCACTTTCTCCGACGGAGTCGCTACTATCGAGGAGATCATCCGCCTGGCCAACCAGGCCGGGCTGGACTTCATCATCCCCACGGACCACAACGTCTTGGTCAAAGGGTTGGATGGTTGGTACGATAGAACCCTCCTTCTGATGGGAGAAGAAGTCCACGACCAGCAGCGACAGCCTGAGTCCAGTCACTACCTGGCTCTCAACATTGAGGAGGATGTGTTTCCCTACGCTCAGGATCCCCAGGCGGTCATCAACGCCGTCAACGACCAGGGGGGCTTCGGCTTCCTGGCCCACCCTGTAGAATACACTCCTCCTCCTTTTGTCGAAGAACCCAACCTCTCCTGGCGCGACTGGCAGGTCAGCGGCTACACTGGCCTCGAGCTGTGGAACTACATGTCCGAGTTCAAGAACCGCCTGCCCAACAAGGCCGCCGCCATCCTGTTCTGCTATTTCCCCAGGCTGGTCATGCGAGGCCCCTACCCCGATACCCTGGCCAAATGGGACGAGCTTCTGCAAGAAAGAAAGACGGTGGCCATCGGCGGCTCCGACGTCCACGGCAACACCTATCGCCTGGGCCCCCTCCGCAGGGTAGTGCAACCCTACGATTACCTGTTTCGCGCCGTCAACACCCACATCCTAAGCCAGCAGACTTTCAACGGCCAGTTGGACCACGACCAGCGGGTGGTCTGCGACGCACTGAGGGAGGGACGCTGCTTCGTGGCCTACGATCTCCTGGGCGATACTCGCGGCTTCCGCTTCACGGCCACGAGCGGCGATGCCCAGGCGATCATGGGCCAGGAGATCGCTCTGCAGAGGGAAGTGTCCCTGGAAGTGCACTCACCTCGACGCGCCGACATCCGGCTGCTGCGGGACGGACGGATAGTGGCTCGGAGGTGGGGGAAAAGCTTGCGGTGGACGACCAGCGAAAGGGGAGTCTACCGAGTCGAAGCCTATCGCTCCTTTCTCCTCAAAAAGCGAGGCTGGGTGTTCGCCAATCCCATCTACATGAGGTGAACTTCCATTCCCCAACCTCTAACCTACAACCTCAAAATAGAATTCCCCACCACTTTCATCGTGACCCTGTGCAGCGGCAGGTACCCCTTTTGAGCCAGCTCCGGTCGGGGGATGGACGACTCGTCTGGCTTGTCGGTCAGGCCGAAGAGGAGGACGCCCTTATCTCTCAAGAAGCGACAAACGTCGGCCACCTCGCGGGTGATGACGATCTCCTCAGCGAGTACTCTTTCCTCTCCTGCCTCGTCGGGCAAGCAATCCATCCGCCTCACCGTCTCCTCGTACTCTCGGTAGCGAAAACTTTTGAAAGGCGTGGGATCGCCCCGCTGGAAATTAGCGTAGACCTCCCGGTGGACAGGGGCCAGCTCGTCGCCAATCTCCCTCTCAGCACAGGCTTCGATGAACTGGGCGAAGGTGGACAGGCGCTCGGCCTCCAGGTCGGCTAGAAGCTGGGGGAAGGCATAGACCCCGCCGCTGACCATGAGGCAGATGTAGGCCAAATAGTCCTGATTGTCGGCGGTGAAAGGGTGGTACCGGGCCTGATTCAGCTCATCATACACGGCCCGGAACTCACCTTCGCCGAAATCGCCCCCCAGCACCTCTTCCACGGTGCGGCGCACCGCCTCTACCCGCGCCGCGTCAATGGCCTGCGAGTTCCTCCCCCGCGCTCCGAAGGTCGTCTTGTCCAGGTCAAGGAGAACTGCCGTCGCCTCGTCCAAAGCGAAACCCTCTTGCTGGAGGAAGTGGATGAAATCAAGCAGCGCTTTCCAGTGATTGGCCAGCATCACCCCACCCTCGGTCTCAATTCGTTTGCTCTCCCCCAGCCTCTCGTGGCCGATGAAACCGTAGATGGGCAGGTGCTGAGCCAGATTGCGGATGGCCTGACCGTCGTTCATGGCCGTATCGCCGATGTAGATGAGCCGCTGCAGGGGCTGGTCGGAGCGCAGGGCCTGGGCCTGGCCCAAGATGCGCAGGATAGCCTGGGCGTAGGCAGGCTCCGCCTTGCGGGGGATGGCGCCCTTTCCTCCCCCCCAGCTTTTGGGGGGAAAGAGGGGGGGCAGTTGAGGACTCCGCAGCCGCCCGTCAGCAGGCTCCAGGTTGCGGTAGACTACCAGGTCGCCGAGGATGTCGTGGATTGTCCCTCGTTCGAACATCTTTCCCCCTTCAGCCCACCAGAGCGGGAGTGCGGACGCAAGTCCGTCTGCAGGCTCGTACCTGCACTCCGCTCGTGGCGCGATCTAGAAATCCAAATAACCTTGCGCTTTTAACAGCTCGGCATTGAGGATGGCTGCTCCGGCGGCTCCCCGGATGGTGTTGTGACCCAGGAGGACGAACTTGTAATCCAGCACCGGACACTCCCGCACCCGCCCTACCACCACGCTCATCCCCCGGCCCTCATCGCGGTCGAGGCGAGGCTGAGGGCGATCGTTCTCCTCCCGCACCACGATGGGGCGCTCCGGCGCGCTGGGGAGTCCCAAATCCTGGAGAGGCCCTCGAAAGCCCCGTAGCGATTCCACCACTTCCTCGACGCTCGCCTCTTGCCCCAGCTTCACCGAGACGGCTTCCAGGTGCCCCTCCCGCGTGGCCACACGGTGACACTGCGCACTGATGGTCATCTCCGCTTCCCTGACGGCCTCCCCCTCCAACCGCCCCAGCAGCTTGAGCGGCTCCCTCTCCAGCTTCCCCTCCTCGCCGCTGATGTAGGGGATGACGTTGTCCAGGATGTCCAGGGAGGGGACGCCGGGATAGCCAGCGCCGGATAGAGCCTGCATGGTCACCACGCTGAGGGCCGTGATCCCGAAGCGGTCCCAGAGCGGCTTCAAAGCCAGCGCCAGTTGGGCCGTGGAGCAATTGGGATTGGTGACGATGAAGCCTTTCCAGCCGCGCCTCCGCTGCTGGATTTCGACGAGGGCCAGGTGGTCGGGGTTGACCTCCGGCACCAGCAGGGGCACGTCGGGGTCGAGGCGGTGGTTGCGAGCGTTGCTGGAGACGGCGTAGCCCGCCGCGGCGAACTCCTCCTCGACGGGACCCGCCACCTCAGCCGGGAGGGCAGAGAACACCAGACGGCAGGCGAGGTCAGGCTCACATTCCTGAACGACCATCTCTTTCACAACGGCAGGCATGTCGCCCGAAACGACCCAGTGGCAGGCCTCGCGGTAAGACATCCCTACCGAGCGCTCCGAGGCAGCCAGAGCGGCGATCTCAAACCAGGGGTGATGGGCCAGCAGTTGCACGAACCGCTGCCCCACCATTCCCGTAGCTCCCAAAATGCCGACTTTGATCTTGTCCACGTTGTTCAACAGGCCGATTTCCCCAATCCAAACTCCTGATGAATGTATCGCACTGCGTCCTCCATGTCACCCTCGTCCACCACGAAGGAGATGTTGTACTCTGAGGAGCCCTGGGCGATGGAAATGACGTTGACCCCGCGCTTTCCCAGGGCGCCGAACACCTTGGCCGCTATCCCCGGCGTCCCCCTCATCCCTGCTCCCACTACGGCTACGATTGCCACCTTTTCCTGGGCCCAGATGCGGTCCACGTTGCGGCGAACCAACTCCAACTCGAAGGCCGCCTCCAGTGCCCTCAGAGCATCCTCCACAGCCTCCTGCCGGATGACGAAGCAGATGTTCTGCTCCGAAGAAGACTGGGAAATCATCAGCACGCTGATGCCCTCCTGGGCCACGGCGGTGAAGACCCTGGCAGCGATACCCGGTACTCCTAGCATCCCTCTTCCCTCCACCGTGACCAGGCTCAGGCCCTCGATGGAGGTGATTCCTTTCACCGCAAGCTCGCTGGGCCTGGCCTCGGCGACAATCAAAGTGCCCTCCCCCTCTTTCCCCCCCAGATAGGGGGGGATGGGGGGGTTGAAGGTGTTGACGATGCGCAAGGGGATGCCTCGCTCCACCGCTGGCAAGATGGCCTTGGGATGGAGCACTTTGGCCCCGAAGTAGGAGAGTTCCGCCGCCTCGGCGTAGGAGATCTCAGGCAGGGTGCGGGCCTCAGGCACCACTCGCGGGTCGGCGGTCATCACCCCGTCCACATCGGTCCAGAGCCAGACCTCGTCGGCATCCAGGCAAGCACCCAGGATGGCCGCCGTATAATCGCTCCCCCCGCGCCCCAGAGTGGTAGTCACCCCATCTTTGGTAGCAGCGATGAAACCGGTCACCACTGGTATCACCCCCTGAGCCAGGAGGGGCACGAGCCGGGCCTGGGCCATCTCCCTCGTCTCATCCATGAGGGGCGTGGCCGAGCCGTGCCGACCATTGGTGACGATGGCCTCGGTCGCCTCTATCGCGGTGGCCCTCTCCCCCCTATCTCTCAGGGCCGCAGCCAGGATGCGCGCCGTCAGCTTCTCCCCCAGGGAGGCCACGGCATCCGATCCTCGGGTTGTGAGCTCCCCCAAAACGTGAATGCTGCGACAGAGGCTCTCGAAATCCGAGAGAAGAGCCTCGACCTCCTCCATCAACTGGAGCCGCGCTTCTTCGTAGTTGATGACCTCGGTCAGGGCCAGGCGATGGCGGTCCGAGAGGGCCCCTCGCGCCCGGTGGAAGGTCTCAGCATCCCCCTGGGCCGCGGAGGTAGCCGCAGAGAGCAGGGTGTCGGTGACTCCGCTCATGGCCGAGACCACCACCACGATCCCTCCTCCCTTGTCTTTCAGGGTTTGAATGACGATGTCCACTGCCCTGTTGATGGCCTCCCCATCGCCGAGAGAGGTGCCGCCAAACTTCATCACAATCATAAGCTCCCCTCCAATGCTTCTTGCACCGCCTCCAGCGTCGGCTCGATGACCACGGGACGATTGGCGTAGGCCGGAGTCAGGCCCGCCAGCTTACCCAGGTGGTAATCAACCGTTGCCTGGGGATCTTTCAGGAGATGTCCAGTGAGAATGACCAACACCTTCTCACCTCGCCCGATGACGCCTGCTTCGACCAGCTTCTTGGCTCCGGCCACAGCGGCAGCCGAGGCCGGCTCGCAGCCGATGCCCGCCGCGTCTACCCTGGCCTTGGCGTCCATGATCTGCTGATCGCTGACCTCGGCTACCAGGCCGTCGGTCCAGCGCAAGGCCCGCACCGCTCTGGCGTAGCTCACGGGGTCGCCAATGCAGATGGCGGTGGCTACGGTGTGGGCCTCCCCCCTCTCCCGCTGCTGGAAGCCCCTCAGGAAGCTGCGATAGAAGGGGTCGGCCCCCTGCGCCTGGACAGCGGCCAGGCGCGGCATCCGGCTGATGAGGCCCAACTCATTTAGCTCGTAGAGAGCCTTGCCGAAGGCGCTGGTGTTGCCCAAGTTGCCCGCCGGCAGGACGATCCAGTCGGGCACTTCCCAACCCAATTGCTGCAGGGCCTCGAAGACGATGCTTTTCTGCCCTTCCAGGCGGAAGGGGTTGAGCGAATTCAGCAAGTAGATGCCCAACTCGTCACAGGTCCGGCGCACCAGCCTCATGGCAGTGTCGAAATCGCCCCTCACCTGCAGGGTCTTAGCGCCGTAGGCCAGAGCCTGGGCGAGCTTCCCAAAGGCGATCTGCCCCTGGGGGACGAAGACGATAGCCGCCAGCCCTGCCAGGGCAGCGTAGGCCGCCAGGGAGGCTGAGGTATTGCCCGTGGAAGCACAGGCCACGGCCTGGCAGTCCAGGAACCTGGCCTGAGTCACCCCCACCGTCATCCCCCGGTCCTTGAACGAGCCGGTGGGGTTCTCCCCCTCGTGCTTCAGATAGAGATCGTCCACCCCCAGCCAGTCGCCCAGGTTAGGACTGCGGTAGAGATTTGTGTTCCCCTCAGGGCGTGAGACGATGGCCCCCTCGTCCACGGGCAGGATCAACTCCCGATAGCGCCAGACGCCGCTGGCGTAGGGCAGCGTCAGTTCCCCTAGGCGGTCGTTGAAGAGCTCCCTGGACACCCGCTCTCGCAGGTAATCCAGGTCGTGTTCGACGTCCAGCAGGCCGCCACAGTCACAGGTGTAGCGAATCTGCCGGGGGGGATATTCCGCGCCACAGGCCATGCACCTCAGTTTGAAGTTCACTCTTGTCTCCTTAAAAAACGCGAAGCCGCCTATCGAACTAGACGGCTTCGTCGTTGGGACTGCGCTGTCCGGGCTTTGTCTATATTGTCCTGAGATCATAAGGGAGGGCAGACGCAAGTCTGCTTATGGGGCGGACTTGCGTCCGCACTCCTGTCGAAAAGTGGTGAGTTGTCACTTGTACTGGTCCAAGAAAGCTCTCATCTCTGAGTCGTCGGCAAACTCCTCGGTCAGAGGCACGACCGCCCCCTTGTGGCCCACCACCGCGCCCTGGTCATCCATCTCCAGACTGGCTACCCCGATCCACTCACCCTGATAGCCAGCCTGAGCGATCACGGTGCTGCTCAACTCGTCCCACAAAGGCGGATCCAGGACGTCACGGGAACCGCCTCCAATGATAAGGTCAATACCCTGCACCTCGCCAGCCATCTGCATATCCGTGGCCGTGCCCAGGTTGGAGAGTACGATAACGACGTCAGCCTCCTTGTTTACTTCGTCCATGGAATCCTGGAGTGCCTCCAGCGGATCGAGGACAACAATGGCTCCGCCCGTTGCATTAGCCGCCTCCTCGCTCGTCAGGCCGATGATGGCTGCTTTGTGATCCCCAATCTTCTTGATAACGTAGGGCGCAGCGAACAACTGATCCGTCCCCGCCATCACCACGTTGGCCGAGAGGATGGGAAATTCAGCCTCCTCCATGCGCTGACGCAGCACGTCGAGGCCCAGCCGGAAGTCCTCGCTGCCCAGAACCATGGCATCGTAACCCAGCAGATTCATGGCCTCCACGATGACCTGGCCTTGCGTCTGTTGGACCAGAGGCCGATCACCAGGGAAGATGGTGTTACCCCCATCCAGCAACAGAACGTTCTCCGAAGTCTTGCGTACCTCTTTCACCTTTGTGGCCCGCCGGGCCAGCCCCCCCTTGGGGCGTCCTCAACCACAGGGTTCGGTGGAGCCCAGGGTATCGTTGGTGTGCAGGACGGTCAGCTCGAGAGGCCGCTTAGGTGTTGGTGAGCCACAGCCCAAAAAGGCCAGGCCTACAACCGCCAGTGCAACGAGCACTACAAGTTTGATTCTACGCACATTCTCCTCAAAAGTATGTCCAAAAATCAGAGTGCGGCCTTGAGGCCGCCGCACAATAGTATACCCTACTAAAGGCAAATTGTCAAAGAAGTCTGGCGCAGGAGCTGGCAATCCACGTCCCCTGACTAGACCATCAGGTCTTCGGTAACGGGAAGTTCCGGGCGGCAAATAGCCGAATCTACTTCAGGAAAACGAAACTGTCAGCCATCCGCTGGACAGGTAGCAGGAGCCACTGCGGACGGAGACCCAGCCCCAGGCAGAGGATGATCATCCCCAGGACGATGAGGGAGGCGATGAAGGGCTCTCGCTTCACTCCAGGCTCAGTGGGCGGGCTTAAGAGAGTGCTCAGGCCGCGCAGGTAGCCCAAGGCTACGCCTGCTCCGGATAGCAGCATAGCCAGGGCCAAGCTGGGTGCGGAGCTGTGATACAGGCGATAGATGGCCCAGCGGCTGGGTAAGCCAGCAGTGAGGGGCATCCCGGCCAGGGATAGGCCGCCCAGTACCAGGCCAGCCGTTGAAATCGGCAAGCGCCTGGCCACTCCAGCCAGGCGGCGCCCTGAGCCTTGTCCTGAGCCCTGTCGAAGGTCCGTCGAAGGGTTGGCGAAGGAATCGCTGCCGGCCCGGTGGCGTATCACAGCCAGCCCCATGGCCGATAGCATCAGGCCCACGGAGCGGTGCGCGACCTGCAACAGGGCGGCGGTGAGAGCAGCGGGGGAAGCAACACCTAACGCCACCAGGGTGCACCCCATGTCGCCCAGAACCGCGTAACCCAGGAGACGACTGAAATCCCGTTGGGCGAAAGCCAGCAGCCCACCGACGACGGCCATCAACAGCCCCCCCAGGCGCAGGAGACTGAAGACCTGGAGATCTTCAGACAGCCAGGGATACGATTGCAGGAAGTTCAGCATCAGCAGAAGTACGACGGCGTTGATCGCGGTGAGAACGAAGGCAGCCACCACAGGAGGGGCATCTGCGGCCACGGCCGAGACCCAACCGTGGAAGGGCACTACTGCCAGGAGGATGGCGAATCCTATGGCCAGCAGGACGGTGGCGTAGCGGAGGAGGGCCAGGTTGTCGGGGTTGATGGCCTGGAGGTCTACCAGCCAGGTGGTTATCAGCAAAGGAGGAATAGCCAGGCTCACCATGACCAGGTAGCGCAGAGTGCCCCGCCTTGGGCCTCGTCTATCGCTCTGGATGATGAAGACGGTGATGATGCTCGCTATCCACAAGAAGAGCACGGCGAAGAGGAAATGGCGGATCATGACCGCCGCGCTGAGCAGGCTCAAGATGATCAAGCCCAAGGGGAGAAACAAGCCGCCCTGGGATACACGCCAGGCGAAGAGGAAGGCAACGGTGGCTATCAAGTAAATGAAACCCAGGGTGAGGCCGCCGGCCAGTTCCAGGGCGAACTCTCGACCCAGCACCATCATCGGCTCGCCCAGTGCCACCTTCCAGCCAAACGCCGAGACCGGTCGGTCGAGGGGCAGGCCCAGGCAGAGGCCGGCCATGATTAACGTCGTGGCCGAAGCGAGGAAGGCAGCAGACAGCCGCCAGCGTCGCAAGAGATAAACCACGGGGGCCAAAGCCAGAGGCAGGACGAGCAGGAACAGCGGGCCAGCTATCATCTCTCCCCTTTCGCGTCTATCCCCGTCGAAGGGGTGAGGTAGGCGATAGCCAGAGCGACGAGGAAGTTGGCTATCCCCAAGAAGCCGACCACGCTCAAGCTGCGCTCTAGCGTGGAATAAAACAGCTCGAAGCTGGTGATGAGAGTGAGAAGCCCCATGCCGGCCTTCAGCGGCTCGTCGGCCAGCATCAAAACCAACAGGCCCTGTGAGGCCAGCCAGTAGCAGGCAAAGCCGATGTCCGCCGGCACCTCAGGCAGGGGATAGCGTGTTGACAGGCTGTAGGCGGCCAACCCGACGAAGAGGGCGGCTAAAAGGCGGAAGGCAAAATCCGGCAGCGATGTCTTTCCCCTGATTGAGGGGAGGCGCGGGCTGTCCTCAGCAGCCTCTTCACCCTCGCTGGCCAGACGAGCTGTCAGGTATAGGACGACGCACACCAGGTCGCCGATGAGCACCTTGGTCAAGGCTACCTGGGGGTGGATGAGCCGAGTCAGCAACAGGCCCGCCAGGACGTACTGCCCCAACAGCGCGGCCAGCGAAAGACGCCAATCCCTGATCACGACGATGAGGCTGGCGGTGATGACCAGACCGACGATAGCCGGCGCGGTCATAAGAAACGAGAGTTTGGCTAAGACATCCGGTAAAGTGGGCACAGCTTCTCCCTGAGTTTGCGATGCAGCGGGTAGAGCGTGTGTCGCCAGCGATGGTCGGCCGCACGGGGGAGACTACGCGCCCATTCCTGCTCGCTCGTGGCCGCTGTCTCCTCCGGCTGTCGGCCACAGGTGACGGGACCGCTCATCGGTTAGCATCACGATTATCCTGTACCGAGTTTCCTGATCAATTCGCGATAGCAAACGTAGTTCTCGAAGGGCACCCAGGAGCGCACCCGTCCATCAACCAGGGGCACGTAGCCGCCCTGTTCCAGGAGAGGGGGCGCCTGGGAGATGATCTCTTGCTCGATGGCCTGCTTATCTTGCTGCAGCACCCGCACGTCGAGGCCGCCGATGAGGAGCAGCTCCCGACCGAACTCCTGCCGCAGTTCCACATAGTTGACGCCCGAAGCCGGGGCCGCTCCGCACCAGAGGGCGTTCACTCCCGCCTCCAGGCACAGGGGAATCAGAGGCTTTACCGCTCCGTGGGTGTCGAAGATGATGATCTCGATACCGGCAGCCCGCAGGCGGTTGGCGATGCGCCGGTAGGCGGGAATGACGAAACGGTGGAAGCTGGTCGGCGCGATGACTGGGGCATGGTGGCTGGCGATGGGCTCATCGAAGATGGCGTAGTCGAACTCCACCTCGCTCAAGGCTTTCTCGATGAGGGCCAGGGTGAAGTCAGCCAGGAACTCCGTCATCTCGGCCAAAAGCCCCGGGGCGTCGTGGATCATGTACAGGAGGTTGAGCAGGCTAGGCCAGCCACCGACGGCCAGGGACTGGAAGAACCCTCGCCAGGCAGTGATGCCCAGGGGATGGGCACGGCCTCGCCAGCGGCGGACGTGATCATCCCAGTCACAGGGGTAGCGCTCTGGGAGGGTGGGCTCGTAACACCTTTTCAGTCGCTCGAAGTCCGCCCTGGTTTTCAACTCCCCCTCGAACTCCGGGAGCGGGTAAAGGCTCAGGGAGACGTCCTCACGCGGGCCAAACAGCTCCCAGCGATCCAGTTCGAAGAACTCCTTCACAGAAACGTCGCGGGGGAGACCCTCCCGGTGCCAGCGTTCGAGGGTGTCCTCACGGATACACTGGTCGTAGTAGGGCACCCGATCCGGCTCCCCGAAGCGTAAGGTTGCTAGAAACCTCTCGCGGGCGTTCATGTTCCAATCAATTTGGGGTTCAGCGTCAACTTTACAGGTATTCCTCCGCTGACGGCAGACGCCACTGCAACTGCCCCCGATAGGTCGGATGCGGCTTGAAGTGCCGCCGACATTCCTCGACGGTCGCATTGCCCACGATTTCGATGTCACTCAGGTCGCCCGCGCCCAGGCCGCCCAACTTGCAGTAGTGGAGATAACCAACCTCGTCGGGGTCGAAGCCCATCAGCCTGGTGGCCACCGTGTCAGCGGCCAGGAAGTCGGTGCTGACGACGGCCACTCGGAGATCAACGGGGTCGCCGTCGCTGGGGCCGGAGCCCTCCATCCCCACGAAGCCATCTATCACCGAGAGATGGGGGGCGATGACCTTGGCCAGGGTGTAGAGATTGAGGTTGAGGCCGTGGTAGCCCTGGTGAAGGGCGAACTTGTCGTTGCGGTTGATGGTGCTGAGACGGCTTTTTGCCTTTTCCGCCAAAGCTGAGTTGGTCAGTCGGTCGGGCAGGAGTTGGCCGAGTCTCTGGAAGAGGCCCCCTCCTCGGCCACGGATCATGCTGCCCACGACCATGTTTTTCAGCGACAGGGTGACGATGACGGCATCGTGGGTCTTGGGTGGGCCGATGGAGATGCGAAAATCGCTCTCCAGCGTGGTCCTGGCCACTCGCACTGTCATAGGGTGCAACCTGCGGTCGTAGACCTGGACGGGCACCCACTCGTCCTGGTTGAGATCTACGAACCGCACGTCGTACTCTTGGGCCAGATCGAGGTAGCCGAAGTTGCGGTAGCCGTCGAAGGTATCGCTCACCGCTGCCCCCTCGCCGATGGTGATGGGGCCGTCGTAGCGCGGGCACAGCCAGTCCAGCACCGCTCGCACCGCCTCCACGTGGGTGGCGGCCAGTTGGTGCCTGGTGGAGACGAAGTTGGGCTTGATGAGCACGCGCTTCTCGTCGCTCAGGTCTATCTCGTCCTCAATGAGGGCCAAGGCCTGGGCTATGTTGTCATATCTGTCGTTTCCCTTGACCAGGGCAACTTGACTTTTCATGCTTTAGAACCCTATCTTCTTATGCCGCATCACCACGCTTTGCACCAGACCTTCGGCTATGAGGAGGGTGATCAGGGAACTGCCGCCGGCGCTGATGAAGGGCAGCGGGATGCCTATCACCGGCAGCAGGCCCAGGTTCATGCCGATGTTCACCAGGCTCTGGAAGAAGATCAAAGCAGCCACGCCGCAGGCGATCAGGCGGCCAAAGCTATCACGAGCCAGACTGGCCGCTCTGAGAATCCGCCACAGAACAACGCCAATGAGAACAAACAAGAACAACGCCCCCACGAAGCCCATCTCCTCGCCGATGACGGAGAAAATGAAATCGGTGTGCCGCACTCTCAAGAAATGCAATTGGCTCTGGCTGCCGCTGGCGTAGCCCTTTCCCAGCCACCCACCGGAGCCGATGCTGATCAGAGCCTGGTCAATGTTATACCTGGCCGCTGCGTCCCGGGCCGGGTTGATAAACAGAAGCAGCCTTTTCCGCATGTAATCCTGGAGTGAGAACCAGATGAGCGGCGTGGCCAGAACTCCAGCGAAAACGAAAATACCCAGGTGCAGCAGACGCATCCCAGCCATCAAGACCATAATCAGCCAGACCACCGCCAGGACAATCACCGTTCCCAAATGCGGCTGCAGGTAGATCAGAGCCATAGGCACGGCCACATGGACGATGGAGATCAGGATATATCGAAAACGCCCTATCTCCTTCTCATGGTGGGCCAGGAATTGAGCCAAAGTAAGGATGATCAGCACTTTGGCCAACTCTGAGGGCTGAAAGGAGGAGCCTGATAGCCAGCGCTGTGCCCCATGGGTTACCTGCCCCACCAAGAGCACCAGGAGTAAAGAGGCGATAGTCAGGGCATAGAGAGGCTTTTGCAGACTTTCGAGGAAGCGATAATCAATAGCGGCTACCAATGGCAGCAAGGCCAGACCTACCAAAGCCCAGATGACTTGCCGCTGAGGCAGGTCTCTCAGGTCCGGCGTATCCGGGGTGGCACTGTAAATCATGGCCACGCCGAAGGCCATCAAGAGCACCGTGGCGGCCAGCAACACAAAGTCAAAATTGCGCCATATCTTGCGATCCATCTGTCACCAAATTGGAAATCGGAGGTTGGAAGTTTGTCTATTTTCTCTGGCCACGAGCGCTGCTGAGGGGGATGTCAGCTATCAACCGACTGCGCCTCTTACCCTGAGAGAAGGCAACCTCCACCTCCTCGCGATCTATCTCCACATACTTGGAGATGACGGTGATGAGCTCGTCCTTATTATGATGTCAATACGGGCCCAAGCCATCCCCACTCCTGCTTCAATAATACCTCATAACAATAGACTTGTCAAAATCGTGAAAATCGTACATAAGCCATTGTCCAAGAATATAGAAGGGCGAGGCCCAAAAAGAGGGCCTCGCCCTTGAGATGCCAAAGACTCACCCGGCTTGTTATCTGCCGTTCACTTCCCAATGGACATACCGGTGGGGTCTATCTCGCGCAGGAGACGGAGCTCCTCCTCCGTGGGCGGCTCGGTGGTCCCCACTTCCGCCGGGATTATGATCTCAAAGGAGCTGCTCTCTTCGATGTCCTCGAGGGTGACGCCGGGGTGGACGGCCAGGAGCTTCATCAGCTTCGTCTCCTCGTCGAAGCCGTAGACGCCGAACTGGGTGATTACCCGATAGGGGCCACTCCCCTCAGGAAGTCCGGCCCTCTCCCTGGCGCCTGGCCCATCCAGATACCCAGGCGTGGTGAGGAAATCTAATCGCTCCACGAAGCGCCTCTTGTCCTGGCCCATGATGATGATGGTGCGGTGGCAGAGGGATCCCACGTCGTTGGCCCCGCCGCTTCCAGGGAAGCGCACCTTAGGGTTTTCCCAATCGCCGATGACGGTGGTGTTGATGTTTCCATACACGTCTATCTGGGCCGCGCCGAGGAAGCCGTAGTCCAGATAGCCAGCCTGGGTTACGGACATAGAATCGTGCATGCTGGAGGCGTCTACCGCCCGGTAGAAAGTGCGGGAATCACCTACGGAGATGGGCAGAACGGGCGACTGCGGACCCATTCCGCCAGCCTCGAAGACGATGAGCAGGCCGGGGGCGTGGGTCCTCTGGGCCAGCATGGAGGCGATCATCGGCAGGCCCGTGCCCACGAAGACGGATTTCTTATCCTCCAGCATCTTGGAAGCCACGCAGGCCTGCAATTCCCTGGGATTATATTTTGTCGTTTGATTAGCCATTGGTTTACTCCTTCTCCCTCGTTACTACTTCGTTTTCAGCCACGGAGCCTTCATAGGCTCTCGGAATTGCTCCACCCTCTTGAGGTAGTTGAGCTTCCTGACACCGCCGACGAGCTCCAGGTACTCCTCGAAGTCTTTCACGCCGAAGACGTACTTATCGAAATATTCCTTGGCGCCTTCGGGCGTCTTCGACAGATGGAGCCACTCGGCGATGTGCTCCTCGTCGAAGAAGTAGAAGTAAGGCATCTCGGCGGGGTGGGCGCCGTAGGGGACCTCGCAGACGGCATCCACCACGAAGAAGGGGATGTCGGTGCGGTGAGGCTCGTTCCTGATAACCTCGTTGTCAATGATCTCCTCGGTGGTGATTATCAGCCGTCGGGCTGCTCTGGCCAGCTCGAAATCCTCCACCAGGATGCCGTCTATCTGGGCGTTGCCGTACATGTCGCAGCGGTGGACATGTAACATGGCCACGTCGGGATAGGCGGCGGGGATGAGGCAGAGAGGCTTCCCGCTCCAGGGGTCCTTCACCACCTTGCAGGCACTCTTCTTCAGCGTGTCGGTGCCCAGCATATTGCGGGATGGTATAAAGGGCACCCCCATCATCCCGGCCAGGAAGCGCCACTGGTAGCCGGCATTGGAGATCTCGGCCACGACCTTGCACTGGCCCGTCTCTACTGCCCTCCTCCCGGCTGGCGAGAGTCCCCTTAGCTCGTGGCCGAAAGCATAGGCCACCTCCACCTTGCTCACGCAACCCGCGCCAATGAGGATGTCAATGTCGTGGACGGCCGTCTTGCCCGCCATGGCCAAGTCGCGTTTCCCCTGGCGGACGATCTCGTAGATCAGGACCATGGGGGTCCTGACGTGCCCAAACCCACCGCAGGCGATGTAGTCCCCATCGTGAACGAATTTCTCCACCGCCTCCTTCACGCTCATGCGCTTATCGCGGAGCTCCCTGGATTTGTTCTCCAGGACCCATTTGCGATTCTCATCTGGGTCATGCCAACCCAGGAGCTCACCTTGACCCTCTGCTAGGATCTCCATACGTTTGTCCTCCCTTCCTTACCTTAAACGTGTTGTAGCCACGACCTTCTAGCGCGGCAACCGCAGCTAAAAGCCGTGGCTACGATGATTCATTGAAAAAGAAGAAAATACAACTTACCCCTCCAGGGAAAATACCAGTTACAGTGGTGACACACGTGGCAGGAGAGCGTATTTGCTCAGGTTAGAGAGGGCGAAGATAGCCCGGTTCACCTGAGAATAGACGGGGAAGCCCTGCCCCTCGATCCTCGCCACCGCCTCACCCACGAGCTCCTCGTTACCCTCGACGCAGAAGAGCACCGGCTTGCCAGCGGCCCGGAGCAAATCGAAGTCGGGGGTATAAGTCTCCCAGCCGGGCATGGCGAAGAAGCTGACCACCAGTGCGTCTACCGCCTCGTCGCGCAGGGCCGCCTCGATGGCAACCCCATAAGTCTTCTCCACCCAAACTCTCTCTATGGCCGCCCAGAGGTCTACGGGATTCCTTATCCTGTGCCAGGCGGGCGTTATCTCCCTGAGGGCTTCCACCGTCGCGGGCGAAAACTCGGCCAGCTCCAGCCCTTCCTTCTGGCAGGCGTCGGCAGCGATGACGCACCCCGCCCCGGTGTAGTGAATGACGGCCACCCTGTTCCCGCCCCCCGTTCCCCCCAAAGTTGGGGGGCTAGGGGGGAGGAAGGCGAAAGCTTTGACCACGTCGAGCATCTCCTCGAAGCTGTGCACCCTCGATATGCCCGCCTGCTTGCAGGCCGCCTCGAAAACCTCGGCCCTCCCGGCCAGGGACGCGGTGTGCGACAGCGCCGCCTCGGCGCCAGCCTCGGTGGCGCCAGACTTGAAGACGACGACGGGCTTCTCCCTGGCGATTTCCTTCGCCACCTTCAGGAACCGGCGGCCGTCGCCCAGCCCCTCGATGTACACGGCGATGACTTTGGTTTGAGCATCCCCCGCCAGATACTCCAGGATGTCGGCGTCGTCCACGTCGGCCTTGTTGCCCAGGCCAGCCACCTTGCTGACGCCGAAGTGCTGAGAGGAGAGGATGTGCTCGAACAACACCCCCAGGAAGAGGCCGGTCTGGGCGACGAAGGCCACGTTCCCCGAAGTCACCTCGTCCACAGGGACGAAGGAGGAGGTGAAATTGTTCTCAGCGTTGAAAACGCCGGTGGTGTTCGGTCCCACCACTCGGATACCGGCCTCACGGGCGATGGCCACCACTTCCTCCTCCAGCCGCCTTCCCTCCTCGCTCTCCTCCGAGAAGCCGGAGCTGATAATGATGACCGCCTCGACCCCCTTCCTGGCACAGCCCTTCATCACCTCCACTACGACCCTGGCGGGCGTGGCGATGATGGCCGTGTCAACTGGATGGGGAATCTGGTCAACGGCGGGATAGGCCTTGAGGCCCAGAATCTCCCCCGCCTTCGGGTTGACGGGGTAGACCTCGCCCTCGTACCCCAACCTCAGCAGGTTATCGAGAATGTTAAAGCCCGCCTTCCCTGGCGTGGCACTAGCTCCGATCACGGCCACGCTTCGTGGCTCGAACACTGCGGTGAGGTCCGTTTGAGGCACGGCATCGAACCTCCCCCCCAGAGTTGGGGGGGACTGAGGGGGGGCCAGGATCATCCTGGCGTCAACCACCAGGCTCCCCTCAGGGTAGGCGAAGACGGGGTTCAGGTCCACCTCCTTGATGGCCGGGTAGGCCGTCACCAGGTCGGAGATCTTCAGCAGGATGTCCCTCAGGCTGGCAACGTTGGCCGATTGCCCCCGGTGGCCCAGGAGAAGCTGGTAGCCCTTGATCTCCTCCATCATCTCCTGGGCGTCGTGCTCGGTCACAGGGATGACCCGGAAGGAGACGTCCTTCAGCGCCTCCACGAACACGCCGCCCAGCCCGAACATCAAAACGGGACCGAAAGTGGCGTCCTGAGTCGCGCCGACGATCACCTCCCGCCCCGGCTTCGCCATCTCCTGCACGCTCACGCCGACGACGTGGCGATCTTTGAATGTGGCGACGAGCTCGTTGTAGGCCCCTCTCACCTCCCCCCTGCCCAAGTTGAGCTTCACCCCGCCAGCGTCCGATTTGTGGATTACCTCCGGCGACAGGATTTTCAACACCACCGGGTATCCTGTCGCCTCGCCCATGCTGACCGCTTCCTCCTCAGATTCCGCGACCAAACAATTTGTGGTCGGCACGCCGATGTGTTTCAGAATGGCTTTGCACTCGTGCTCCAGCAGGTACACCCTGTCTTCTCGGCGCGCATGGGCTATTATTTCTTCTATCAGATCGGCCAATTGCATCTCCCTCTTCATAAACTCGTAGCCACGAATCTACGAATCTACGAATCTACGAATCTACGAATCTACGAACCTACGAATCTTCGGTCAGGACAAAGTAGACGTCCGTTGGCTTGAACTTGGAAAGGCGCAGGTATTTGGCTTTGACCTTCTTGCCGATCCAGTCGGTGGTGGCATCGTAGGGATCAACGCCCAGGAGACGCCCCAGGAACAGGGTGTCGGCTCCTTCAAACTCGACCTGAATGAGCACGAAGGGACACTCTGGCAGGAACTCCTCGCTCCCGAAGTGGCAAACGGTGAAGGCATGGATGGTCCCCTCGTCGGGGAAACGCACCCACTCGGTCTCCTGGCCGCTGTACATGCAATGTCCACGGGGGGTAGCGTAAGTGTAACCCGTCTCCGGCTCGCGAGAACCCAGGAAGACCTTGTTGGTCAGCCCGGCGAAGAAGGGGGAATCCTGCCCGTAGGAGTGCAGGTAGGTGATGCTGTAGGGTTGCTCGATCAGGATGGGTTCCATCTGCTTGAGCAAGGCCAGCGTTTCCTCGTTCAGTTCTCGTGGGAAGGGAACGTTGTGGAGGACGTAGCCGCCCAGGGTCTCTGCTCTTTTGCTGACGATCTCTTTTTGGTCAGACATAATTTGCTCCTTATTCCCTTTCCAGAATGCTGACGGTGACGTAGGTACCCGTTCCCGCGTGACTGTGGATAGCGCCACATCTGGCGTCGGGCACTTGCAGAGCGGGGTCGCCAAAGTGCTTGCCGATGGCGCCCTGCAACTGCCAGATGGCAAAGACGGCCTGCATCAGTCCGGTTGCTCCCACGGGATGGCCGCAAGCGATGAGCCCTCCCGAAGGGTTGACCGGGCAAACCGACTCCTCCGGCAGATCCAGGCCATAATCTATGCCGGGCATGAAAGCCTTCCCGCTGGCAGCGAACTGTCCACCCTCACCGTACCGGCACAGGCCCATGTCCTCGCAGGTCTGAATCTCGCTGGAGGTGTAGGCGTCGTGCAGCTCGACGAAGTCAATTTCATTCAGCGGGTCGGTGAGGCCGGCGTTCTGGTAGGCTTCTTTGGACCCCATGCGGCCGGCGCGGAAGGAGTGGACGCCGGGGTAACGGAAGCCTCTGTCCCACAGCTCTTTGTAGTAAGCCCGCGAATCATCGTCCATCTCGTTGGGCAGGGCGTTGTAGCGGTAGAAGTCCTCGTAGGATTGGTGAGGCCGGTCGGCCATGCGCATGGCGTCCGTCCCGCGCCCGATGCCGGCGATCTTGACTAGTGGTCGTGAAATGGTCGCGCCCGCTTTCTCCAGCCTGGCCAGGCCATCCTCGCTGCAAAGGATGGTACAGGCTGCGCCGTCGCTCATCACGCAGATGTCCAGGCGGGTCAGCGGCCAGGCCACCATGGGCGCGTTGCGCACGTCCTGGATGGTGTAGCGATTCCGTTTCTGAGCGTAGGGGTTGTAATAGGCATTGATGTGGTTCTTGACCGAGACATGAGCCATCTGCTCCACGGTGGTCCCGAACTCGGCCATGTGGCGGGTGACCATCATGGCGTAGTAGCCGGAGTAAAAGCCTCCCACAGGATAATCAAAGCTCACGTCCGAAGCCAGGGCGATGAACTCGTTTCCTTTCCAGGTCTCGACGTGAGACATCAACTCAAAGCCATAGCACAGGCAGATGTCCATGTAACCCGAAGCGATGGCCTTCCAGCCTTCCTGGAAGCAGATGCCGCCCGTGGCCCCGCCCCCCTCCACCCGGTGGGACGGCTTGGGGCACATGCCCAGGTAATCCTGGGCGATGATGCCGGCCATCAGTTGGCGGGCGAAGTGGTCGGAAAAGTAAGAGGCCACTGTGCCATCTACCAACTCGAAGAACTGAGGGTGTTCCAGCCCGATGTCGGCGATGGCGTAATCATAGGCCTCTTTGACAATAGCCGGGTAGGTCTTGTCGGGGCGGGACTTGGCGAATTTGCTTACCCCGCCCGATACAGCGTACACAGTTCGCATCGTTGCGCTCCTCCTTGATTTATTTATGATATAGACTCTCCTGAAAAAAGCCTGCTCTGAGGCCCGTCCCCGGGCCGATTTCCGCACCCGGGGACGGCTGCGGGAGCTTCTTTCAGTAAACTCTATGATAGCGTTTTCAGGAACTGCTGTGGTTTGATGATTTGATGATTTTCATCCGAAAGTAAAGAGCAAGTCGCTCTCTGTGGAGACACCTTGCTTATCAGGCTCTATCCAAATTTCGCGCCAAGTACGTCCTTCAACGTCGGCCGGCCGATCTCTTGCAGCTCATAGCGGACTCGATCCATGGGGTGGGCGATGTGCTTCAGCACCCGCCTGAGGTCAATGGGGGTGGCCACGATGACCACGTCGCAGGGGGTGGCGTTGATGGTCTCCTCCAGTTCCTCGACCTGCTGCTCGCCGTAGCCCATAGCCGGCAGCAGCGGCCCCGTCTGGGGGTATTTCTCGAAGGTTGCGATGATGGAGCCTGCGGCGTAGGGTCGGGGATCCACGATCTCCGCTGCCCCGAAGCGCCTGGCGGCCACGATGCCTGCCCCGTAGGCCATCCCTCCGTGAGTCAGGGTAGGCCCGTCCTCCACCACCAGCACCCGCTTGCCCCGGACGGCGGCCGGATCCTCGATGAAAATGGGCGAGGCGGCCTCGATGATGACGGCGTCGGGGTTGGTGGCCCGCACGTTCTCCCGCACGGTGACCACGTCCTCCAG
>Ga0315539_1001018_pt1 | contig 20908 bp, 20 predicted proteins | sample SalMarSW160150MG_FD_203097 | JGI IMG/M metagenome (GOLD analysis project Ga0315539, IMG submission 203097) | Salt marsh sediment microbial communities from the Plum Island Ecosystem LTER, Massachusetts, United States - Salt Marsh Sediment SW1601-150 ... | reverse complement strand
GATAGGGCTACGGTTGAACCTGATGGAACTCTTAGATTAGGGGTCTCCTCGAAAGGCACTGAAGTTATGGCTCGTTCTGTCATAATGCCAACGATCATCCCATCCATATCAACGACAGGGCCACCACTGGCGCCGGTGTGAAGTTCATTATCAATGTACATTATTTCACCTTTTAGGGTGTATTGGCTGTCAGAATAATTGATTCCATTTCGATGACCAATCATGCCAGATTTGATCATCAGTAGTTGCTTAGCTACTCGTAAGTTGGCTCGCTGTGCCTTTAATTCTGGATTGTTGAGATCAAACTTGACATCAACCGAGAAAGGTAGCTCCATATCATCAGGAAACCCAGCCATAAGCACTTGCGTTCCTAACTGCAGCGGGTCCTTGCAAATTGCTAGGTGTGGGATGTTTGACTGTGGAAATATGGGATGAAGCAAAGCGAGGTCTATAACCAAGGGCTCCTTGAAATATTTGTTTATGATAGAAGGGCCACATATGATACTTGGTCTGTACGGGATGAGGTTTCCACCCTTTCGCATGGCGACAATTTTCACATTTTGATCTGTGACATCTTCCTCCCTAACAGGTAAACGGCCCGTGACTACGTGCGCAGCAGTCAACAAATCGCCTCTCTGGCTTATTGCCACTGCAGAACCAATGCCAATGCTAGTAAACGCATTAACAAAGTAGGTTGCCTCTTCCAATTTTGAGCAGAGTTCAATCGTGTTCATGACAAATTATATGATTCAGTTTAAATGCGCTGATCCATAGGCGGCTAACATTGCCTTTTATATTATTGTATTGATTATTGAAAATCTACTGTGTTTTTGGCAAATTGTCAAAGCAAAATAATTCAAAGGGAAATCCTTGCCACACATCTGCTGGAAAATGGCTATGATATTTTGTTAAAGGGGTGACTACTGTCTTAAAGCCTTTTCTGTAGAGCCGATATAGTGCTGTCCAGAATTAGTAGGTAACATCTATTTTTATATCTATTTTCTATACTTATTATATTTCTCACTTCTCCCTTGTGGCCCATAATGCTGAAGCATTGAAAGCCTCTCCCTTGAGTTTGGCTTCTAAGTTTTTCTCTAGTTTCTCTATGGGCACGCGAATTTGCGCCAGGCTATCCCTCTCCCGAATGGTAACCTGCTTATCCTCTAAAGACTCAAAATCTATGGTAACGCAGAACGGGGTGCCGATTTCATCCTGCCGCCTGTATCTCCGCCCTATGCTTTGTGAATCATCGTAATCGGTCACGAAATTTGGACACAGTTTGTTGAAAACCTCTTTAGCCAGGGGGGTTAATTTTTCATTCCGGCTTAAGGGCAAAACAGCTACTTTGATGGGAGACAGAGAAGGATTCAAATGCAGGACTGTTCTCTTTTCTCCTTCGACTTCCTCTTCATCATAGGCATCAATGAGGAAAGCCAGAACAGAGCGGTCGACGCCCGCCGAAGGCTCAATAACATAGGGAACGTACTTTTCGCCAGCCTCAGCATCGTAGTAACCGAGCTCTTTACCGCTATGCTTGGCATGCTGAATAAGGTCGAAATCGCCCCTGTTGGCTATACCTTCCAGCTCCGACCAGCCCATAGGAAATAGATAGTCGATGTCATAGCAGTCCCTGGCATAGTGGGCCAGCTCATCTTTGCCGTGCTGGCGCAGGCGAAGATTTTCCTTCCTTATACCCAGTTTGACATACCAGTCAAACCTCTCCTTGACCCAGTAATCAAGCCATTCTTCGTCAGTCCCGGGCTTTACGAAGTACTCCAGCTCCATGTGCTCAAACTCCCTGGTCCTGAATATGAAGTTGCCTGTGGTGATTTCATTGCGAAAAGATTTGCCTATCTGGGCGATGCCCAAAGGCAACTTTTTTCGGGAAGTGGTGATTACATTATCAAAGTTAACGAATATGCCCTGGGCAGTTTCGGGGCGGAGGTAGATTGTGCTTGCCTCCTCCTCCACAGGACCCATAGAAGTTTTAAACATCAGGTTGAACATGCGAGGCTCGGTTAGCTCACCATCACATTTGGGACATCTCTGCCCCTCTATATCGTCAGCACGCCACCTGAGGTGGCAAGATTTACACTCTAACAGGGGGTCTGTGAAGCTATCAATGTGGCCGCTAGCTGTCCAGACTCCCGGGTGCATCATGATAGATGTGTCCAGACCTACTACATCATCCCGCTCATGGACTATTGACTTCCACCAGGCGTCTCTAACATTGCGCTTAAGCTCCACCCCCATAGGACCATAATCCCAGCAGCTGGCTAAACCGCCGTATATTTCGCTGCTGGGAAAAATAAGCCCCCTCCGCTTACAGAGAGAGACGATTTTATCCATATCCACTTTAGCGGGCATACTCAGGTCTCCTTTCTCCGATGCATCTGGGCTTAGCTTATCAGCTTTGTTCACAGGCGTCAAAGGGGTGTCCTCGTTCAGCACCCGAGTGACACTTCCTTTCTGTCGTTGCGAGGCTGGCGAAGCCAGCCGAAGCAATCTCGGTGGGGCTAATAGATTGCCGCGCTTCGCTCGCAATGACGAAAAAAGAGGGGCTCGCAATGACATGGGTAGTCATTGCTAAAATCACAAACATATATATAAGGTATCACCCACCTATCTGAACTAGGTCAAGGGGACGACAGGACTTTGAGGGCTCAGAGGGGCCAAGGAAAAAGGTTCTGGGGAGGAGTGAGTAAACTCCGATTTCATCGGAGTTTACTCACGTTTTGCTCTTGTTTTCCTTTTTGCCTTAGCAGTTTCCAGAGCAGCGAAGGTCAGGTTATCTTTCTCCAGGCCAATAGCTATAGTGTCTCCTTCTTTGAACTCGCCCTGCAATATCTTTGTCGATATGGGATTTTCTACATACCTCTGGATGGCCCGGCGTAAGGGGCGGGCTCCGTATACAGGATCATAGCCTTTCTGAACTAACCAAGCTTTAGCCTCATCATTGACTTCAAGCTTGATCTCCCGCTCAGCCAATCTTCGCTCTACTTCATGGATAAGCAGGTCGACGACGCTTTTCAAGTGCTCTTTAGTTAGAGGGTGGAATGTGATGACATCGTCTATCCGGTTGAGTAGCTCGGGAAGTAAGTTCTTCTTTAAGGCGCTTTCCATATCAGTCCTCATTTTCTCTTCGTCGCCTTCCTCTTTACGGAGAAAACCTATACTTCCACGCTGGAATTCTCTGCTGCCTAAGTTACTGGTCATGATCACCACTGTGTTTTTGAAGTCCACAGTCCGGCCATGTCCATCGGTAAGCCTGCCGTCCTCCAACAACTGCAATAATATACTAAGGACGCTGGGATGAGCCTTTTCCACTTCATCGAACAGGATGACCCGGTAGGGACGGCGGTGCACCGCCTCGGTCAATTGGCCTCCTTCCTCATAGCCCACATAGCCAGGTGGTGCACCAATAAGACGGGCCACCGTATGTTCTTGCATATATTCGGACATGTCCAGTCTTATCATGGTATCTTCGTCATCGAAGAGGAACTCAGCCAAAGCGCGAGCCAGCTCGGTTTTTCCCACGCCGGTAGGGCCAAGAAAAACAAAACTACCAATAGGGCGTTTGGGGTCCTTGAGCCCGGCCCGGCCTCGCTTGATGGCCTCGGAGACGGCAGTCACGGCCTCTTCCTGGTCCACTATCCTCTGGTGAATCCTTTCTTCCATATGGACCAGTTTGTCAGTTTCCGTTTCCATCATCCGGGAAACCGGTATACCTGTCCACTGGGCAACCAGTTCAGCGATATCCTCTTCATCTACCACACTGTCAATTTTTTTCTCCTTTTGCCATTGGAGTTTGGCCTGGTTGTACTCCTGCTCCAATTGCAACCTTTCCGCCTTCAATTCGGCAGCTTTCTGGTAGTCCCCTCGTTGCGAAGCCGCTTCCTCCTCATCAATCAGGTGTTTCATCTTCTGGTCCAGTGTTTTAACTTCCTGGGGAGCGCTTTCCATATCGATGCGCAGCTTGCTGGCTGCTTCATCGATCAAGTCAATTGCCTTGTCAGGCAAGAACCGATCGGATATATATCTCTGGCTTAGCTTGGCAGCAGCCACCAGGGCGGAATCCTCGATTTTTATTTTGTGGTGTGCTTCATATCTGGGACGAAGTCCCCGGAGCATCTCTATGGTGGCTTCTGGGCTGGGCTCATCGAGATAGACAGGACTGAAACGTCTCTCCAGGGCTTTATCTTTTTCAATACGCTTTCTATACTCGTCGAGTGTGGTAGCTCCGATACATTGAATCTCACCACGAGCCAATGCTGGTTTCAGCATATTACTAGCGTCGATTGCTCCTTCGGCAGCTCCGGCTCCTACTACGGTGTGAAGCTCATCAATAAACATGATAACTTCGCCGGCCGCCTGACGGACTTCATCCAAAACTGCCTTCAACCTTTCCTCAAACTCCCCACGGAATTTGCTTCCTGCCACCAACGATCCCATGTCCAAGGCCACCACCTTTTTCCCTTTGAGTGAGTCGGGAACATCTTCAGCGGCAATCTTCTGAGCTAATCCTTCGGCGATAGCTGTCTTGCCTACGCCGGCGTCGCCGATAATCACGGGATTGTTCTTGGTTCGCCGCGATAATATTTGCGTCACACGTTTGATTTCGTTTTCCCTCCCGATTACAGGGTCGAGTTTGCCCTGACGGGCTAACTCCGTGAGGTCGTGTCCGTATTTTTCCAGGGAGCGGTATTTGCTTTCCGCCTGACGGTCGGTAACTCGATGTCCGCCACGAATTTTCTGCAAGGCTTGATAAATTTTTTCCTGGTTAACGCCGGCTTCAGCCAGAATTGTTGCGGCTTCACCTTTGCTTTCCCCGGCAATAGCAATGAGCAAATGCTCAGTGCTGACAAACTCGTCCTTGAGCCTGTCGGCCTCCCTGTTGGCATTTTCGAGAAGAGCGGAAATCCGCGGAGTAGCATAAATTTGCCCCGCCTCGTAAGCTACTTTTGGGAAACCCTCAAGCGTTGCTTGTACGCGCTGCTTTACCGCTTCGACATCCACACCCAGCATCTGTAATATGTCTCCTGTTATTCCCTTTTCCTGCTCCAATAAGGCCAACAGAATATGCTCCACATCCCACTGGTTATGTCGATAGCGGCGAAGTAGCTCTTGTGAGGCTGCTAAAACCTCTTGTGCCTGCTCAGTAAATCTCTCCGGTTTCAACTTGCTATACCTCCTTCCATTCTGCGTCTTCTATTATGTCCTCTATTACGTTTTCTATTTCCGCTTCAGCAACTTCCTTAATTTTTCTCTCCATTTCCTCAAGTTGCTGTTGCATCTCTGTCATCCTTTGCATCAACTTCAATGCCACCTCCACTCCGGCCAAATTAACGCCACAATCGCTCATCAGAGCCTTAATATAGCGCAAGCGGTCAACGTCTTCCTCAGAATAGAGACGTATATTGCCACTTGAACGCTCTGGCTGTACCAGCCCCAGCCTTTCATAATACCGCAATGTGTGAGCTTCTATGCCTATCATCTTGGCGGCTATGCTTATTACGTATCTTGGTTTGGATTCCCAGTCCATCATCGTGGCACCTCGCTTTATGTGGGTCGCAGAGACCGCAATCTCTCAAATAGTTTTTTTTCCTCCTCGGTCAAATTGGTGGGCAGAACCACTTTTACCTTGGCGAACATATTGCCGTACTTGCTATTGCCTAGCTGGGGCATGCCCTTCCCTGCCATGCGGAAAACCCTGCCGTTCTGAGTCTCCGGTGGAATTTTAAGAGATAGATTGCCATTCAAAGTGGGCAATCTGACCTCGCCACCCAGCATGGCGGTTGCTAAAGGCACTGAGACTTCAGTGTAAAGGTCGTCTCCTTTGCGCTCAAAGAGCTTATGGGGCAGAACCTTCGCTACCAGATAGAGGTTGCCCTTTTTGCCACCGGCACGGCCAGGAACTCCTTCCCCTGCTATACGAATCCTCGAACCATCTCTAACTCCCGCTGGAATCTTAACCTCCAGGCGCCTGGGAATTATTTTCCCACCAGAACCATTGCAAATAGTACAGACTCGATTGCCCACCCTGCCCGTGCCACCACAAGCCGTACAGGGCTCCTCGGTCTGAAGCTGTATAACACGTTTAGAGCCATGGTAAGCCTCTTCAAGGCTTACCTCAATGGTGGATTCTATATCCTGACCACGTCGTGGCCCCCTCATCCTGGAGCCTCTACCAGAATCGCCGAATAAGCTTGAAAAAATGTCTTCAAAGCCGCTCAGGTCGCCATATTCGAAAGTTGTGCCACCCCTGTCGAAATCCCACCTGGCTCTCCCTTGCCCCCCGGATTTAGCAAATTGGTCAGCATATTCCCATTGTTCACCAAATTTGTCATACTTTTTTCGCTTTTCAGGATTGGATAGGACTTCATAAGCCGCATTTATCTCCTTAAATTTTGCCTCAGCCGATTTGTCTCCGGGGTTGAGGTCAGGATGGTGCTTGCGAGCCAAACGGCGGTAGGCCTGCTTGATTTCCTTCTCCGAAGCATTCCTACTTAAACCCAAAGTTAGATAATAGTCCTTACCTGCCATCTCACTTCCCTAATTATTTTACGCTAATTATAAAATTATTTAAAATATTTGTCAAATGTAATTAAATAATAATCGAGGAGATTTGAAAAATATGTTTAAGTTTCTTATAATATTGACTGAACCGAGAGTGGGGCTCAATAAAAAAATAAAAAAAGGAGGTAATGCAGATGGCTATAGAGAGATGGCATCCCTTTACTGAACTTATGAGCCTGAGACAGGCGATGGACAGGTTGTTTGAGGACAGCTTTGTTCGCCCTTCTCATGCTTTAACTTCCCTTGGTGAAGTAGCTGCGCCAGCCCTGGATATCTACCAGACACCCAACGAAGTAGTGGTGAAGGCGGCTTTGCCTGGGATTAAGCCGGAGGATGTCAGCATTGATGTCACTGGCGACACCTTGACCGTCAAGGGGAAGAGCAAAGCAGAACAGGAAGCCAAGAGAGAAGATTACCTGTACCAGGAAAGACGCTATGGAGCTTTTTCCCGAAGCGTGGCCCTTCCCGACGGGCTTAAGCCAGACAAGGCTGAGGCAACGATGGAGGACGGTGTTCTAACTCTCACTATACCCAAAGCTGAAGAGATAAAGCCCAAAGCAATTAAAGTCAAGGCTAAAGAGAAGAAATGATTACTGCAGGGCTCCACTCTCAGATTTCAACAAATCTATTAACTGCTTTAAAATTCCCGCGGTAGCCCCCCATATGATATGCCCTTCATACTCATATTCGTAAGACTCTTGTTTGAAATTAGCCTCATCCATCAAAAATGACAGGGGAACTGAAAAAATTTCCCTGATTTCTCTAGCATCGACCTTAAAAGGGTAAGGATGGGGTATTAAGGCAACAAAAGGCGAAATAACATAGTTACTGGTGAGTGTCACTCTGTCGTCAAATTCTCCTAAAATTTCAATATCTTTAGCCCTTAAACCTATCTCTTCTTCAGCTTCTCTGAGGGCAGTTTGGAGTAGGCTGGAATCAGATGGCTCACGGGTCCCCCCGGGAAAGCAGACTTGCCCTTTGTGAAAGTTTACCTCTTCGCTCCTTTCCGTAAGTAGGACATGATATTGCCCCTGGTTACAAAAAAGAGGTATGAGCACGGCTGAAGCCCTGAGGTTTTCGTCGGTGATTTTCTTTTTCTTGTGATGACGGAGGATTTTCGCAATCTGCTGTTTCACTGTGTTGTGATTATATCACCTCTCAAGATATCAAATATTTACAAGTTTAGTACCTAAAGGTTGTCGTATCAGCATTTAAGAGTTATACTTGAAGATTGTGGCAATAAAACAAGATTACTATGAAGTGCTGGGAGTGCCTCGAAACGCTAGTGATGAGGAAATTAAGAGGGCGTTTCGCACGTTAGCGAAAATACACCATCCTGATCGCAATAGAGAGCCAGGAGCCGAGGAGAAATTTAAGGAAATAAACGAAGCCTACCAAGTCCTCTCCGACCCCGAGAAAAGGCATAGATATGATCGCTATGGCCGAGTAGATATAGAGGGAGGCTTTTCCGATTTTGGCTTTGGCGGGTTGGGAGATATTTTCGAATCCTTCTGGAATGGTTTTGGCACCCCCTTTGGGCGGACTGCTCAGCGTGTTCCCCAAAAAGGAGATAGCTTACAAAGTTACCTCACCCTTTCATTTGAGGAAGCGGTTTTCGGCTGCAATAAAGAAGTTGGAATACAACGCATTGAGTTCTGCCCTTCATGCCATGGCATTGGCAGCGAACGGGGAACAAATCCCGAGACCTGCCCCGATTGCCGCGGCATAGGGCAAGTGAGGAGGATTCAGCAAAGCATTTTTGGGCGCTTCACTCATATCACCACTTGCTCTCGCTGTGGAGGTAGTGGCGCTGTAATAAACAATCCTTGTTCTCAATGCAAGGGAAGGGGGAAAATAAAGGTGAAGCGCGAAATAAGGGTTAATATTCCTGCTGGTGTGGATGAAGGATATCGATTACGCTTGGATGGAGAGGGAAGCGCTGGCTTGTATGGAGGCCCCCCCGGCGACCTCTATGTCACCCTTTCAGTAAAGCCACACAATTTATTCCATAGAGATGGCAGTGACATTCTTTACGAGTTATCCATCAATTTTGCTCAAGCTGCTTTGGGCGATGAAGTGAGAGTGCCATCTTTAGATGGAAAGGTAGATTTAAAAATATCGCCAGGAACTCAAAATGGGAAAACCTTTCGCTTCAAAGGCAAGGGGGTCTCCCACGTTGATGGCAAGGGAAGAGGAGACTTGCTTGTCAAAGCAAGTATAATAACCCCACAACATCTTGATAAAAACCAGCGTCATCTTTTTGAAGAATTGGCTAAGATACTACCTCGGACTGAACCACCTCCAGACGTCTAGTCCAGGATCAGCGATGGCTTGCTGCTAGCTCTTTAAAGTCAATCGATGCCCGACTTGGGGACAAGCCTTCAAAAAGAATCCCATAAATAATGTTGATAATGGGTAATTTAAGCCCTTGGTTTTTTGCCAACTGGTGAGCTGCCGCGGTAGTGGCGACTCCCTCAGCGACATATGGCATAGAGGCAGATATTTCAGATAAAGAGCGACCCTTAGCCAGTTCGTAGCCAACATAATGATTGCGGCTTAGAGTACTGGAGCAAGTAGCTATTAGGTCGCCTAAACCAGCCAGACCATAAAAAGTATCAGCCCTGGCCCCCAAAGTTACCCCCAAGGAAACAACCTCAGTCCACCCCCAGGCAATAAAGAGTCCCTTAGCGTTGTCACCTAAGGCTAGTCCGTCTATCATGCCTGCGCCCAAAGCTATAATGTTTTTCAGGGCTCCGCCTAATTCAACCCCGACAACATCATCGCTAGTAGATAGAAAGAATTTGGGCGACTCCATCAGTTCTCGCGCTCTTTCCGCTAAAGCTATATCCTGAGCGGCAATGACCGAAGCAGCAGGGAGACCTTGGGCAACTTCCTTGGCTAAATTGGGACCAGAGAGGACGCAAATTTGCCCTCTTAAGGAAGGAGCAATCTCCTCTGCCAGCACTTGTGACATCCTCTTACCATTATTTACTTCCAATCCTTTGGCGGCGCTCATCAATAGCATAGAATCAGTTAGATAATTCTTGGCTTGACTGACATTTTCTCTCAACTTTTGAGAGGGAACCGCCCAGATTGCCAGGCCAGCCCCATTTAAGGCTTCTCCGATGTGGCTGGTAGAGGAGTAGCGACGCCGTCCTTGGTTTAATTCTTTGGCTTCAGCCTCGCTTCGCGCCCACAGTTTTACCGCTGCTCCTTTACCACTCAGCAAAACGCCTAAAGTATTGCCCCAAGAGGTATTGCCTATGATAGTAACTTTAGGCATGGTCTCTCGTGCTTTTTCACCATAATTGGCGTTCTATGCCTTGTCTTAATCGTTTTATATTGTCCTGGTGTTGGTAGACGAGCAACGCGATAACTACTAAACCGTAAGCTAGATAGATGGGAGGGAAATTGTAGGCGATGGTCAAGGGTATCATTAAGCACCAAGCAGCTAAGGCTCCAAGAATAGAACCCTTGGACATCTGTCGGCTTCGTAATGCTGTTATAGCTACAACTTCGGCGCCCAATATGCCCGCGGGAGGGAAAATAGCGAACAGTGTTCCAAAATAGGCAGTTACCCCCCTACCCCCCTTAAACTTAGCAAATATGGGCCAGTTATGTCCTGCTATTGCGGCCAAGCCGGCTGCAACTTGAGCTACATGCTGCCAATAAATGGACACGCCACCAATGGCTAAGCTACCGCTGCCGCCATCTATAATTACCGCGGCTAGCATAACTGCCCCGCCAGCTTTAACCACATCGAGAACTATAGTTAAAACGCCGAGCTTGGTCCCCAGGGTTCTCATCACATTAGTGGCGCCAGTCTTGCCACTTCCACGTTCCCTGATATCAACGCCACCTTTCAGCTTGCCTATTATCAAGCCAAAGGGAATAGAACCAAGGAGATAAGCAATGACTACTACAGCGACAAACTCAGCTATCAGCATGCTCTCGCCTCCATCTTTTTATTGATTTTACGGGCAGCCTTGGTGAAAATCAACTTCAAAGGAATGCCGCGAAAACCAAAGCCCTGGCGAAGCTTATTTTCCAAGTAGCGTTGATAGGAAAAATGAACCAGTTTAGGATTGTTTACCTTGAGAACAAAAGTTGCTGGTTGAGATTCATCTTGATAGGCCCGGGCAATGTGCAACCGTCTAGAACCTGTGCGAGGTGGGGGATGGCTAATTACTGCCTGTTTGACCAATTCGTCAACTTCTGGTTGCGGTATTCGCTTTTGTCTTTCCTGCCAGATTTCCCAGGCTTGGGGTAGAATCCTGTTTACCCCCTCCCCTAGTTTGGCAGAGATGTAAATTATAGGAATGTAGGGGGCAAATCTAAGTCTTTGCTCCACGCTATGTTTGAACTCCTGTCTTTGTTCTTTGGAAATAAGGTCCCATTTGTTGACCAACAGTATTATACCCTTTCCAACCTCAATAATATAGCCAGCGATATGCATATCCTGGGCAGTAATAAATTCACTGGCATCGATTAGCAACAAGGCAACATCGCAGCGATTGATAGCTTGGAGGGCGCGAAGCAAGCTATAATAATCCACTCCAGTACCGACCCTTCCGCGCCGTTTAATCCCAGCGGTGTCGACAAGTAAGATTTCCTTATCATCCCACCGAATTACAGCATCAAGCGAGTCGCGAGTTATGCCCGGAGACTCATGAACAATGGCTCTTTCATCGCCTAGCAATGTATTCAACAAAGTTGACTTGCCTACATTAGGTCGCCCAACGATAGCTAATTTAGCTTCTCCTGTCTCTTCAATACTGATAGGCTGCGGTGGTAATGAAGCTAGCACAGCATCCATTAACTCATCTATTCCTCGATTATGGTGAGCACTGATAGGAATAGGTTCACCTATTCCCAGGTGATAAAAATCAGCCACCTGGTTTGATTGTTTGGCAGAATCCACCTTGTTTACTGTTAGTATGATAGGCCTATTGGCGGCGCGCAATATATCAGCGATCTCCTCATCAGCAGCGATAGGTCCGTCTTTGGCATCTACCAAGAAGATGATGGCATCCGCCTGGGCAATGGCTGCTTCAACCTGTTGCTTGACCTTTTGCTCCAAAGACGTAGATGGCTTTGTTTGCCAGCCGCCAGTGTCAACCACAGTCAACTCCCGCCCCTGCCAAGCAACAAAAGCAAAAACGCGGTCCCTGGTAGTTCCCGGCAAATCAGCAACTACAGCTATCCGCCTGCCCGCCAGGCGGTTAAGCAAGGTGGACTTGCCCACGTTGGTTCTACCCACAATGGCTACAATAGGCCTGGTCATTTGCCTGATACCTCTGGATTTGACAGCAACTTCACCAGTAATGCCTTTTGCAGATGAAGCCTGTTTTCTGCCTGGTCAAATACCACTGAATGGGGGTCGTCTAATAGCCCGGCAGAAATTTCCTCGCCGTGATGGGCTGGCAAAGGATGCATAAACAAAACATCTCCTTTAGCCAAGCTTAATAATTGATTACCCACTTGATAGTCTGAAAAGGCGAGACGGCGTTTTTCTGCTTCAGCCTCCTGACCCATGCTCGTCCACACATCAGTATATATTACATCAGCATCTTTAGCTGCTTCATAAGGGTCGCTGGTTAGCTTAATCTGGCTGCCACTAAGGGCAGCGAATTTCTTCCCTTGATTCAATACTTCTTCCGCGACCTCATAGCCTTTTGGAGAGGCAAGGTGAAAATTCATGCCTACTAGAGAGGCAGAGAGAAGCAAGCTATTAGCCACATTATTGCCATCGCCAATGAATGCTAAAGTCAAGCCAGGAAGTTTCCCTTTCTTTTCATAGATGGTGAAAAGGTCGGAAAGAGCTTGGCAGGGGTGTTCCAAGTTGGAAAGGGCATTAATTACAGGCACAGAAGAATGGCTAGCGAGAATTTGCACAGTCTCCTGGGAAAATGTGCGAGCGGCAATGCCGTCGACATAGCGACTGCACACTCGAGCTATGTCAGCCGTTGGCTCTCGCTTGCCCATGCCTACCTCTTCTGGAGATAGGTAGATAGCGTATCCGCCTAGCTGATACATAGCTATCTCGAAACTGACTCTGGTTCGCAAGGAAGGCTTTACAAAGAGTAAAGCTAAGGTCTTTCCTGAAAGGAGAGCCGGTGCCCCTTCTTGTTTCATATGCCAGGCTTGGTCTATGAGGTTTTCGATTTCCTTACGGTCAAGGTCAGATATTGAGAGCAAATCCTTTTTCATCTTTCACCTCTCTTGATACTACTTTAGCGTATCACGTTTGTCAATTTCACGACAAGCCCCAGAGTTGTTACCGGGATGGTAAACTACTTAAACTGTATTATAATGAGCCCGAGTAACAACAATCTGTCGTTGAATTGAATCTCATAGTATGTCAGTGCAAAATATGGAGATAAAGGTGAAATGCTATTCAGGCTATGTATATGCCGAAGAACCACGGTCTTTTATCTGGCAAGAAAAGGAACTTAGAATAAAGGCAATAGAAAAAGACTGGCAGGAACCAGGCAAAAGGCTATTCAGAGTTGTTACTGAGGATGGCAATCTATTTGAACTGTGTTACAATGAAAAATCAGATTATTGGTCAGCTGTTGAATTGATGCTCTAAGGAGAACTCATGAAAGAGATTTTTGAGATTCTAGAACAGAACGCCCGGGCAACCCCGGAACAGATTTCCACCATGGTGGATAAACCTGTCAGCAAGGTAGAAAAAATCATTAAGCAGGCTGAGAAAGATGGGACTATCCTGAAATATAAAGCTATAATAAACTGGTCCAAATTAGATAAGGAAGATATACAGGCTTTAATCGAAGTCAGAGTAACACCACAACGGGATGTCGGCTTCGATGCCATTGCCGAGCATATTTATCAATTCCCTGAAGTCTATTCTGCTTATGTAGTTTCCGGTACCTATGACCTAGCTATACTGGTGAAGGGTAAAAATATGCATGAAATTTCCAGCTTTGTCACCGAGAAACTAGCTCCTCTAGAGAGGGTTCAAAGCACCGTCACCCATTTTCTTCTCAAACGATACAAGGAGAATGGGGAGATTTTTCACCTTCCTAAAGAAATAAATAGACGTTTACCAATAACGCCGTAACATGCTAAACACAAAGCCCGCTCCAACCACAGCCCGGGATAACCTAATTTCACAAAAGGTTGATACCCTCCCCCCATCAGGCATCAGGAAGTTTTTCGACCTGCTTTCATCTGTGGAAGACGTTATCTCCCTCGGTATAGGTGAGCCTGATTTTGTTACCCCTTGGCATATCAGGGAGGCAGGCACATATTCACTAGAAAAAGGCTATACCATGTATACCTCGAACTCCGGCATGCCGGAACTACGCCGGGAATTAGCCCACTACCTGGAGCTTCACTACGGGGTGAACTATCATCCTGAGCATGAAATTCTTGTTACTACAGGAAGTAGTGAAGCATTAGACCTGGCTCTAAGAGCAATTATCAATCCCGGTGACGAGGTCATAATTCCTAACCCTTGCTATGTAGCTTACCCTGCCGACATCATTCTGGCTGGCGGCATGCCTATTCTTGTTCCCACAAACGAAGAAAACAACTTCATCGTCAGGGCAACCGATATTGAAGCCCGTATCACGAAACGGACGAAGGCTATTTTGATAGGTTACCCAGCAAATCCCACTGGCGCGGTCATGTCCAAAAAAGAGGCTGGCGCTATTGCCGGGCTGGCTAAAAAGTACGACTTACTGGTAATATCTGATGAGCTATACGCTCGTTTAGTCTATGGAGTGGAGCATATTTGCTTTCCCAGCCTTCCCGGGATGAAGGAGCGTACCATTCTGATTAGCGGATTTTCCAAATCTCATGCCATGACTGGTTGGCGTATTGGCTATGTGGCAGCCGAACGCCGTTTCATCCAAGCCCTGGCAAAAATCCATCAATACACCATGCTCAGTGCCCCGACGATGGCGCAGATGGCAGCCATCGAGGCCCTAAGAAACGGTGAGAGCGAGGTCGAAAAGATGGTTCAAGAATACAACAGACGCCGTCGCCTCATGGTCAAGAGATTGAATGAAATTGGTTTACCCTGTTTCGAGCCAAAGGGTGCTTTCTATGCCTTTCCCTCTATAAAAGCTACCGGAATGAATTCAGAAGAGTTTGCCGAAAAACTGCTATTGGAAGAAAAAGTTGCTGTAGTCCCGGGCACTGCTTTTGGACCATATGGTGAAGGTTTTGTCCGTTGCTGCTACGCTACTTCGTTATCTAGCATCGAGGAAGCGCTAAGAAGAATGGACAGGTTTATAAGAAAAAGTAGGCTAAACCCAGCATAAGAGGCAAACTAGGAAAAAGCTCGAGTTTTATCCATTCTTTCCGAAAGGCATAATCATCCAAGGCAATATATGTAAAACCAACTCCATAGCTTAGACTGGGCTTGGCGTGAATTATATTATCCCAAAATACCTCTCCAATCGGGAGACAGTAAAGTTTCATTGACCGTCAACAGAAAAGCAAGGTAAAATTCTGGTAATGTACAATAAGGCTGTGCTCGATAATGGCTTGAGGGTTATCACCAGTACTATGCCCCACAGCCGCTCAGTATGCATTGTCATCCTTGTAGGCGCTGGCTCCTGCTACGAAAGTAACGAGGAGGCGGGCATCTCCCACTTCGCCGAGCATTTATTCTTCAAAGGCACACAGCGGCGACCAACGTCTAAGGAGATAACTCAAGATATTGAAGGCGTTGGTGGCATAATCAATGCTGGCACAGACAAGGAAGTAACTATCTTTTGGTGTAAGGTTGCTGAGTCTCACTTTCCCATCGCCCTTGACGTGCTATCTGACCTCCTGCTCAATTCTCGCTTTGATAACAAAGAAATAGAGCAAGAGCGTCGGATTATCAGTGAGGAAATCAATATGAACCTGGACCTTCCTCAGCAAAGGGTAAACATGCTCATAGACGAGCTCTTATGGCCAGAACAACCTCTGGGGCGCGAGGTCATCGGATACAAGGGAACTGTATCTTCGATAACAAGGGAGCAACTATTAAACTACGTTGCCAGCAGATATTTGCCCAATAATACCGTGCTTAGCATTGCTGGTAACATCCAGCATGAGGAGGCGATGGATCAAATCGAGCCCTTGTTTAACAAATGGGCTGCCGGGGAACTAGCAACTGGCTATGTAACTAATGCCAACCAAACAGAAGCCGGGTTGCGTATTGAACCCAAAGATATCGAGCAATCGCATCTTTGCCTCGCTGTTCACGGCTTTTCCCGCTCCCACCCGCAACGTTTTACCATTGACTTGCTTAATACTGTGCTTGGTGGTGGCATGAGTAGCCGTCTATTTACGGAGGTACGAGAGCATAGGGGACTAGCCTATGATATTACCAGCTATACAGAGCACTTCCTCAACTCGGGGTCATTTGCCATTTATGCTGGCGTTGACCCAGAGAAGATAGAAACCACTGTGGCGGCCATCCTCGAAGAACTCTCTAAGGTTAAACAGGGAATTACCATCAGTGAGCTTAGCAGGGCCAAGGAACTGTCAAAGGGAAGATTACATTTACGGCTTGAGGATAGCCGAAATGTAGCGTTATGGTACGGTAGCCAGGAAATATTAATGCGACAAATACTAGACATAGACGACGTCGTTTCTATTGTAGATGCCATTACCATAGATGAGCTAAAAGAAGTGGCCAAGGAGATTCTAACCGATAGCGGGCTTAATTTAGCTATAACAGGACCGATTAAGGAAGATAGTCTTATCAAGGAAAAGTCTTTAAGGCGATTGCTTAAGATCTAATATGAAGCAGGAAGAACCCCGACTAGTCGGGGTTCTTCCTGCTTCTCGTGAATTTAGTTGAATTCCAGCCACAGGGGCTACATCATGCCCTCGTATCCTCCTCCTCCTCCTGGCATCGCGGGCATCTTTTCCTTCTCAGGAATGTCGGTTACCAAGCACTCAGTAGTCAGAATCATAGTGGCAATGCTCGCCCCATTCTGGAGAGCGCTCCTGGTGACTTTGAGAGGGTCTACAATGCCTCTTTCTACCATATTTACATCTACTTCATCTTTGAGGGCGTCATAGCCGATGCCCGGTTTGCTCCCCTTTATGGCATTTATCACCACTGAGCCCTCCCGGCCACTGTTTTCAGCGATGCATCTCAGAGGCTCTTCCAGGGCTCGTTTCAAGAGAGCCAAACCAGTAGCCTCATCACCCCCCAACTTGAGCTTCTTCAAGGCCGGCAAGGCATTGAGGAGGGCAACACCACCACCAGGCAGGATACCTTCTTCCACAGCAGCTCGAGTAGCCGACAAGGCATCCTCTACACGGTGTTTTTTCTCTTTAAGCTCTGTTTCCGTAGCCCCACCTACCTTAATCACTGCCACGCCGCCTGCTAATTTAGCCAGTCTTTCCTGCAATTTCTCCTTATCATAATCCGAGGTGCTTATATCGATCTCGGACCTGATTTGCTTAATTCGAGCCTCAATATCTTTGGCCTCGCCCTTGCCTTCAACAATGGTGGTATTATCTTTATCAGCAATCACCTTTCTAGCCCTGCCCAAATCTTCCAGGGTCACGGAATCAAGTTTCCTGCCGATTTCTTCAGATATCACAGTGCCCCCGGTAAGAACGGCTATATCCTGAAGCATGGCTTTTCTCCTGTCGCCAAAGCCGGGTGCTTTAACCGCCAGGGGAGATAGAGTGCCCCTCAGCTTATTAACCACTAACGTAGCGAGGGGTTCACCTTCGACATCCTCGGCGAGGATAAGCAGATTCTTGGAGCTTTGAACAATTTTTTCCAGAGCCGGCAATATATCGGTTATGGCTGAAATCTTCTTATCAGTGATGAGGATGTAGGGGTCCTCTAGCTCCGCCCTCATTTGTTCGGCATTGGTGATGAAATAAGGGCTGATGTAACCACGATCAAACTTCATGCCCTCAACAAACTCAGTCTCGAATTTCAGCCCTTTGCCTTCTTCGACTGTTATAACACCATCCTTGCCCACCTTCTCCATAACGTCAGCAATCAAGTCGCCAATTTCCTGGTCAATAGCTGATATAGCAGCTACCTGAGCTACCTGCTCTTTACCAGCCACCGGTATAGACATTTTCTTGAGCTCACCAACTAAAGCCTCTACCCCTTTATCAACTCCACGCTTTAGAGCCATGGAATCAGCTCCAGCAGCGATGTTCTTGAAGCCCTCATTAATAATAGCCTGGGCTATAATAGTGGATGTACTGGTGCCATCACCGCACTGGTCGTTAGTTTTAGTGGCTGCTTCCTTTACTATTTCTTTAGCTATGGAAACCCCATCGTTGAGAACGGAAGGAGCACCCCATTTCTTATCCAGTGCTACAGGCCGCCCGCGTGGTCCCAGAGTCACCCTGATAGCATCAGTTAGGGTATCTACGCCGTTCTTTAATGATTTCCTTGCTTCTTCGCCGAAAATAATTTGTTTTGCCATTCGCTTACCTCCTTTTCTTAACTCCGCTTGGCCAGTATATCACCCTCACGCATGATAACCAGCTCTTCGTCATCCAGCTTAAACTCGGTGCCAGCGTATTTGGAATAAATAACCTTGTCCCCCTTCTTCACCTCCATGGCAATACGCTTGCCATCTTCAGTCAACCTGCCTGGACCGACAGCAATAATTTTCCCCTCCTGGGGCTTCTCTTTAGCTGTATCTGGTAAAACTATCCCTCCTTTGCTTACTTCTTCCTGGGCTGTGGGTTTTATCACTACCCTATCCCCCAAAGGTTCAATTTTCGCCATGTTCCCTCCTTTCCTAGATTTATTTTAGCACTCTATCCTTGAGATTGCTAACTTTTTATTATATCAGGAAAACCCAAAAATGCAAGAGATTTTTACTAAAATTTGGCCAATTTTTCTTGAATTATTACACTAAACCGTGTATAATTTTAAGAGATGGAGCGAAGAAAAAAGAAAAAAAGACAATGGAGTAAAGAAGAGGTCAGAGCGCTGAGACAACACTTGAACTTAACTCAAGTGAAGCTAGCCGAGGAATTAGGCACGCGGCAGCAAACAATCAGTGAATGGGAAAAGGGGATGTACCGACCTCGCGGAGCATCGGCTACCTTGCTCAGCATAATTGCTGAGCGTAGTGGCTTTACTTACAAAGCTGGAGAAAAGCACGATGAATCAAATTAAGGTCGGCTGCTGCGGTTTTTCTAAAAGCAAGAGGAAATATTGTGAGCAATGCTCTAGGTTCTAAACAATTAATGCAAAGCGGTGAGTAATTTTTTGTGCCATGATTACACGTAATCGGATAAAATTCTCGGAAAAACAAGCAGTTCTAATATGGCAACAAATGCTGGGAAAGGAGCTGACCTCCTCGGAAGACGAGTTATTCAGTGTAATCTATCCTGGAAGGACTAATGGTGATAACGGCCCCGATTTTCGGGATGCAGTTATTGTAAATAAATCTCATTTGACGAAAGGGGATGTAGAGGTTCACGTTAAATCCAGCGATTGGTATAGCCATGAGCATCATGTTGATGCTGAATATAATAATGTCATCCTTCATGTTGTGATGTGGCATGATTGTAATTCAGCTACCTTACTACAAAGCGGCAAGTCAGTTCCCATGCTATGTCTGGCGAAGGCATTACGTCACCAACCTTATTTGCTGCCTCACCAGCTCCCTTGCTTCCGGATACTGGACCGCATGGACAGGCAAACTTTAGGAAAGCTACTGAACACTGCCGGTGAAGAAAGGTTTAAGCAGAAGGCGATGCATTTTCAAGCCGAGATAAAGCAAGAGGAGGCGGGGCAGGTTCTTTTCCAAGGCATGATGAGGGCTCTGGGTTATGCTAAAAACACAAAGCCCTTTGAAGACCTTGCTGATAGAATGCCCCTTAATTCCATCGAATCCAGAGAAGGCTTGGCTACGAAGCAAGCTTTGTTGTTAGGCACAGCCGGGTTACTACCTTCTCAAAGATGGCAAGGAAAGTCTGCCAGGGAAAAGGAAGTCCAGGAACTGGAGCAAATATGGCAGTCGGCGGGTAAAAAAGTTGAAACCATGAAGGAAAGTGACTGGAGCCTCTCGCACATATACCCCAACAATTCTCCAGTGCGACGCATTGTCGCCCAGAGCTACCTTCTTGAGCGTTACTCCGAAGAAAAACTGTTAGCAGGGATATTGCAGCTAGTGAAGGAAGCACCTCTACCCGATGGGCACCGTGTACTGGAGAACGGCCTGACTGTGACCCGCGATTGCTACTGGCAGGACCATTTCGATTTTGATATCAGAAGTAAAACAAAGATATCGGCTCTTTTGGGAAATAGTAAAGCAGGTGAAATTGCAGTAAACGTGGTATTGCCTTTTGCTTTCTCCTGGGGAGAATTAGCTAATGAGGCGAAGCTAACAGAGCACGCTATAGAGCTTTACCGTAATTATCCCAAATTGGCTGAGAATTGCATAACCCGGCATATGAAGAAGCAGCTTGGCTTCGAAGAAACCTTTGATTTGTCTGCCTGTCATCAGCAAGGGCTCATTCATGTCTTCAGGAACTACTGCCGTGAGGGAAGATGTAGCGAATGCCCCTTAGTCAATTAAGTATCTTCGTGATAATTCCGGAATTGTGATAAATGTTATCAGTACAAAGTGGGCACTCCCAGGCTGAACAAAACCCCAATCTGCTACCTGTATCCCGGGGACATAATACCTGATTTGTAGCAGGCCTGACCCGTATGGTGCTCTCGGATTCTTCACCGCCGAAGGGCAGGTTCGGGGTATAGGGTTGCGACGGATAGGGGGAAGAGAATGAGAGAAGGCGGGATGATTCATTTTGCAAAAATGGCTATTTTTTCGGGAGTTCAGCAGGCCTTTTTCATATGTAAGGCGACTACCTCCGGAAGATTCAGTTGTTAAAGTACGTACGATTCGTTTCGTCGGTTCGCCCTTTATATTTGCGAGCCGTGAGGGCTGACGGACTGACGCATGGAGGCAATTTCCAAAAGATTCTCGACAACAGTTTTCAGGTAATTGCGGTCAGTCGGGTCCAACCGGTAATTTGCAGAATACCATTTTACAAGTAATCTGGAGGCCTCTCTGATTACGCGGCGGTTACCAGGGTCGTGTTGAAGGGAAGACTGTAACTTGACGCGAATGAACGCTATTTCAGGGTCAACGCCTTCCAGATTCGTAATGTTCCACAGTTGGAATGTTTCGGCGGAGCTAAGGGTACCGGAATAGAAGCCATGTTTACGGGCATTGAGGTTGCCTTTCTGGCCACCGCGCTTCCTTTTAATCTGTGTTTGGTTTGCAGTCAGGTTTTGAGAAACCTCACCCGCGGGATTTGATTTATCAGGGTAACACACGAGTTCTAAGCAGAGATTAACATG